>OGCI01000104.1_pt1 | contig 103288 bp, 102 predicted proteins | sample 1570021 | NCBI WGS metagenome assembly OGCI01 (sample SAMN06264664, study PRJEB24512) | hot springs metagenome | isolation source: Hot spring water | place: South Africa: Tshipise | collected 2015-06-21
GCCTCAGGTCGTGCACCAGCCCCTGCAGCTCCCGGAAGACCCGGGCCCGGCGCCCCTCCTCCCGAAGCTGGGCCATCCGCCTCTCCTGGCTCCTTATGAGCCTGAACTGCCTCTCCTGCAACACCTTCCCCATGGTTATGGAGGCGGCCCCCACGGCCCCCACCAGCGAGAGGACGAAGCCCAAGAAGCCGATCCAGTCGAAAAGGACCCCCTCGCCCATCACGGACGCCATGGCCTTCAGACCCATGGACAGCTCCCCACCGCCGAAACCATAGGGGGTCAGGGAGGGGCAGATGTCCAGCCACTGGATGGCCAGCACCAGCAGGGCCATCACTATGAGCCGATCCAGCCAACCCTTGAGACCCTGGGTGAGCCACCGGAGGACCAGAACCGCCAGCAGGGAGGCAAGGGCGCTGGTGCCGAAGTGGAGCCCCGGACCTCCCATCAGGCCCCAGGATACCCCATAGGACAGGGGGATCCCCAGCAGGATGACCACAAACCCCCACAGGGATCTTATGCCCCCCTTGAGGGACAGCCCCAGGGCAAACCAGCCCCCGTAGAGCATCAGGGCCCTGCCGGAGTTGATGGCCACCAGCCGGAGGGCCCCAAGGGCCAGGTCCCCCACCGACAGGCCCCTGGAGGCCCGATCCAGCGCCTCCAGGATCCAGGAGGCCCCCATTCGAAGACTGAGGGCCCAGAACAGTATCAGCCCCATCCCAACCCAGAGGGAGATGGGGCGGCGGATCCGTATCGGGATATCTGCCATGGAAGGGATTCTAAAGCACAGGGGGGCCTTACAAGAAGGCCCCCCGATCTCTAGACTAGAAACCCACCGGCACCCCAAGCCGCCGGGAATCCGCGCCGCCGTTCAGTCCCTTGACGGGATCGAAAAGGATGCCCTGGGCGGTTCCGAAGGCCCCCGCCTTGGGCTTGACCTCCACCACGTGCCCCTTGACCCCAAGCACCTCCAGCGCCATGGGATCGATGCCCTCCTCGGCGAAGAGGTTCCCCGCCTTGCTTCCCGAGACAAGGTTGTAGATCCTGGCCTGCTCGATGGCGTCATCCATGGACATGCCGAAGTCCACCACGTTCATGATGATCTGAGATACCGCGGTGATTATCCGAGTGGCCCCCGCGGCCCCTACGGACATGAAGGGCTCGCCGTCCGGGGTCAGCACCACCGTGGGGGACATGGACGACAGGGGCCTCTTCCCCGGCTCCGGGGCGTTGACGCTCTTGGGATCCCACGAGAAGTCGTCCATCTCGTTGTTGAGAACTATCCCGTAACCGGGCACCATCACCCCGGAACCGAAGAAGTAGTTTATGGTGTTTGTGGCCGCCACTATGTTGCCCATCTTGTCCGCCACGGAGAAGCTGCTGGTGCTTATCCGCTCGTCAATGCCGTCCGCCCGATAGCTGGCCATGCCCCGGTCAAAGGGCCAGGGATCCCCGGGGACCACCTCCTTGGCCACCTTCTTGAAGTCTATCCGCTGGGCCTGCTTGGCCGCGTAGGCCTTGCTGGTGAGCCCCTGGATGGGCACCTTGACGAAGGCGGTGTCCGCCATGTACTTGGCCCTATCCGCGTAGATCAGCTTCATGGCCTCCGCCATCACGTGCAGGTACGAGGCGGAGTTGTGCTTCAGGTCCCGCATGGGGAAGTTCTCCAGGATGTTGAGGAGCTCCACCACGTGGGTGCCGCCGCTGGAGGCGGGAGGGGTGGAGTAGATCCGGTAGCCCCGGTAGGTGCCGAACACGGGCTTCCGCTCCACCACCCGGTAGGCCTTCAGGTCCTCCATGGACATCTTGCCCCCCGAGGCGTTCACCGCCCTGACCAGCGCCTCCCCGATGGGCCCCCCGTAGAAGGCCCCCTTCCCCTCCTTGGAGAGGATCCTGAGGGTCTTCGCCAGGTCCGGCTGGATGAGCACCTCTCCGGCTGGCATGGGCATCCCGTCCTTGAAGAAGGGCACCTTGGCGGGGTCGTTGTAGGTGGCCAGCTTCTCGTACTCGTCGGTTATTATCTGGTTCTGCATGGGGTGTAGCTTGAACCCCTTCTCCGCCAGCTCGATGGCGGGCTGGGCCACCTGGGCGAAGCTCATGGTACCGTACCTCTCCAGCACGTGGAACATCCCCGCCACGAAGCCCGGGACCGCCACCGACTTGCCCCCCCAGATGGACCACTTGCCCTTCTTGGCCTCCTCGGAGGCGAACATGTCCTTGGTGGAGGAGAGGGGAGCGGTCTCCCGGTAGTCCACCACCACGGTCTTGCCGTCCGCAGTCCTTATGGTCATGAAGCCGCCGCCGCCCATGCCAGAGGCGTTGGGCTCCACCACGTTGAGTGCCAGGGCCACCGCCACCGCTGCGTCCACCGCGTTGCCACCCCGCTTGAGGATCTCGACCCCCGCCCGGGAGGCCAGCTCATGGGCGCTGGACACCATGCCGTTCCGGGCGTACACGTCCCCCTGGCCAGCCCACAATGTCCCCACCCCGAGGACCAATACCATCACCAAGGCTAAAAATCCGGACTTGAACTTCATCCCCTTCTACCTCCTTCTCCGTCTCCCCCGGGACTACCGCCCCGATCTCAGAAAGTGACCTATGCCCCTGGACATGACATCCTGATACGAAGGTATCCCGCGGATCTCCACCCCCCTGTCCTGGTCGAACATGGAGAAGGCACTCACCAGGGCGGACAGGGTGGCCAGCTGACGGCCCACCCGCTCGTCCAAAGGCTTCCCCCCCTGGTCGTAGGGGACGAATAGCCTCCCCAGGGACGAGGCCTTCAGGTACGCCTTGTCCAGCCCGGTCTTGACCAGCCTCTCGTCGGTGCGCCCCCGGAGCCGCCCCTGGCTCGGGTTGGCGGTCTCTATGAGGAAGGGGACAGCACCGGTACCATCCCCCCACTCCCGGTGGCTGAGCCCCCGCAGGTTCTTGGGCGACGGCTCGAGCCTCATCTCTATCCCCTCCAGCTTCAGATCCATGGCCGCCGCGGCGGCCACCTCCATGCCCTTCTCGTGGGCCACGATGGCATCCACCACCGGGTACTCCGGCGAGGCCTCGTGGAGGTCGAAGGCCACCGACACCTCCTCCCGGCGGAGGAGTTCCATGATGGCGAAGCCCAGCCTCTCCGCGGGACTGCCGTCCGGATCACCCGGGTAGGACCGGTTCAGGTTCCGGCTCTCGTTCCCCGACAGGCTCTGCCCCGAGGGCTTGTGGACGTACACGTCCGGCACGGGCCACATCACCAGGGGGCTCACGTCCCGGGATCCGTAGCGGAAGGTCCTCATGGACCCATCGTCCAGCTGGAAGGTCAGCCTGTTGGGGGACGCCTCCTGGGGCTGGTTGTGGGTGAACCCCGACGCGTTGCCGAAGGGCACCACCATGAGACGCCCACGCCGGACCTTTGCGTTCTCCACCAGCAGAACCGCCGCCAGGTACCCCGCCGGCTCGTTTGGATGGGTACCCCCCAGGACGAAGACGGTGCCCCCCTTCTCGGGCCCCTCCTGCACGTACACCTCCGTGTCCATCCCGGTCCCCTTGAGGTCCGGAAGGTAGCTGGACAGCATCTCCACCCGGAAGCCCGGGGCGGGGAAGACCCGATCCCTCTCCCTCATGGCCAGGAAGTCCCGGGAGGCCCAAAGGCACACCGCCGCCGCCAGGGCCAACATCAAGAGGGCGGGCCTGCGCTCCTTGCCCATCATCCAATTCACCTACTTAACCCTGAGAAGTCTCAGGACCAGGGGGATCGCCACCATGGCCGCCGTTGCCTGGGTCATGGGATCCCTGTCCCTGAGACACCGGTCAACCACCAGGAAGAGCACCAGGGCCACCAGGCCCATGTATATCCAAGTCATAGGTTCCTCGCCTCCTACCTAAGAAGGGATGCTATGGGGTTCGCCAAGGCTATCATCCCCAGCCCCCAGAGGGCGGTGACCACCCCGGGCACCACGCAGTGCCTCAGGACCTTGAAGTAGTCCTCCTCGCCGCTCACCTGGGCGGCGAAGATCCCCGCCAGGGCGGTGGGGGGCATCAGGTCCCCCAGGCCGGCCAGGAGGGCCAGGGCGCTGGCCACCACTATCTGGTCCTTACCCAAGAGGGCCAGCACGAAGGGGACCCCCAGCACCGAGGCGGCCCCGAAGGCGGACACCGCCCCGAAGAGGGGGATGCTTATCCCCATGACCGGATAGAGGAGCGCCGCGGGGACCGCAAGGCAGGACACCACCACGAAGCCCCTGACACCTGTCAAGGTCATCACCTGGATGAACATCCCTACCCCCATGAGGATCCCCAGCACCGGCAGGGCATCCCTTATGGCCTCCCGGGCCACCTCCAGGGGCCGCATGGGCTTGCCGACCAAGAAGGCGGAGCCGGCGGCCAATAGGAACTGAAGGGGCATCCCCAGAGACAGCAGGGGGGACTTGAAGAGCCTCTCTGCCCCCATGAGCACCAGGAGCACCAGGAACGGAAGGAACAGGGACCCCTTGAGGGGAACCTCCTCCATCCGGCGTAGCTCCTCCTCCATCTGCCCCCCCAGGGTGACCCTCTTAAGGTGGGGCAGCAGGAGCCAGAGGGACGACAGGATCGCCAGGGGCACCGTGGCCAAGAGCAACGGGAGACCGAACCCCACGTAGGGCATATCTATGCCGCCCCCTATGATCATCACCGGGATGTCGATGGGAGGGGCTATCATTCCGTATATAGCCCCCATGGCTATGGCGGCCGCCACCTTGGCCCTGGGGACCCCGAGGCGCACCAGCACCGGGGCCACCAGGGCGCCAGTGGTGAGACACCCGGCGGTGGATGAGCCGGTGATCATGCCGGGAAGCATCACCAGAAGCGTGATGGAAAGACACAGCAAGACGGGACGACGGGCGAAGCGCCTTATGACCCAGGCGGCCAGGGAGTTCAGTAGCCCGCACCCTTGGACGGACTTCATGAATATCATGGCAAAAGCGATGATGAGGATCGTATCCAGGTACCCGAACATGCCCTCCACCAGGTGCCGGACCGGCAACCCCGCACCGGACGCTACCGCCCCCACCACCGAGGCGAGCCCCAGCGCCAGGGATATGGGTAGCTTCAGCTTGAAGGCCCCCAGGATGAAGGCCCCCACCATCAAAACCGTGAGGGCCCCCTCGGGCCAGAACCAGTTGCCCATGTGAGACCTACTTGACGCCCCAGGCGGCCAGCTTGGCCTTCAGGGGATCCGACACCGCCTGTATGGTCTCTACCTGCTGGACCTTTACCCCCTTTGGGACCAGCTTGTCCACCAGGCCGTCGTCGTTGCCCCCCTTGACCACCATGGCGGCGTCAGCGGCGGGGAAGGCAACCCCCATGAGGAAGTCGGTAAGCTCCCCCCGGCGGCCCTTGCCCCCCACGTGCATGACCAAGACCTTGACCCCCTTGGACCTGGCGGCCCCCAGGAGATCCTTGACCCGGTCCCTCTCCTGCTCCTTGTTTATCCCCGCCGCCCCAAGTCCCTTCATGCTGCCACCAACCACCGCCACCAGCACCTTGTGCTCCTTGGACAGCTGAGAGGCCTTCATGGTGGCCTCGTAGTCGGAGTCCAACCCAGCCTTCTTGAGCAGCACCTTCACCATCATGGCGTCCGGGCTCTGTCCCACCGACGTGAGCGCCACCGGGGCCGCCAACGCCCCGGTGGACAGGGCCAACACCAACGCCAGGGCACACAAAAGTCCCATCCACCCTCCAAGCCTTACCTTCTTCACCAGAGATCGCCTCCCATCTGAACGCTCTTATAGCTGAATGATATGCCATGGGGCGGGGGCCAGGAAGCGATTGTTATCTTTTCTCTATCGCCAATTGCATAATGAACCAAATTTTCCTATGATTAGACGTGCTTTATATGGCTTTAAGGGGAGGTGTTTAAGGTGATCCCAGGCAGCAAGGAAGTGCCTGGAGGGGCGGCATCCGCGGCGGAGGCGCTGGAGCACATGGAGCTGGGGCTGGACGACCTGGAGGGGGCGGTGGAGGCCCTCAAGGGGTCCATCGGGTCCATCGAGGAGGAGGCATCGGCGGTGGCCCGGGCGGGGGCGGAGGTCAACGCCCATGCCCGGCGGATGACCGAGGAGCTGATGAGGAACGCCAGCGCCGCCCGGGAGGCCATGGAGGTCATGGAGCGGGCCCTCAAGATCGGCACCGCGGTCCAGGATGACGCCCAGCGCAGCCGGGGCATGCTGGACGAGACCAATAGGGCGGTCATGGCCATGGTCTCCTCCGCCCAGGGGGTGGCGGACTCCATTCAGCGGATGACCAAGGTCCTCCAGGACATATCGGAGATAACGGGGCACATAACCGCCATAGCCAAGCAGACCAAGTTGCTCTCGCTGAACGCCTCCATCGAGGCGGAACGGGCGGGGGAGCACGGCAAGGGCTTCGGGGTGGTGGCGGCGGAGGTCCGGAAGCTGGCCCAGAGGACCGACGAGGCGGCCTCTAAGATAAGCCAGCTGGCCTCCTCCAGCAGGGCCATCGGGGACGAGGCCTCCTCCAGCATCGCCCAGGCGGTGGGCCTGTCCACCCAGGCCTCGGAGAGGACCCAGGCCACCATGGAGGCCCTGGAGACTATGTTCCAGTCGATCCTAACCGTGGCGGAGGCCCTCCGGTCCGGGGCGAAGACCGCATCCCAGCAGTCCAGGTCCGCCTCGGAGCTGGCGGAGATGTCCCAGGCCATGGCCCAGAGGACCGACGAGCAGGCCTCCATGCTGACCACCGTGGACGGCAAGGTGAAGGAGAACCGGATAGTCATGGACCTGCTCCCCCAGCGGATCCTGGACTCCTCCCGGCACCTGGAGTCCCTCAAGGGGGCCCTGTGCGGGGACGACCACGGGGAGCCATCGGTGGCCTCCATCCGCCAGCGTGGCGAGGTCCTCATGGGGATCGAGATCGACGACTTCGGCAAGTTCCACTGGTGGGAGGGGCGAATACCCAAGGGGCTCGACGTGGACCTGGGGGAGGCCATAGCCCGGGAGCTGGCAGTTCCTGCCCGATGGGTGGCCATACCCTGGGGCAACGGCGAAAGGGGCACCGTAACCGGCACCTGGACACTGGGGGACTTCGACGGGTTCCACTTCCTGTGCACCACCGTGACCAAGCTGCCGGAGCGGCTCCGGCACGTGACCTTCTCCCGGTGCTACTTCAAGAGCGGACAGTCGGTGGTGGTCCCCAGGGCCTCGGGGATCAGGGCCATAGGGGACCTAAAGGGCCGCCGGGTGGCGGTCACCTCGGGCTCCACCAGCGAGGCGGCGGCCAGGCGGCACCTGAAGGAATCGAAGATCGTCCCCTTCCCCACCGGGGTCCAGGAGGCCAACGCCCTGGCAAACGGGGAGGTGGACGCCATGGTGCTGGACCGGCCGGTGGCCTGGGATCACCTGGAGCGGCACCCGGAGTGGACCGAGCTGGGCATATCCCTGTCGGTGGAGAGCTTCGCGGTGACCATGCCCAAGGGGACATCCCCGGCGCTTAAGGCCCTGATAGACCAGGTGGTCATCCGGGAGAGGGACCGGCTCTTCTCCAAGTACTTCGCCAACCGGGTCAGGAGGTGACCACCTGAGCGATCCGACGGGAGGCCCCCAGGTTCTCCCGCCGGATCTGGAGGAAGGCCCGCCTCATCTCCTCCCCCAGGGGGGAACCCATGATCTCCAGGGCCCGGCGGGCCACCTGGCGGGGCTCCAGGTCACCCACCATCTCGGGCACCAACCGCCTGCCCAGGATCCGGTTGGGCAGGCTCACGTGGGGCAGCCGCAGGGCCGCCCGGGAGATGAGCCACTTCTTGAGCCCCCTGAGGCCCGGCAGGTGGGCGGGGATCATCCCCAGGATCCCGTCCAGGGGGATCTCCCAGGCCCGGTTAAGGGGCAACAGCACCAGCAGGGGCACCCCCAGGGACACCGCCTCCAGGTTGTTGGTCCCCGGCAGGGCCACCCAGAGAAAGGCCCCCTCCGGCAGGGATCCGTCCCAGGTGATGGCCATTGGGACCCCTCGGTAGGCCAGCAGACCGGGCCTCTGGGGCCGGTCCACCTCCCCCAGGGAGGCCAAGAGGCGCCCCATCACGTCCGGATCCAGGGTCCGGGCCAGGGGGAACACGGGCAGCACCCCCGGGTCCGTCTGGGCCATGGTCCAGGCGGCCTCCACCATGAAGGGCAGGGCGTGAAGGGCCTCGAAGGGGCGGCTACCCACCATGAAGACCACGGGCCGCGGGGCGTGGAACCTGCGGGTCTTAAGGGGAAGGTCGAAGATGGGGTAGCCCACCCGGACCGCGTTGACCCCCCTCGATGCCAGCACATCCCGGCCCGCCCAGTCGGGGGTGAGGTACGTCCTCACCCCCCGGGCGGTTCGTGGGGCCCCCACGTAGGCATCGGTCACCAGCCCACCTGCGCTTCCCAAAAGGGCGGTCAACTTGAGGTCCCACCCAAGCCTGAGGAGCCTCGCCGGGACGGAGGGGTCCGCAAGCCAGGGGCGGTCCAGGATGAACCGCCCGAGGCGATAGGACCGGTAGCCCATGGCGGCGCACAGGTCCTCCTCTCCGCCGCTCGCATACTGGCAGGGGGGGATCACCAGGGAGACTGAACAGCCCCTTCGGGTGAGCTCCAAGGCCACCGGCCTGGCCCAGCCGGCCATCTCCCCCGGGGAGTTAACCACCATGTACACTTGGTATCTCAACGGTCACCCACCGTTCATGGTAGAATGAAGGTTCAGCGCCAGATCGGGCAAGGGGGTAGAGAGCGTGTTCCTTTCGCTTGGCTCCGGCGAGCTGGTATCCGCCCGCCGGGTGGTGGCCATGGTCAGGGATGGCAATAGGACCTACGTCCACCTGGACGACATGTCCGCCCTGGCGTCTAACCTCCTGCCCGCCTCAATCCTCGCCAGGTCCCGGGCGCTACTGGGGCTTGAGGGATCATCGTCAGGGAAGGATACCACGAAAGAGGCCAACATGGAAAAGGAGAGAATGGAATGAACGCACCGGTTTCCCAGTACACCGCCAAGGACATCCAGGTTCTGGAGGGCCTGTCGGCGGTACGGAAGCGTCCCGGCATGTACATAGGGGACCAGGGGCAGCGGGGCCTGCACCATCTGGTCTACGAGGTGGTGGACAACGCCATAGACGAGGCCATGGCGGGGTTCTGCGACACGGTGCAGGTGACGGTGCACCCGGACGGGAGCGTATCGGTGGAGGACAACGGACGGGGTATCCCCACCGAGATGCACCCTACCATGGGGCGCCCCGCGGCGGAGGTGGTCCTCACGGTGCTCCACGCGGGGGCCAAGTTCGACAAGAAGGCCTATCAGGTCTCTGGAGGCCTCCACGGGGTGGGGGTCTCGGTGGTCAATGCCCTCTCGGAGTGGCTGGAGGTCACCATATGGAGGAACGGGAAGGAACACCGGCAGAGCTACCGCCGGGGGGTGCCTGTGACGGACCTGATCGCCGGGGAGGACACGGACCGCCGGGGCACCAAGGTCCACTTCATGCCCGACGGGGAGATATTCTCCACCCTGGAGTTCTCGGCGGACACCCTGATAGGGCGGCTTAGGGAGCTGGCCTTCCTCAACCCGGGGGTCACCATCGTCTTCCGGGACCTTCGGCAGGACCCGCCGATGGAGAGGAAGCTTCACTTCGAGGGGGGCATCCGGTCCTTCGTGGAGTACCTGAACCGGGGCAAGGAGGTGCTCTTCTCCCCCCCCATGGTGGTCAAGGGGGAGAAGGACGGGGTCATCGTGGAGGTGGCCCTCCAGTACAACGACACGTACCTGGAGAGGATCTTCGCCTTCGCCAACCTGATAAACACCGTGGAGGGGGGCACCCACGTGTCGGGCTTCCGCACCGCCCTCACCCGGCTCATCAACGACCAGGCCCGGAAGGAGAAGCTACTTAAGGACAAGGACCCCAACTTCACCGGCGACGACCTGAAGGAGGGGCTCACGGCGGTCATATCGGTGAAGCTACTGGAGCCCCAGTTCGAGGGGCAGACCAAGACCAAGCTGGGCAACGGGGACGTGAAGGGCATCGTGGACTCGGTGGTCTACGAGGGCCTCAAGGTGATCCTGGAGGACCAGCCCCAGATACTCCGGCCCGTGGTGGAGAAGGCGGTGAAGGCCCGGCAGGCCCGGGAGGCGGCCAAGAAGGCCCGGGACCTGGTGAGGCGCAAGTCCGCCATGAGCGGCATGGACCTGCCGGGCAAGCTGGCGGACTGCTCCAACCGCCGGCCGGAGGAGTGCGAGCTCTACATAGTGGAGGGGGACTCCGCGGGGGGAAGCGCCAAGATGGGGCGCGACAGGTCCTTCCAGGCCATCCTCCCCCTGAGGGGCAAGATCCTCAACGTGGAGAAGGCCCGGCTGGACAAGATCCTCTCCAACGACCAGGTGAGGACCATAATCCAGGCCCTGGGCTGCGGCGTGGGGGACGAGTTCGACTACTCCAAGCTCCGGTACCACAAGATCTTCCTCATGGCGGACGCGGACGTGGACGGGGCCCACATAAGGACCCTGCTCCTAACCCTCTTCTTCCGCTACATGCCCCAGATAATAGAGAACGGCCACCTCTACGTGGCCCAACCCCCCCTCTACCGGGTTCAGGAGGGGAAGAACGTCCACTACTGCTACTCCGACCGGGAGCTCAAGGAGATCATGCAGCGCCTGTCGGGCCGGAAGGCCTCGGTGCAGCGCTACAAGGGGCTTGGGGAGATGAACCCGGAGCAGCTGTGGGAGACCACCATGGACCCCGCCAACCGGGTCATAAAGCGGGTTGAGATCGAGGACGCGGTGCTGGCGGACGAGCTGTTCAGCGTCCTCATGGGGGACGCGGTGGAGCCCCGGAGGGAGTTCATCGAGACCCACGCCAAGGAGGTCCGGAACCTGGACGTCTAGACCCGGCGGGGAGGGGCGGTGTCCCTCCCCGCTCGTCAAGGGCTAAAGCCCTTCCCGGGGCCTGGTGACCCGGCCGCTCCCGCTACCCCCCAGGTTTGGCAGCACCACGGACGTAACGATCCTTCCGTGCCGGGACAGCCTGGACAGCAGCGCCTCCAGGAACTCCATGGAGGGGATCAGGGCCTCCATGTAGAAGTCGTTGGAACCGGTTACGCTCCAGCATCTGATCACCTCCGGCAACTCCTCCAGGGCCCTCATGATGGGGTCATCCGGGTTGCTGTATATGGAGGACATGGCCAGCATGACCCTAAAGGAGTACCCAACCCTGCGGGGGTTAACCACCGCCCGGTAGCCCTCGATTATCCCCGCCTCCTCCATCCGCCTCACCCGCTCTATCACCGCCGGGGTGGAGAGCCCAACCCGACGCCCAAGCTCCTTGTAGGAGATCCGGCAGTTCTCCTGCAGCTCCTCAAGGATCCTCCATCCCGTGTCGTCCAGAAGCCTATCGGAATCGCCAGACAAGCTCATCACCTCACCGGGGTAAACTAACCTGCATACCCGCCTAACTTTATTAGGCGGCTCGCCGCATTTGTGTTAACGGGGTTATTTAAAAATATACCACGGTTTGGTAGGATTCCCCCCAACTTGAGGCCTTGGGGCCGTGAGGGGGGGATTGGATGAGCTTCGTGGATCTGGTGAGCGTGATCGTGTGGGACTACCTATGGGGGATGCCGCTGGTGCTGACCATCCTTGGCGTCGGGGCGTACCTCACGATCCGAAGCGGTTTCTTCCAGGTGGTGGGCTTCAGGTCCGCCATGGGCTACGCCCTTAGGAGCGTCCTGGGACGGGAGGGGGACCGGGGCAAGGGGCTGTTGAGCTCCGCAGAGGCCATGAGCGCCGCCCTGGGGACCACCATAGGGGTGGGGAACATCGGCGGGGTTGCCACCGCCATAGCCACCGGGGGGCCCGGGGCGGTCTTCTGGATGTGGGTGGCGGGGCTTGTGGGCATGGTGATAAAGATGGCGGAGATAACCCTGGCGGTCCACTACCGCTCCACCGACCAGCGGGGGGAGACCTACGGGGGACCCAACTACTACATGAGAAGGGGCATAGGGGAAGAGATGGGCAAGAGGGGCCTGTTCAAGGTCCTAAGCGGCATCTTCGCCTTCGGGTTCCTCACCGCCTACTTCATAAACATCCAGACCTACACGGTCTCCGAGGCGGTGGGCAACACCTTCGGCCTCTCCATGACCTGGGTCGGGGTGGTCTACACGGTGTTTCTCTACGGGATGATAAGCGGGGGGCTCAAGGGGCTGGGGCGAATCGCCTCCTGGCTGGTGCCCTTCATGTGCGTCTTCTACCTGGCGGCGGGGATCTTCATCATCGTAAGGAACCTGCCCGCCATGCCCGGGGCACTTGGGCTGATCGTGAGCTCCGCCTTCAACGGCACCGCCGCGGTGGGGGGCTTCGCTGGGGCGGCGGTGGCCCAGGCCATGAAGGTGGGCTTCTCCAGGTCAGTGTTCAGCAACGAGGCGGGATGGGGGTCCGCCCCGATGATCCACGCCACCGCCCGGGTGGACCACCCGGTGAAGCAGGGCCTCATGGGGATCTTCGAGGTCTTCGTGGACACCTTCGTCATATGCACAATAACTTGCCTTGTGATCGTTGCCACCGGCACCTGGTCCAGCGGTCAGGACGGGGCCACCCTCACCCTGTCGGCCTTCGAGATGTCCATAGGAAGTTACGGCCGGTACGTGCTGGCCCTGGCGGTGTTCATCTTCGGGCTCACCACCTCAGGGGGGGTCTACGCCCAAATAGAGGTGGTGCTCAGGTACCTGCTGGACGAATCCCCATTGAAGGACCGGCTGCTCTGGCTCTACAAGTGGACCTACCCACTGCCCAGCCTGGCGATGGTCTACATAGCGGTCCGGTACGGCCTGCCCGGCACCCTGGTCTGGGTCTTCTCCGACGCGTCCACCGCCCTTCCAATCTTCGCCAACGTGGTGGCCCTGTTCTTCCTCTCCAACCGCTTCTTGGCTTTGCTCAAAGACTACAGGGCCAGGCACATGGGGGAGGTCACCCACCGGGAGGCCCCGGTACCCCTGTTCTTCGAGGGGGGCCAGGGGGAGGAGGCGTGAGGCCCCGACCAGTTGCGCTTCGGACGATCGACAGGATCACCATAACCATTTAAGGAGGGTTCATCGCATGTTCAAGAACGTCATCGCAAGGCGCCCCGGCACGTCCATAACGGAGGGGATCACCTCTGCTCCCGAGCTGGGCAAGCCGGACCACCAGCTGGCACTCCGCCAGCATCAGGCCTACTGCCAGGCCCTGGAGTCCTGCGGGGTCCAGGTAACGGTCCTGCCCCCCCTGGAGGAGTACCCGGACTCCTGCTTCGTGGAGGACACGGCGGTGCTCACCACCCGGTGCGCAGTGATCACCAACCCGGGGGCACCGAGCCGCCGGGGGGAGGTGGACCACATGGTGGATGTGATCCGGTCCTTCTACCCCGCCGACCGGGTGGAGTTCATCCGGGACCCGGGCACCCTGGAGGGAGGGGACGTGATGATGGTGGGGGACACCTTCTACGTGGGCCTCTCCGCCCGGACCAACCGGGAGGGGATAGAGCAGTTCGCCCGGATCCTGGGTCGTAACGGCTTCCAGGTCAGGGCCGTGCCCCTCAGCCAGGTGCTGCACCTTAAGACCGGTGTCAACTACCTGGAGGGGGGCAACCTCCTGGTCTCCGGCGAGTTCGTGGATCACCCGGAGTTCGCCTCCTTCAACCGGATCGTGGTCCCCCCGGAGGAGGCCTACGGGGCCAACTGCATCTGGGTGAACGGCACGGTCATCGTCCCCCAGGGCTACCCCACCGTGGAGGCCCAGGTCAGGGACCTGGGCTACCGGGTGATCTTGGTGGACACCTCGGAGTTCCGGAAGATCGACGGGGGGCTATCCTGCCTGTCCCTTAGGTTCTAGGGGTGCCCGAGGGGCCCGGGGATCCGGGCCCCTCAGTACTCCACCCCCTGCCGGGCCTTGATCCCCCGCTGGTAGGGGTGCTTCACCTCCCTCATCTCGGTCACCAGGTCCGCCACCTCCAGCACCTCCTCCGGCGCATAGCGACCGGTGAGGACCACCTCCGTGTCCGGGTGCCGGTTGGCGATGGCCTCCAGCACATCCTCCACCGGCACCAGCCCGTAGTCCATGGCCACGTTGATCTCGTCCAGGATGACCAGCTGGTACTCTCCGGAGCTCAACGCCTCCCGGGCCAGCTCCAGCCCCCGCCGGGCCTCCTGGTGATCGATGGGCCTTGCCCCCCCCTTGGGGACGTAGTCCGGGGTGCCGGTCCGGACCAGCTCGAAGCCCGGAAGGCCCTGGGTCCCCTCTATCTCCCCGTAGAAGTCCCACCCCTTCAGGAACTGGATCATCTTCACCCTCATGCGGTGCCCCACCGCCCTCACCGCCAGGCCTATGGCGGCGGTGGTCTTCCCCTTTCCGTTACCGGTGTAAACCTGAACCATGCCCACTTAAAAACACCCCCGAATTTCTGATAGAATCTAATGGCTCATTCAAAGGATACCAGAAGGCCCGAGACCTTTGGCGAGGGGGTTCGCGCACATGACGGACATGAAGATCGGTTTCATCGGAGGCGGCGACGGGGCGCTCAAGATAATGAGGCACCTCATGAGGCTTGGATTCAAGATAGCCGGGGTGGTGGACCTGTCAGACGACGCCCCGGCCATGAGGGAGGCGAGGGCCAACCACATACCCACCTACAAGCGGATGGAGGACCTGCTCTCCAAGCCCCTGGACCTGGTGATCGAGGTTACCGGCAGGGACTCGGTGGCCAAGGAGGCGGAGGAGAAGAAATCCCCCAGGACGGGGTTGCTTCGCTCCGGCGACGCCCGGTTCATGTACGAGATCATCGCCCGGGAGGAGGAGAACTCCAAGGTTATCCGCCGGCAGATCGAGGAGATCGCCTCCCTAAGGCGCCGGCTGGAGGAGGTGCTGGAGCCCCTGAAGGAGGCCTTCGAGGGGCTGGCGTCGGGCAACAAGGACGTGGAGGCCACCATGAGGCCCATGCTGGACAGCATGGACAAGCTGTCCCAGCAGACCCAGCGGTCCGACGAGCTGGTGGGGACCATCCACGCCATAGCCCGCCAGACCAAGATGCTGGGGTTGAACGCCGCCATCGAGGCCGCTCGGGCGGGTGAGCTGGGGAAGGGCTTCGCGGTGGTGGCCGACGAGGTCCGGAAGCTGGCGGAGCAGACCACCGCATCGGTCCAGGAGGTGGGCGATGTCTTGACCGACATCGCCAGCATCGCCAAGACCCTGGCGGAGCCGATCCAGCAGTTCAGCCAGGTGGCAGATAAGAGGGTCAAGGCCATCGAGGGGCTAAAGGGCAAGGTGGAGACCCTCTCCAGCATGATCAGGTCCGCCCAGGAGGTGGAGCAACGGCTGGAGAAGCTACTGTAGACGCCGCCGGGGGATCGGCCCCGGGTGAGGGAAGGCAAGCCGAGCGGGGGGTCCGGCCCCCCGCTCGATCTGTTTGACACTGGGTTGGGGTTGATCTACTGGGCCCCCGGGGGCTCCAGCCGGTACGGTAGCCCCTCCACCAGGGCGGGAAGGGATATCATGGCCCGGTCCTCGAAGGAGAAGGACAGGGAGGCGTCCACGGTCTTGAGCACCTTGCCGTCCTGGTCGAGCACCTCCACCCTTATGGAGGCCCTGGGGCCCCTCACCACCGTCACGTCCCGGTCGTCCGCCATGAACTCCATGGGCTCGCCCCCCGCCACCGAGACCCGGAGGGACTCGATGGGGGCCAGATCCCGGCCGGAGACGGTGACATTCTGGTTGTCGATGAAGAGCTGGTGCTCCTTGCCCAGGAGGAAGAGCAGGGCCCCCAGGGCCACCAGGGCCGCCAGGAGGGCGAGCCTTACAGCGTTTCGCCTGGTCAACTTGGTCACCTCCCTCAGGCCGCCTGGCCCCGCAGGGACCGCCGAGCCCGCTCCCTATCCTTCTGCCGCTTCCAGGCGTGCAGCGCCAGGGAGATGGCGATTATGCCGTAGGAGACGAAGACCCGGAAGTACTCTCCCAGCTGGGCCTGGCCTATGAGCTGCTTGCCCGCCATGGGGGACACCACGAACATCAGGTGGAAGAGCACCACTCCCAGGAACACGTTGCCGATGGTGGCCCTGGCCACCGTGGCGCCCCCGATGAGCAGGGCCGCTATGGCGAACATGCCCGCCTGGTCGTGGCTGTTGTAGGTGTTCATGGTTCCGATGTTCTGGAGGAAGATTATCTGCCCGTAGCAGGCCAGAACGGTGGAGATGATGATGGCGATGATCCTGGTCCGCTCCACCGGTATGCCCGCCGAGTCCGCCACCGCCATGTCCTGGCCTATGGCCCGCATGTCCTGCCCCAGCTTGGTCCTCTGGAACCAGAGGATGAAGAGGCAGAAGGCGGCGATCACCAGGTAGGTGGCCAGGGGGACGCTCATGTCCCCGATCTTGAGGGGGATCAGGTCGTCCAGGCAGTGCCTTATGCCCTGGAGGTTTATGGCGTTGCGGATCCCGTAGCCCCGGGAGAGCACCAGTTCGGCCTTCCGGATGGGGATCAGCTTCCCCATGCCGTACAGGACCGCCAGCTGGTAGAGGCCGTTGATGAAGAAGCCCAGTATGTAGCTGGTCACCATCTCCCGCCCCTTGGCCCGGTTGAGCACCGTGCCGCAGATCCAGCCCAAGAAGACCGCTATGGGGGTGGCGATGAGGGCCGCCAGCAGCATCCCCGGCAGGCCCGACACGGACCAGTCGGAGATGAGGATGAGCCCTATCTGCCCCGCCATGGCCCCCAGGACCATTCCGAAGTTGAGCCCCATGCCCGCCAGGATGGGGATCAGCAACGACAGCACCAGGAAGGAGTTCCTGGCCACCCGGGTCATCATCTCCTGGATCAGGTACTGGGGGGTGAACCCCGAGAGGGGGATCGCCACCGCAGACAGGAGGACGAAGATGATGGGCACCGCGTTGCTTATGAGAAGCCGCTGGATCTTTTCCTTCACGTTGGCGTCCTTCATCTCTTAACCTGCACCTTTCTGGTCAAAGCGTAGAGGATCATGCCGTTGCTGACGATGATCCTTATGACCTCCGACATGTCGGTCTGCATTATGCTGTTGATGACCGACGGGGTCATGGTGAGGATCCCCTGGAAGAGGAAGGTCCCCACGATCACGTTGAGCAGCGAGGCCTTGTTGACCGAGGCGCCCCCCAGAAGTATGGCGGCCACCGCAGGGAAGGCCATGTAGAAGGGCCCCATGTAGAGCTGGATGAACCCGAAGCTCTGCTGGTACACCAGGATGCCGATGGCGCCGAACACGGTGGAGAGCACCACCGACACGATCCTCATCCGGTCCACGTCGATGCCGCAGGCCCGGGCGAACTCCGGGTTGGACCCCACCGCCGTCATGGCGGTTCCGGTCTTGGTCTTGAAGAAGGCCCACATGAGGAAGCACATGAGGGCGAAGAAGAGGAACATCCCGGTGGGGAAGTAGAAGTAGGGCCCCACGTTGAAGCTCATGAAGTCGCTCAACACCTTGAGCCAGTACCCCTGGACGCTTATGGTGGTCCTCAGCCCCGATCCCCCGTAGCCCCAGATCATGTTGGGGCTCTTGTAGGGGAGGAGCAGCCAGGCCATGCACATGAGGGCCACGGAGGAGAAGCCCACGTAGGTGGCTATCATCATCTCGTCCCCCTTGACCCGGTTGAGCAGGAGGCCGTAGGCGTAGCCGAGCACCACCGCCAGGGCTATCGCTATGGCCATGGCCACCAGGAACCCTGGCAGCCCCCGCACGTCCATCTCGATGCTGGTCACCGCCCCCACCAGGCCGGCGATTATGCCCAACGGCAGGCCGAAGTTGAGTCCGCAACCGGACTGGACCATAGGCACCAGGGCCAGCACCATCACCCCGTTCATCCCCACCCGGACCAGGGTGTCGCTGAGGGACGTGTCCACCCGGACACCCACGAACGGGGCGGCCACGAACAGGGAGAGGAGGAAGAGGCCTATTATAACCCTTGGCCACCCGGCGGCCTCTATAAAGGATCTGAGCTTGTCATTCACAGGCCTTCACCTTCTCTTCCGTAGAAACCTTTATCTCCCCCATCATGAGGAGGCCGAACTCCTCCGACGGGGTCTGGGCGGGTAGCACCCCGGCGATGCGCCCCTCGTCCACTATGGCTATCCGATCGCATATGGACCTCAGCTCCTCCAGCTCAGAGGAGGTCATCACTATGGTGGTGCCGTACTCCCGGTTGTACCGCCTCAGGGTGTCCAGCACCAGCTTCTTGGCCCCCACGTCGATGCCCCGGGTGGGCTCCGACACGAAGAGCACCTCCGGGCGCACCACGAAGGCCTTGGCCAGGCACACCTTCTGCTGGTTGCCCCCCGATAGCTCCACCGCCCTCTGCTTGGGGCCCGTGCACTTTATCTCCAGGGCCTTTATGTACTCGTTGGCGCACTCCTCTATGGCCCGGTCGTCCCGCCACTTCACCAGACCCCCCAGCAGGGGGCGGATGAACTTCTCCTGGATCTGCATGGCGGTGAAGGCCATGTTCCAGTCGATGCCCTCGTCCAACAGGAGCCCCACCCCCCGCCGGTCCTCGGACACGAAGGCCATGCCGGCCCTGAGGGAGCCCTCCGGGTCGTTGAGCCTTATGGGCTTGCCGTTCAGCTCCACCGCGCCACCCGCCGGGTAGAGGCCCATTATCCCGTTGGCGATGCCCAGCTTCCCCTGCCCCGCCAGGCCGCCGATGCCGAAGATCTCCCCCTGGCGGACCTGGAAGGACACGTCCCTCACGGTCTCCCCGGGCATGTCCACCCACAGGTTCCGGACCGAGAGGATGGTGGGCCCGAAGGAGCGGACCTCCCCCTCCTCCCGGTGAGACTCCTCCACCTTGCGCCCCACCATCCATCCGGCGATCTGCCGGACCGTCACGTCGCAGGTCTTGGCCTCCTGGACCACGTGACCGTCCCGGAGGACCACTATCTTGTCGCAGAGGTCTATGACCTCCTGGAGGCGGTGGGATATGAAGATCACCGACATGCCCTTGGCGGCCAGGTTGCGGACCGCCTTTATGAGGATCTCCGCCTCCGACTCGGTGAGCACCGCGGTGGGCTCGTCCAACACCAGCAACTTGGTGTTGGACCGGTCGATCTCCCGGGCTATCTCGGTGAACTGCTTATGTCCCACCGGCATCTCGGAGCACAGGGTGTCCGGGTCTATCTCAACCCCCAGGGTGGAGATGGCCCTCTGGGCCCGCTGGCGCATCACCGGTCGGTCCAGGGTCCTGAGCCGATCGTCGAAGACCTCCACCAGCAGGTTGTACCGGGTGGACTCCCGGTTCAGCAGGATGTTCTCCGTGGCGGTGAAGCCCGGGATCAGGGAGAACTCCTGGTGCACCATCCCGATCCCCGCGTCCAGGGCCTCGAAGGGGGACTTGAAGCTGACCTCCCGGCCCTCAAAGAAGATCTTGCCATCGTAGCCCCCGGTCTGGTGAATCACCGGCATTCCGAAGAGGATCTTCATCAGGGTGGTCTTTCCCGCCCCGTTCTCACCCACCAGGCCCATTATCTCCCCGGGCCCTAGGGTGAAGGACACGTCTGAGAGGACCCGGTTGCCGAAGTACTCCTTCCCCACGTGTTCAAGCCTCAGAATGGGCTCGTTAGAAGCCAAATCGCTCACACCTCTCTCTAGATCTAGGCATAGGGGCCCCCAGAGGGGGAGCTCTGCCCCAGAAAGCTCAAGGGGGGTCACGACAGGAGGGGGGAGGCAAGACCCCCCTCCCCCCTCCTGCATCTGATGAGCTCCGCTACTTTATCTTGAAGTACTTCTCCGGCACCTTGACGGAGGTCATCCCCAGGTAGCCCTTGCCGAACACGTAGGTGTCCTGGTAGACCAGCACGTGGTTCTTCTTCTTGACGCCGGTGCCCATGTCCACGTAGTAGCTGCCGTTCCACTGGGCGCCGGGGGTGTACTTGGCGTAGCAGGCCATGAGGGCCTTGAAGTCGCTGAGTTTTGCCTTCTTCTCCACGATCCGCTTGCCGAACTCGCCCAGGGCGGCGGTGGTGGCGTAGCCGTAGCTGTAGGCCCAGGTGCCCATGCGGCCCTTGCCGCCCGCCTTGATGACCGCCGCCTCAACCTTCTTGAGGATGGCGGGCCAGTTGCCCTTCTCCTTGGAGAGGTCTATGCCGAAGGCACCGGGGTAGCCCATGATGGGGCTGGGCAGGTCGGGCTCCACGAAGATGGCCCCGTAGGCGGCCACCTGCTTGAGCAGCGGCTCCGTCTGGGCGTCGTTGGTGCAGAAGAAGGCGGTGTCCTTGCCGTACTTCTTGACCCAGGCGGGCACCTTCTCCAGGATGAACTGCTGGGCCCCCGCCACCCCCACGTCACTGGTGGGGTCCGGGGCGGTCTCGAAGGCGAACTTGAGCCCCAGGTCCTTGCAGGCCGCCTCCATTATGTTGCGGCGCCGGGAGAGGAGCTCGTAGCTCATGTGCCGGGGGAAGGAGATGTGGACGAAGGCGTTGGCCCCCATCTTCTTGGCGGCGGCGATGATCAGGTAGCCCCGGGCCACGTTGTCCGCGTTGATCGCCAGGTCCGCGGCGGACTCGATGACCCCCGGATCCTCATGGGGCTCACCGGCGAAGCAGAGGATGTCCGGCCGCTTCTCCTTGACCCGCCGGAACGCCTCGGTGGTGCCCGGGATCGCCTGGTTGACCACGATGACCTTCATGAGGGGATCGTCTGCCAGGCCGACTATCTGGGAGATGGTGGTCTCCATCTCGGACATGAAGTTGTCCGGATAGGTGAGATGCTTGATCATGCCCCCCTTGGCCACGTCCCCATACTCCTTGATGAGCCGCTCGGCACCCCTCAGGTCGTCCTCCGACTGGGAGACCGTGCCGGTCACCACTCCGATGTGGAACTTGGCCGCCCCGAAGGCCGGAAGGGCCAAGAGGGCCCCGAGGGCCGCCACCGCGAGAACCACAAGAAGCCGCTTTCGCATTGAACTACCTCCTCTTTCCAAAGATGGTTAACTCCCTGGGCTAAAGGTATCACCATGCACGCAGCAAGTCAACCGCCGCACCGTAGATCTGAAGGATTCAACCCGCAACGGGCCCCGGCTAATGACCTGTTCACAAGGCCATCCGCCGGGACCCGCTTGAGATCAAGCTATATGCAGGTCACGGAATCTTCGCACTACTTCTTGATCTTGAAGTACTTCTCCGGCACCTTCACGGAGGTGACGTTCATGAAGCCCCGGCCGAAGACGTAGGTGTCCTGGTAGACCAGCACGAAGTTCTTCATCTTGACGCCGGTGTTAACGTCCCGGTAGAGCTGGCCGTTCCACTTGGCGCCCGGGGTGTAGCGGTCGTAGCACTTCCACAGGTCCTCCAGGTTGCCCAGCTTTGCCTTCTTCTCCACGATCCGCTTGCCGTACTCCGCCAGGGCGCAGACGGTGCTCCAGCCGTAGCTGTAGGCCCAGGTGCCCATGCGGCCCTTGCCGCCCGCCTTGATGACCGCCGCCTCAACCTTCTTGAGGATGGCGGGCCAGTTGCCCTTCTCCTTGGAGAGGTCTATGCCGAAGGCACCGGGGTAGCCCATGATGGGGCTGGGCAGGTCGGGCTCCACGAAGATGGCCCCGTAGGCGGCCACCTGCTTGAGCAGCGGCTCCGTCTGGGCGTCGTTGGTGCAGAAGAAGGCGGTGTCCTTGCCGTACTTCTTGACCCAGGCGGGCACCTTCTCCAGGATGAACTGCTGGGCCCCCGCCACGCCCACGTCGCTGGTGGGGTCCGGGGCGGTCTCGAAGGCGAACTTGAGCCCCAGGTCCTTGCAGGCCGCCTCCATTATGGCCCTCCGGCGGGAGAGGAGCTCGTAGCTCATGTGCCGGGGGAAGGAGATGTGGACGAAGGTCTTGGCCCCCAGCTGCTTGGCGGTGTGGATTATGAGATACCCCCGGGCTATGTTGTCCACCCCGATGGCGAAGTCCGCCACGGAGGAGATCACCCCCGGGTCCTCCTGGGGCTCTCCCGCCAGGCAGAGGATGTCCGGCCGCTTCTCCTTGATGCGGCGGAACGCCTCGGTGGTGCCCGGGATGGCATCGTCAACCACCACCACCTTCATGAGGGGATCGTCCGCAAAGCTGGCGATCTGGGAGATGGTGGTCTCCATCTCGGACATGAAGTTGTCCGGGAGAGTTATGTGCTTTATCATGCCCCCCTTGGCCACGTCCCCGTACTCCTGGATCATTCGCTCCGCCCCCCTCAGGGTGTCCTCCGCCTGGGACACCGTCAGGGTGGCGATGCCGATGTGAAACTTGGGAGCCCCCAGGGCACAGGACGCACCCCAGAGCACCAACAGCGCCGAAAGAGCCAGCCAGCCGAGCCTCCTCAACCTCAATACCCCCTTCTGAATGATCGTTTAAGACGCTGACGAGGCTAAAATATATTTGACTCCCCCGCCTGTCAAGGGGGCTGATATATCTGAAATGTTTCTAATCGAGCCCCTAGTCAGCAAAGGTGAGGGGCTTCTTCCCCCATCGCTAGGGGGTAAAGGGGTAAAAAAATGGGCGGCGCCAGGCCGCCCGGGTGTGAGGTCAGACTATCGGGTGCCCAGGAACTTAAGGCACTCGGCCATAAAGAGGGGGAGGTCGTCGGGCCTTCGGCTGGAGACCATGTTCCGGTCCACTACCACCGGCTCGTCGGTCCAGAGGGCCCCGGCGTGCACCAGGTCGTCCTTTATGCCCGGGGTGGAGGTGAGGCGGAAGCCGGATACCACCTCGGCGGAGGCGCAGATCCAGCCCCCATGGCAGATGTGGGCCACCAGCTTGCCGGAGGCCATGAAGTTCCTCACCAGCTCAAGCACCTTGGGGATCCGGCGGAGTTTGTCCGGGGCGAAGCCCCCGGGGATGACGATCCCCATGAAGTCCTGGTCCTTGAGGTCGTAGACCGACGCGTCGCTCCTACAGGGGTAGCCGTGCTTGCCCGAGTAGACCTTCCTGGCCTCGGGGCCCGCCACCACTGGCTGGTACCCCGCCTCCTCCAGCCGATACTTGGGGTACCAGAGCTCCATCTCCTCGTAGAGGTCCTCCACCAGCAACATCACCTTCTTGTGGTCCATCCCATCTCCTCCCTTCTAAGGTCCCGATCAGCTCCCTGGGCGGAGCACCGCCCGGTGCTTCCGGACGAAGTCCATGGGCAGGTAGGACATCTTGGCATCCCTGAGACCCGGGTCACCCATGTCCTCCTCCCGGTTCAGGAACTTGAAGCCCAGGTTGTGGAGGGCGAACTCCCGGTTTATCACCTGGTAGACGCTCCCGTAAGCGGGGTCCCCCTTCTCGAAGTGAACGAATAGGGTATCACCCCGGCCCTCCCCGATTGCGTAGGCCACCACGGAGCCTCCCACCTCCACGTATCCCCCCACTAGGCCCCTCAGGGCCTGGTAGTTATCCAGGACTCGCATGATCGCCCGGTTCTCCCCCTCCAGCACGAAGGACCCACTGCAGTCCCGGGCGGCGCACCACCGGCGCTGGAGGTCAACGATGCGTTCCAGGTCGTCGGGGGTCATCTCCCCATAGCGATAGCTGAACTGCCTGGCGAACCGGTTAACGTGGTTTCGCTTTCTCATGTAGCGGTTACCCTTGAGGTGCGCCAGATCCTCGGTGAGATGCAGGTACTCGAAGGCATCCCTGTCCTCCTCCAGAAGGATCCGCCCACCGAGTTGTCGCCCCCACTCCAGCGCCAGCTCCTCAGGCACGGACAGCACCTCCGCCCCGAGTGGCAGGTGTAGGGCCAGCTCCCGCTCCCAGTCCCGGCCTTGCCAGTCCCCCACCGGGGCCAGATATACGGGCCTGGGCCTCTCCTGCCTTATCCAGCAGAGGCCATCGTGGAACATAAGCCTATACTCCAGCACCTGGTCCCAGCCGAAGAGGACGGGGAAACAGTGGTCCGCGGTAACGGAGCCCGTTAGGTCCAGCAGGGCCAGGTAGTCGTCCTGCATTGACAGAGATATCCTTTTATATTCCAAGACCCACACCGTCCTTTGTGTTGATTATCCCACATCCCCGTCATACCGCCAACGCCCCTTACAAATCCAAGGTGCGCCGCCGGAACCCGGGCGAAACTCCACAAAAATCAACCGGAAACGCCCCATTGGGGTAAAAGTAGCGTGTTGACAGACAATAAACCCAGGCGTATCATTTGTTCACGAAAAAGAGAGACCCGCCGGATCACGGCCAGTGAAAGAAAATCAAGGAGGTGTATTGAGAAATGATCTTCGATCCCAACTACATAATAAAGATGGAAATGGTTCTCGCCGGAAATGCTAAGATTGAGAGCGATATCTACGATCTGATCCGCAGGGTGGCCATGTAGACCACCGGGGGATCAAATCCCCTCTTCTCCACTCCCCTCTCTCATCCAGGGCGGCCCCAAAGAAACGGGCCGCCCTGTTTTGTTTATATGTCCCCCCCCGCCGGGGTCTGGTAAAATCTACCCTGTGGAAGAAAAGATACTTAAACCAAAACGGAGGGATCGGCCCCATGAGACAGGACCAGCAAAGGACGGAGGAGCCCCCACTGGAGAACCCCCCCCCAAAGGAGCCCAGGACCGTCTCAAAGGGGACCCTGGGGCTCATAGGCCTCGTGATGCTCATGGCCTTCTTGGGCGGCGGGTGGTGGCACTACAGGACCAAGGTGCTCCCCGAGAGGCTCTTCATGGAGGCGGAGGACCTCTATCGGGCGGGCCGGTACGCGGAGGCCCTCCCGGTCTATCAGCGGGTGTACCAGCTGAGGCCCGTGAGGAAGGACGTGGTGCTCCGGATCGCCCTCTGCCAGGAGAGGCTGGGGCGCCTCAACGACGCCATGGACAGCTTCGACCTCCAGTCCCGACTGGACCCCAAGGACCCGCGTCCCCTGCTGGGCAAGGGCCGGATCCTGCTAAGCCTGGGCCGCCCTGAGGAGGCCTTAGGCCCCCTCAAGAGGGCCCAGAAGCTCTCCAGCTCCTCCCCCTACTCCAACCGCCTCCTGGCGGAGGCGTACCGCCGGGTGGGAAGCCACGATATGGCCATCAAGCACCTCAAGCTGTCCGCCGAGCGGGATAGGGACCCGGAGCGGGTCCTCATGGACGCCAAGGACCTCTTCCAGCTCAAGGACTTCGAGGGGGCCCGGTGGGGCTTCGAGCGCACCCTGGAGCTCTCGCCGGATCATCGGGGGGCCCGGCACGGGCTGGACGCGGCCAACGCCATGCTGGGCATCCCTAACGACCGGAACCTTCTGGTGGTGCCCGGCAGGTCCCTGGGGCCAGTGGAGATCGGAATGAGCCGGGACCAGGTGCTGGAGACCCTGGGGGAGCCCAACGGATCCGACGGGCTGGACGTGTCCGGCAGGGCGTACGAGGTGTGGACCTACAACATCGTAACCCTCAAGGACCAGCCGGGGGTCAAGTACCCAGCCCTTCGGATCCTGTTCGACCCCTCCGGCACGGTGGTCCAGGCGGAGAGCTCCTCCGATCGCTACAAGACCTACGACGGGATCGGCACCATGAGCTTCATGAAGGATCGGTTCAAGGACAGGTTCGAGATCTGGCAGGAGAACACCCATGACCACCTGGGCTACCGCTACTGCCTCAAGGGTGGAGGCCTCACCCTCTACGTATCCGACCTGGGGGGCGTCACCGACCAGGGGGAGAGGCGGGCCCTGGTGGTTCACCGAGGGTTCCTGCCGGTGGATGACATCTCTCCGGACCTGTGGGTCCGGGTGGAACCCAACTAGACGCCGTGACGTGATAACATGAAAGCGCCGATTAAGACCGCGGAGGTGATGACTTTGGATCGCAGGGAGCTGGCGGCCAAGATAGAGCACGCTTTCCTCAAGCCGGATACGGATGTGAACGCCATCCGCCGGGGCATATCCGACTCGGTGGAGGCCGGGCTGGGGGCGGTGGTGCTGCAGCCCTGCCACGTCAAGATGGCGGCCAACGTGACCGACGGGAGCAGGACCAAGGTGGTGGCGGTGGTGGGCTTCCCCCTGGGGGGCACCTACACGGAGGCCAAGGTGCTGGAGACCAGGATGTGCATCGACCAGGGGGCGGATGAGATCGACATGGTGATGAACCTGTCCCTCTTCGCCTCCGGCGAATACGGCCAGGTCCAGCGGGATGTGGAGGCGGTAATATCCTCCGCCCAGGGGCGCCCGGTGAAGGTGATAATCGAGACCTCCCTCTGGGACGAGGGGGCCATAGTGAAGGCCTGTCAGCTGGCCCGGGACGCGGGGGCGTCGTTCGTGAAGACCTCCACCGGGTTCTTCGGCGGCGCGGAGGAGTGGTCCGTACGGCTGATCCGGAAGTCCGTGGGCAACCGGCTGGGGGTCAAGGCATCGGGGGGCATAAGGGACCTGAGCAAGATGCTGGCCATGCTCTCCGCCGGGGCGGACCGGATAGGCACCAGCTCCTCTCTGGAGATCCTGGACCAGTGGGACAAGCGCTTCAGGTAGGTCACCGAAGCCGGGGGGAGGCGAACCTCCCCCCCGGGCCTCAACCGCCGCAGCGGCAGGGCTCCGCACCGCAGATGACGTTATCCCTTATCCACTCCACCGGCTCCGCCCCCTGGGGCACAACGAACCGGGCGGACCTCTTGGCCAGATCGGAGGCACCGGCAACCGCCACCGAGTTGGGGAAGGAGCTCAGCATGTGGCTGTCGTTGTCCCCGTCCCCCATGACCAGCACCTGGTCCTTCTGGATCCCCAGGAAGTAGATCAGCATCTCCAGTGACCTGCCCTTGTTGACCCCCTTCAGCATAACCTCCAGGAAGTGTCCCTTGGAGGTGTAGAAGTCAAGGGACGGGAAGGCGGCCCTTGCCTCCCGGATCAGCTCCTCCATCCTCCTGGGGTCCTCCTCCACCGCCAGGATCTTTGTGGAGGCGAAGCCTCCCCTGTACAGGTCATCCCCCACCTGGGTGGGCTCCACCCCGGACAGCCGGGCGTAGTACCGGGACGCGGGGGATGTGGCCTCCTCCACCCAGAGCTCCTCCCGGTTGTAGGCCTGCACGTATACCCCCCAGTCCCGGAAGAAACCCAGCACCCGCCTGGTCTCCTCCTCCGGGATCGGATCGTGGTACCACATGACCCCCATGAGGTCCACTATCATGGCCCCGTTGTAGGCCACCAACGGGGCCCCAAGGGGCACCATCTCCCCGTAACGGGCCGCAGAGCGGAACATGCGGCCGGTGACGAAGGTTATCCTGATCCCCTCATCCGCCAGCTCCCGGAGCAGCTCCGCCCTCCGGGGGGGTAGGACTCCCCCCTCATCCAGGATGGTGCCGTCCATGTCCAAAGCCAAGAGCCTTATCAACCGCTTCACCTCTGTCTCCAGATCAATTAAAGTTGGCTAATCATATCGCCGCCACATGGGAAGGGTAACCCTCCGGGGGGATTTTTTCAACCCATGGGGTCATATCCACCAGGCCCTGGTCCTTCTCCAAAGGCTTGTCCACCTCCAGATCCACCTGGGTCAGAGACGGCTCCACTCGGAAGCGCCCCACCGCCTCTCCCAGGGCGTACGAGAGGGCCTCCACCTCCCTGGCTCCCAGGGCCACCAGGTTGGCCTCCTCCTCAAGACCCTGCACCTCCATCCTGACCCTTCGGGACTCCAGGAAGGCCTGGCCTGCCATGGCGGACATATCCCGGACGGTGGCGGCCATCTCCTGGCTGTAGGTCGCCTGCCGCTCCGCCACCGACGCCAGCTCCCCGGTGTCGGAGTCCATCTCCTCCAGCAGGCCCATCATGGTGTCTATTGCCCCCCGGGCCTGTTCCGCCAGGTTCCTGGAGGCCAAACACCCCTGGAGGCTCCCATTAGCGGCCTCCGCCACGGAGGCCACGTCCCCCTGGATCCCCTGGGCCAGGTGGGCTATGGTCACCGCCGCACCCCGGGTCTCCTCCGCCAGCTTCCGGACCTCCTCGGCCACCACCGCGAACCCCCTGCCCTGGTCCCCCGCCCGGGCGGCCTCTATGGCGGCGTTCAGCGCCAGCAGGTTGGTCTGATCCGACAGCTCCTCTATCCGGGACACGAAGCCCCGGATATCCGACGCCCTCCTGTCAAGTCCCTCCAACCTCTGGGCGGCCCCCTCCGCGTGGGAAGCCATGCCCTCCAGCCCCTGGGACAGCCGCTGGACCATCTGGGCCCCCAGTAGGCCTGCGGACCGGGCCTCCTGGGACTGCCGGACCATCCGGGCGCAACTATGGGACAGCCGCTGTACCCCCTGGGACAGCTCCTCCACCGATGCGGCCATGCATCGGGAGGACTCCATCAGCTCCTCCAGCCGCTCCGCCAGAGAATCGACCCCCTGGGCCGCCCGGGCGGCCCCCTCGCCGGTCCGCTCGGACAGGGAGGTGAACTCACAGGACCGGTACAGCAGCTCCCGGGCACAACGCCGAACCTCCAGGATCGAATCCCTCACCTGCTCCACCGCATCCACCACCCCCTGGGCCAAGCGCTTCACCTCCAGCACCGTGGAGCTCCCCATAGATTCCGCCGACAAGGTCACGTCCCCTCGGGAGAGCCGGTCCATGGCGTCCATCACCCCCCTTAGGGGCCTGGCTATGGAGTCCGAAAGGGAGAGCCCCAGGACGAACAGCCCCAAGAAGCCCGCGGCGGCCACGATCCCCACCAGCAGGTTCCACCGGATGGCCCGGGCGGCAACCCGGGAGGATATCTCCTGGGCCAGCTGGGAGCGGTGATCCCCCATCACCTCCAGGTCCTTCAGCACCTTGGACATGGCGGGTAGCTCCTCCTCCTTGAAGTTGGCCAGCGCCTCCTCCCGCCTCCCCTCCCGGGCCAGCTCCAGCGTCCTGCCCCTCACCGAGTCCCACTCCTCAACCGCCGCCTCGAGGGCCTCCAGCCGCTCCGCCTCGAAGGGGTCCAGCGGGGAGTCTTTGAGCCTCCCTATGAGATCCCTGCACTGGGAGCTCCACTGCTCCACCTCCCACTCCGCCACGTCGGCGGTTACCGCATCCTTCTCCTTGGACCTGTCCAGGAATATGAGGTCGTACACGTTGCCCTTCGCCTTGGCCAGGTTGGCCTCCACCCGGCTCAGCTCCCGGACCGACTCAAGGCACTGGGACCTCATGGCCTCCAGGGCGGACAGGGCCCCCCGGGTGGAGAGGTGCCCTGCGGATCCCACCGCCAGCAACGCCCCAAGGGAGGCTCCAAGGAGCAAAAGAACTCTGCCCCTAACTCCTAAGGATCGAAAAAAGATCATCCTGGATCCCTCCGTTCTTCATGTTTCACCCGGGATATATAGCCCATAAGCATTTAGATTTCCCTACGGGGACGTTAGAGATCCGCAACAGTCCAGGGCCCCGGGTGACCCCGGGGCCCTGGACCTTCGAAGGAGGAAGGAACGGACAACCGACCGTAGCGCGTCAAATCTCGGTTTTCGGTTCTCGACCCATCTATATGTCTAGCACGCCTCCCGGTGGACCCGGACGGAGTGCATCAGGTCCCGGTGGGGCACATGGGGATCGCAGGGGATTCCCTCCAAGGGTCTCTCGTCGAAGAGGGCCACGAAGAGCTCCGCCAGCATGGGGTCGAACTGGTCCCCCCGGTGGTGCCATATCTCCCCCAGGGGCTGGGAGACCCCCATGGCCCTCCGGTATGGCCGGTGGGAGGTCATGGCGTCGAAGGAGTCCGCCAGGGCTATGATCCTGGAGAGGAGGGGGATCCGGTTCCCCGACAGGCCGTCCGGGTATCCCCGGCCGTCGAACCTCTCGTGGTGGTGCCGCACCGCCTCCACCACCTCCGGGTCGAACCCCTCGGAGGAGAGGATCTCCGCCGAGTGGACCGGGTGACGCTGGATCATGGCCTTTTCGTGATCGTTCAGGACGCCCCCCTTGAGCAGAACCCCCTCGGGGACCTTCACCTTCCCCACGTCGTGGAGGAGCGCCGCAGTGGAGAGGGTCTCCAGCCGGGGTCCCTCGAGGCCTGCGGCCCTGCCGATCCGGACGGCGATCCCCATGACCCGGATGGAGTGGAGCCGAGTGTTCCCATCCAGGAGCCACATCACCGGGTATCGCCGGAAGGGGTCGGACTGCCGCCAGGCCCCCCAGGGGGACTGGTCCAGCTCCGGGGTCGAGGTCTGAAGGTTCATGGACCTTGTCCCCTCCTTACAGGCCCATGGCCAGGGCCAGCCGGTAGGTCAGGAGAGCCGCCAGGTACCCCACCGAGGTGCTGTAGACCGCGCCGAACAGGGCCCACTTGAGGCTGCCGCTCTCCTTGTACAGGGCCCCCATGGCGGCCACGCATGGCACGTAGAGGAGGGTCATCACCATGAAGGCCAGGGCGCTGGCGGGGCTGAAGAGCCCCCCCAGGACGGAGGAGAGCCCCTCCTCCCCCACCCCCAGCACGGTGCCCAATGCGCCTATCACCACCTCCTTGGCCAGGAACCCGAAGACCAGGGAAACCCCCGCCTGCCAGAAGCCGAAGCCCAGGGGCTCCAGGAGGGGGGCTATGGCGGAGCCCAAACGGCCGATGAGACTCTCCTCCGAGGCGTACTCCACCCCCAGGGGCAGGTTCGCCAGGGCCCAGATGAGGATCACCGTGCCCAGGATGAAGGTGCCCGCCTTCCGTACGAAGGCCATGGCCCGGGAGGAGGCACTCATGAGCACCGCCCTAGGCTGGGGCAACCGGTAGGGGGGTAGCTCCATGATGAACTGGGAGGGCTCCCCCTTGAAGATGGTGCCCGAGAAGAGCTTGGCGGACAGGATGGCCACCCCCATGCCCAAGAGGTACATGCCGAACACCACGTTCCCCGCCGCATGGGGGAAGAATGCGCCGGCGAATAGGACCAGCACCGGCAGCCGGGCTGAGCAGGATATGAACGGTATTGAAAGCAGGGCTATCTTCCGGTCCCTGGGGCTGTCCAGGATCCGGGTGGCCATCATGGCTGGCACGCTACAGCCGAAGCCCAGCAGCATGGGTATGAAGCTCTTGCCATGGAGACCCAGAGCTCGCATCACCCGGTCCATCACGAAGGCCCCCCGGGCCATGTAGCCCGAGTCCTCCAAAACCGATATGAGGGCGAAGAGGATGAATATGTGGGGCACGAAGACCAGCACGGACCCGATGCCTCCTATTATCCCGTCGGAGGCCAGGGACATGATGATCTCCGACGCCCCGGCGGACTGGAGTACCCCGCCGGCCCACTCCCCCAGGGAGCCGAAGAGCTCGTCCAGCCGATCCGCCAGGGGGGTTCCCAGTGCGAAGGTGAGCTTGAACATCCCCCAGGCCACCAGGAGGAACAGGGGCACCCCAAGGAAACGGTTGGTGAAGATCCGGTCCAGCCGGTCGTCCAGACTGTCGGAGGCCTTGGCGGAGGGGTCGAAGGTGACGCACCGGGAGGCGATGGAGCTCACCATGGCCCACCGGCGCTCCATCAGGGCGGTCTCCAGGTCCATGCCCATGGCCTCCTCTAGCCGCAGGCTCTCCCGCCTGACCAGCTGGTCCAGTTGCTCCCGGTGGTCCTCCAGCAGGGCCCATATCCGGGGATCCCCCTCGGCGGCCATCACCGCCCCCACCTGGGGGCTCACCGGGAGCTTGTCCGAGTAGGAGGCAAGGAAACCCTCCAGCCTGGCCAGGGAGGTGGACAACTCCGGGCCGTAGTCCACCTGGATCGCCCCGCCGGGCAGGGACTCCTCCTCCAGACACCGGAGTAGCTCCTCCACCCCCTGGCCGGTGCGGGCCACGGTGGGCACCACCCGGACCCCCAGGGCCCCCTCCAGGGCCTTAAGGTCCACCCTTATGCCCCGCTTCTCCGCCAGGTCCACCATGTTGAGGGCACAGAGCACCGGCTTGCCCCTCTCCCGAATCTGGAGGGCCAGGTACAGGCTCCTATCCAGGCAGGAGGCGTCCAGCACCAGGATGACCCCCTTCACCTCCTCCTGGGAGATGAACTGGCTGGCGATCTGCTCGTCCACCGACGTGGCCCCCAGGCCGTATATGCCCGGCAGGTCCACCACCACCGCCTCACCCCGGGAGAGCCGGACCCGCCCCTCCTTCCTCTCCACCGTCACCCCCGGCCAGTTTCCAACCTTCTGGCGGGAGCCGGTGAGCACGTTGAAGAGGCTCGTCTTGCCCACGTTGGGGTTGCCCGCCAGGGCCCACACGGCGCTCATATGGTGCACCCCCCGCAGCAGCCGGCGCAACCCCTGCAGGGGGACACCATCTCCACCCGGACCGCTGAGGCCTCCTGACGCCTCAGGCTCACCTCCATGCCCCGGAACCGGACCGACATGGGATCCCCCATGGGAGCTGGGCGCATCACCTCCACCACCGTGCCGGGCACCAGGCCCATCTGGAGCACCCGGGTCTTCACGGGCCCCGACTGGGCGAACCCCAAAACCTTGCACACACCCCCTAGGGGCACCTCCGAGAGAAGCTTCATTTCCACTCCGATCACCTCTTCTGTTTGATGCATAAAACTTATTGGCGCTTAAAAAAATTCAGGGCCGCCGGTGGGCACAGGGGCTTACCCATATGCAACGGGCCATCTGCCCCCCCAGGGCCAGCCGGCTCCCCCCCACGGACACCACCACCGAGGACTCGTCCCGGCTCACCAGCCTCACCGAGGCCCCCTTCACCAATCCCATCTCCCCGAGCCGCCGGGCCACGTGCTGGTCCAGCGACACCCTCATGACCGACAACTCCTCCCCCTCCCGGGCGGAAGAAAGCGGACACATGACGACACCTCCCGTCGATCCCTCTCTAGTGGGCGGGGATCCGCCCTAAGCCTCGGTCACCCAGACCCGGGACGCCTCGTCCCGCCTCAACGCCACCACCCGTCCCTGGAGCCTCACCTTGAGCGGGTCCCGATCCCAGGACTCTCCCGCCAGCTCCACCGATGCCCCGGGGATGAACCCCATCTCCATCAGGCGCTTCCTCAATGGCCCCTCGGCGGTGATGCGGACCACCCTGCACGTCCGGGAGCCGGCGAGACACAGGGGAGGGGGCAGGGTCCCTGGGTTCGAGAGCCTCTCCTGAAGCTCCCGTGCCCACCCCTCGGAGGCCTTGATCCCCTGGGAGATGAACTCCGACAGGGCGAAGATCCCCCCCTCCAAGTCATCGTCCAGCAGGTGCTCCATCTCGCAGGCGATCCGGCCGGCCCTGTCCTGATCCACCCCCAGCAGCTCCAAGAAGAAGACGAGGTTGTAGTGCCTCCGGTAGATGGAGAGCGCCCTGGCCCTGCCCGCCTCGGTCAGGGCGGGGGTGCCGTACCTCTCATGGGACAGGAGCCCCTCGGAGGACAGCTTCTTAAGCACCGACACCACCGTGCCCTTGGTCACCTCCAGGGCCCTGGCTAGGCCGGTGACCGAGGGGGTGCCCCCCTGGATCTCCTGGAGCAACATCTCCTCCAGGTAGTCCTCCGAGCGCCTGGACGACATGAGGAACCTCCCGTGTTTTAGCCATCAAACTTCACCCGAAGGGTACACCACCGGGGCCCAAAGGTCAAGGGGGTTTATCTTTTCACCGCCAGGGACGATAATCTCTCAAGAAGACCCAGAGGAGGTGGTGCGAATGGACATGGTATCGGCCCTTCAGGCCCAGCGGGAGGCGGTGACCGGGGTCCAGATCCAGTACGCCACGGCCAACAAGGTCCTAAAGGCCACCGAGGCCCTCCAGGTGGACATGCTGAACAAGCTCCTGGGAAGCATGGGGATAGGCAACAACCTGAACGTGGAGGCCTAGGGTCCAAGCCGCCGGGGGAATCTCCCGGCGGTCCCCTGTCCAGCCATGAGGATCCTTCTGTGTCTTGCCCTGCTGCTTACGTTCTGGTCCCCCTCGCAAGGGGCCCCGCTTCGCATCGAGGACCCGGTCCTCTCCCCCATCGGCTCCCACGGGAAGGCGAGGCTTAGGTCCCTGGTGTCCCCCGGGGATGGGGCCCTCCTGATCCTCTTCTCCCCCGGTTGCAGGTCCTGCCGGGATGGGATCCGGGAGGCCCTGGGGGGGCTCAAGGGGAAGGTTAAGGTGATCCCGGTCTCCACCTCTTACCCTCCCAGGGAGTACCTGGAGGAGCGATGGCGGGAGTGGGGCTTCAAGGTCCAAGGCTACGTGGACCCGGGGGATCGGATCTTCCGGGCCATCCAGGTCCGGGAGGTGCCGGTCTTCGCCTTCGTGCGGGGGGAGGATGGGGCCCTGCTGGTGCTCAAGGTCCTGGACGGGAGGGCCACCTCCGGCCACCTGGCCTCCCAGGCCCGCAGGCTCGGGATGATTCGGTGACGCTTCCAAGGTTGGCCTTTTTTTGTTAGTCTTGTCGCGCCCTCACAGGAGACCACCGTTAGGAGATGTTGCGGATGGACCAACTGGACTTGAAGCTCCTTCAGGAACTCACCGAGGACGGCAGGATCAGCTACGCGGAGCTGGGGCGCAAGTACGGCCTCACCCGGGTTAGCATCAAGGAACGGATCGACCGGCTCCGACAGGAGGGGGTAATAGAGGCCTTCACGGTCACCATAAACCCCGAGGCCACCGGCAAGCACGTGTCCGCCTTCTTCGAGATCGACGTGGAGCCCTTCCACCTGGACTCGGTGGCCCACGCCCTGGCGGAGAAGGACGAGGTGGAGAACCTCTATCTCATGACCGGCTCCAGCACCCTGCACATGCACGCCCTCCTCCGGGACATGGAGGACCTGGAGCGGTTCGTGCTGGACCACGTCTACTCCCTCAAGGGGATAACCCGGGTCCAGACCCACCTGATCTTAAAGCGATACAAGAGCCGCAACGGGGGCCTCAGGCTCTAGTTTTGGTCTCCGCCCCCCGGGATCCCCGCCGGGGGGCGGAAAACGACGCCTGCTTACCCTATTTGCGCAGATTGAATGGCCAGCCCACCACGCCGCCCTCCAGGACCGCCACGTCCTGGAAGCCGTGCTTCCTCAGTATGGATACCGCGTCCCAGCCCCTTACTGACACCTTACAGTAGGCGATCACCTTGCGGCCCCGAGGCAACTCCTGGATCCGCTTGTCCAGCTGCCCCAAGGGGATGGCGAGGATCCCGTCGAAGGGCAGCTGACCCTGGGCCTCCACTTCGCCGGGGCCCCTCACGTCCAGGAGCACCGCCCCCTGCTCCACCAGTGCCGCCACCTCCGAGGGGCGCACGGTCTCCACCAGCCCGTCCAGCCTGTTGCGAAGGTGATTGGCCCCATGGGTCAGCACATCCAGGGCGGAGGAGAAGGGGGGAGCGTAGGCGTGGTCCATGTCCGCCAGCATGTCCACGGTCATGCCCCCGTAAACCGCACAGGCCAAGGTGTCAAGCCTCTTATCAACCTGGCCGGTTCCGATAAGCTGGGCCCCCAGGACCCGGCGGCTGTTCCGGTCTGCAAGAATCCTTAGCACCACCGGGGCGGATCCAGCCATGAAGTGGGGCCTGTCTGGGTCCGTGACGGTGACGCCAACCGGGTCAAACCCCGCCTCCCGGGCGGCCTGCTCCGAAAGGCCCGTGCGGCCCACCGTGTGGTTGAAGAAGCGCATTACCGCCGTGCCGATTACACCGTTGAAGCAGGTCCCCATCCCCACCAGGTTGTCCGCTATCACCCGACCATGCCGGTTGGCGGTGGAGCCCATGGGTTGCCTGACCGGCCGTCCCGTAACCGTATTGAAGGTCTCCACGCAGTCGCCGCCGGCGTACACATCCGGATCGCTGGTCATCATGTGGGAATCGACCTTGATGCCCCCGGTGGGACCAATCTCGAGGCCCGAGTCCGCCGCCAGCTGGGAGTTGGGACGCACCCCAACGCTAACCAGCGCCAGCTGGGCATCGAAGTCCCCCTTGTCGGTGATGACCCTCCGGAGGGAACCTCCCTCCCCCTCAAAGCCCATAACTCGGCAGCAGGGAACGAACTCCACCCCGTAGGACCGGATCGCCTTGGCCAGGGCGGCACCGAACTCCCCGTCCAACAAGGCCGCCAACGGCCGGTCCAGGAGCTCAACCACCGTCACCTTGATGCCCCGCTTGGCCATGGCCTCCGCCGCCTCAAGCCCAACCAGTCCGGCCCCCACCACCACCGCCCGACTGACATTCCCAGAGTCCAGGGCACAGCGGATCTCCAGCGCGTTACGGGGGGTCCACAGGGGGCTGACCCCCGCCAAGTCCACCCCGGGCAGATCCGGCACCACAGGAGATGCTCCGGTGGCCAGAACCAGCTTGTCGTAGGGGATCTCCTTCCTCTCCCCGGTGGATGAGTCCACCACCCGGACCACCTTGGCGGCTCGATCCACCTCCAAGGCCAGGTGGTTGGTCAGCACCTGGATCCCCTTGACGTTCCTGAAGAAGTTGGCGTCCCTTATTACCCCCGCCGGGGTGGAGAGCAGTTCCTTGAAGTCCGGCACCGCCCCCTCCAGGAAGAAGGGCATGCCGCACGCGGCGTAGCTCAGCGTGTCGGATCGCTCAATGATGGTGACATCCCAATGGGGCTTGAGTCGCCTAAGCCTGGACGCCGCCTTGGCACCACAGGCCACCCCGCCTACCACCACAACCCGCTTGGAATCCGAACCGGCCACTAGGACCACCTCCGACCAGATATACCCATGGGGGTATTTATGCTGCGCTAAGGGTACACCAAGGGAGGGCAAATGTAAACGGGGACCTCAAGGGTCCCCGGCAAGCCACGGCGCAGTATTAGGTTCCGGAGGGAGCGGACCCTAGACCATCTTGTAGGCGGCGGACTTGGCGCCGCAGATGGGACACTGCTCCGGCGCGCTGGTCCCCTTGTGGACGTGGCCGCACACGGTGCAGACGAAGAACTCGTCCCCGTCATCGGTACCCAGCTTGTCCAGCACCTCCTGGAAGAGCCTGGCGTGAACCTTCTCCGCCTCGTTGGCGTAGGTGAAGGTGCGCACCGCCTCGTCCCGGCCCTCCGCCTTGGCCTCGTCGATGAAGGGGGGGTACATCTGGGTGAACTCGTAAGTCTCGCCGCTCACCGCGGACTTCAGGTTGGAGGCGGTGTCCCCTATGCCCCCCGCCGCCTTGAGATGCGCATGGGCGTGGATGGTCTCCGCCTCCGCCGCCGCCAGGAACATCTTGGCCGCCAGCCTATGCCCCTCCTTCTCCGCCACCTTGGCGAAGGCCAGGTACTTACGGTTGGCCTGGGACTCCCCCGCAAAGGCGCTCATGAGGTTCTCGTTGGTCTTCATGTCCGAATCCTCCTCCTCTTCATTCATGAGATGCCCGCCCGGAGGGCGAGGTATCTAAAACGATTTTTATTTACCTCAGGGGCCCAAACTTGTCAAGGGGGGTTGACCGATCCTCCCCCGGGGAGTATCCTTCCTCCATGATCGAGCATACCATGAACCGGAACGGCAACTTCAACCATAGCTCCCTCTTCTGGTGGTGGCGCCCCTGAGGTCGCGGACACCACTGGATCCTGGTGGGGCCGCGGCCTGACGGACCGCGGCCCCCCTTTTTATCCCGAAGAGGTCGGGGGGCCATCCTACACAGGGGTGGTCCCCCTTCATCTTTAGAAAACACCAAGGTGAGATCGAGAGGAGGAAGACGAGATGAGGAACCATGTGGAGATCGAGACCAAGCGGGGTTACTTCGGGGAGTATGGCGGAGCCTTCGTGGATGGATCCATCGGATCCAGGCTGAAGGAGCTCGATCAGGCCTTTCTAGATGCCCTGGAAGATCCGTCGTTCCAGCAGGAGCTCACAGACCTGCTCCGGCGCTACGTTGGGAGGCCCTCGGCCCTTACGTTCTGCGCCAACCTGTCCAGCCGCCTGGGCAGGGGGGCCAGGCTGTACCTCAAGCGGGAGGACCTGAACCACACCGGAGCCCACAAGATAAACAATGCCCTGGGACAGGGTTTGCTCGCCCGTCGGATGGGGAAGAAGGAGATCATCGCCGAGACCGGGGCAGGTATGCACGGCACCGCCTGCGCCACCGTGGCAGCCCTCCTGGGGCTTGAGTGCACCGTCTTCATGGGCTCCCAGGACGTCCAGCGCCAGGCCGCAAACGTGGCCAGGATGAAGGCCCTGGGGGCCCGGGTGGTGAGCGTCTCCCAGGGGGACGGGACCCTCAAGGAGGCGGTGGACGCGGCCCTCCATGAGTACGCTTCCAACCCCCAGGCCTTCTACCTCCTGGGGTCCGTGGTGGGCCCCCATCCCTACCCCACCATGGTGCGCCACTTCCAGTCCGTGATAGGCCACGAGGCCCGGGAGCAGTTCCTGAAGGAGGAGGGGCGGCTCCCCCACTACGCGGTGGCCTGCGTGGGAGGGGGCAGCAACGCCATGGGGCTATTCAGCGCCTTCACGGACGACCTGGACGTTAAGCTCATCGCGGTGGAACCCGCCGGCAAAGGGCTCGATTCAGGGCTCCACGCCGCCTCCCTCATGAGGGGGGAACCGGCGATCATCCACGGCTTCAAGACCTACGTGATCACCGACCCAAACGGGAACCCAGGCCGGGTTCACAGCATATCCTCGGGCCTGGACTACCCGGGGGTTGGACCCGAGCTGGCGCACCTCAAGGACATGGGCCGCATATCCTGTGAGGGGGTCACCGACCAGGAGGCCCTAGATGGCTTCTTGGCCCTCTCAAGGCACGAAGGCATAATACCCGCCCTAGAAAGCGCCCATGCGGTGGCCTTCGCCATGAAACTGCTACCCACCCTCAGCGATGGCACCACCGTGCTGGTGAACCTCTCCGGCCGGGGGGACAAGGACCTCAACACGGTCATGAGGGAGCTGGAACTATAGACTCATAGCCTCAACGAACCTCCACCGAGGACGCCCCATAGGCGGCCAGTATCGCCCGGTACTGGCCGCTTCGCTTCAGCTCCTTGAGCCCCCGATTGAAGGCCCTTATTGTCTCCTCCCCGTCCGGCATGGCCCGGGAGGCCATGAGGTGCACCGTGGTCTCCTTGAGGGGTCCCTCCACCACCTGCAACTTGTCCAACAGCAGGGGCTCCTTCTTCTTAAGCTCCCAAAGGGCCACCAGCTGATCCTCGGGCACCAGGTCTATACGCCCGGTGGCCACCTTCCTGGCCAGGTCAATGAAACTAACCCCATCGTAGAGGATGTAGACCTTAGATTTAATGAACTCCGGGTCGTAGGCGTAACCCCTTATCCTCCCAACCCGGAGACCCTTCAGGCTCTCTATCCCACGGTATTTGAAGCCGCTCCTCCGCCTGGCCAGGAACACCACCCGGCTCCTCAGGTACGGGTCGCTCACGAAGAAGGCAGAGGCCCTATCGGGGGTGTACCAGGCGTTCATGAGGATAACCTCCCCACGGGAGGCCATCTCCTGGGCCTTCAGCCAATCGATAATCTTGAACTCAACCTGGTACCCCTGGGTCCTGAAGGCCTCCCTCACCAGCTCCGCCGACAGGCCAAGCTTGTGATGGCCCGGATCCAGGTAGGGTCCCCATGGATCCCCCGCCACGGTCAAAACACGGCCAGCGAAAGCAGACCCGCCAGAGGTCAGCCACATAACCGCCATGATCAACAACGCGTATCGAACCTTAACCATCGGGCCCCACCCCCCTTGGTGAGTTATCTAAAATGATAACACCATCCCCGCCATCAGGCACTTGCACCCCGTTCCCCTGATTGGCATACTTATGTGGACACAATTTTTTTAAGGAGGGGATAACGTTGAACGTAAAACCGCTTCTCTTGGCGGCGGCCCTGATGGCCTCCGCGGGACCCGCCTCCGGCGGGGACCTGCCCAGTCGGGACCAGGTCCCCCAGGAGCTCCGTTGGCGTCTGGAGGACATCTACCCCACGGACGCTAGGTGGGAGGAGGAGTTCCGGGCGGTTCAGGAGCAGCTGCCCCGGCTGGAGGCCTTCCGGGGCAAGCTATCGTCCCCGAAGGAGCTGGCCGCTTGCCTCAAGCTGAGGGACCAGCTCTCCATAGCGGTGGGAAAGCTCTACGCCTACGCGGTGATGAGGAGCCACGAGGACACCGCCAACCCCACCTACCAGGCCCTGTCGGACCGGGCCTCCTCCCTGGCCACTTTGCTCGGCGCCAAGACCAGCTTCATCGAGCCCGAGCTGGTCCAGTTGCCCCGGGAACTGCTGAGGTCCTTCCTGGACGAGCCCTCCCTTAAGGACCACCGGTTCTTCCTGTCGGAGGTGATCCGGAAGTCCCCCCACGTGCTCTCCCGGGAGGCGGAGGAGCTGGTGGCCTCCATGGGGGAGGTGCTGGAGGTCCCGGAGAGGTCCTTCGAGATGCTAACCAACGCGGACATGACCTTCGCCCCCATAAGGGACGAGAAGGGCAAGCGGGTGGAGATGTCCGAGGAGCGGTACTACCGGTTCCTCCGGAGCAAGGACCGGCGGGTCAGAAGGGAGGCCTATGAGAGCCTCTACGACGCCTACTCGGCCCACGAGAACACCCTTGGGGCCACCTTCGGAGGCATGCTCAAGGCAAGCTCGTTCCTGGCCAAGACCAGGAAATACCCGTCGGTGCTCGCCATGGAGCTCTTCGACGACGCGATCCCCGAGGAGGTGTACCGACAGCTGGTGGACACCGTGGAGTCCAACCTTAAGCCCCTGCACCGCTACATAGACCTCCGGGCCAAGGCCCTAAAGCTGGACCAGCTGGCCCCCTACGACCTGCACGTGCCCCTGGCGGAGGAGATCCACCGGGACATCCCCTGGGATAGGGCAAAGGAGATGGTGCTGGAGGCCCTCTCACCCCTGGGGGAGGACTACGTCCGCAAGGCCCGGGAGGGGCTCGCCAGCGGATGGGTGGACGTGGTGGAGAACCGGGGCAAGAGGGGGGGCGCCTACTCCTGGGGATCCTACGGGACCCACCCCTACATCCTGATGAACTACGACGGCACCATCTCCGACGTGTTCACCCTGGCCCACGAGCTGGGACACTCCATGCACACCCTGTACAGCCACAGCACCCAGCCCTACCCCACCAGCGACTACAGCATCTTCGTGGCGGAGGTGGCCTCCACGGTCAACGAGATGCTGCTGCTGGAACACCTGATAAGGAACGCCAAGGACCCGAAGGAGAAGCTGTACCTGATCAACTACCAGCTGGACCAGATAAGGTCCACCCTCTACCGGCAGACCATGTTCGCCTCCTTCGAGCGGGAGGTGCACCGGCGCCACCAGGAGGGGGAGCCCACCAGCCCCAGGGAGCTCAGGGACCTATGGGGGAAGCTGAACCGCCGGTACCACGGACCAAACTTCCAGGTGGACCAGCGGATAACCATGGAGTGGGCCCGGATACCCCACTTCTACTCCCTCTTCTACGTCTTCCAGTACGCCACCGGCATATCCGCCGCCATATCCCTCTCGGAGGCGATACTGAAGGACCCCTCCGCCCGGGACCGGTACCTGAACATGCTCTCCCGGGGGGGCTCCGCCCATCCCATAGAGCTCCTGAAGGACGCGGGGGTGGACATGACATCCCCAAGGCCGGTGCTGGACGCCATAGGCCTATTCGATAGGCGGCTTGGCGAGATGGAGACCCTGCTGGACCAGGCGGGGAGATAGACGGGGGCGAAACCGCAAGGGGGGCCTACCGGCCCCCCCTCTTCCTCAAGTACATGATCCCATCCGCCCTGGCGATGGCATCCATAATGTTTTCGTCGGGACTGAAGCAGGTGACCCCGTAGTCGAAGGATATCCCCCCAACGGAACACAGCTTCATCTCCTCCATGGAGGCCCTCACCCGGGACAACAGCCCCTCCAGCTCCCGCTCCCCCGCCCCGGGGGAGAAAACCACGAACTCGTCCCCCCCGTAACGGACCAGCACGTCGCAGGACCTGACCGAGGCGGAGAGCGCCCGGGCCACTTCCGCCAGCACCCGGTCCCCCACCTCGTGACCGTAGGTGTCGTTCACCGCCTTGAAGTTGGAGAGGTCCACCATGGCGATGCAGACCGCCTGGCCGGAACGGGCGGATCGCCTCAGCTCCTCCTCCAACCGAGCCTCCAGGTACTTGCGGTTCCACAGCCCCGTCAAGGGGTCCTTGAAGGACTGGAGCTCCAGGAGGTGCAGATGCTCCATCCCCTCCCAAAGGGCCCCCACGTGCCAGGCCAACGTCTCGAAGAACCAAATGTCCGCGGAGTCGAAGGCCTCCCGGTGGGACTCCACCGATATTACCCCCCTCATCCGGCCCATCACAAAGATAGGCACGTCCAGCTGCTGCGCAGGGCTCCTATCCGAAAAGGACAAGTATCCGTCCTCGGAGGAACAGCGATGGACCGTGAGTCGCTGGGTCTGGAGGATTTTGCTCACCAGCCCTCCCCCCGCCTCCTTCAGCCTAATGCTACAAGGGAGCATCTCTTCCCGGGTGATGACGCTAGAGCCCACTATTAGCAGCTCCGGATCCCCATCCTGGACCTGGTAGAACTCCACGAGATCGTAGCCCGCCTGGGCAGACAGGGAGGCCACCACCCGCTGGGCCAGGTCCTCCAGATCCACCGCCCCCTGAAGGTCCTGGACAACCCGGTGAAGCAGACGGGTCCTGTCCAGCTCACGCCTCAAACTGCATATCATCTCGTTCCGCTCTATCCGAAGCGCCAGAAAGGCCCCGAGCGCCTCCAGCAATTTCCCATCCCGTTCCAGATTGAGCGACCGGGGCTGTCTCTTGCCCACCCGGATCATCCCCCACATGTGGCCATCCAAACCCCACATAGGGACCCCCAGCTCGCTTCTTATATCCCCCTCGGTCCTGACCACCACCTGGTCGGTGAGACAGTCCTCGCAGAGGTACGCCTGGCCGGTGCTCATCACCCGGCCAACCAGGCCAAGGCCCGCCTCGATAAGGTAGTTCACCTCCGCCGCCGAGACGGGGCTTCCCCGGTTGCATCGGAACTCCATGGGGCCCTCCCGGCTGGACCGGGACACCACGGAAGCCACCTGGTAGCCCATCTCCAGGAGCCCATCCACCACCAGCCGGAAGAGCCCCTCCACGGTGGGCTCCTCCGCCAGGCGGATGAATAGCCTGGCCAGGCTCTCCCCCATGGCCACCCTCAGGTTAAGCGCCCCCTCCCTCAACCGGGCCAGGGACGCCTCCCGCTGGATCTGCTCCTTCAGCCGCAGGGAGACCAGCGCCGCCGCCAGCAGCGATGCGGCAACCTCCACCAGCTGGGCCTCCTCGAAGCCCAGCTCGCACCCCGCCTCCCCCGCCACCAGGAGGACTCCAAGGACCTCCCCCGCCCAGGAAAGGGGAAGCGCCCAGCCGGTCCCCCCGCACCACTCACCGCACACCGCCCCCGAGGACTCGAAGGCCCGGCGGACCAGCGGGTGATCCACGAGGCCCCTAACGCCGGAGACGTCAACCCAGATGAAGGACCCGGGCACCCCGTTCCTCGGGAGGTACATCCCCACCGTCCAGCCCCGGAGGTGCCGGGACAACAGCTGCGCCCCCTTGGCGCAGGCGGCCGCCATGGACTGGGCCAGTTCCAGCTGCCGTTTCAGCTGGGTCACCAACGACAGGTCCAAACCATCACCCCCGCTCCACCGGGATCGACTGGGTGAGGCGGAACACCTCCGCCATCTCCAGGTGGACCGCATTGAAGGCCTCCACCACCCGGGGGTCGAACTGGGAGCCGGAGCCGCGCAGGATGTAGTCCACCACCTCCCGGTGTTCAATGGGCTCCTTGTAGGGGCGGCGGCTCCGAAGGGCGTCGTACACGTCCGCCACGGCGGTTATCCGGGCCGACAGGGGGATCCGTTCCCCTTCGAGCCCCTGGGGGTAGCCGGAGCCGTCCCAACGCTCGTGGTGGTTCAAAGCTATCTCCGCCCCCATGGCCAGGCTTCCCTTCCCCTTCAAGATCTGGTATCCCATGATGGTGTGACGCTTCATCAGCTCGAACTCGTGGGGGTCCAGCTTTCGAGGCGCCAGCAGGATGCTGTCCGGGATCCCCACCTTGCCTATGTCGTGGAACTGGGAAAAGATCTCCAGGTCCCGGCAGACCCGGTCCGAGAGCCCCATGGCCTCCCCCAGGATCCGGCAGTAGCTCCCTATTCGGATCAAGTGCTCCCCGGTCTCCTCGTCCCTCATCTCCCCTATGAGGACGATGGCCCGGTAGGCCTCCAGCAGCAACTGCTCCGCCCTCTCGCGCTGGGCGGTCAGATCCACCGGGATGCCCATTATGGCCTTGAGATCCCCATCCCTGCCTCTTATGGCGCTGACGATGAGCTGCACCCAAACCAGAGACCCGTCCTTCCGGCGGTTTATGACCTCCCCCTCCCAGCGGCCCACCGACGGGTCCAGGACCATATCCCACATCCCCTGGAACCTTCGTCGGTAATCCTCCTGGGATATGCCATGATCAAGGTAGACCTGAAGACCGGGGTTAAGGATCCGGGGGTTCTTCCCAAGCGCCTCCTGTTGTGTATATCCATACATCTCCTCGAAGGCCCGGTTCACGTAGGTTATGGCCCCCAAGGGGTTTGTGATGCATACGCTCTGGGAGAACTGGTCCAACGCGGAGCGGAAGACGTCCGCCTCATCCCTGGCCTGTATCAGCTCCGTCACGTCGTGCCCCCAGAGGACCAGGGTCCTGGCCCCATCCCCGGAGCCCATGGATCTTATCCGGACCACCAGGTGGCGCACCCGGTCCCTTGTCGGGCAGGTGAGGTGGACCGTACCGTCCCCCTTGGAGATGGCCTCCCTGAGGGTGGCCGCCTGATGGGGGGACCCCATCTCCCAGGCGTAGCGCCCCACCGGGGAGCCCCTGAAGAGGTCCCCCGCCGCCCCGTTGGCCCTCAACACCCGGCCATCCCCGTCCAGGACCAGCATGAGGGTCCCCGGGTCCTGCTCCACCAGCCCCGTGAGCCGCCGCTGAAAGGCAAGGTCCCTCATGGCCCTCCGGAAGGCCCTGTCCCTCACGTTGAGCCGCACCACCGCCCCCAGGATCCCGTCCTCCCCGGGGATGATCCGGCACTCCAGTCGCCCGTCGCGGGAGCTTACGCCGAAGGCGGGGCAGGAAGCGGACCTCACGGCGCACATGGCCAGGCTACAGAGGTCCTCCCCGAAGAGTTCCTCACATCTCATGCCCCGGGCCCTTAAGGGGTCCACCTTCAGGTAGGCCCCCATGGGATCGGACACGAAGACCACCGAACCGTCCCGGCGGATCACCGCCACCGGCTCCCCCGACGCGGACAGGGCCCTCATTAGAAGCTCCTCCATGGGTCCCACCTCCCAAACGCAAGGTTACCTGGGGCCTATTGTAGACCAACTTAACCACTCCCGGGAGGGGGGAGGGTTGTTACGAAACCTTAAGGTTCCGGTAAGACAGCCCCAACGTGGGGCGGGTATCCTTGGATCGCCAAGCTAGGTAAGATCAAGAGGAGGATGATCAAGGTGAGGTCGATTTTGAGGGTGCTGTGTGCCGCACTACTTGTGGGGGTCCTTGGCGGAGCCGCCATGGCGGGGGAGATCGTCATGAACGGTTCCACCACCTTGCTTCCCTTTGCCCAGTCTGCGGCGGAGGCGTTCATGAAGGCCAACCCGGGAGTGAAGATATCGGTCTCCGGCGGGGGAAGCGGCAACGGGATAAAGGCGCTGATCGACGGGACCACCCACATAGCCAACTCCTCCCGGGAGATGAAGTCGGAGGAGATAGAGAAGGCCAAAACCAAGGGGGTCACGCCGGTGAAGCATGTGGTGGCCTTCGACTGCATAATCCCCATAGTGCATCCCTCCAACCCGGTGTCCAACTTGACGGTGGACCAGCTGAAGAACATCTACACCGGCAAGGTGAGGAACTGGAAGGAGGTTGGCGGCCCGGACAAGCCCATCGTGGTGCTCAGCCGGGACACCAGCTCGGGAACCTACGAGGTTTGGGAGCAGAAGGTGCTTAGGAAGGAGCCGGTGAGCCCCCGGGCCCTGACGGTGGCCTCCTCGGGGGCCATGATCCAGACGGTGGCCAAGAACCCCCTGGCCATAGGCTACGACGGGATCGGCTACGTGGATCAGCGGTTCGTGAAGCCCCTCAAGATAAATGGGGTTGACGGAACACCCACCACTGCACGAAACGGCAAGTTCCCCACCGCCCGGGAGCTCTACATGTACACCAACGGGGAGCCCAAGGGGGAGGTCAAGGCCTTCATAGACTTCATGAAGGGGCCCAACGGCCAGCGCTACGTGGCCAAGGAGGGCTTCGTGACCCTGAAGCCCTAAGGGAGGAACGCCTCGATGGAATCGAGAGGTGAGGTATCTAGCTTATCTGTAGGGGGGCCCAACGGGGCCCCCTTTTCTGAGGGGGTTACGGTCGTGGACGCCATGCGAGGAGACCGGCTCCCCCGGACATTGGTAGCCGGGGTGGCCTTCACGGGGATAATAGTTGTCGGAGCCATACTGGTGTTCCTCGTCAAGGAGAGCCTACCGGTGCTTCGGGATGCCTCCCTGATGGAGATGCTTACTGGACCGTATTGGTATCCCAGCCAAGAGGAGCCCAAGTTCGGCATGCTTCCCCTGTGGGTGGGCTCCCTGGCGGTGACGGGCCTTTCGGCCCTTATGTCGTTGCCTTTCAGCGTGGGACTTGGGATCTTTCTATCGGAGGTTTGTCCCCGGGGCCTCCGGGAAATCATAAAGCCTGCGGTGGAGGTCATGGGGTTCCTTCCGTCGGTGGTCCTTGGGTTCATCGGGATGGTAGTTATAGCCCCGCACCTCCAGGAGAGGTTCGGGGTGCTGACGGGGCTCAACATGCTCAACGCCTCGTTCCTTTTGGGGATCCTGATGCTCCCCACGGTGGCGTCCCTCACGGAGGACTCCCTGTCGTCGGTGCCCAAGGAGGTTCGGGACGGCTCCTACGCCCTAGGTGCCACCCGACTGGAGACCACATTTCGGGTGGTGGTCCCATACGCAGCCAGGGGGATAGGGAGCGCCTGCATCCTTGGGGTTATGAGGGCTCTTGGGGAGACCATGGTGGTTCTCATGGCCGCTGGCGGGGCGGCCATAATCCCCGAGTCCCTGGTGGACCCGGTGAGGCCCCTAACCTCCGCCATCGCGGCGGAGATGGGGGAGACTCCGGTGGGGTCCTCCCACTACCACGCCCTGTTCTTCATGGGGCTAATGCTACTGGTGGCCACCATGGGGCTCAACCTGGCGGTTATGGCCCTGGAGAGGAGGAGGCGAGTATGAAGATCCGGCTAGTCAAGGACCGGCTGGCCACCGGTGTGCTTTGGCTCTTCACGCTGATCACACTGGGGACCCTGCTCGGGATCCTTGGGTTCCTGTGGGTTAACGGCCGCTCCGCGGTCACCTGGGAGTTCCTCACCCAGAGGCCCCGGTCGGGGATGACCCAGGGGGGCATCGCCACCCCGCTGGTGGGCACCGTTCAGCTGATGCTACTATCCATGGCCTTCGCCCTGCCCATCGGGGTGGCCACCGCGGTGTACCTCACCGAGTACGCCCCCAAGGGGCCGGTGGCCTCTGCGGTTAGGCTTGCCGTCAGGAGCCTGGCGGGGGTTCCGTCGGTGGTGTTCGGCCTATTCGGCCTGTCGTTCTTCTGCATCTTCCTTCGGTTGGGGGCCAGCATGCTGAGCGCCTCGCTGACGTTGGCGTGCCTGGTGCTCCCCGTGGTAGTCACCGCCGCGGAGACCGCCATCTTGAACGTCCCCAAGGATCTCAGGGACGCTTCTTTCGCCATGGGGGCCACCCGGTGGCAGACTATAAGGAAGGTGGTGCTCCCCACCGCCATGCCCTCCATAATGACCGGGGCCATCCTGGGGCTAGGCAGGGTGGCGGGGGAGACGGCGCCCATAATGTTCACCGGAGCGGTTTTCTTCACTCCCAACTTTGCCAAGAGCCCCTTCGAATCCGTCATGGCCCTACCTTACCACATATACGTGCTGGCCACCGCTGGAACCAACATTGACGCCACCAGGCCCATACAGTACGGCACATCGTTGGTCCTGGTGGGAACCGTGTTCCTGCTGTCTCTGACGGGGATAGCCTGGCGGTCCCGGCTCAGACGCTCCGGCAGGGCTTGATAGAACATACACAATAGAACATACACATAGGGAGAGATGTGTCAGATGGAGGAATCCAAGGTGGTCTCCAAGGGACTGACCCTGTACTACGGGTCGGTTCCGGCGGTGAGGAACGTGAACCTATCGGTGCCCGAGAGGTCCGTGATGGCCCTGATAGGCCCATCCGGGTGCGGGAAGAGCACGTTCCTGCGATGCATAAATCGGATGAACGACTTCATAGAGGAGGTGAGGGTGGAGGGGCAGGTGCTCATCGACGGGCAGGACGTCTACGGCCCCCAGACGGACGTGATCTCCCTCCGCCGGCGGGTGGGGATGGTGTTCCAGCGACCCAACCCGTTCCCCTTCTCCATATGGGAGAACGTGGCCTACGGCCCCAGGCTCCACGGCGTGAAGGACCGACGGGTGTTGGACGAGATCGTAGAGCGGAGTTTGCGGGGTGCGGCCCTTTGGGACGAGGTGAAGGACAAGCTAGAGTCGTCCGCCATGAACCTTTCGGGGGGACAGCAACAGCGGCTCTGTATCGCTCGGGCCATAGCTGTCGAACCAGAGGTACTGCTGATGGATGAACCCACTTCTGCCTTGGATCCCATGGGAACCGCCAAGGTGGAGGAGCTGGTTAGGGAGCTCAAGAAGAGTTACACTGTGATAATAGTGACCCACAACATGCAGCAGGCCGCCAGGGTGTCTGATAGGACTGCTTTCTTCCTCATGGGTGAGCTGGTGGAAGAGGGACCCACCAGGGAGATCTTCACATCCCCCAGGGACCCTAGGACCGAGGCCTACATAACCGGCCGATTTGGATGATGGGGGTTGGTCTTCAATGGAGCCTTTGAACATAAGAAAGCACATGGACCAGGACCTGGGGGAGATAAGGTCCGGGATGATGCGGCTAGGGGCCATGGCGGAGGCGTCCATCCGGGGCGGGGTGGCCGCACTGGTTAAACGGGATCGGAGTGAGGCCCGGCGGGTAATTGAGTCCGATGACGAGGCAGATCAGCTGGCCGGGTGGCTGGACATGAGTTGTCTGGAGTTCATGGCCCGGTACCAGCCACTGGGGGCGGACCTTCGGGCCATCTCCTGTGCCATCCACATGGCGGTGGACCTGGAGAGGATCGCGGACCTGGGGGTCAGCGTGGCCAAGCGGGCGCTAAAGCTGATCGACCAGGACCCGATAAAGCCCCTGATGGACATCCCCCTCATGGGGGAGAGGGTGTGCGCCATGCTAGACCTGGCGGTGAAGGCCTACCTCAACGGGGACGAGGACCTGGCCAGGGAGCTGTGCGCCATGGACGATCAAGTGGACGACCTGCAGGACCGGGTGGAGCGGGAGCTGCTGATGATAATGATCGACCGGCCCGCCACCATCGCCCAGGCCTCGGCCCTGGGGGAGGTGGCCCGGGTTCTGGAGCGGGCGGGGGACCACGCCACCAACCTGGGGGAGCACATCATGTTCATGATCACCGGCCGGCGGGTCAAGGCCTCCCAGTTTCGTCGCCCCCTGGGTGATAGGTCATGAGATGGAGGATACTAGTGGTGGAAGACGAGGAGGGCATAAGGGAGATCCTCTCCGAGGCGTTTCGCCGCCAGGGGTACACGGTCATGTGTGCCGCGGACGGAGACCAAGCGGTGGACCTGGCGCTTACCGCCGTGCCGGACTTGATAATTCTGGATCTGATGCTGCCCAAGATGGACGGATGGGAAGTCTGCCGTAGGATCCGGGAGGAGCAGGAGCTTAGGCACGTGCCGGTGATAATGCTTACCGCCCGGCGGGACGAGCGGGATGCGGTGGCGGGGCTGGAGGCGGGGGCGGACGACTACGTCCGGAAGCCCTTCTCGATACCGGAGCTCATGGCCCGGGTCAAGGCCCACCTGAGACGCATCGATGGTTCCGCCGTAGGAGGCCAAGAGATTTCCATCGGGAACCTCACGCTGGAGCCCCAGGGTGACGCGCTGGTGAACGGGCAGCCGCTGGATCTGTCACCAACGGAACACCGGCTCCTGGAGTTGCTCATGTCCGGCCGGGGGAGGCTGGTGAGCAAGGAGGAGATCCTGGGCAAGATCTGGGGGCACGTGGGGAGCGACAGCAGGACCGTGGACGTAAACGTGTTCCGCCTGAGGCGAAAGCTTGAGGAGGCAGGTGCCCGGGTGACCATAAAGACCGTCCGTGGCAGGGGCTACCGGGTCATGGAGGTGTCATAGGTGCTCAGGTCCATAAGGGGCCAGGTGGCCCTGCTCCTGGCGCTCCCCCTGGTGACCCTGGTTGCCCTATGGTGGATCTTCGCCCTGAGGGACACCAGGGGCCACCTGGAGGATGAGACCCGGTCCAACCTGTCGGCCCTGAGCGCATCCGCCGGAGCGCTGGTCAGGCTGAGCGGCACCGAACCAGAGAGTCTGGATCGGGTCCTGGGACATTGGGCCTCCGACACGGGGGTAAGGTGCACCGTGATAGACCGGGATGGACGGGTCCTGTGGGATAGCCAGGTGCCCCTCGAGGGGCTTCCGTCCCTGGAGAACCACCTGACCAGGCCGGAGGTGCGTAGGGCCTTCGAGGCCGGGGAGGGCTACTCGGTTAGGCGAAGCGACACCACCGGGGTGGAGTACCTCTACGAGGCCCGGCGGGTGGAGCTGCCCGGGGGGGCAACGGTGGTCAGGGTGTCGCTGGAGAGGAACCGGTTCGAGGGGGTCCTATCCTCCCTCAGGATGAGGCTCTTGACCACCCTGGGGGCGGCGCTGCTCCTGGCTCTAGGGGTTGGGACCTGGTGGATGCGGCGGATCACGGGCCCGATCCTGGAGCTGGCCAGGACCGCGGACCGGGCGGAGGCGGGGGAGGATATCCCCCTGCCCCCCGGGGGGGCCAACGAGGTGAGGCTCCTGGGGCTAAGCATCCGCCGGATGGCCCGGCGGCTCAACCGGGCCATGGAGGACCTGGAGGAGGAGAGGCGGACCCTGAAGGGGCTGGTGGAGACCATGCCGGTGGGGGTCCTCATGGTGGACCGGCAGAGGCGGGTCCTCTACTGCAACGCCCCCATGGGGGATCTTCTCCGGGACATGGCCAGGCCCGGCACCCCGCTGGAGGGGGCGGTGAGGCACCCCAAGCTGATGGATGCGGTGGACCAGCTCCTTAAGGGGGGCCAGGTGGAGGCCACCCTGACCCAGAGCGACGCCTGGTCGGAGCGGCACTACCTTATGAGGGGGGTAGGCGTCCAGGGTTCCGCGGTGGTAACCATCCAGGACATAACCCAGCGGGTCCGGGGGGAGGAGGCCCTAAGGCGCTTCGTATCCGACGTGGGGCACGAGTTCCAGACCCCCCTGACGGTGATCCGGGGGGCCGCAGAGCTCCTTCGGGATTACGCCCTGGGGGACAACCTGAGGCTCATCGACCGGATCCTGGAACAGCAGAGGCGTCTCACCGACATGGTGGACCGGATGCTACTGCTAACCCGCTTCGAGGGGGGAGACCTGGGGGAACCCAGGGAGCTGGACCTGGCGGACCTGGTCCGGAGGGCGGCGGAGGACGCCTCCTGGCTCGCCCGGGACGGGGAGGTTCAGGTGGAGCTGTCGTTGCCCCATGAGGCCCCGGTCAGGGCGTCGGCGGAGATGGAGGCAGCGGTTAGGAACCTCATAGAGAACGCGGTGAAGTACGTGCGGTCCAAGTTCGACCGTAGCCCCGGGGGGCTCGTGAAGGTGACGTTGGAGGACCAGGGGGATAGGTACTCCCTGTGGGTGGAGGACAACGGCCCCGGGGTGCCCCATGGGATGGAGGAGCAGATCTTCCAGCGGTTCCGCCGGGGGGACCAACACCGGTCCAGGTCCAGTGAGCCCGTGGGGGGATACGGGCTGGGGCTCTCCATCGCCCGGGGGATCGCCCGGGCCCACGGGGGGGACGTGAGGCTGGAGTGGAGCCAGCCGGGGGTTGGCTCCCGGTTCCTCCTGTGGGTTTCCAAGGGGCTAGATAAAAAATAGCTTAAAATAAGCTACCGAATTTGGCGTACAAATAGATGCCATTGTCGACAAAAGGACTACCCCAAATCGACAATGGCGTTTGTTTTTGGTTAAACCAGTCAGGACCTTTTAATTTTATAGCGCAAAACTTGCCCCATCGGGGTCTTTGGTTATAATACCCACATCTTCGGGGGAGGTGGCAAATGGACTCAATATACGAAAACATAAAACTATTTTAAAGGAGGCATCCCTGATGAAACTAGGACGAACTTGGGCCGCGGGGCTCATTTGCATGGCCCTCCTGGCGGCGGTGATCGCCTTAGCTCCACCGGGGTTCGCGGAGGACTCAGAGGAAGGGTCCTTCCGAATAGACGAGGTCAACCCCACCACACAACCATCGGCTTCGAAACCGGCGGACAGCGCCGGACCCGGCGAGGAACCGAAGCTGGTGGCCATAGAGGCAAGGGACGCGGAATACCACCAATCCATCAAGGACGTCCTCAGAGCCATGAGGCTCTCACCCAAAGACCTGACCGCCTGGCTACTAAGACACCCGGAATCCATACTTCACAAGCTTGGCTCCTTCTCCGCCGACGACCAGCGCAAGGTGGCCACGGTGACCCGTTACATCCGGGGCACCAACCCGAGCGTGGCCCCCATGACGGCCCTCAGGACCGCCGGGGCCCTGGTGTACTACAGCGCCAAGTACGGCATACCGGTGCACCTGTCCACCGCGGTGGCCCACACGGAGAGCCGGTTCGACCCCAAGGCGGTGAGCAACAAGGGGGCCATGGGGATCATGCAGGTCATGTGGCGGGTCCACAATGGGCTCCTGCAGGCCAACGGCATCGCCACCAAGGACGACATGTTCAACCCCGAGAAGGGGGTGGCGGCGGGGTGCCTGCTCCTGTCCCGATACATCAACGCCTACGGGTCCATACCCAAGGCCCTGGCCCGGTACTACGGGGGCTCCTCCACCGCCTACTTCCGGAAGGTAAACACCAAGATGGCCAACATCCGGTCCTCCATCTATCCCCAGTAGGGACGTCACCCCCCTGGACACCACCGGGGGGTGACGTCCCTCCCCCGGTGGGCGTAAAATGGCGTAGACGCTATGATGCGCCATTCCGGTGAAGGGGAGGTGTCGACTTGGAGGCCAAGGCAAGGGTCATCCAGGAGTACGTGCCGGGCAAGCAGGTAACGCTGGCCCACATGATATGCAACCCCAGGGAGGAGCTCTGCTCCCTGGTGGGGGTGGAGCGGGCGGGGGCCATCGGGATAATGACCATAACCCCTGGCGAGGGGGCTATAATAGCCGCCGACGTGGCCTCCAAGGCGGGGAATGTTAACATGGAATTCATCGACCGGTTCACCGGCTGCATCCTCTTCACCGGCGACGTGGCGGCGGTGGAGAGCTCCCTCCAGATGGCGGTCCAGGTCCTCTCCTCCAGCCTGGGCTTCACCCCCGCCCCAATCACAAGGACATGAGCCGACGCAGGCTGATGGTCGTGGGCCCCATAGGGGCCGGGAAGACCGCCCTGCTCAGGGCCCTGGGGCTTACATCCTGCTCATCCAAGACCGAGGCGATATCCTTCTGCGGGGACGCGGTGGACACCCCGGGGGAGTTCTTCGAGATCCCCCGGTTCTACCACACCCTGATCACCAACTCCGCCAGGGCATCCACGGTGCTACTGGTGGCGGACCCCAAGAGGCCCGTCCGCTTCCCCTCCATGTTCGTGAAGGCCATGAGGGGCTCCGTCATAGGAGTGGTGACCAAGGCGGACCTGGCATCGGAGCAGGAGATGGATCGGGCCGCCAGGGCCCTCCAGGGGGCGGGGGTGAGGGAGATCTACCGGGTCTCCTCCGTCTCCGGCCAGGGGATCCAGGACCTGGCCAGGAGGCTCGGCCTGGAGGGACAGACCCCCTAGAGCATGGCGGAGACCAGATCCCGGTGGGGGGAGGCTATCACCGCGGTGCTGACGATGCCCCCCTCCTCCCCGAGCTTCCTCTCGCAGGCCCGGATGGAGGCCTCCACGCTTCCCAGGTCACCGGTCACCACCACGAACCCCTTGCCCCCCAGACCCCGGGCGATCCTTATCTCCAGAAGGCTAACCGACGCAGCCTTGGCGGCCACGTCCCCCGCCGAGACCGCCGCTACAGCGGATATGGTCTCCACCAGCCCCAGGGCCTCCACGTCCCCGTACTCCCCCGTGGCGGTCAATGCGGGGATCACCGACGGGTGGACGTTGGGGAGCACGTGGGAGTCCACGGTGAAGATGCCTCCCACCTGCACCGCCTTACCCACCGCAGTCCTCACCGCATCCACCTCTCCAGCCACTATGGTCACGTACTTGCCGGGACATATGGGGGACGAGAAGAGGAGCCTGACCTCCGACGCCTTCAGCATGGCGTCCGCCGCCTCAACCCCCTTGGGCACCGTCTTGTACTCCACAAGGCCTATGGCTCCCTTCAAGCTTCAACCCCCCCAAGATCATCTGACACCCGGAGGACCAGCAGATCCTCCCCCACGGACTCCACCAGCCCCCCCAAGGGGGCGTGAAGGTTAGCCGACACGTTCCCCCCCAGCCGGGCCAGGAGCTCCCCTCTTGCGACCCTCTTCCCGGGGGCCACCACCGGGACCGAGGGGGCTCCTATGTGCTGCTTCAGCTTCAACACAAGCCGCCGGGGCTGAACCTCCACCTCCCCCATGGGGGCGTGCACCCCACCGTACCGGGAGAGCCCAAGCCTGCCAAGCAGCTTAGGCGTCGGGAAACCCCGGAAGGACCTGAAGGGGTTGACCTCCTTAGGGGCCTCTCGGTGGGGGTTCCTTATCCCCATCCTGCCCATCCGGGACTTGAGCTCCCGGTTCAACTTCCAGGGCTGCAGCCCCATGACGCATGCCACCTCGCACATGCCGCACTCGCAGCACAGGAAGGCCTCGGTGGCCGCCGCATCCCCCTCACAGGTGTCGTTGTAGGCCGCAAGGCGCATCAGCTTGTCGGGCCTCAGCCGATGTCCCAGCAGGTAACGGGGACAAAGGTCGGTGCAGAGCATGCAGTGACAGCAGGCGGTCTTGGCCAGGCTCATCATGGACCTCATGTCCCTCTCCTTGGCCACCACCAGGGGATGGTCCGGCGGGAGCACTATGAGCCCCTTGGTGGTCTTGGTAACCGGCTCGTCCATGCGCCGGACCACCCTCCCCATCATGGGGCCCCCGTCGATCACCACGAAATCCTTAAGGGGACTGCCCCCCACCGCCGCTATCACCTCACCGAACGAGACCCCGAGGGGGACCCTCACTGTGGCGGGTCTATGCACCTCCCCGCAGACGGTGAGGTACTTCTCCGTCACCGGGATGCCCCGCATGGCCCCCCAGATATTGAGGAGGGTCTCCACGTTGAGCACCACAACCCCCACCTCCAGGGGGATCCCCCCCTCGGGCACTATCCGACCCGTGGCCTCGTAGACAAGCACCTGCTCGTCCCCGGCGGGGTAGACGTTGGGCAACACGTGCAAACGGAGGGATGGGAACCCACCGATCTCGCCCCCCAGGGCCTCCAAGGCCTCCCGGTACTTGTCTTTGATGCCTATGATCCCCTCCCGGGCCCCCAGGGACCGGACCACCGCGTCCAGCGCCTCCAACACCCTGGAGGGGTACAGGGCCATCAGCTGCTGATCCACCTCAAGAAGGGGCTCGCACTCCGCCCCGTTCACCAGGACCGACTCACACCCGCCGCCAAGCTTCACATGGGTGGGGAACCCGGCCCCACCGGCCCCGACCACCCCCGCGTCCCTCACGGCGCTCACCAGATCCTCCATCTAACCCCCCCCTCAGGCCCCGAAGACCAGGGTCTTTATCACCACCGGCAACACCCGCCCCCGGGCCAGGGGACGGCCTATGTCCACGTAGTCCCCGTTCTCAACCCTCACGCCGTCCACGCTGACCACCCTCACGTCCTGGGGCAGCCGGCTCGAAAGGGCGTAGCCCAGCGCCTTCCCCATGTCCCGCTCCACCACCAGGACCAAGAGCCCTGACCTGACCGGGTAGTCCCCCAGCCCCTCCAGGATCTCCTCCGCCAGACGCTGGACCTCCTCAAAGGATGGGTTGCTCAACCCCTTGAGCGCCAGGGCCACCCTCATCTGCTCCCCCGCAGAGTCCATGAACCAGCCCAGCCTCTCCCTCAACGCCTGGGGCAGGCAGTGGGCCTCCTCCGCCTCGGACACCCTGAGGATCGGCAGGTTCCTCAGGGGAAAGACCCCATCGTGGCTGAACCCTATGGTGCTGCCGCTCAGCTCCATGGAGTGGCTCCCGGCCCCCACCACCGTGGCCCTTATGGTCTCCTCCGGGGGGACCACCTTACCCAGGGCGAACATCCGGGTGCCCATCATGGCCCGGGCCAGAAGGACCCCCAGGTCCCCGTACCGATAGGGATCGTCCCACACCCCCTGGTGGATGCAGTCCCCCACCCCACCGGATATGGTTATCCGGTCCAGCTCCCTGCGGGGGTCCTTCAGGTCGTGGGACGTCAGCATCCGATCCAGCAGGGATGTCCTGGGGACCAGCCCCAGGAGCTCATCGCACAGGGAAGCCATCCGTCCGCAGATGGACTCCGCCACCTTAGGCTCCAGCCGATCCCCCGCCCGGATCCGGAGCCCCAGGTGATCCAGCACCGGGGATATCAGGTCCGACACATGCTCCACCGTGCCATCCTGGGAGAGGCGGACGAGCCGTCCCCCCACGTTGAGGCACGAGGTATCCACCACGTGCCCCTCCCGGAAGACCGCCACGTTGGTGGTCCCGCCACCCACGTCCAGGTTGGCCACCGTGGAGCCCTCCCGCCTGGAGAGGGCCTCCGCCCCCGACCCCTTGCCGGCCAGGATGGCCTCCAGGTCTGAACCGGCGGTGGCCACCACGAAGTCCCCCGCCATGCCCTCCACGCTCTCCAGGACCGCCTGGGCGTTCTCCTTCCGGGCGGTGTCACCGGTTATTATCACCGCCCCAGCGTTCACCTCCCGGGGATCCACCCCCGCCAGCCGGTACTCCTCCTCCACCAGGCGCCTCACCGCCCGGGCGTCTATCTCCGTGGGGGACAGAAGGGGGGTGAAGTGGATCCGGCTCCGGTAGATCACCCGCTTCTCCACCACCGACACGCTGGGTGCGGAGGACATGGCGGCCCGGTCGTCCAGCACCAGCTGGCTGAAGATAAGCTGGGTTGTGGTGGTGCCTATGTCTATGCCAACGCTGGTGAGCACCTCCCCCATGTCACACCCCCCTGAAAAATCAGTACTCCTTATCGTACCCCTTGGGAAGGTTCCGGTACATCATCACGTAGAAGGCACTGCTGAGCCGGTTGAGTGCCCTTATCACGTCCGGCCGGCTCGGTCCCTCCTCCCGGTTGAAGGCCTTGAAGGCCGCCAGCTCCGCCTCCCGGGCTAAGGCCCTGAGCAGGTTCAGCTCCGCGCATATGGACCCCATGGAGTAGTGGGCCCTTATGTGCCCAATTCCAAAGTGCTTCCGGGGGTTGTGGGACATGCGCCTTATCTGATCCCACTCCATCCCCATGAGGGGGATCTCCTCCACCGGCGAGCCCATCACCTCCGCGCTCACCAGCCCCCTCACCAGGCCAAGGAAGTCCTCCAGCTCCTCCGCCAGGTCCTCCCGGCCCACCTCCGCTGCCCGGGCCTGCAGGGCCACTATCCGGGCCTGCAGGGTGTCCAGCTTGCCCCGGAATGCGATCACCGGATGCCCCTTGGGGACCAGCCGGTTCCCCTTTAGGTGGGTCATGTGCTCCGGCTTCTCCCGGAAGGCCCCCCCGTCGGGGCCAACAAAGGGGGCAGGAAGGGCAGCCCGGAGGACCTCCCGGGGCCCCTCTTCCTCCCCGGCGGGGAGGTCCACCTTGGGGCTCTCCACCACCAGCTGGATCCGCCTATCCGACAGGTACTGCCGGGCCGACGGGGTAACTATGGTGTCCCGGTCCACCACGTACCGGTCCACCTCCTTACCCCCTATCTGGGCCCTCAGGTCCTGCTCGGTCACCAGCTTCATGGGATCACCCCCGTCACTGGGATGCCCAGTCGGCGGGATAGGTCACGTAGAGGAACCGGACGAAGTCCGGGGTGCTGAAGTGGATGGTGGAGTTGGCGGGGATGAAGATCACGTCCCCCTTGTGCCCCACCACCCGCCGGCCGTCCACCACTATCTCCAGGGTCCCGTCTATCACGTAGTCCACCTCGTCGTACCGGAGGGTCCACTTGAAGGTGCTCCTCTCCATCTCCATCACCCCGCACCCCAGCCGGGGGCTCTCCTCCAGGGAGAGGATGTCCTTGAGGTAGACCCGGTCCGAGGGCTTGCCGGTGTCGAACCTCTCGGGCCGGACCTCCCCGGCCCTGACCGCCAGCACCCCGCTGGGGTCCCGGACCTTGGGTACCGACGACCCCTCCACCCCCTGGTCCTTCAGTATGTCCAGAAGTACCTCCCTGATCATTCCCTTAAGCTCTTCCCGGTTCAAAGGACACACCCCCTCCGCGGGCTTCCCCTCCAGGCTCCAGGGCCTGGGGATGAAGCTCCTGTAGATCCAGCCCCCCCAAGGGGAGCCGGCGGGGACCCTCAGGCCCCCGCCCAAAGGGCTCGAATCCCACCTACTTGGCCTGGCCATTGGCCGGGGTGAACTTGCAGGCCAGGATCACCGCAGTGATCCCCCCAACCAACTTGCCCACTATCATGGCCAGGATCAGCCCCCGCTCCACCCCGGCGGTGAAGCCCAGGTGATCGCCAAAGACGAAGGCGGCGCTGACCGCGAAGGCCACGTTTATCACCTTGCCCCGCTCGTCCATGTCCTTCATCATGGTGAACATGGGGATGTTGTTGGCCAAGGTGGCCACCATACCCGCGGCGGACACGTCGTTCATCCCCAGCCTCTTGCCGAAGGCCATGAGGGGCTTATTGAAGACCTTGGTTATGAAGGACACCATGGGGAAAGCGCCCGCCAGGACTATGGCGATGGCCCCCATGACCGCATAGGACTCCGTAAGGGGGGTCAGCGCCATTGGGGACCCCTCGGGGAAGAACCGGAAGGGGGAGAGGGCCTCGATTATGCCCATGGCCAGCCCTATGGTGATCACCGACACAACCCCCTTGCCGAAGAGGATGAACCCCCGGATCATGGTCTCGGGGATCATCTTGAGCCCCAGCACTATCAGGACGGAGAAGACCACCACCGGCACCAGGTTGATGAGCATCACCATGAAGGGGAACTCCCCATTGAGCATCAGTAGCCCCCCGGCGAAGCACCCCAGGGGGATGGTGATCATCCCTATGAGGATCCCCTTGGCCAGGGCGGGATGGTCCTTCTTCTCTATGATCCCCAGCGCCACCGGGATGGAGAAGACTATGGTGGGCCCCATCATGGATCCCAGGATTATCCCCGCGAACTTGCCAACCGTGGGGTTTATGGCCATCTTCATGGCCAAGGGGTAACCACCCATGTCACAGGCCAGAAGGGTGGTGGCGAACATGGAGGGATCCGCCCCCACCATGGTGTAGAGGGGGACTATGACCGGCTTGAGTAGCTCCGCCAGCAGGGGGGCTATGGTTATGACTCCACCCATGGCCAGCATCAGGGAGCCCATGGCCATGAAGCCCTCCTCGAACTTCTCACCGAAGCCCCAGCGGTTGCCGAAGAACGCCCTGTCCACCGCCCCTATCACCATGAACCCGGTCATAACGTAAAGGATCACGTCGTTTATACCCATACGGACCTCACCTCCGATCGATCCCATAGGCCCCGGCACCCGCTAGCCCAGCAGGGACTCGTCCACCTCCACCGAGTCGATGATCCCCACTATCACCGCGTCCACCGGCACCGTCCCGTCCCTGAAGAGAACCCGGGCGGAGCTGCCCTGGGACACCAGCACGTGGTCCCCTATGCCGGCCCCCGCCGCATCCACCGCCACGAAGCTCTGGCTCGCCTCCCCCTTGCAGGGAAGGACCACGAAGAACTTGAGCCCGTTGAGGCTATCGTCCTTCTTGGTGGCCCACACGTTGCCTATCACCTTGGCTATGATCAAACCCCGTCCCCCCTACGCAACTCCACTCCCCTGGTCCTCAAAAGGTCACCGCACAGGGGGGTAACTATGGCCCGGGGATCCACCAGGATGCACCGGACCCCCTCGGTCAGCCGATCCTTCAAATCCCGCTCGGAGACCACCCGGATCCCCCGGAGGTCCAGCACATCACCGGATCCCTGGGGGGAACGGGCCTCCATCGGCTCCGCCGGAGCCACCCTACACTCCCCCGGAGTCGCCACCTCCTCGGGACCGCCCACCACCCGTACACCGAAGGACATGAGCCGGTCCAGGCAGGCCCGGTAGTGGTTCGCAAGGGGAGATCCGGGGCGAAGGCCCCCCATCCAGCCCAGCGCCTCCCGGGTCACCATCACCGGCACCCCCGAGACCAGCCCGTCCAGGATCAGGGACGTCACCGGGTCCTGGGGCACCCCTAGGGAGGCCATCACCAGTTGCCCCATGGACAGCCGGGGCACCAGCACCGCCAAGAACCCTCCGGGAGATACGCAATCAGAGCATGGCACCAGGGACAGGGACCTACGGTAGCCATCCGGCAGGTCCGAAACCTCCCCGGCCACCAGCACGTCCCCCCCAGAGGAGGAGAGCTCCGGGCCCAGCCGCCGCATGAGCTCCTTGACCACCAGGTCCACCAGCTGGGACCGATCCATTCACCTCACCCCTTCCAATCCAAACGGACGGGACAGCCCAGGGCTATGCCCAGGGGGGTCACCAGGAACGGATGGGGGGGTATGGAGGCCTGGATCCCCACCTCCGCCCCAAGGACCCGGTCTATCCCCCCGAAGGCGCAGGTGCCCCCCACCAGATACAGCCTCTCCATTGGAAGCCCCTGAATGGAGCGCCGGACGATGGCCCCCATCTTCTGGAAGACCGGCTTCACCACCCCCAGCAACTCCCCCTGCATGGCGGGGTCCCGTTTCAGGGCCTCCGCCTCCTCCAGGGGGATCCCCCTATTTCCCGCTATGACCAGCGACACGTGGACCCCCCCGGTGGGCTCGTCGTGGACCCGGACCACCCGTCCGTCCCGGAATGCGGCTATCCCGGTGGTGCCGCCCCCTATGTCCACCACCGCCCCGTCGCTGACCCCCAGGACGTGGTTGGCCGCGGTGGGCTCGTCCATCACCGCCAACACCTCCAGCCCGGAGCCCTCCACCACGTACCGGTGGGCGGCCCCGTCCCGCTCGGAGGTGCCGGGGGGCAGGGCTATGGCGGAGGCCACAAGCTCCTCCCCTATGCGCCCCTCCAGCCGACCCTTGAGGCGCCTAACTATGGCGGAGGCACCGGCGAAGTCCACCACCAGGCCGTCCCGGACCACCGAGGCCTCCTCCATCTCGAAGGCCACCGGCCGCCCCCACCGGTCCACCACGGTGAGCACCACCGATGCGGTGCCCAGGTCCACCCCCACTCGAAGGGGGCCCTCCCAGTCCCGCCGGGTCTCATCCCCGGTCCGGAACGCCTCCTCCAGGAGGGCCTCCGGGGACATGACCCCCAATGGACCCGTCATGGCACCAACCTCCCCCTCACGCCCATGCGATAGCCGCAGGCGTTGGCTTCGTCGTAGTCGATGTGCATGGCCAGCTGGAACTTGGGGGACACCCGGACCAGCACCTGCTCGAAGATCACCGGTCTGTCCCCCTCCACCCGGACGCTGACCGTCTGCCCGTCCCGCACCTGCAGCAGGGCCGCGTCCAGGGGGTCCATGTGGATATGCCTCAGGGCGGCGATGAGGCCCTCCTCCAGCTGCACCTCCCCCCGGGGGCCCACCAGCAGGACCCCCGGGGTGCCCTCCACCTGTCCCGACTCCCGGACCGGCACCTGGATCCCCAGGGCCGCCCCATCGGTCAGGGACACCTCCACCTGGGTCCTTCCCCTCTCGGGCCCCAGGACCGCCACGTTACGGATCTCCCCCTTGGGCCCCACCAGGGTGACCCGCTCCTCACACAGGAACTGGCCCGGCTGGGATAGGGGCCGTGCGGGGGAGAGCACGTGACCCTCCCCGAAGAGGGCCGCCACGTGGGGACCCGAGAGGTGCACGTGACGCCCCGAGGCCTCCACCGGGAACGTGAACCGCTCCCTCAGGACCTCCAGCACCCGGTCCGCCAGCTCCCCCGTATCACGGGACCCCATGGGTCTCACCTACCCGCCGCTCAGGCCCCCTCCGAGGGGGATAGCTTGGGGAGGATGAACTCCACCTCCGAGTGGGGCCTGGGGATCACGTGGACCGATATGAGCTCCCCCACCTTGCTGGCCGCTGCGGCCCCCGCGTCGGTGGCGGCCTTCACCGCCCCCACGTCGCCCCGCACCATCACGGTAACCAGCCCACCGCCCACCAGGACCTTGCCTATCAGCGTCACGTTGGCGGCCTTGACCATGGCGTCCGCCGCCTCGATGGCCCCCACTAAACCCTTGGTCTCGATCATTCCCAGAGCCTGCATGTTGTTGTTCATGTCCCCTACCTCCTCGTCGCAGTGGTCTACCTACAGGACGGCCCCGCCGCCCCGGCTAGGCCTGAAGCCGCCTCAAGATCTCCTCGGTTATCCGGTCCACCAGCCGGTCCAGGTCCCTTCCCCCGGGCTCCCGGGGTCCTGGGGCCGACAGGTCCTCGATCTCCCGGACCCCCCAGGCCACCCGCCTCACGTTGATCAGGTGGAGGGGTCCCACGTTGTCCGACGTGGCATTGTGTCCCGCCGCCCCGCAACCCAGCGTCATGGAGGGGAGCAGGTTAGTGGTGGCACCCACGGCCCCCAGGGCGGACCCGGCGTTCACTATCACCCGGGACACGGGCTTCTTGAGCCCGAACTGACGGATCACCTCCATGTCGTTGGAGTGGATGGCCAGGGTGTGCCCCGCCCCCTCGAAGTCCAGGAGGCGGATGCACAGCTCGCAACAGGGCTCCCAGCCGTCCTCGGCGTAGAAGGCCAGCACGGGACAGAGCTTCTCCTGGGAGAAGGGGTACTCCTTACCCACCCCGCCACCCTCGGCCAGCAGGAGCCTGGTGCCCTCCGGGATGGATATGCCCGCCATCTCCGCTATGTGCCTGGGGCTTCGGCCCACCGTGCGGGGGTTCATGAGCCCCGAGGGTAGGAAGATGGTCCTGGCCACCCTCTCCGCGTCCTCCGGGGGCAGGAAGTAGCCCCCTTGTCTTACGAACTCCTCCCGGACCTGGGCCTCCACCTTGCGGTCCACCACCACCGACTGCTCGGAGGCGCAGATGGTGCTGTAGTCAAAGGTCTTGCTGGCCACGATCCTGGACACCGCCTGGGGCACGTGGGCGGTCCTATCGATGAAGGCGGGGGTGTTGCCGGGCCCCACCCCTATGGCGGGGGTTCCGGAGCTGTAGGCGGCCTTCACCATGGCGGAGCCGCCGGTGGCCAGGATCAGGGACACCTGATCGGACCTCATCAGCTCCTGGGTCCCCTCGGGGGACAGGACCGACATGCAACCGAAGATCCCCTTGGGCCCCCCCGCCTCCTCCACCGCCCGGGAGAGGATCCTCACGGTCTCCATGATGCACCCCTTGGCGCTGGGATGCGGGGAGAACACGATCCCGTTGGCGGACTTGAGGGCTATCATGGCCTTGAATATGGTGGTAGACGTGGGGTTCGTGGAGGGTATGAGGGCCGCTATGACCCCCACCGGGACTGCCACCTCGATGACCCGCCGTTTCGGGTCCTCCCCTATGATCCCCACGGTCCTCATGTCCTTTATGGCCTCGTAGACCCCCAGGGCGGCGAACCGGTTCTTGAGGGCCTTGTCCTCCGGCTTCCCGTAGCCGGTCTCCTCGTGGGCCATCCTGCCCAGCCGGTCCGCCTCCTCCATGGCAGCGTTGGCCAGGGCCCGGACCAGGCGGTCTATCTGCTCCTGGTCCATCCGGGCCAGCTCCCGCTGGGCCGCCCTGGCGGCGGATATGAGGTCCCTGGCCTCCTGTCGGGACAGAAGGTCCCGGTCTCTCACCTGCACTGGCGCTCACCTCCCCCCGGGCCCCGGTAGAGGGCCCTTATCTGTCTTATCAGCTCCCCCTTGGAGGCGAACTTTATCCGCCCCCGGTCCATCTGAACCGGCAGGGACCTGGCCAGACGCCTCAGCTGGGCCACCGTCATGGACTCCAGGTCCGGCACATCCCCCCCGGTGCCCGCCGGGGACTCCTTCGGCTCCTCATCGGGGGGGACACAGGCCTTCCCCTCCGGCTCCCCCTGGTGGCCCAGCATCTGGTGCACCTCCGGTGCGGGCCTGGCTATCACGTGGGACGTCACCGGTATCCCCAGGCGTCCCAGGGAGGCCACCGCCACATCCACCGCCGCCCGGACGGAACCCACGTCCCCGGAGAGCAGGACGGTGACGATCCCCCCCTTGACCTTCACCAGGTCCACCAGGGCGACCGACGCCCCCTTCAGGGCCGAGTCCGCCGCCTCCACCGCCCCCAGCATGCCCCTCACCTCCAGAATGCCCAGGGCCCTGCCCGTCGAGCGCCCCTCCACCTCTGCCCGCCTCCCTCAGGGGGCTAGAAGAGCAGGGGGTTCTCGGCCACGAAGATCACCGCCTGGGCGAAGGCGTCACAGGCGGCCTTACAGGCCGACTGGGATCCGGTGAGGAGGCCTCCGCCGAAATTGGTCTCCGACGGGGGGCCGTAGAAGGCAGCCAGCCGCACATCCGCCGCCTTGAGTGCCGCGTCAAGGGCGTACATGGCCTCCAGCGGGGGGGCGATCAGGTACGCCAGGGCCTCCCCCTCCTTTATGCCCGCCACCTTGGACAGGTAGCTACCGGTCCTGGATATGCAGTGGGCGTAGTAGGGTATTGTGTCATCGTCGTTAGCGGATACAAACCATGCCTCGTTCTCTATCACGTCCGCTATGGCGTTGAGGCCGCTTCTCACCTCCGCGGGGTTCGGGCCCGCTATGATGCCTATGATCTCCCCCGCCAGCTTGGTGTTGGCGTTGGCGGCCCCACCGTAGAAGGACTTGGCGTAGACCACCTCCACGTCCGCCTTCTTGGTGGCCTCGTCCAGCGCCGTGTAGGTCACGTCGTCGCTGTCGGCGGTCACCATCCCCAGGCTCCTCTGATCGGGCCTCAGGCCCAGGGCCTTGGCCATGTCGGGGTTCACGTTGGGGATTATCTTCACGCTCAGAAGCCTAGCCTTCAAAGGATCTCCCTTCATTTGCCTTCCCCCCTTAATTACAAAGCGGCTAAAGCTTTAGGTCTATTCCGCTGGCCCGCTTCTCCAGCATGAGCTTTATGATCTCCGCCACGTATCCCCCCGCCTCCACCGCAGGGGTGCCGCCGGAGTGGATGTTGGAGACCACGGTGCGCTTCGCCTCCGGCATCCCCACGGTGCCCTTGTAGGTGATGTAGGCGGACATGCTCTCCGCGGTAACCAGCCCGGGGCGTTCGCCGATGAGGACGCAGACCACCTCCGCCCCGGTCACCTGGGAGATCACGTCCATGGCGGGCACCCGGCCGTACTTTACGAAGAAGGGCTTGGGCAACTTTATGCCCTGTCGGTCCAGCGCCTGGGCCATGGCCTTGAAGGTGTCTATGGCGTTGGTCTCCACCGCGGTGGTGCTGAGCCCGTCGGAGATGTAGACCAGCACCTTGGGGGGCGATCCCACCAGGCGCTTTATGGTCTCCGTAGCCTCGGGGGAGAACCGGCGGCCAAGGTCCGGTCGGGTGAGGAACTGGTCCTTGTCGGCGCACTCGGTCTTGACCACCTGGAGGTCGTTCTTGGCGAGGAACTCATCGGAGACCTCGCTGAAGACCGCATCTTGGGCGGCGGCGTGATCCGCCCTGAACCGGAGGAGGGTCTCGGTCTTGTACCGGGGCCCCGCCCGCCATACCCCTATCCTGGCGGGGGTCTTGGCCTTCATAGCCATGAGCGCCGCCGGGTCCTTGGGGGACGGGACCAGGCACTGGGTCCTTATGTCCACCTGGGTGAGGTCTGGCAGCTCCCCATCCTGGTCCGCCGGGGCCTCCTGGGCCCCCTGAGGCGGGGTTGACGGCGGGATCGGGCTGGGCTCCGCCCCCTGGGACATCTCGCTCAGTATCTCCATCACCAGCTGCTTGAGATCCTGTTCCTTGACCATCGATCACCCCTCCTGTCAGCAGAAGATGGAGGCGTCCCCGGCTCGCTGGGTCAGCACCCCGTTCTCCAGAATCCCCCACTTCTCAAGCCAGCACTCGAACTCCCCTATGGGCCGGACCTTGAGGAGCTGCCTCAACGCGGCGGTGTCATGGTAGCCGGTGCACTGGTAGTTGAGCATCACGTCGTCCCCGTGGGGTATCCCCATGAAGTAGTTGCACCCCGCGGCGGTGAGCAGCACCGCCAGGTTCTCGATGTCGTTCTGGTCCGCCTTCATGTGGTTGGTGTAGCAGGCGTCGCACCCCATGGGTATCCCGGTCAGCTTCCCCATGAAGTGGTCCTCCAGCCCCGCCCGGATCACCTGTCTGCTGTCGTAGAGGTACTCGGGGCCGATGAAGCCCACCACGGTGTTCACCAGGAAGGGCTTGAAGCGCTTGGCGAAGCCGTAGCACCGGGCCTCCATGGTGACCTGGTCCGCGTCGAAGTGGGCGTCGGAGGAGAGCTCGGACCCCTGGCCCGTCTCGAAATACATGAAGTTGGGGCCCGTTGATGTGCCCTGCCGGGCCGCCAGCTCCATGGCCTCCGCCAGCATGGTGCCCGATATGCCGAAGGCCTCGTTGCCCTTCTGGGATCCGGCGATGCTCTGGAAGAAAAGGTCCGTGGGGGCCCCCTGGCGGACCGCCTCCATCTGGGTGGTCACGTGGGCCAGGACGCATATCTGGGTGGGGATCTGGTAGCGCTCCTTGAGCTCCTGGAAGCTGTGGAGGATCTTCTTGACGTTCTCCACCGTGTCGTCCACCGGGTTAAGGCCTATGACCGCGTCCCCCACCCCGTAGGATAGCCCCTCCAGGATGGAGGCCCTTATGCCCTCCACGTCGTCGGTGGGGTGGTTGGGTTGCAGCCGGGAGGCAAGGGTCCCCGGAAGGCCTATGGTGGTGTTACAGTGGGCGCTGATCCGGATCTTGCTGGCCCCGTAGATGAGGTCCATGTTGCTCATCAGCTTGGCCACCCCGGCCACCACCTCGCTGGTGAGTCCCCGGCTGACCCGCTTTATGTCCTCCCCGGTGACCTGGTCGGACAGGATCCACTCCCTTAGCTCCCCGATGGTCCAGCCCGCCACCTCCTGGTAGATCCTCTCGTTCACGTCGTCCTGGATTATCCGGGTGACCTCGTCCTCCTCGTAGGGGACCACCGGGTTGTTCCTCAGGTCCGCCACGGTGAGGTTGGCCAAAACGTGCTTGGCCGCCACCCGTTCCTCCATGGACTGGGCCGCTATGCCCGCCAGCCTGTCCCCGGACTTCTCCTCGTTCGCCTTGGCCAGGACCTCCTTGACGCTCTTGAACTGGTATACCCGGCCGAAGAGCCTCGTCTTTAGCCTCACCTCTCCATCACCTCCGCTTTGGGTGTAGTGAGAGGGCCCCGGTGGGGAGCCTAAAAGAACCGCCGGGGCCCGGCGCGCCACATCAGGGGCAACGCCCCAAGCGCGCTGGTCCCCGGCGTCCGCGGGCACCCAGCTACCACCGCCGCGATAGGTCTCCTGGCTTACCATCATCCCCCGCCGCGCCTTCCCGGGATAACCCAGTGGCTCCAATGCGGCTTGGTCCGGATCACAGTGGCGGCCCCGCGCCGAAATCCCATCGGCTTCCCTTGCATCGCGGCTGGTCAGAGCTTGACAACGGACAAAGGCTGAACAGAAACACCTACAGAGGGCTACAGACCTTGCCGATCAGCATAATCCAGACTCGTCAAAAAAGTCAACAGGTGCTCAATATTACGCTATGGTTTCTAGTCTCTAATACCACCATGTCACGGGTACAAAAATAAAATTAATATAGAAACCCGAACCCACCCCCGATTGACCTTTCTCTTAAATTAAGCTAATATCATTTGGCATTCGTCCCGCTAGAGATCAGAGACCCGCGGGCCCCATGGGGCCGTGCGGGCTTTTTTAGTATCTGGGGGACAAATCAAGGGAGAGGGGAGTGAGAGGTTTGAAGATCATAGGACATCGGGGCGCCGCGGGACTGGCACCGGAAAACACCCTGGAGGCCATAAGGCGCGGCCTGGAGCTGAACGTCCACGGCATCGAGATCGACGTGCAGCTCACCAAGGACCGACAGGTGGTGGTGATCCACGACTTCACCGTGGACAGGACCTCCGACGGATCCGGAGAGGTGGACCAGCTGACCCTGGAGGAGCTACGCCGGCTGGACTTCGGCGCCAAATTCCACCCCTCCTTCAAGGGGGAACGGATACCAACCCTCATGGAGGTGCTCCAGACGGTGCCCACCGACAGGCTCCTCAACGTGGAGCTCAAACAGATCGCCTACCGCCGCAGGGGCCTGGAGGAGGAGGTGGCCAAGGTGATCCGCCACTTCGGACAACACCACCACATCATCGTGTCCTCCTTCGATCACCGGGGCCTCAAGACCATCAAGGAACTGCTACCGGAGATACGGATAGGCCTCCTCACCTACCACTACCCGGTCAACCCAAGATCCTACCTGGAGGGGCTGGGCTTCCCGGTCTACAGCCTGCACCCCGCCTTCGAGCTGGTGGACCGGGAGGACGTGAAGACCTACCTGGACATGGGACTGGAGGTGCTCTCCTACACGGTTAACGACCCCCAAACCGCCCGGGAGCTGGAATCCATGGGGGTCAGCGGCATCTTCTCCGACAGACCGGACCTTTTCGTTTGATCATCTCATACCTCAGGAGGTAAGCCCATGAACCGAAACGTCAAGAAGTATATAACCCTCTTCTGTCTGGCATTCTCCGGCGGCATAATCTACCAGCTCCCGTACCTGCGGGAACAGTTCTACATTCCCCTCCAGAATGCGCTCCAGATAAACAACACCCAGATAGGCAACCTGATGACCGTCTACGGGATCGCCAACCTGTTCCTATACTTGCCGGGGGGCATCCTGGCGGACCGGCTCCCCTACAAAAAGCTGGTCCCCTTCTCCCTCATAGCCACCGGCCTCACGGGGCTCTACTACTCCACCTTCCCGGGCTACCACATGGCGCTGGCCATCCACGTCATCTGGGCCTTCACCACCGTCTTCACCTTCTGGCCCACCATGCTCAAGAGCGTCAAGATGCTGGGCGACAGTTCCGAGCAGGGGCGCCTCTTCGGCTTCTTGGACTTCGGTCGGGGCCTCTCCGCCACCCTAAGCGCCTTCGGGGCCCTATTCGTCTTCAAGGCCTTCGGTGCCACCCTGCTGGGCCTCAAGGGGGCCATCATCTTCTACTCGGTCACCATGATCGCCCTGGGAGTGGTGGTCTACTTCCTCCTGGAGGAGAAGAAGGGGGAGGTGGCGGAGGGAGCCAAGTCCCTGTTCGACGGCATCGGCGACGTGCTCAGGATGCCCGCCATCTGGCTGGCGGCCATGATAATCTTCGCCGGCTACAGCATCGGCGCGGGGCTAACCTACATCACCCCCTACCTCACCGACGTCTTCAAGATGTCGGTCTCCATGGGGGCCTTCATCGCCATCATAAGGACCTACGGGCTACGCCTTGGGGGCGGACCCGTGGGGGGCATCCTGGCGGACCGGATCGGATCCGCCACCCGGCTGATCCGGATGGGCTTCGTGGCCATCGCTGCCCTGGTGGGCTGCCTCTACCTCATCCCCGGCTCCCCCAAGCTGCTGGCCCTGATGCTGGTCACCACCCTCTCCGCATCCTTCTGCGTCTTCGCCGTCAAGGGGGTCTACTTCGCCCCGGTGGACGAGATAAGGATCCCCAACCACCTGGCCGGCGCCGCCTACGGGGCCATAAGCCTGGTGGGGTACCTGCCGGACACCTTCATCTACAGCTACTTCGGAAACCTGCTGGACCGCTACCCGGGCATCCAGGGATACCGGCTCATATTCCTCTCCCTCATCGCCCTGGCGGCCATAGGCTTCGTCTCCGCCCACCTGCTCCTCAAGCACATCCGCAGAGAGGCCCCCTCATCAAACACCATACCATTGGAGACGGAATGAACGAATCAAGAAGGGGGGCACAAGCCCCCCTTCCTTCGCAACCAGGAACAGCCCTAGAGCAGCCCCGCGTCCTTCAACCGATTAATATGATACTGAATATACAGAGGCCCGAAGAGGAAGGTCATCAAACCCGACTTCGCCACCGAGTCCGCCGCCAATGGGCTCCTCTCCCTCTCCCTCACCCAAGACCTCAGGTTCTCCCGGAACCGGAAGGAAACCACTATCATGATCACCCCGCCAACCAGGGACATCAGGCCATCGAGGACACCCGTTGCCAAGTCAGCGCTTCTACCAAGAACTGCAAACACCAGCGACAGGATCGCCATCCCAAGGGGAGCTATTCCAAGGAGGTCGTCCACTCGCCGAGGCCCCATGGCGTTGAATGCGCCGCGCCTCGAGTAGATCCAATAAGCGGGATATAACCCCAGTGTTACCCAGGTCAAAAGGATCGCAACCAGAAGGTGAACCCTATCTAACCTCACATCACCCTCGTACATCCACGTCACCCCCCCCTCCGCAGGCCCGAACCACCCTCACCTCCCCCAGGTCCCACCGGGAGGCGATGAACTCCCGGCAAGCCTCGGCGGAGACGGGATCCTTGAATATCACCCCGCTGGCGGTGCCCGAGTGGGCCACCGCTATACCTATTCCCTTCCTCTCCCTGCAGGCGGAGAGCAACAGGGGCCACTCCTCCCGAGGCATTATGGCCTGCTGGATTATGGACGACATGGTGGCCGCCGCCGCCACCTTCCTGGAGTTCCCCTCCAGGAGACCCCGCTTGAACACCTGGTAGGCCTTGGCGTGCCGCTGTGCCCTGTCCCTCACCGCCTTGAGTAGCCCCCGGTCCCGCCGGTAAGCCTCGGTGTCCAATGTCCGGTAGGGCAGAAGCGCCGCCAGCCACATCTCCGGCGGCTCCGGCAAGCGCTCGATGAGCCTGCCGTTTATGTGGTCCACCAGCGCCAGGCCGCGGAACATGGTGCCGTCCGAGGGCTCCACCGAACAGCACATCCTGAAAAGCTCCTCCTCCGACACCTCCCGGCCCCCAAGGGCCCCGCAGGAGGCTATGACCCCCCCCACGTCCATGGTGGAGGTCCCAAGTCCCAGGGCGGGACGAAGGGGGTTCTCCACCTCCACCGAGGCGTCATCCACCCCGAAGGCCTCCCGGGCCAGCATCAGCGCCCGGTGGGCCTTGGGCGCCAGGCGACTCCTGCCTCCCCCGCGAAAGGCCCTTACGCTGCCCCGCCACTCCACCGTGAGGCTCACCAGCGCCTCCCCGTCCGGCAGGATCCACCCCTGTATCCACTCCCCCACTGTCCCCCTGAGGGACGCCACCGCCATCAAAGCTCGAACACCCCCATGACTGGCCCGTGATCCGACGGGCGCTCCATCGCCCGGTAATCCCTCAGCACCGCCGAGTCCACCGAACGGTCCGCCAGGCCCCGGGTGGCCAGGATGTGATCTATCCTCCAGCCTATGTTCCGCTCCAGGGCACCCTTCACCCGGTAGTCCCAAAAGGAGAACTCCCCCTCCCCGGGCCGGTGCCGGCGGAACACGTCCACCAGCCCCGCCCCCAGGAGCCCCTCGAAGGCCTCCCTCACGTCCCGGTGAAAACACACGTGATCCGCCTTGTTCTTCGGGTTGGTCACGTCCGCCTCGGTGGGAGCCACGTTCAGATCCCCCACCAGCAGCACCTCCCCGTCCCCCTCGAGCTCCCGCACCAGCTCCGCCAGCCGGGACAGGAACCTCAGCTTGTAGGCGTAGTCCGGATGGTCTATCTCCTTCCCCTGGGGCACGTAGCAGTTAACGAGCCACATCCCATCAAGCCTCACCCCAAGTAGCCTGTAGGGGTCCATCTCCTCCCCGGAGGGGAAACCCGCGAAGGACTCCAGCTCCTCCCCCCGGATCGCCGCCGCCACCCCGTTGTAGGCCTTCATGCCCCTCACGAGGACCCGGTAGCCCCTGGCCTCGAAGATCTCCCGGGGGAACTCCCGGTCCACCGTCTTGGTCTCCTGAAGGCAAAGCACATCAGGCCCTTCCCGGTCCAGAAGGGCCTCCACTATGGGGACCCGGGCCTTTATCGAGTTGACATTGAAGGTTACCACCTTGAAAATTGACAATCATATCCCCCCGCAGAGAACGCCTTGAACCTATTCTATTGTAATCGGGGGATAAAGGGGAGGGGAGGAAGTGCAGAACAAGTGCTCCGGCGCCAGGCGGGTGGCGGTCATAGCCCTCATCCTCGCCTCCCTGATCACCGTTGGGGTCCTGGAGATGCGGATGGACATGGGCCTCTCCTGGGTGGACTCCTTCTTCTACACGGTAACCACCCTGGCCACCGTGGGGTTCGAGGCGCCGCCAAACCTGACGGACCGGGGCAAGGTCATCCTGGTGTTGCTGATAATAGTGGGCTTCGGCGTCATGGCCTACTCCATAGGGGAGATAACCCGCTACTTCGTGGAGGACCGGATCCTCACCATGCTCGGGAGGAGGCGCGACAGGATGCTGAACACCATAAGGGATCACTGGATCATCTGCGGCCTCGGCCGGGTCGGGACCCAGATCGCCGAGACCTTCGCCTCCGAGGGGGTCCCCTTCGTGGCCATCGAGCGGGGGGAGCAGGCCATGGTGTCGGGGGTGGAGAGGGGGTGGCTGGTGGTCAACCGGAACGCCACCGAGGAGCGGGCACTGGAGGAGGCGGGCATCACCCGGGCCCGGGGGCTCATCGCCACCCTGAGCAGCGACCCGGACAACGTCTACGTGGTCCTCTGCGCCCGGGCCCTCAACATGAACCTCAAGATAATCGCCAGGGCCAACGACCCCCAGTCCTCCAACGCCCTCTACCGGGCGGGGGCCAACAAGGTGATCAACCCCCTGGTGGCGGGGCTCTCCCTGGCCCAGGCAAACATGCGGCGCAACTTCAACATGCTGGCCCTGGCGGTGGACCGGAAGGGCAAGGTGGTCTACAACCCCCCGGCGGACTTCGTTCTCCAGGGGGGTGACGAGCTCCTCTTCCTCTGCCAGGTGGACCACGTGGAGGACCTGCGGCGCCTCCTCACCGGCAACATCTAGCCCACGTACAGGACCCCCCGGGCGGACACCCGCACGGGCCCCCTTAGCCGGTACCTGGCCCCCAGGTCCTCCAGCCCCACCTCAACCAGGTTGTAGCCCCCCGGGCTCTCCACCCTCACCGGGGACCCCATACCCCTCATGACCGCTGAGGCGGCCACCGCGCAGGCCCCGGTCCCGCAGGAGAGGGTCAGGTCCTCCACCCCCCTCTCATAGGTGATGCACGTGAGCCCCCCCTCCGAGGGGCTCACGAAGTTTACGTTGGTCCCCCGGGGGAACCGGGGATCGTGCCTATATCTGGCCCCCAGGGACCGGAAACCGTCCTCACTCAGGCCCCATCGGTCCGCCCAGAGCACCAGGTGGGGCACCCCCACGTGGAGGTACCACATCTCCGCCTCCACCTCCCCAACCCGCTCCGACACCCGGAACAGGGCCCCCTCACCGAAGGGGTTGAACCCCATGTGGAGCGACACGGTGGAGTCCCGGTGCACATGGGCCCTCACGGGACCCACGTTGGTGAGGAACTCCATCTCCGGGTCCTCCAGCCCCAACCATCTCAGCATCATGGCGAAGCACCGGGCACCGTTGCCGCACATGTCCGCCTCGGACCCGTCGGCGTTGAAGATCCTCATCCTGTAGGCCCCCCGGTCCCACCCCATAACCAGGAGCCCATCGGCCCCCACGGAGGTCCTCCGGCCGCAGGCCCTCACCGCCAGCTCCGGCAGGTCAAACCTAGAGCTGAGCCGCCCATCCAGATCGTCCACGAACAGGAAGTCGTTGCCGTTGCCGTCCACCTTGAAGAACTCCACCCAATGGGACAACCCCATCACCCCCCGGACACCCGGAACCCCCTCCGGGACAGCATCTCCCTCAGCCTCTCCCGGTGGTCCCCCTGGATCAGGATCTCCCCCTCCTCCACCCGGGCACCGCACCCCAGGGACCGCTTCAAGTCCCGGCACAGCTCCTGGACCTGGTCCTCCGACAGGCCCCGGAGGGACACGCAGGTCCCCACGTGACCCTTTAGCCCCTTGCGCCGGAGGGACAACACCGCCCCCTTGGGCCCCTGGGCAGGAACCTCCGCCGAGGGGCGGCCCTCCGGGGGGTCCCCCGACGGGGTTGGCAGGGAGACCCCCGCCCTGGCCAGGGCCTCCCCCAGGGAGTTCAAGTTCCCCTGGCTCTCCGCCAGGGGCAGCCTACGCTTGGCCACCGAACACCATCTCCTCTATCTTCCCCACATCCAGCCTCTCCTCCAGGAAGTCCGCCAGCCGGTCGTACCGCCGGTCCCTCATGGCCCGGCCGCTCATGGCCTCCCCCCGGAGGGACTCAAGCCCCCACAGGGACCTCACGTGGTTAAGCAGGGCCCGCCTAAACAGCGGATCGTCCGCCAGCCCGTGAAGGTAAGCCCCAAAGACCCGTCCGTCCATCCCAAAGGCCCCGTCGGGGATACCCCCATCCAAAATCAACGGCGCCATCCCATCCTCCAGAATGGTCCGCCCCGCGTGGATCTCGTAGCCCTCCACGAAGGCACCGGCTATCCGGTCCAGCCAGTGTCCCCCCATGACCCGGGCCCGGGCGGGGCCCAGGACCTTACTCCCCTCGAACACGGTCCTCACCGGCAGCAGCCCAAGCCCGGCCTCCTCACCCCCCCCTTCGACGCCAAGGGGGTCCGAGATGGACAAACCCAGCATCTGGTAGCCCCCGCAGATCCCCCACACCAGGGCTCCCCTTCCAAGCTCCTCTAATATGGCCCTGGGGAACCCCCTGGCCTTCAGCCAGCGCAGGTCTTCCAGGGTGGTCTTGGTTCCAGGTATCACCACCAGGTGGGCCCCCCGGATCTCCGACGGGTGCCCGGCGAAGGTGACCCGGCACCGGTCCTCCCCCAGGGCGTCAAAGTCGGTGAAGTTGGACATCCTGGGCAGGGCCACCACCGCCACCCGGACCTCCCCGGAGCCGAAGTCCCGGCGGTTCAGGCTGTCCTCCGCGGGGATCGACAGGTCCTCCCTGAGGGGCAGCACCCCCAGGACCGGCAGGCGGCTCATCTCCTTAAGGAAGATCACCCCCTGGTCGAAGAGGGAGGGATCTCCCCGGAAGCGGTTTACCACCAGCGCCCTAATCACAGATCGATCACACCGGGGGATCAGCTGCAGGGTGCCCAGCAGGGAGGCGAAGACCCCGCCCCGCTCTATGTCCGCCACAAGTATCCCAGGGGCCTGGGCAAACTTAGCCATCCTTACGTTCACCAGGTCCTGGGCGTAGAGGTTCATCTCCGCCGGGCTCCCGGCCCCCTCCATTATCACCAGATCCGACGAGGCCTTGAGCTCCCGGAGGGCCGAGGCGGCCTCAAAGAAGAGGTCCTTGGCCATGTGCCGGTGGTAGTCCCTGGCGGAGGCCTCCGCGTACACCCGGCCCCTGAGAATAACCTGGCTCACCGAGTCCCCCAGGGGCTTCAGCAGGATGGGGTTATGGATCGGGTCCGGCTCCACCATGGCGGCCTCCGCCTGGACCGCCTGGGCGGTGCCCAGCTCCCCCCGGGGGGTGGAGTAGGCGTTGAGGGCCATGTTCTGGGCCTTGAAGGGGTTCACCCTGAGGCCCCGCCGGGCGAACAGCCGGCACAGGCCGGTCACCAGGAAGCTCTTCCCCGCGTCGCTGGTGGCCCCCATCACCATCAGGGCCCTACCCTCCCGGCGGGCAGAGGCCCCCGGGATGGCCCTTGGCCCCCCCTCAAGGGGCCTCGAGGCCAGGCAACGGTCCAGGAAGCGCCGGAACGGCATGGGGCAACCCAGGGGATCCAGGTGGACGTAGGAGCCGAAGAGGTCACGCCCCCCGTAGCCGCACCTCCACCCCCTCCCGGAGGAGGCCTTGGAGACCTCCATCAGGGGCTCCTCCTCCCCGTAGGGCTCCGAGTAGTGGAACTCGTGTCCGAAGATCCGCTCCCCCCGGCGGCCAACCAGGCAGTCTGCGTCAAACCGGGCGGTCACGTACCCGAACCGGGATAGCCGGTTCCCCATGGCGAAGTCCAACTTCAGCAACCCCGCCATTGGGGCGGACCGGCCCAGGTGGTCCCGGATGGACCGTCCCAGGACCATGAGGCCCCCGCACTCGGCGTATATGGGTATCCCCCGACGATGGGCCTCCCGGAGGGACTCCATGAAGGGGGAGAGGGCCAGCCGGTCCATGTGCTCCTCCGGGTAGCCCCCAGGGAGGATCACCCCCCTCACCCCCTCCGGTATGGACTCCCTAAGGGGGCTGAACTCCACCAGATGGGCCCCCATCTCCTCCAGGGCCCACCGGCCGCTCCTGTAGGTGAAGGAAAAGGCCTCGTCCCGGGCCAGCGCCACCGGCACCTCCTCCCCCACGGGCAGGTCCGGAAGCCGCTGGGGGGGCAACGCCTCCCGGGCTATGCGGATCAGCCCATCCAGCAGTTCCCCAGGCACCGCGGAGGCCAGCCGGTCTATGGAGCCGGTCAGGTTGGGATCCTCGAAGGCCTGGACCAGCCCCAGGTGTCTGGAGGGTATGCCCTCCTCCACCCGGGGGATGCACCCCAGGACCGGTGGCAGGTGGAGGGACTCCATGGAGGCGGCGAGCAGCTCCCCCATGGGGCCCGAGACCCCGTTCAGGACGATGCCCGCCACCTCCGGGGCCCCTGGCAGGTTCACCAGCCCCCAGGCCTGGGCCGCCAGCGTGGGGGAGGCGGACCGGCAGTCCAGCAGGAGCACCACCGGCAGCCCCAGCTCCCCGGCGGTCCGGGCGGTGGAATGGAACCCCTGGGGGCCTAACCCGTCGTAGAGCCCCATGACCCCCTCCACCAGGCACAGGTCCGCCCCCTCCGAGGCGGTACGGTAGCTCCAGCGGACGAGGCCAGGGGTGAGGAACCCGTCCAGGTTCCAGCACTCCAGGCCCGATGCGGCGGAAAGGTACGAGGGATCGATGTAGTCGGGCCCCACCTTGAAGGTCTGCACCCGGAGCCCCCGGGCGGAGAGGGCCCTCGCCAGGGCGGCGCAGGCGGTGGTCTTCCCCGACGAGCTGCCGGGGGCGGCGATGATTAGCCCCCTGGCCATGGTGCTAGCCTATCATGGACTTGAGGAACGGGGGCAGCACGAAGGCGGCCCGGTGGATCTCGTGGGAGTAATACCGGGTCCCCTCCGGGGCGGGTCGGCGGACCTCCGCGGGGTCCAGCCCCTTGGTGCCTATGCCGTAGGTCCAGAAGCCGGTAGGGTAGGTGGGCATGAAGCCCACCGCCAGCTTCACCACCGGGAAGACCTTCCTGAGGTCCTGGATGGCGCCAGCAACCACGTGGGGGTCCGAGAAGGGGGACTCGGTCTGGCAGACGATGAACCCGTCCTCCTTGAGGGACCGGTGGACGTTGGCGTAGAAGGGGGCCTCGAAGAGCCCGGCGGCGAACTCCACCGGGTCGGTGCTGTCAACGATCACCACGTCGAAGGACTCCCGGTTGTCCTCGATGAACTTGAGGGCGTCCATGGGGAGCACCCGGGCCCTGGGATCGTCCATGGCGCAGCCCAGGGTGGGGAAGAAATCCCGGGCGGCCCGGATCACCTCCTGGTCTATGTCCACCAGGAAGGCCTCCTTCACCGAGTCGTGGCGCAGCACCTCCCGGAGGGTGCCCCCGTCGCCCCCCCCCACGATGAGCACCCGCTCCGGGTTAGGGTGGGAACACAGCGCCAGGTGGGCCATCATCTCGTGATAGCAGAACTCGTCCCTCTCGGTAACCTGGATGGCCCCGTCCAGGACCATCACCTTGCCGTACTCGGGGGTGTCCACCACCAGCAGGTCCTGGTACTGGGTCTTGATGTTCCTGAGCACCTGGGTGATCCTGAGCCCCAGCTTCATGTTGTGGGTCTGCTCCTCGAAGAGCCACATCTCGTTAAGCCTCTTGGGCCTCACTTCCATCGGTCATCCCTCCCGGGCAGAGTAGAAGCCCCCGGGGATCCCCCGGGTGGCTACCAATTTTAACCCATCAATCCCTGTCCTTGAAGCGCTGGAAGATGGAGTCCATCACCGGGTGGTTGTGCCGGAACCAGTCCAGCACCTCCGGGGAGAAGTGCTCCGGCATGGTGCGTCCGTCCCCCTGGAGGATCACCCGGACCGCCTCCTCGTGGGACATGCCCTCCTTGTAGGCCCGCCGGGACCTCAAGGCGTCGTATATGTCCGCCAGGGCCATGACCCTGCCCTCCCAGGGGATCTGGACCCCGGAGAGCCCAAAGGGGTAGCCGCTCCCATCCCACTTCTCATGGTGGGTAAGGCATATGCGCCGGGCCATGGCAAGCCACTCCGCCTCCCCCAGGATCTCCGCCCCCCATACGGTGTGCCGCTTCACCAGCTCGAACTCGTCCCAGGTGAGCCCCGAGGGCTTGGAGAGCACCTCGTGGGGCACCTTGAGCTTGCCTATGTCGTGCAATCGGGCGAAGATGCCTATCTCCTCCGCCTCCGTCTTGGTGCGCCCCAGGTCCAGGGCGATGCGGGAGGCGTAGGTGCCTATGCGGCTTAAGTGCTCCTCCGTCTCGTTGTGGTATATGCCGGTTATCTCCTGGAGCTTCTGGGCCAGGTAGTAGTAGGACTCCCTTATCTCCTGCCGGGACTTGCTGGCGTCCAGGAAGCCCGCCAGCACCGAAGCCACGGGCACCAGGGTCTCCAACAGGGTCTCGTCCCTTCTCCGCCGCTCGGTGAAGCTCACCGTGAGGCCCCCCACCGGCCGCCCCATGTGGTAGAGCCCCATGGCCACCTCGGTAACCACCGCCTCGTGCAGGGGCAGGTACCCCTCCGCCTTGGAGACGTCCTCCGCCCAGATGAGCCCCTCCCGGACCGCCCGGCCGATGAGGGAGGAATCCAGCTTCACCGGCTCCGGGGGAAGCCCCTGGTCGTAGCCCGAGTAGGCCACCGGGATAAGGGTGTCCCCCTCCAGCCGGTCCACCACCACCCCAAAGGCGGAGAGCATCTCCCTTATGGTCTCCGCAATGCGGGCCACCTCGTCGGGGGCCTGGTAGCCGGACCGGACCAGGTTGGCCACCTGAAGGGTCTGGCCCCAGATCTGCTCCCGCTTCCGCAGGATCTCGTTTGACTCCGTGAGGGAGGCGTTCATGGCCGCCACCTCCTCCCCGTAGGCGTTTATCTCCTCCTGCTGGGTCCAGAGGACCCGCATGGCGGCGGCAACTCCGGAGAGCATGGTGTGGAACTCCTCCATCCGGCACCGCTCCATCCGGCGCCCCATGTCCTCCGACAGGGAATCTATCACGCTGGACAGCTCCTCGGGGCACCGGATACCCCCCAGCGCCCCCTCCATCCGGCGGAAGAAGTCCGATATGTCCCGGATGTCCGGCTCCACCTGGTCCCGCCATAGCCGGTACAGGGCGAATAGAAGGGAGAACATGGCCACGGACAGGAAAACCGGCACCATTGACCCCTTTACAGCGTTGAGTAGCACCTCCCGCTCCGGTACGGTGACCAGGAGCCTCATGTTCTGCACCTCAAAGCACCGGGCCCAGAAGGGGAGCCCCTGGGCGGTGCGCCCCCGGCCCCAGGTGGAGCCGTTAAGGAAACCCGCATCCACCCAACCCCGGGCGGCGAAGTGCCGCCCCACCGGGCCATAGTCCGCCCATATGACCCGCCCGTCCCGGCCAGCCAGCACCGGGGAGGCCCCCATCTCTCCGGTAACCAAGAGGGGGGATGGGTCCATCCTGACGCCGATGAGGTACCGGGAGCCCTCCATCTCCCGTACGGTTACGAACTGGGGGTGCCCATCGGGGTTGAAGACGCTGGACACCTGCCACAGCCCCTCCAGCTGGTCCATCCCGGAAAGGGCTATGCCGGTCGGGATGTAGCCCAGGAAGGTCTGGTCCACCTGGTCCCCCAGGAGCCGTGCCAGGAGCTCCACCTCGGGGAAGTAGGTCTCCGCCTTGTATGGTGCGGAGGCGATGTAGGAGGCCTTCACCAGCTCCGAGTCCAGGTGACGAACCAAGTTGGAGCTCAGGTTCTCGGTGAAAATCCAGGACCGCCTCTGCCACTCGGACAGCTGGGACTGGAACATGTAGACCCCATGCAGGGCGATAAGGAGGATCCCCGCGGTGGCCACCAGTCCGAACCAGCGGACGAAAAGCCGCTTGAAGGACGTCACCGGCCCGCCACCCCCCTATCCCGCCAGACCCCATCCTCCAGGATCACCCTATGAAGGGGCAGCATGGCGTCCCCCGCGGCGTCCAGCGGGTAGTCCCCCCTCAGGGCCCTGACGGTCCTGAGACCCTGGAGCCCCCGGAGGACCCCCTGGGGACCCGGGCCTCCCGAAGAGAGGGCGTCGGCCAGCATGCTCACCGCCCCGTAGGCGGAGTCCAACGCGGGCAGCACCGGAAGTCCCGCGATGCGGCCCTTGAGGAACCGGAGGAAAGGATGCCCCATGTCCAGCTCCACCGGGGAAAAGACCACCGACCAGGCGGTCCCGTTAGGCCCCGCAAGGGCGGCGCTGACCGACGACACCCCCCAGCCGGAGGTCACCGCCCCCATGTCCCTGAGGGACCAGGCCATGTTGAGGTATATGCCCGTGTAGTAGGCGGGGAGGGCCAGGTAGAGCCCGTCGTAGTCCCCCACCATCAGCTCCTTCCTGAACCGCTCGAACATGACCCCCGGATCCCCCTCCATCACCCGGACGGGATCCCGCCCCAGCCCCTTGGCGAACCCCTCCAGCTGTCCCCGGGAGTAGACCGAGTTGCTCCCGTCGATCACCGCCAGGTACCGCTGAAAGCCCCCCAGATCCCGAGCCAGTTCCCCCGCCTCCAGGGCCCCGGAGGGGCCCGAGTACCGGTAGAGCACGTCCCCCTCCACCGCCAGCGAGGGGGCGTTGGCGTTGGTGGCTATGGCGGGCACCTTGGCCTGGTTCAGGAGCGGGAGGATCCGGGCCACGAACCCGGACGTGGCGCCGCAAATCACCGCCGACGCGTTGGCGCCCCTTATGGCCTCCAACGCCTCTCGGTCATCCTTTCCGGTGACCACCAGGGGCCTCAGCCGGTAGCCCCAGCCCCGCCGGGCCAGGTTGAAGTACTCCAGGGCGAACAGGGTGGACTGCTGCACCTCCCTGGAAAGGGCGGCCCCTCCCCCCTTGTCCTCGAACCAAAGGGCCACCACCACGTCCTTTGGGCCCATTAGGCGCCAGGCCATGAAGACGAGCGACAGAACCAGTAGCCCCCCCAGGACGTGGCGGAGCAACCGGGGGTTCATTCCAAGCTTTGGAAGCCTGAGCTTAGGCACCAACTGTCACCTCCAGAGGACCGGCGGGGACCGCCGGCCATGCGGTTAAATTCTACCAGTTTTCTGGCGCATTTTGGCCCTCTTCATAACAACAATTTTATGGAGCCGTCACACTCATGGAGCCATCACAATCCGTCTGGGTTCGGCCCTGATGGGATATAATCCGGATCAAAATCCTTCAGATTCCGGAGGTGACGTCCGTGAGGCGAGCGTTGACCCTGATGGTTGCCCTTTTTTGGCTTGTGGTCCTGGCGTCGCCGGGGCTATCCGCTCCGGTGACGGTTATCTGTCCGGTGGAACCCCTATCGCACCTGGCCAGGCTCATCGGAGGTGATCGGATCCGGGTGGTTACCTTGATCCCCCGGGGGGCGGACCCTCACTCGTTCGAGATGCGTCCCAGCCACGCCAGGGCGGTGTCTGAGGCCCGGGGGGCACTGAGGCTCGGTCTTCCCCTGGAGGACCGGCTGCTTCCCAAGATGAGGCAGCGGGGAGTGAGGATATTCCAGCTCAAGTTCGACCCCCTGTACGACGGGCATCGGCAACTGGACCCCCACGCCTGGACGTCGGTAAGGAACGGCATGTCCATGGCCCGGTCCATGGCGGAGGCCTTCGCCGAGTTGGACCCGGCGGGGGCCCAGGCCTACCGGGCCAGCCTCTCCAACGTGCTTTCCCGGATGAGGGACCTGGACCGGCGGATGGGGGATGACCTCTCCCCCTTCAAGGGGAGGGGTATCCTCTCGTACCACCCCTCGTGGAACTACCTCTGCCAGGAGAGGGGGCTGGTGCCCCTCTCGGTGGAGGTCCACGGCTCCGAGGCAGGGCCCAGGCACATGAGCCGTCTCAAGGACCGGATCTCCCGGGAGGACATAAAGGTCATGTTCGTGGAGCCCTCCAAGGCGGGCAAGTCCGCCGCCTCCGCCGCCAAGGCCCTGGGGGTGTCCCTGGTGGAGCTGGACCCCATGGGGGACGACTGGTTCGCCATGATGGAGGGCGCATTGGCGGCGTTCCGCTCCGCCCTGTCGGGGAGGTGACGGGATGGAGCTCCACCTCTGGTTCCAATACCTGGGGCCGGTAACCCAGGCCCTGCTGGGGGGGGTGCTCACCTGGGGGCTCACCGCCCTGGGGGCCGCCATGGCGTTCCTGGGGGCTAACCCCTCCAGGAAGCTGATGGATCTGATGCTTGGCTTCGCCGGGGGAGTGATGATCGCCGCCAGCTTCTGGTCGTTGTTGGCCCCCGCCATAGAGATATCCGGGGAGCTTGGGATGGTGGAATGGCTGCCGCCGGCGGTGGGGTTCGTCCTTGGGGCGGTGTTCCTTCGGCTCCTGGACCTGGTGCTCCCCCACCTTCACCCGGCCCTCAAGGGGGCCAAGCCGGAGGGGATAAGGACCCACCTGATGAAGACCACCCTGTTGGTGCTGGCCATAACGCTTCACAACATACCCGAGGGTCTGGCCTTCGGGGTGGCCTTCGGCGCCGCGGGACTCTCCCCCTCCTCCACCCTCTCCGGCGCGGTGGCCCTCACGCTGGGGATAGGGCTTCAGAACCTGCCCGAGGGGCTGGCGGTGGCGTTCCCCCTGCGGAAGGCGGGGTTCTCCCGGGGAAAGGCGTTCTTCTTCGGCCAGCTTTCCGCGGTGGTGGAGCCCCTGTTCGCCATGCTGGGGGCCGCGGCGGTGGACTTCATGCGGGTGGGGCTCCCCTACGCCCTGTCGTTCGCCGCCGGGGCCATGATCTACGTGGTGGTGGAGGAGGTGATCCCCGAGTCCCAGTCGGAGGGCAACGGGGACCTGGCCACCATGGGGCTCATCCTGGGGTTCACCTGCATGATGATCCTTGACGTGGCGCTGGGTTAGCGGTTATACATCTTTCTTAGCCTCCGGTGAACGGGAAGTCCGGTGCGAATCCGGCGCGGCCCCGCCACTGTGAGCCCGACGAGTCCGCCGATGCCACTGGGTATGCCTGGGAAGGGGCGGATAGGATGAAGGCCAGCCAGGAGACCGGCCGGGGGCTGAAGGGAAGGTTGCCTGCGCGGGCGGGCGCCTCCGGTGGGAAACGCCTTCCCTTGCCCTTGGGCCCCGGGCCCGGCACAACATCGAAAGGAAGGGGGGAGGTGCGCTGTCTCTCTCGTACGACCGGGATCCCATATCCATCGAGAGGCAAAGTCTTAGCCTAATCCGTCAGGTCCTCCAATCATACTCCATATCCCCGGATCTCATGCCCGTGGCAGAGCGGGTGGTCCATGCGGGGGCGGACTTTTCACTGGCCAACCTGGTGTGCGCCACCCCGGGGTGGCTCTCCGCCGCCCGGGAGCGTCTCACCCGCCAGCGGATCCTCTGCGACGTGGACATGGTGCGCTCCGGCCTGTCCAGGAACCTGCTACGCCAGCTGGGTCTGGAGCCCGTGTGCCTGATACACCAGGAGTGCACCGCCGACGCCAGCCGCCGGATGGGTATCACCCGGGCCATGGCCTCGGTGGACGCCGCTCTGGAGATGGGTATCCGCCTCTTCGCCTTCGGCAACGCCCCAACGGGGCTGTTTCGTCTCATGGAGAGGGGGGATCCCGGCGGGGTGGACCTGATCTTCGCCTTCCCGGTGGGTTTCGTGGGGGCGGCGGAGAGCAAGGAGCTGGCCCTAGGCTGGGGGGCCCCCTGCGTGGCCCTCAGGGGCCCCAGGGGGGGATCCAACCTCTGCGCCGCGGCGGTCAACGCGGTGATGAGGCTCTGCGGGGGGACCAAGGGTTAGCGTGGTCATGTCATGGCGCCCGAATAACGTCTCGGGAGGTATGCGAAGTGAGGAGTTCCTTGAGGTTCGCGGCGTTGGGGTTGACGTTGGCGTTGAGCCTTCTCTCGCCCTTGGTGGGGGGTATCGCCCTGGCTTCGGAGGCTAAGACCCAGCGGAACGCCATCCTGGTGGTTGCCTTCGGCAGCTCCATGCGGGAGGGCCAGCGGGCCATAAACGCGGTGGTGAGCTCCGTGAAGGGGGCCTTCCCCGGGACGGAGGTCCGGCTGGCGTACACCAGCCGCATAATAATGCGGAAGCTTGCCAAGGAGGGTCAGCACTTCGACGATCCCCTGGTGGCCCTATCCAAGCTCCACGCGGAGGGCTTCACCCACGTGGCGGTGCTCTCCACCCACGTGATCCCCGGGGAGGAGTATGAGGACCTGTCCGCCATCGTGGGGGCCTTCAACTACATGAGGGACCACGGGTCCAAGAGCGGCTTCGAGGCCATAGCCCTGAGCCGGCCGCTCCTCTGGTCCCCGGAGGACTTCGATAAGATGGCGGCTATCCTCAACCGGGCCTACGGTAAGGACAGGACCCGGGCGGTGGTGTTCATGGGCCACGGGTCCCCCCACCCGGCGGAGGGGGCCTACGCCCGGCTCCAGACCGTGAGCCTGAGGACCAACCCCAACTTCGTCTTCGGCACCGTGGAGGGGACCCCGTCGCTGGACGACGTGGTGTCCACCCTCAAGCACGGGAAGTTCAAGCGGGCGCTGCTGGTGCCCTTCATGCTGGTGGCGGGGGACCACGCCCACAACGACATGGCGGGCCCGGAGGATGAGTCCTGGAAGAGCGTGCTCTCCAAGGAGGGCATAAGGGTGGACGTCCACCTGGCGGGGCTCGGGGAGAACCCGGAGGTCCGGGCCCTTCTCGTGGAGCACCTGCGGGAGGCGGCCAAGGAGGCGGGCTTCTAGCCCAACGGCGCCACGACGAGGGGGCCCATGGGCCCCCTCGTGAACGTATGCCCCACCGGGCGGGAAGGGAAGCGACATCCTGCATGCATAAAAGAAGACTGGTAATCCTCCTTGCGGTGCTCCTGTTGGCGGCGTTGCCCCGCTTTTCCTGGGCTGTTACGGTGATGGACGACCTGGGGCGCCGGGTTACGGTCAAGGGTCAGGTCCGGCGGATCGTGTCCCTCTACCCGGCCCACACGGAGAACCTGGTGGCCCTTGGGGTCCGGGACCGGATCGTGGGGATCTCCCAGGGGGACGATCCGGATCTGGTAAAGGGGGCCCGGCAGCTACCCTTGAGGCCCTCGCCGGAGACCATACTGTCCCTCAAGCCGGACCTGGTGGTCATGCGGTCCCTGCAGTCCTCCATGCAGCCCCAGCTCATATCCCAGCTTGAGGGGTTCGTGCCGGTGGCGGTGCTGGACCCCCCGTCCTTCGATGGGCTGGAGTCCTACGTGCTTCGCCTGGGCACCCTGGTGGGCCGCCGCAAGGAGGCCCAGGCGAAGCTCAAGTGGGCCCTGGGTATCCTGGAGGAGAGCCGGCGGCGGAACCGAGGCCGGTCCCTGGGGGCGGTCCTCATAGTCAACAATCGGGACGTGACCACCTGTAGCCCCGGCACCTGGCCCAGCCGCCTGATGGAGGCCTCGGGACTTCCCCCGGCGGTCCAGGGGGTCCCCACCTCGGAGGGGAGCGCGGTGGCCCGGCTGGGGGCGGAGGGGCTACTGGCCGCCTCCCCCAAAATCAAGGTGATCCTGGTCCAGCGGGGCCCCATGAACCCCGGGGGCCTGGAGGACTTCCTCCGGGACCAGCGCTTCGCCCCCATGGAGGCGGTGCGCCGGGGTAGCGTCTTCCAGGTGGACGAGCGGGACGTGTCCCGGCCGAGCCTCATGAGGCTCCAGCGGGGCCTCAACCTCCTCTCCTCCATCCGGGAGGGGGCCAAGTGAGCTTGAGGTACGGCTTCACCACCGGCACCGCCGCCGCCGCCGCTACCCTTGGGGCCGCCCTTTGGCTTCTGGGCAGGCCCTCCTGGTGGGTCAAGGTGACGCTCCCCTCCGGGCAGGTTCTCCCCATACCGCTGGGGGGTTGCGAGCGGATAGAGGGGGGAGCCCAGGCCTGGGTCTTCAAGGACGCGGGGGACGACCCGGACGTGACGGACCGGATGGCCATAGCCGCCAAGGTGTGGCTCCGTCCGGGGGGAGGCGTGGAGGTGGACGGGGGCCACGGGATAGGGCTGGTGACCCGGCCAGGGCTCCCGGTGCCGGTTGGGGGCAGGGCCATAAACCCCGCCCCCCTGAGGATGATCCGGGAGAACCTCCTGGGCGCCCTCCCCCGGGGGCTGGGGGCCCGGGTGGAGATCTGGGCCCCCGAGGGGGAGAGGGTGGCCAAGGGGACCTTCAACCCCAAGCTGGGGATAGAGGGGGGCATATCCATCCTGGGGACCACCGGGGTGGTTCGCCCCATGAGCGAGGACGCGGTGGTGGAGACCATAGGCGCCGAGCTGTCGGTCCTTCGGGCGGAGGGGGCCACGTCCGTGTGCCTGGCGCCGGGGAACTACGGCCGGGACGTGGCGGTCCGCCTGGGGGTTCCGGTCCACAGGGTGGTCAACGTGAGCAACTACGTGGGCAAGGCGCTCACCACCTGCTCGGAACTTGGGTTCCAACGGCTACTCTTCATAGCCCAGGTGGGTAAAATGGCCAAGGTAGCCTCCGGCTCCATGGACACCCACAGCTCCAAGAGCGACGGCCGCCTTGAGGCCCTCTGCGCCTACGGGGCCCTTCACGGCCTGGACGCCGGGTGGCTACGCCGCATAATGGAGTGCAACACCGCCGACCAGGCGGCGGGGATGATGGTTGAAACGGAGCGGGGCAAAAGGGCCCTGGAAGAGCTGTGCCAAAGGGCCAGGATGAGGATAGAGGCCGCGTCGGGAGCTGAGGCGGCGGTCCTCACCTTCGCCCTGCCCCAGAGGGAGCTGGCCCGGTCCGGGCCGGTGGAGGAGATGGTAAGATCCGTAAGGGGGGCTTAAGGCTTGAGGGAGCTGGGGGAGATAAACGTGTTCGGCATGGGCTCCGGGAGCTCATGGGACCTTCCGGAGAGGATGCGGGAGGTGATAATGTCCTGCCAGGCCCTCATGGGGGAACCTAGGCTCATGGAGGCGCTTCCTCCCGCGGAATGGCAGGTGAGGCTCCCGCTGCCATTGGGAGATCGCCTTGGGGAGGACGTGGAGGGAGCCCCCAAACCCCTTGGGGTCCTGGTGAGCGGGGACACGGGGTTCTTCAGCCTGGCGCAGCGGATATGCGCCTCCTTCCCCAACCGGGTCCGCCTGTTCCCTGGCATTTCAAGCCTTCAGATGATGGCATCCCGCCTTTGCGAGAGCTGGGCGGACGTGCCGGCGGTATCCCTTCACGGCAGGGACCCCTTGGCCGCCATGGATACGTTGAGGAGATCCATCTGGGGCAAGGGCCGATGCGCGGTGCTCTTCGGGGAGGGAAGAGGCGTGAGGGACCAGCTGGAGCAGCTCTCCGGGACCCTTAAAGAGGGCGTCCGAGGCTGGCTGGGATGGGATCTTGGCACATCAAAGGAACAGCTGGTGGCGGGGACCCTTCAGGAGCTCATGGCCTCCCCATACACAGGAAGACTCTGCATCGGGTGGTTCAAGGCCCCGGAGGAGGGCTTCTTCGGCGAGAATGACCCAAGGCTTACGGGCCTGCCCCTCAAGGACCTTGAACTTGACCGGGAAGAGGGGATCCCGATGACGAAGTTCCCGGTGCGGTGCCTTACCTCCTCCCTGCTGGAGCCCCTGTTCGGCGCTACGGTGCTCGAGGTGGGAAGCGGGACCGGGGCTTTGACCTGCCATTTGGGGCGCCTCGTGGGGCCCGGCGGTGTGGTCTCCATAGAGCGGGACCCCAAGGCTCTAAAGCTTTCCATGGGGAACGCGGAGAGGCTCTGCCCCTTGGGGGCCGTGCGGTTCATCCCAGGACAGGCGCCCCTTTCTTGCGACGAAGACATTAGGGGCCCCTTCCAGCGGGTGGTCATAGGGGGCCACGGGGGCAACCTCCGGGAGGTCATAAGATGGGCCGCGGGGCTTCTCTCGCCGGGGGGAAGGATGGCGGTGCTGTGTCTTCTCACCTCGTCCTTCCAGTCCGCGCTGGAGGAGATGGAGGCCCTTGGCCTTAATGTGGGCTTCATCCGGGCCTTCCCCGGGGAGGGCCGGCGGCTTGGGAGAGAATGGATGGTTCAGGGCTGCAACCCGGTGGACATAGTATGGGGGGATATGATTTGAAGGGTCTTGTTTGGATAGTTGGGGCCGGGCCGGGGGATCCGGAGCTTATAACCCTCAAAGGACTGAGGCTTCTTTCCGAGGCGGACCTGGTGGTGTACGCCGGAAGCCTCATCAACCCAGAGATCCTCCGGCACTGCAAGGAAGACGCCCAGGTGCTGGACTCCTCCAAGATGACCCTTGAGGAGCAGGTGCGGGTGATGGCGGACCGGGCCGGGAAGGGCCTTAAGGTGGTGCGGCTCCACACCGGGGACCCAAGCCTCTACGGGGCCATAGGGGAGCAGATCCGGGCGCTGGAGGCCCTGGGGGTTCAGTGCCGCATAGTGCCAGGCGTATCGAGCCTCCAGGGGGCTGCGGCGGCGTTGGGCATAGAGTACACGGTTCCCGGCGTGACCCAGACGCTGGTCTGCACCCGCCTGCCCGGCAGGACCCCGGTGCCCCCCAAGGAGGACCTTAGGGTCTACGCCTCCACCGGCGCCACCTTAGCGCTGTTCCTCTCCTCAAACATGGGGGACGAGGCGGCGAAGCTCTGCATGGAGGGAGGACTCTCCCCCGACACCCCCGCCGCTTGGGTATACCGGGCCACCTGGCCGGACCAGAGGGTGGGCAGGGCCAGGCTTGGTGAGCTGGGTCAGCGGATGAAGGCGGAGCACGTGAGCCACCAAGCCCTCATAATAGTGGGCCGCTGCCTTGAGGAGTCTCGCAGCAGCCTCCTATACGACCCCGCCTTCACCCACATGTACAGGAAACCAGGCCACCGGGACCCCGAGGGGGACGGCAATTGAAGGTCTTCGTCATCGCCCCGGGATCCCTGGCGCCTAAGGGGGAGGAGCTGGCAAGGCTTACGGGTTTTGAGCTGTTCAACCCCGAAAAGGGGGTCATGGAGGCCGCGAAGGCCCTTTGGGATAGGGTGGATGGGCTTGTGTTCCTGGGGGCTCTTCCCATAGCGGTGCGGGCCGTGTCGGGGCTTCTAAGGGACAAGGCACAGGACCCGGCGGTGCTTTGCGTCACTGAGGACCTGTCATCGGTCTTCGTGGTGGCCGGGGGGCACCTAGGGGGCGGCACGGACCTGGCGCTTAGGGTGAGCGAGTCAACGGGGGCAGACTGGATACCCACCACCGGTACGGACCGGCGGCGCCTCATGGCCCCGGACCGGTGGGGCAGGCGGCACGGGCTGTTGCTGCTTAACAAGGAGAACCTGCCCTCCCTCATAGGCTCCCTACTGCGGGGCGGCTCATTGTGGTGGTGGCTGGACCCTCTGCTACCCCCTCCTCCACTGCCCAAGGGGGCGGAGATTACGGAGGATCCACGGTCCGCCCAGGTGCTCTACACCATAAGGGACCTCAGGAATCTCTGCCCCGGCGGGGTGTTTCTGGTGCCCCGCTGCCTTTGCGCCGGGGTGGGATTCAGGAGGTGCGCAGGTGCAGAGGATATAAAGGAAGGCATCAAGGCGGCCTTGGCGGAATACCCTGGCGGGCCATATCTTTTGGAGGCCCTTTCCTCCATCGGGACCTGGGAGGGGAAGAGGAGTTCCCCGGCCCTGGAGGAGGCGGCAAGGGACCTGGGCTGCCGGGTCAGGTTCTTCAGTGCCCAGGATATCCGGCGAGTTTCAAAGGGCCTTAACCTCACGGAATCGGCGGCGAAACGCCGCCTGGGTCTTCCCGGCGTGGCGGAGCCCTGTGGGGCCCTCATGGGCCGTCCCTTGGGGAAGAGGATCCTTAAGAACCAGGTGACCGTGGCGTTTTCCCTGGGGGAAACGGTTTTCCGGGGCAGCCTTTCGGTGGTGGGCATAGGGCCAGGACACCGGGACCACATGACCCTCGGGGCCGCAAGGGAGCTGGAGGAGTGCGACATCATCGTGGGCTACTCCCTCTACGTGGACCTTTTGCCGGAGCGCTTAAGGGAAGTCAAGCTGGTGGAATCATACCGCATGGGCGAAGAGGAGGCCCGGGTGATCCGGGCTGTAAAGCTGGCCCGGCAGGGATACCGGGTGGCGCTGGTTTGCGGAGGCGATCCGGTGCTCTTCGGCCTTGGGGCTTTAGCATCCCGGCACTGGGCGTCCGCTTCGGAGGGGCAAGAGGCGGGGACGTTCAGGATATTCCCCGGCGTGTCCGCCGCCCAGGGGGCCGCGGATTTAATAGGCCCCTACTACACCAACGGGATCTGCATGGTTTCCCTGTCGGACTACCTGCAGGAGTGGAGTTCGGTGGTACAGGCCATGGAGAGCGCCTCCCGTTCGGGGCTTTCGGTGGCGCTGTACAACCCGGTGTCCCGGGACAGGGACATGAAGCTCGCGGAGGTGCGCCGGGTGTTCCGGGGCCGCACCGCCCTTATCTGCCGGGACGTATCAAGGCCCGGGGAGTCGGTGGAGGAGATCGCGGCGGAGGACCTATCCCCCGAAAGGGTGGACATGCGATCCTTGATCGTCTTCCCCGGCAAATGCTGCGCCAGGGGGGCCGACGGGGTATGGCGGGACATGCGGGGCTACAGCAGCGAGACCGAGGATCCAAGGGATGGCATCTGCGGTGAAATAGGGTCCCGGGAGGGCCAATCGGGGCTTATGGGATCCGGGGGAGCGGCTCTGTTAGATACTGAGGCCGGCGACGGTAAGCTGCGCCTTGAGGGGCCCGACGGGGTTGAGGTGCTCATCCTGGGCGGCACCGGCGAGGGTAAGGAAATGGCGGAGAAGCTGATCTCCTATGGCGTTAAGGTTGCGGTGTCGGTGGCCTTTGACACGGGGCTTCACGTGGTGCCTAGGGGGGCATACCCGCTGGTGGGCCGCCGGAGCGCCGAGGACTGGGAGGAGACGATGAAGGGGCTGCTGCCCCTGGGGCTCAAGGGGGCGGTGGACTGCGCGCACCCCTTCGCGGAGGAGGCCAGGCGTAACTTCCGCCTAGCGGCGGAAGGGCTTGGCATACCGCTGGTTAGGATAAGCCGTCCGGTGGAGGTGCCTCAAGGGGCCGTGCCGGTAAGAAGCTACGAGGAGATGGCCAATAGGCTTCTGGAGATCACGGTGCCGGGCGATAGGGTCTTCCTCTCCTTCGGCGTGCGGGGGCTTCCGGAGGTGGTGCCCCCGTTGAAGGCCCGCGGCCGTTCTGTATTAGCCCGGGTGCTTCCCACGGTGGAGAGCCTTGAGCTGGCCCGGTCGGCGGGCCTTGATCCCAAGGAGTTGGTGTGTTCCTGGGGCCCCATGGGATACGATTGGGAGATGGGGATACTGAAGGGATGCAACGCCAAGGCCGCGGCGGCCAAGGGAAGCGGCGACGCCTCGGGGGTGACGGATAAGCTTAGGGCCTGCAGGGAGCTTGGTATTACCCTTATTCTCCTATGTCCCCCAGCCGATCCCGGCCTTTCAATGGAAGAGGGAGTTCGGGAGCTCCTTAAGGCCTTGGAGAGGCTATAGCGGAGCCCGCGGATCCAGGTTTTCGGACTATAAATTTTCCAGGTTAACCTGTGCTATAATGAGTGCCGTACGCGATATGGAATCCCACTTAGCGGGGTATCGCAGGGGGAAGTTCAGACACCGTCCTTGAGGTGATCAACAAAATGCAAGATCCTACGACATCGAATGGTCAGCCCCACAACGCCACCGAATTTGGCAATCCTGCGGAGCAAGACATAAGCGTAATCGAAATGCTGGGGGTGCTCTTAAAGCACAAACGGCTGGTCCTGGCCATAACCCTCGCTTTCATCGCCGCATCCCTGGCATACGGTCTGTTGACCCCCAACCTGTACCGTTCCGAGGCCAAGTTGATATTAAGCGTGGATACTACACCTGAGGTCCTAGGGGATTTGACGTCCTTAGCATACGGAATCCCCCGACCATCGGATGCTGCCGCCTTTAATGTCCAGCCCTACCTGTACGAGGATTTAGCCAAGAATCCGGATGTCCTGGACCGGGTTGTAAGGGAGCTTCATTTGGAGGAAGCATACGGCATCAAGGATACCAGGAAGGCAAGGAAGCACCTGGAGAAGAGGGTGGACGTTAAAGTAAACCCCAAGACCGGCGTGATATCCGTGGTCGCCCTTGATGAAGATCCCGCCAGAGCGGCCCATATAGCCAACCGACTTTCCGCGGTCCTTGCGGACCTATCCAGCCGTTTGAGCAGCAGTTACGCAAACCGGATGATGCAACACTACAAGACGATGCTTGACAAGGTGGCTTCCAACATCCAAAGGCTAAGGGCTAAGCGGAAGGACCAGGGAGCCGATGGGCAAACCCAAGGGAACGATCACGGCGGATACGAGAGGGAACTTCAGTTTAACCGCCGAATTTACGGGGTGCTCCTGGAAAGGATACAGCTGATCCAGCTGTCCTCGGACAGGGGCAGCATGTTGGAGGTGCTGGAGTCTGCAACCCCTCCGGAGAAACCGTTCAGCCCCAAAAGGCTCATGCTTACGTCGGTTTCCGCAGCCCTTGGGTTCTTGGTGTCGGTCTTCTCCGTGTTCACGCTGGAATATGTGAAACACAGGATAAGCTAAAGGTGACCCCATGAAGGCGGAGGCCCTGCTCAACTTGCCTAAGGGTTCGTTCATTTAATTTTTAGATCATGACAGCATACCTAGCAACCTACATCCTATCAAGCCTTCTCATGGCTTTTTCTAGGGAGATAAGGAGCTTCAAGCTCTGTTTGGTCCTGCTATTCGGTTATTTTTTGTTGTTCATGGGTCTAAGACACCAGGTAGGAGCCGATTGGTACAGCTACCTTGCCATTTACGAACACACATCTTTGGAGCTGGGGAACATCTTCGCCACCGATCCCGGTTACGGGTTAATAAACTTCCTCTCCGGCAAAATGGGGGGTGGCATATATCTTTCCGACAGCATCTCCGCCGCCCTCTTCCTTTCCGGACTGTTTTATTTCATATCCAGCTTAAAAGACTACCGATCCATAGCCCTGGCGGTGGCCAACGGCTTCTTGGTGCTGATCTTCGCCATGACCGCAAACAGGCAGGCCATAGCGACTGGCATCCTCATGGCGGCATATGCCCTGTTCTCCAAGGGCAAACCGCTCAAGGCCCTTGCCACGGCGGTGGCGGCGGTTTTCTTCCACAGGACGGCGATACTGCCGCTCTTAGTCTTGGGAACGGCCTTTTTGATTGAAGAAAGGGACAGGCTTAGAGCCTCCCACCTGGTGATCTTTTTCTTGTCCATCCTGGCGTCGTTAATCCTCTTCGCGGTTTTGTTTCTGCCCCATTGGGAAACTTTTATGGGCAACTACGTGCTGGAGAACAGGGTTGAAAGCAAGGGGGCATATCCCAGGATCCTGTTGGGTTTTGTGTCCGCAGCCCTTATACTTAGGGGGGTTGTGATCCCCCGAGGGGGTCTTGCCCTGTGGAATGTTCAGTCGCTCTTTTACGTGCTGTCCCCCTTGATGATCCCCCTGGTGGGCTCCACCACAGTGGACAGGTTGTTCTTTTACTTCTACCCGCTCCAGATGGTGGCCATGTCAGGGCTGGTGAGGGGGGTTAAGGGGGAGGCGGCAAGGCGGCTGGTTTGGCTTTCCATCTTCACCCTATACTTTATGGTATTGACGGTGTGGTTCCTGTTTGGGAGCACCGCTTACGGCTTGCTGCCCTACAAGAACATTCTCTTTGGTGGTTTTTAGACCTTAAAAGATATATATTCAGATCCTTGGGGGAAGACCGGTGAAAATCCGGCGCGGCCCCGCCACTGTGAGCCCGACGAAACCGCCGTACCACTGGGGACCTTATTTTAAAAAAGGCCCTGGGAAGGGGCGGAGGTAGGATGAAGGCGAGCCAGGATACCCGAAGGAACTCTGTATAGATATATCCCGAGGAGCCCTCGAGGGGGGGATCCCGGGCACCTCCCCCTGTCCACCCGCAAGGAGGCCAAGGTGCCCCATCCACCCTCAAGCTCCGGCGACGCTTAGCAAACCAGGACGGGGGGATTAACTTGATACTTTACGGAGTGGGCATGGGCCCCGGGGACAGGGGGCTCGTAACCCTAAAGGCCCTTGACATCCTAAGAAAATCCCAGGCGGTGTTCGAGCCGGTGTCCGCCAAGGGAAGACAGAGCGTGGCGGGACAGATGGCCAGGGATCTCATCCCGGGGCTTAAAACCATACCGGTCCTATTCCCAATGACCGGGTCAGACCAGGAGCTAAGGTCTGCGGTGAGGGCCTCCCTGTCATCCTCGAAGCCCCTTTGGGAGGGAGCTTCTATGGCCGCCATGCCGGTCATAGGGGACTCCACCCTTTACGCTACGGTTCACGTGCTTCACCAGGAGCTCTCCTCCATGGCGGACGTGGAGCTCAAGCTCATCCCGGGCATATCCGCCCACTCCGCCGCCGCTGCCCTACTGGGGCGCTTCATCGGCATGAGGGAACAAGTTTTCTCGGTGGTGCCGGGATCTGCGGGGCCCGAAAGGGTCATTCAGGTCCTTAAATCCTGCCAGTGCGCCGCCCTTTACAAGCCCTCCGCCCTGGGGGACAAACTGCCCTTGGTGGTTTCCGCCTCCGGTCCCTGGGATAAGCTCGCCCGGGTCCACAGGGTTGGGCTTGAGGGGGAATGGGCGGTGGAAGGGGAAGGTGCCATGGAACCCACCGACGACTACCTGGCGGTGATGCTCCTTTGGAGATAAGGGCCCTCCTCTTGGCGGAAGCCAAGCTGACCGCCAGCATCCTGGCGGGAGCCGTGGCGGGGGAAGCCATGGTGAGGTTTAAGGTGACCGACGCCCTGTTCCGCCCGATCGAACGGCTTCTGTCAAACTGTCGGATAAACCGCCACGCCCTGTCCGCCATGGCGGTCTCCGTGGCAAGCCCAAGGGTCGGGGCGGCCATGCTCGCTTCCGCCCACGGGGAGGGGCAGATAACCCGGGAGGACGCGGTCTTCGGCACCCTGTGCCTTGCATTTCCGGCGTACATCAAACGGTGGATCGCCACCGCCCCGGTGGCGGTGGGCATCGCCGGGTCCCTGGGGCTTATCTACTCCACGGTGCTCATCGCAAGGAGCGCGTGCCGCTTCCTCTTGTGCCTTGCGCTCCTCATAAAGCGCGGCTCCGGAGGCTCCGCAGGGAACACCACATCCTACCGGTCCAGCGGAGAGTCCCAATCCCGCACCATGCCCTCCGCCGGCCAAGGCGGACTGATCATGACCACCCTGCGGTCGCTCCCCATGGCCTGGGGCTTCTTCGGACTTACTTTCTTCCTCATGCCCCGGCTGGAGTCCGCGGCCCTTAATCTGCTCCACGGGACGGTATCCCCCTCGGCCCTCACGGTTATAACCTCCGCCCTGGTGCACAGCTCCGCGTCGTTGGCGTCCGCCGACGGGGCCCTGTCAGCGGGGCTCATCTCCCCCGCCGGTGCCCTTTTGGCCCTGCTCCTGGGCAACTGCTTGGGCACCTTCACCCGGGTTTTAAGACAGAACATGGGCTACTGGGTGGGGATCTTCCCCTCCGAGGTTCTAAAGCCCCTGGCGGTATGGCACATGGGCACCCTGCTTCTCTTTGAACTCCTCTCCATAGCCCTTGCGGGGCTTTGGTGGTGGTCCTCCCCATGACCTACCTTGCCATGGCGGTCATGCCTAAGCTATCCGCCGAGCCGTTGGAGCGGGTACACATAAAGACCTGCTGGCGGGACGAGTTCTACACCGTTCTCCCCCGGGAGGCCCTGGACAAAATCCCAAGTGGCTCCCTCCTGGCGGATGGGGATAAAGCGGTGCTAAGGCTGCTTCGCACCCTCCTGGGGCTCAACAGCTTCGCCGTGGGGGAGTCCCACATAGTGCGGCAAATCAAGGACTGTTACGCCGCCTCAAAGGCCTCCTGCGGCCCGGTGTTGCACCGGCTCTTCCAGCGGGCCTTCGGGATCTCCAGGGGCCTTAGGGCGGCGCTGCATCCAGGGCGAGCTCCCTCCATACCGTACCTGGCGGCATCCATAATGAAGGAACACCCCCGCTGGCCCGAGGTATCCTGCCTTGTGGCGGGCATGGGTGAGATGGGACGGGAGGCCGCCAAGGTGCTATCCTACTTGGGTTGTCACGTCACCTGCACCTCCCGCTCCTCCCCTCCCCCGCCGGGGCTTCCATGGGTGGGCTGGGGGGAGTTCCTCTCCGGCGGGGCCCTTCGAGGCATCCAGGGGCTATTCCTCTGCACCGGGGCGGACCGGTTCGTTGTGGAGCCCAAGGATCTGCGGGGTAGCGGGATCTGGGTGGTGGACCTGGGCAGCCCTCCCCAGTGCGGCCCCGGGGAGGGCTATAGGTACGTGGGCATCGGGGAGATAGCGGAGGCCAGCCGTGGGGCCCTACGGTCCTACCGGCAGGAGCTGGCGGCGATGGAGGAGGCGGCGTCGGAGGCGGCGCTGGAGGTTTGGGAGGAGATGCTGGGCCGATTCCCGGAGATCCTGGGAGGGGGCTCCAAGACCGGAGGGATAGCGGTATGAGTTTCGGCCCCATGGTGGCCTTGAGGAGGGACGAGCCCATTCTGGTGGTTGGGGGCGGTCCCGTGGGATACAGGAAGACCTGTAGCCTCCTGGACGGGGGGGCGTCGGTGACGTTGGTGTCCCTGGAGTTCTGTCCGGAGCTTCGGGAGCTGATCGGCAAGGGCATAGTGACCGCCGAGGAGAGAGGGGTCCAGAGGGGGGACTTCGAGCGCTTCCGCTTCGCTGTTCTGGCCCTGCCGCCGGAGGCCACGTTGGAGGCCCTCAGGATGCGGGAGGGCACCCAATGTCTTGTGTGCTGCTGCTCCCTTCCGGAGCTTGGGGACTTCGCGTTGGCGGCCCAGTGGAACCACGGGAACTTTCGCGTGGGGATCTCCAGCGGCGGCACGGACCCCGCCGGGGCGGCGAAGCTCAAGGGCCTGATCCGGGCCTTCCTGGAGGGGAAGAGGCTCAGGCGATGACCCGGTTCGATCTGTTGACCCGCTCCAGCCCCCTGGCCATGGCCCAGGCCAGGATGTGGAAGGACAGGATAGAGTCCCTTGGGCACTCGGTGAGGCTGCTGGACGTGAGCACCCACGGGGACCGGGACCGGCACCGGCACCTGGCCTGCTTCGGAGGCTTCGGGGCATTCGTGAAGGCCCTGGAGGACCGACTCCTGTCGGGGCAGGGCCACGGGGCGGTGCACAGCCTAAAGGACGTGCCCTCAGTGCAGCCGGATGGGCTGGTGATAGCCGGCGTGCTGGAGCGGGGGCCCAGGGGGGACGTGCTGGTGACCCGGGAGGGGCTGAGCCTGGAGGAGCTGCCTTCCGGGGCGGTGATCGGCACCTCCAGCATCCGGAGGGCAGCCCAGGTGAGGATGCTAAGGGGGGATCTGAACGTGGAGTGTTGCCGGGGCAACGTGCACTCCCGGCTGAGGAAGCTGGAGCAGGGGCTCTTTCACGGGATCGTGCTGGCCCGGGCGGGGCTGGAGCGGCTTGGGATAAGGGCCCCCATGGCGGAACTTCCCTTCATCACCTCCCCCGGCCAGGGGGCGGTGGCGCTGGAGGCCCGGGAGGGATCGGAGCTACACCTCCTGGGGGCCCGGCTGACCCATCGGTCCACCTGGCTGGAGGTGCTGGCGGAGCGGTCGTTCCTGAAGGCCTTCGGGATGGGCTGCTCCGCCCCGGTGGCCGCCTCGGCGGTGATGGACCGGGACACCCTGACCCTCAAGGTTCAGGTACTCTCCCCCAACGGCACCTCCGCCGCGGAGGCGGAGGTGTCCTGCGTACCCTGGGGGGAGGAGGACGCATACGCCCTGGGGGAGGCGGCGTTCAGGGAGATCTCCGGATCGCCGGAGGTCCTCTCCGCCGGGTCCGCCGCCCGGGAGGTGTGCGGCCCATGATATGGCTGACAGGGGGCGGCTGTGCCTCCCCCCGGTGGCTAACCCAGGAGGGGGCGGAGGCCCTGGGGTCCGCATCGGCGGTGGTCTACGACCGGCTGATCCACCCGGACCTGCTTCTCCTCTGCCCCCCCGGGGCCCTGTTCATCCAGGCGGGGAAGCGGGGCTCGGACCACACCATGTCCCAGGAGGAGATAAACCGCCTGCTGGTGGAGCTGGCGGCGGACCACCCCCACGTGGTGCGCCTCAAGGGGGGGGACCCCTTCGTGTTCGGCCGGGGGGGCGAGGAGGCCCAGGAGCTGGACCGTCACGGGATACCCTGGCGGGCGGTCCCGGGGGTGACCGCCGCCCTGGGGGGCCTGCTGAAGGAGGGGATCCCGGTTACCCACCGGGGGGCCGCATCGGCGGTGTGCCTTGCCACCGGCCACCTGGAGGCCCCCTCCGAGTCCTACTGGGGGTCCCTGGCCCGGTTCGATGGAAGCCGGGTGCTGTACATGTCCGCATCGAACCTGCCGGAGAACCTGGGGCGCCTAATATCCCTGGGGCTTCCGGAGGACGAGCCGTGCGTGGCGGTGACCTGGGGGGGCTGGGGCAGGAGCTACGTCGTGGGGGGCACCGCCGGGGAGGGGGCCCGAGGGGGCTGGGCGTCCCAGGTCCGGAGCCCATCGGTGGTGATGATCGGTGGTTCCGCCCGAGTGAGGCTCACCCCCGCGGAGCTGCCACTCAAGGGGCTCACCGTGGCGGTCTGCCGGCCCATGCCGGAGGGGTACCAGACCGCCCGGCGGCTGGAGGCCCTGGGGGCGGATGCGTTCACCCTCCCGTTGCTGGAGGTGAGGCCCACCGCCTCCCGGGAGGAGCTGCTTGCATCCCTGGAGGGGGCGGACACGGTGGTCTTCACCAGCCCAAGGGGGCCCAAGGTCTTCAGGGACCTGGTGATGGACCTTAGGCTCCTCCGGTGCCGGACCGTGGCCATCGGAGAGGGGACCCGCAGGTCCCTGGAGGAGATGGGCATAGGGGTGGACCTTATGCCGGAGCGGGCGGACAGCCGGTCCTTGGCGGAGCTTTTGGTGTCCTGCGTGCGCCCCGGGGAGAGGATCCTGTTCCTTCGGAACCGGCGGTGCTCCCCCCTGCCGGTGGAGGCGGTCCGCCGGGCTGGTGCCCTGGCTTTGGAGCTGCCCATTTACGAGATGGTCCCCCGTGGTCTGCCCTGGCGGGAGCTGATACTGGAGCACTGGCAGGACACGAGGCCCCATGCGGTGGTGTTCGGCAGCGCCGCCCTGGCGGAGGCCTTTGCGGATGAGTTCGGCCCCCTTCCCGCCGGGGCGGTGCCGGTGGCGTGGGGTGAGGAGTGCGCCAAGCGGTGTGGGGAGCTCTTCCGCCGCCGGGGGGTCGTCATGGCCTCCCAGGACCTTGATGGTCTGGTATCGGCCCTGTTGGAGATAAGGGGGAGCGAGCATCCCCCTAAGCATCGTGGAAGGGGATGATTCTTGATGATGTCGTCCGGCAAGAGCAATCTGGAGTGTTTCGAGCGTGCCCAGCGGAGCTTGGTCGGGGGGGTCAACAGCCCGGTTCGGGCCTTCGGGGCGGTGGGTGGGACGCCCAGGTTCTTTGAGCGTGCCAGGGGATGTCACCTTTACGACGTGGAGGGCAACCGCTACGTGGATCACGTGATGAGCTGGGGGCCCATGATCTTAGGTCACGGGCATCCGGAGGTCCTGGAGGCGGTGCACCGGGCGGTGGATGCGGCGCTCACATTCGGGGCCTGCTCTCCGCTGGAGGCAGATCTGGCGGAGATGATCAAGGCCAAGTTCCCCTCCATGGACCTGATCCGGTTCACCTCCTCCGGCACCGAGGCGGTCATGGGGGCGGTGCGGCTCGCCCGGGGTTTCACCCGCAGGGATCTGATCGTCAAGTTCGCGGGCTGCTACCACGGCCACGGGGACTCCCTTCTGGTGTCCGCCGGTAGCGGGGCCCTCACCTTCGGCACCCCCTCGTCCCCGGGGGTCACCCGGGCCTGCGGGGCCCAGACGCTGGTGCTCCCCTACAACGACATCTCCGCCGCCCGGGAGGCGTTCCGTCGTTTCGGGGGGCAGATAGCGGGGGTCCTGGTGGAGCCCTGGGGGGGCAACATGGGGCTGGTGCCCCCGGTGGAGGGGTTCCTTGAGGGGCTTCGGGAGGTGACCTTGGAGGATGGGGCGCTTCTGATCTTCGACGAGGTGATAACCGGCTTCCGGGTGCCCCAGGGGGGCGTGCAGGGCCTTCTGGGGATCCGGCCGGACATCACGTGCCTCGGCAAGGTGATAGGGGGCGGCATGCCGGTGGGGGCCTTCGGGGGCCGGAGGGACGTGATGGAGCACCTGTCCCCCCTGGGGCCGGTCTACCAGGCGGGGACCCTGTCGGGTAATCCGGTGGCCATGGCCTGCGGCATCGCCACCCTAAGGTGCCTCACGGACCGAGCTTACGTCGAGATGGAGGAGAAGGGGGCCTATCTGGAGGGGGCCATACTGGAGGCCGCCCGGTCCGCGGGAATCCCCGGGTCGGTAACCCGGCTGGGATCCGCCCTTGGGCTCTTCCTGGGCCCGGTTCCCCGGAACCTGGAGGAGGTTAAGGCCACCCGGGTGGACCTGTATCCCAGGCTGTTCCACCTCATGTTGGACCAGGGGGTATACCTGCCCCCCAGCGCCTTCGAGACCTTCTTCGTATCTCTGGCCCACGGGACGGAGGACCTGGAGCAAACTGGACGGGCCTTCGCCGAGGCCTTCAGGGCCTTAAAGGGGATGATGTAGGATGACGGGCTCCTTCCCTCAATCGAGGTGCCGGCGCAACAGGCTCTACCCCACCATCCGCCAGGCCCTCATGGAAACGGTGATCACCCCCTCCAACCTGGTGCTTCCCCTCTTTGTGGTGCCCGGCGAATCCGTGGAGGAGCCGGTGTCCTCCATGCCGGGGGTTCAGCGATGGAGCGTAGATCGGCTGGGGAAGCCGGTGGAAGAAGCTATGGAAGCGGGTGTCCGATGCTTCCTGCTGTTCGGCATCCCCTCCTACAAGGACCCGGACGGAACGTCCGCGGACCGACTTGACCAGCCGGTCCAACGGGCCCTGAGGCTTCTCCGGGACCGGTACCCGGAGGCGTACCTGGTGGGGGACGTTTGCCTATGCGAGTACACGTCCCACGGCCATTGCGGTATTATTAAGGAAGGCAATATCGATAACGACCTCACCTTGAAGAGGCTGGCTTCAGTGGCGCTGAGCCATGCGGAGGCTGGGGCTCATGCGGTGGCCCCGTCGGATATGATGGACGGTAGGGTTTCCGTAATCAGACAGGAGCTGGATGGATCGGGGTTCTCGGACGTTGGTGTATGGAGCTACGCTGCCAAGTTTGCCTCCGCCTTCTACGGTCCCTTCAGGGATGCGGCGGAGAGTACCCCCGCCTTCGGGGACCGGAGGAGCCACCAACTGCCGGTAGAGAACCGGCTTGAGGCGGTAAGGGACGCCCTGATGGACCAGGATGAGGGGGCGGATCTGTTGATCGTGAAGCCCGCGGGGACGTCGCTGGACGTGGTGAGGGACCTGCGGGAGAAGGCCCGGTTACCCCTGGGGGGCTACGTGGTTAGCGGCGAGCACTCCATGCTGGCCGGTGCCATATCGGCGGGGTTGCTTAGGGAGGATGCTTACCTGGAGTATCACCTTTGCGTCAAGCGAGCGGGCTGTTCGGTGATCATAACCTACGGGGCGGTGGACCTGGCCCGGAGGGTGAGACGGCTACTGGGGGTGTGAAGATGGAGGGCCGTTACGTGGATCCGCGCTCCACCGTGGACGACAGCGTGGTCATGGGCTTCGGGGTGGTAATCGAAGAAGACGTGCTGATAGGTCCCAACGTGAGTATAGGACACAACGTGGTGATCCATAGGGGGGTCAGGATAGGCCCCGGGTGCCGTATAGGGTCCAACACGGTGCTGGGGCGTACCGCCCCCGCCGATGGGGGGACCCCCAGGGAGCTGCCCCCCCTGGTGGTGGCCCCCAACGTGACCATCGGTTCCCTGTGCGTCATCTACCGGGGTGCCCTGATAAACCAGCTGGTCCAGATAGGGGACCTGGTTAGCGTCCGGGAGGACGTGACCATCGGGGAGATGACGGTGATCTGCCGGGGTGTTACAATAGAAAATAAGGTAACCATCGGTCGGAAGGTCAAGATCGAGGCGGAGGCCTACGTTACTGCCCTTTCCAACATAGGGGACCACTGCTTCATCGCCCCGGAGGTTACGTTCACCAACGACAATCTTCTCGGGGAGACCCGGGATCGGAGCAGGTCCAGCGGGGGCCCAACGCTGCTTAGGGGGGCTCGGATAGGCGGCAACGCCACACTCCTTCCCGGCGTTCAGATCGGCGAGGACGCCCTGGTGGGGGCGGGCAGCGTGGTCACTCGGGACGTTCCCGCCGGGGTGATCGTGGCGGGAGTCCCCGCCCGGCTGCTTAGGCCGGTCCCCACCGAGCAGCTGCTGATGAGGAGGAAGATGTACGATCAATGAAGAAATCGCTCCCCGCCCACACGTCGGCGGTTCGCAAGATCCTGCTGGATGTGGCCTGTGCTCTCGTTTCGTCCCTCGCAACCTTCGTCCTCAGGCTGGATCTGCCGCTGCCGGTCAATTTCGCCCCATCGCTGGTCCCCTACTCTATCCTGGCGACGGCCACTAAGCTGGGTCTGATCCTTTGGTTGGGCACATGGCGCCAGTCCTGGCGGAACTCCTCGGTGCCGGATCTGATCCAGCTTCTGAAGGTCATCATCGCCTTCGTGGTGATCATGTCCGGGGTGGGCTTCGTACTGGGCCCCGCAAACATGCCCCTCCCCCGGGGGATACCCTTCATTGACGGGGCCATCACTCTCCTCTCGTGGGGGGGCATTAGGCTTCTGGCCCGGGGTTTTCACGAACGGGAGGGGCATAACGGGTCCCACCTCAGGCCGGTGGTCATAGCCGGAGCGGGATCCGCGGGCACGTCGTTGGCCCGGGAGATCCAGAGAAACCGGTCCTGCGGCATGAGGGTAGCGGCCTTTCTGGACGATGACCCGGCGAAGCTGAAGATGACCATCCTGGGCGTGCCTGTGGCGGGGACGCTGGACCAGCTGGGGGAGGTTCTGGACCGGTTCGGGGCCAGTGAGGTTTTGATCGCGATGCCATCCGCCCCGGGTTCGGCGGTGAGGCTCGTCATGGAGCAGGCCTCATCCAGGCGGGTCCGGG
>OGCI01000105.1_pt1 | contig 103211 bp, 77 predicted proteins | sample 1570021 | NCBI WGS metagenome assembly OGCI01 (sample SAMN06264664, study PRJEB24512) | hot springs metagenome | isolation source: Hot spring water | place: South Africa: Tshipise | collected 2015-06-21
GGCCCGGACGGGGCCGCCAGGCGCTAACGTGGCCGGTTGCGGCGTGCGTAGCCTGGGAAGCTCCCCGCTTTAGCGGGGAGAGCCGTCACTGGGTTTGTCTCAGGACAAGAATCTGTCAGATGGCGCTTTCAGAGCTTCAGGGCGTACTCGGCGATGATCTCTTCGTGTGTAGCGTGCAACAACTCGGCCCGATGAGCCTTTTCGTCGAGCGCATAGATGGTAAGGCGGACTCTCTCCACGCGCAATGGCAGGGGGGCTGCCTGCCGGAAGGGCGTCAGCGCGGCGACCAGGGGCGCTACAGGTTGCCGTCCCCAGTAGCCCAACGTCACATGAGGCACAAACGGCCAGCGTCGCGACGGACGGGCGCGCGAGGGCAAGGCCCGCCGTAGACCTGTCCGCAGTGCGCGCAGACAGCCGGTGTCGTCCTGTACCTCAGCGAACAGCACATTGGGAAAGGCGTTCAGCGGGCCAATACCTACCTCGAAAGCATCCGTCGCCTGTACCAGCGACCGCGCCCTTTCGGCCAGCCTATCGAGATCGCGCCGCCGCCAGATACGCGGCAGGGGCAACCAGGGCAGCGGATTGACCCGCCCCACGATGTGCAGGGTGATATGCAGGTGTTGTGCTGGCTGTGGCGCATAGGCCAGCCAGGAAGCCAGCGCCTGCTGCCAGCCCTGGAGTTGCTTGCGCACAGCCGGATCGTCCAGGGGGATGAGAAAGGCTACGATCGGGAACTGCAGCCAGCGTCGCCAGCCGCGCCGTTCCTCGGCCAGGCTATCCTCCGTCCAGCGCAGATGGCAGAAGCGCTCCCAGATGGCCAGATAGGAATTGGCGTTGGCTGCCTGTGCACCGATGTTGCTCATCGTTGCTCCCACACTCCTGCGCCCGCCGAAGGCGGCGTGACAAAGAATGCCCCCTGGCGACCTGTCAGGCGCTGATACGTCTCCGCCGCGCCCGCCAGGAAGTCCCGCACCTGCGCCGTGTCCACCAGTGCGACCACCGCGCCCGCCTCGCCCCCACCGCTGTAACGCGCGCCGTAACAACCGGGCTGCGTCGTCGCCGCCGTCCACATGGCATCCAGCGCGGGCGAACTGCTGCCGTAATCATCGCGGGCGCTGAAATAGGACTCGTTCATCAGCGTTCCCATCGCGGCCAGGTCACCCCGCCGCAAGGCCTCGGCGGCGCGCTCAACGCGGGCGATCTCGCCCACTACATGTCGGGCGCGGCGGTATTGCGTTTCGGTCAGCGCGTGCCGGTGTGCTTCGAGTTGTTCGGGCGTCACGTCGCGCAGAGTGCGCACGGCGGGATCGCGCTCACCGATCAGGCGGGCGGCTTCGTGCGCGTCGCGAGCGCGGCTGCCATAGCCGGAGCCGGTCAGCGCGCGGCGTGTGTTGGTGTCGCAGATCACCGCCGTTCCCCCGGACGGAAAGGGGATATGCTCATGGCGCAGGCTACGGCAATCGAGCCACAGCGCGTGTCCCTGGCGTGCCTGCAGGATGGTGTACTGATCCTGGATGCCAATTCCCAGTCCCAGGTAGCCGCGCTCTGCTTCCAACGTCACCTGGGCCAGATCATCCGCCCCCAGCGACCAGCCGCCCAGCGCCGCCCAGGTCACCGCGAAAGCCACTTCCACCGCCGCAGAAGACCCCAACCCCGCGCCGATGGGCAGATCGCCCGCAAAGACTACCCGCAGCTCCATCGCCTTTAGAGCGCGCTGACACAAGGCCCACATCACGCCAGCGGGGTAATGGGCCCAGCCCGGCAAAGGGTTGCCTGTCACGTCGAGCCGCGCCTCCAGCGCCTCCGGCGTGTGCGCAAGGGTGACGTTCGCCCCCAGATCGAGCGCGTGCAGCGTGCTGAGTGAGTCTGTGCCTGGGGCGGCCACCAGCCAGATGCCGCGCTCCAGCGCGATGGTGATCACCAGGCCACCGTGCATGTCCACGTGTCCGCCGAGCAGGTTGACCCGCCCTGGCGCGCGCACCATCAATGATGGCGTATCGCCCGGCCACAAACGCGCAAAGGCCGTCAGTGCTCTTTGCCGCGGCGCAGAGACAGGCTGATCGGGCATGTCACTCATCGAAATCCGCCGCGATGCCATGTTCTTGCAAGGCAGAAAGTAACGCCTTTTCCTGTCCCTCGCGCACGATCACAGCATTAGGGCCAAGCCGTGCCCCCATAAAACGGCGCAGTTCGGGAGTGTCGTAGAGCGTCTGCAACAGATCGGGTTTGTTGGTGCGCAAGATCACCGCCCGCTCCAACCAGACCTCTGCATCCCTGCTATGCTCCCACTGATCGAGCATCTGCAAGACACTGGGAGGCACACGGTCGTTGGTCGTCCGGCGCAAGAAAGCGCGGATGGCGCTGACCGGCACGTCCTGTTCGGCGGCACGGCGTAGACCAACAGCGCTAAACCGGTAACGATAGGGATCGCCTGCCGTCTCCCATTCGGTGATGCGCGCCAGTTGGAAGCGCTCATACCGGCTGAGCGTGCGCGGAGCCAGCGCTGTGCCATCCGGCTGCAGGGTAAGGGGCGGGCGTTCTTCGGGCGGGTCGGGCCAGTCGGCGCTGCCGCATAGGGCGCGTCCGTAGGGCGTCAGGCGACACAGAGCACCGCCATCGCCTAGGTCGGTCAGCCCCAGCCAGTGCATTGGCCCGGTCAGGATGAAACGCAGCACTGCCCCATCCACCCGATCCCAGCTTTCGAAGCCGCGCAAATACTCGCCGCTGGTCGCATCGCGGATGTACCAGCTATCGTAGTCGCCCGCCGGGCGTTGAAAGTCCGGCTCCTCTTCTTTGACCAGCGCGATCAACTCGTCCACCGGCCACCAGCCGCCTGGCACCATCTCCAGGAAGGTGAACACAACCTGCCGGGCCAGCAGCGGGTCGTTTTGCCAACCGGTTGGCTCCGGGACCAGGCCGGGGGTATACCACAGTTCGTTGAACAGGGGCGTGCTGCGCCAGGCTTCGGCCAGGGCGCGCACCTGGCGCGGGCGGGTGTCTTCCAGCCAGCGCCGCGCCGTCGCCGGGACAGGCTTAAGCAGGCCACCTTCCTCTGCGGCCAGACCCGCGCTCAGCGCCAGGCCGACCATCAGCGCTACCGACGCCGGATGGTGCGCCCCCAGCCAGAAGGGAGCCAGGGCCTGGCCCAGCCCTGCCAGCGCGTCATCGCTGGCGGGGACGCGCTGCACCTGCAGGTGAGCCAGCAGCGTGGTGAGGTCGTCTACCAAGGTGGTGGTGGCCGGGGTGACCTGCTGAGGTGTCAGGTCGTCGTCGGCAGACCAGGCAGGTTCTGGCTCGGCGCTCAGGTCGAAGCCGGTCTCGTGCGCGGGTAGTATGTCGGCCAGATCGGATGGCACGTAGACGAAGTACTGCACACCGCTGCGCCCCTGATCGAAGGCGACGGCGATCAGCCCGCGATAGAACAGAGCTTCGGCGACGTTGGCCGGTTGCAGGTGCGGTTTCTCGCGTTCGCGCCCCGCCGGGCCAAACTCGCGCAGTTCGCGGATGGGGCCGAAGAGCCGGGCGAACTGCGCTTCGGGCATCTTGTGTTCGCGCGTGCCGAGCAATGTCTGCAGCACGCCGCGCTCAGCGTCGCTCAGGCGACTCCACTCGGCGGCAGCGCGGGCAGGATCGAGCATGGCGTCTGCCAGCGCCTGGGCCGCTTCGCGCTTGTCGAACGCTTCCAGGTCAACGTCCCAGCGCCGCGCAATGATCGCCAGCAAATCCGGATCGTAGTCGAGCAAGGTCGGCAACAGGGTGGGCATGGTTCAGACCCCCGTCGGTTGAGTTCGCGACATGTGTAGCTTAGATGATCGCCGTTGTTCGGCGCAAATTCTGGCGATGTGCAGTTGCTACATGCCATGATCGCGCTCGCGCCCGCTCAGCCCGCGCCGACCGAGGCACCGGTCGGCAGCCCGCCAAGCGGCGTCGCCATGCGGGCCGCCCGCCGGATAGCCTGCGCGGTCACTTCGGCGGCGAATGCGCCGATCACGCTGACGTTGGCGCGTCCGGCGCTGCCCGTTGCCAGGGCGAAAATGGTATCGCCGTCTAGCATGGTGTGGGCGGGACGAATGGCGCGGGCCAGGCCGTCGTGTGCCATCTGCGCGACCTTATTGACTTCTTCTTTGCTCAGCGCGGCATTGGTCGCCACCACGCCGAGCACCGTATGCGAGGCGCTCCCCGGAGTCATGCGGGCCAGCGCAGGGAGAACGTTCAACGCGCCAGCGAAGCGCATCCCCTCCGGAGGCTGGCGCGTTCCGGCCAGGATCGTCCCATCCTCGTCCACCACGTCGCCTAGCGCATTGACGGCAAAAAGCGCGGCCACGCGCAGGCCGTCGCCGATCTCCACAGCAGCGCTCCCCAGGCCAGACTTGCAGGCGAAGGCTGGCCCCAGCAACCGCCCCACCTGCGCACCCGCCCCCGCGCCGACGCACCCCTCGGTAACCGGCTCTGTAGAGGCCGCCTGGCAAGCCGCGTAGCCCATCGCCGCGTCGGGGCGGGCGGCGGGGCTGCCCAGGTCGAGGTCGAAGAGGATGGCGGCGGGGACAATGGGCACCACACCTACGCCTACGTTGAAGCCGATGCCGCGCTCCTCCAGCCAGCGCATGACGCCGCCCGCCGCGTCCAGGCCGTAGGCGCTGCCCCCAGCCAGCACGACCGCGTGCACATGCTCAACCATGTGCAGGGGGCGCAGCAGGTCGGTCTCGCGCGTGCCAGGCGCGCCGCCACGCTGATCCACGCCGCCGACTGTGTCCGGCGGGCAGAGGATCACTGTGCAGCCGGTCAGGCCGTCCAGGTCATGCGCATGGCCCACGCGCAGGCCCTCGATGGCGGTCAGAGTATAGTTGTCCATCAGGATTTCCCTCGCTTTCCCACATAGACCACACAAACCCAACCATATCGCAAGATTTCGCACATTTCCCGCCGCACGCCCTATAATGGGCGCGATGACTGGGGATCAGCTCGGCGCAAAGGGGTTGCGAGCATGTTGTTGGCCATAGACGTAGGCAACACCACCATTGTTTTCGGCGTACACGATGGCACCCGCTGGATACATCACTGGCGCGTGCAGACGGTGCGCGAGCGAATGCCGGACGAGTACGCGGTGATGTTCCGCACCTTCCTCAACGAAGCGGGGCTGGACCTGGAGCAGTTCGAGCAGACGGTGCTCAGCAGTGTGGTGCCGCCCCTGACGGCGGGGTTGTGCGAGATGGTCGCCCGGCGTACCGGTTTCCCGCCGGTGGTGGTCAGTGCGCGCGTCAATACGGGTATCCGCATCAGCACCGATCACCCCGAAAGCGTGGGCAGCGACCGCATCGCCGACGCTGTGGCTGCCTATGATCGCTTCCGCAGCAATTGTATCGTAGTGGACTTCGGCACGGCGACCAGCTTCACCATTGTGCGCGAGCCGGGCGAGATGATCGGCGCGGTGATCGCCGCTGGCCTGGGCACTACCGCCGACGCGCTCGTCCGCCGCACGGCCCAGTTGCCACAGATTGAGCTGGCCCCGCCGCCGTCCATCATCGCCCGCAACACGGTTCACGCCATGCAGGCCGGCCTGGTGGTGGGTCATGTGGCCATGGTAGAAGGGCTGGTGGCGCGGATTCGGGCGGAACTGGGCCAGGCCCATACAATCGCGACAGGCGGTTATGCGACAGTGCTGGCCCCGTTGGCAACGTGCTTTGACGCCGTTGACCCCTGGCTGACGCTGGACGGCCTGCGCCTGATCGCGGAACGCAACCCGCGCCCCTAAACTATCCGCGTTTTTCCAGCAGACGGGCGACGCGGGCGATCACCTGCTCGGCGACGCGCGCCTTGCTGGCCAGTTCTAACGGCTCGACGCCTCCTTGCGCATCGAGCAGGGTCACGCGGTTGGTATCCACAGCGAAACCGGCATCTGGCGCGGTGATGTCGTTGGCGACGATCAGGTCTAGCCCCTTGCGCTGTAGTTTCTCCTGCGCGTTGCGCAACAGGTCTTCGCTCTCGGCGGCAAAGCCCACCACGACGCGCGGCCAGCCGGTGCGGGCGCGCTGATCGCGCACCTCGCTGAGGATGTCCGGCGTGCGGACGAGCGTCAGCGTCCGTGTCTTGGCGGTTTGGTCTGTCTTCTTGAGCTTGTGCGCAGCAACTGCGGAGGGCCGGTAGTCGGCCACCGCCGCCGCCATCAGCAGGGCGTCCGCGCCGCTGAGATGTTGCAGCACGGCGTCGAGCATCTGCGCGGCGGTCTCGACGACAACAAAAGTTGCTCCGACTGGCACAGGCAGTACGCTCACTGTGCTGATCAGCGTCACGTCTGCGCCAGCGTCCAGCGCGGCCTGGGCCAGGGCATAGCCTTGTTTGCCGCTAGAGCGGTTGGCGAGCACGCGCACCGGGTCGAGCGGTTCGCGCGTCCCCCCGGCGGTGACTATCACGCGCTGCCCGGCCAGCGCGCCCCCGCGCCCCAGCGCCCGCCGGATGTGCCCCATGAGCGTATGCGTTTCCGGCAGGCGACCCTTGCCGATCAGCCCTGACGCAAAGCGCCCCTCCTCCGGCTCGATCACGATCACACCGCGCGCTCGCAGAGTCGCCAGATTGTCCTGGGTAGCCGGGTGCGCGTACATGCCGCCGTCCATCGCGGGCGCGATCAGCACAGGGCAACGCGCCGCCAGCGCGGTCACGGCGAGCAGGTCGTCGGCCAGGCCATGCGCCAGGCGGGCGATGGTGTGCGCGGTAATCGGCGCGATGACCAGCAGGTCGGCCCCTTCGCCCAGTCCTACGTGAGCAATGTGCGTCGGCAGGGCACCGGCGTCGGTGGCCCACATGGTGGTATAGACGGGTCGTCCGGTGACCGAGGCGAAGGTCAGCGGCGCGACGAAGCGCTGTGCAGAGGCGGTCATGATCACGTCCACCAGCGCCCCGGCCTGAGTGAGTTTGCTCGCCAGATCAACAGCTTTGTAGATGGCAATGCTGCCCGTCACGCCCAGGATGATGCGCCTGTTGTGCAGCACGGTGATCGGTTCAGAGGACATGGGGTTGTGCCTTATGAGTAGTTCAGCCTCGTAAATAAGCCCATATAATTTCACAGGACTGAAAATTTTTCGCTCACGTCACTCAATGTAGAAGTGAGAGTGTAACTCATCTTCAGGGACACAGGGGGAGATCTGGCGCAGAATGGCACGCAAGGTCCCCGTGCTTAGTGGTTGATTTCCGTGCATAGGGGCTGTGGTGTAGCACGATTGATCGGGCAAGACCCTCTTCAGACGATAATGGCTTCCTTTGACTCGTGTCACTATGAAACCCAATCTTCCAAGAGGCGATTACCTGAGCGCCCGAAAGTCTACGCAGTCTGGGCATCCGCCGGCATCTCCATCGTGAGCACGATGCGCGGGTTGGGCGCAAGGCCCAGTTCCCCAGCATCAACCAGGCACAGCGCCAAAGCCTCGCGCAGGTTGTCGAGCAGCATTTCGAATGTTGTCCCGTCGGTCACCAACCCCAGCCTGTCGTTCGTCGCCACATAGACAGTGCCGTATTCTTCATCGTAGGTGACCTCGACCTTGATCTCCAGGGTATCGGGAGCTGTGCTCATCGGATTCCTCGTTTCTCGCAGCTTCGCCCCTGATTATAGCTCATTGCCGCCAATCGCCGAAGGTCATCTGTGCTGAGGGTGCGTGCAAAATGTGACAGGCAATTTGTAGCAGTCTGCTGCTCCTCATCCCTCTATCCCCCTCTCCCTCGCGACTGCGTCGCGGGACTCGGGCACAGCAAAGTTGCTGACAACCTTTGCACGCACCCTGTGCCAACCACTGCGAACAACACAGGTCTCTCAACAGCGGAGAGACCTGTGCCACATTCAACTTCTGGTCAGCGTTTTCACTTCAGCCGCTGGCGGAAGGCTTCGGTGAGGGCAGGGAGAATCTCGAACAGATCGCCGACGATGCCGTAGCGGGCCAGCTTGAAGATGGGCGCTTCGGGGTCTTTGTTGATGGCGACGATCACCTTGGCCGTGCGCATCCCCGCCTGATGCTGGATCGCGCCGGAGATGCCCGCCGCGATGTACAGATCGGGCGAGACAACCTTGCCTGTCTGCCCCACCTGGTGCTCGTAGGGAATCCAGCCGGCGTCTACGGCGGCGCGGCTGGCTCCCACCGCTGCGCCCAGCACTTCGGCCAGCTCGCGGATGGGGGCGAAGCCTTCCGGCCCGCCGACCCCGCGCCCGCCGGAGACGATGATGCTGGCATCGGTCAGGCTCACTGTGCCGCCACTGCTTTCCACGCACTCGATCTGCGTGGCGATGGCGTCGGGGGGCAGGGCGGGGGGAACAGCGATCACCTCGCCGCTGCGCCCTGGCTGGGCTTCCGGCAGGGGGAAGGCGCGCGCCCGCAGTGTGACGAACTGCGGCCCGTCGCCGGTAACTGCCTCCACACTCAGGACTTTGCCGCCCAGCACCGGACGCACGGCGCGCAGTTTGCCGTTTTCCAGCGTCAGTTCGGTCACGTCGTGCAGCAGGGGAGCATTGAGATCGGCGGCAGCGCTGGCCAGCAGTTCGCGCCCGGCGACCGTCGCGCCTGCCAGCACCACATCTGGTTGATGCGTCTGTACCTGCTGGGCCAGCAGCGCCACATAGGGTTCGCAGCGATAGTGCGCCAGCGAGGGGTCGTCGGCCCGGATGACGGCGTCCGCGCCATAGCTGAAGGCCAGGGGGACGATGGGATCAACGCCCGCGCCGAAGATCAGCGCTGTCACGCGCCCCTCCCCGGCCAGCGTCCGCGCCACGCCCAGCGCTTCCCAGGACGCGCTCACGGGCTGACCGTCGCGTTGCTCGATCCAGACGAAGACGTTGACGCTCATAGGATTTTCTCCTCCAGCAGGCGGGCGACCAGTTTTTCGGCCTTTTCCTGGGCGGTCGCGCCCTCGATGATCTCCGCTGAGCCTTCGCGTTTGGGCAGTTCGCGGTAGCCCAGCACCTGGGCGCGCGGCGCGACCTCAGCCGCGCTCAGCCCCAGGTCGGCCAGCCCCCAGACGGGGACCTCGGCCTTGGCAGCCTTGCGAATGCCGATGAAGGTGGGGTACTTGGGTTCGTTGATGTCTTTGAGCACGCTGATCACCGCGGGCAGGCGGCTGGCGACGACCTCCGCGCCGCGATCGGTCAGGCGACGGACGCGGACGGTGCGGGCGGCGAAGTCGAGCGCCTCGATCTTCGCCACGAAGCCGAGCATATTCCAGCCCAGCTTGCGCGCCGTCTGGAAGATGTGCTGATCGGTGGCCAGGTCGGCCATCTCCTTGCCGAACAGCACCAGGTCAACGTCGCCCAGTTTGCGGATGGCCGCCGCAACGACCGTGGCATAGGCCAGGCTGTCGTGTTTTTCCAGGGCAGAGTCCCACAGGCGGACGGCCTGGTCGCAGCCAATGGCCAGACCATGCTTGAGCGCCTCAGACTGCGCCTCCGGCCCTACGGTCATGACGGTCACCTGGACGTTGTGCGCGCCCTTGATCAGCACGGCTTCGGTGATGGCGTATTCATCCCAGGGATTGATGACCAGTTTGTCGCCCCAGTGCACCTGCCCGCTGGCGTTTACGGTCACGGTCGCCTCGGTGTCGGGCGTCATTTTGGTCAGCACTACGACATGCAAGGGTCACTCTCCTTAAGCACTAAATAGCTGTCAGCGCTCAGCCTTCAGCAAGAACGTGTGAAAACCACCTCTGGCGGCAGCAACGGCGGTTGAGGCGAACGGTCAGGCTCGCGCTAGGCTTCGCTCTGCCAGTATTCCGGATCGTAGGGCACTGGCTCGCAACGTAGCGGCCTGTCCTGGCGATAACCCAGCGCGTAATCGGCCTGCAGCAGTTGCTGAATCTCGCTCGATCCCTCGTAGATAACCGCGCCTTTGGCATTGCGCAGGTAGCGTTCCACGTCGTATTCATCACTGAAGCCATAGGCTCCGTGAATCTGTACCGCTTCCAGCGCAGCTTTGACGCTCATTTCGGTGGCGAACCACTTGGCGACAGCGGTCTCGCGCGTATTGCGCATACCCTGGTTCTTCAGCCAGCCCGCGCGCAGCACCAGCAGTTTCGCCGCGTCGTACCACTGCTGCATGTAGGCGATCTTCTGCTTGATGAGTTGATGGTGCGCAATGGGCACGCCGAACGTGTAACGCTCCTTGGCATATTTGACGCTGTCCTCCAGACAGGCGCGGATACAGCCCGTCGCGCCAGCGGCGACCGTGTAGCGTCCGTTGTCCAGGCAACTCATGGCGATGTAGAAGCCCTCGCCCTCTTCGCCCAGGCGATTCTCGACGGGCACCTCCACGTCTTGCATGACGATGCCCCCCGTCGAACCGGCGCGCACGCCGAGCTTGTGCTTTTCGTCGTAGGTGCTCACGCCCTTCATGTCGCGGGTGATGATGAAGGCAGTGATCCCTTTGTGACGGGGCTGCGCGTGCGGGTCGGTCTTGGCGAAGACGATGAAATGATCGGCCAGCGTCGCCAGGCTGATCCACATCTTCTCGCCGTTGAGGATATAGATATCTCCTTCGCGGCGGGCGGTGCTGCGCAGGTTAGCCGGGTCGCTGCCCGCTTCGGCCTCGGTGAGGGCGTAACCAGCGATCTTCTCGCCGCGCGCCTGCGGCACCAGAAAGCGTTGTTTCTGGTCTTCGGTGCCCCATTGCAGCAGGGCCAGGCTGTTCAGACCGGCGTGCACCGACATCACCACGCGCAGGCTGGCGTCTACACGCTCCAGTTCCTCGCAGACCAGCGCCAGAGTGATGTAGTCGAAGCCCTGCCCGCCATAGCGGACGGGGATGTTGATGCCCAATACACCGTTTTCGGCCAGCAAGGGCAGCACGTCCGGATGCGGTTGGTGTTTGCGGTCCCATTCCTTGAGGGTGGGGTAAATCTTGTCGTGTGCAAGTTCCCGCACCATCTCCTGGGCCATGAGTTGTTCTTCAGTCAGAGAAAAGTCCATAGGGGTAGGAACATCCTTCGAACTAAGCGCCGGCGCTCGCTGGCAGCTTTGGGAGCGTCGGAGCGCCGCAGCGCAGACCCGAAAACTGTCGCGATTATAGCAACACTCTCTGGGGATAACGAGTGGCGCGGTTTCTAGGTCAGGGGGATTGCCTCAAACGCGCTTGCCGCTTTACCTCACCCCCAGCCTCGCTTCGCTTGGCGAGGCGCGCCAGCGCCGAGTGGGGGTGAGGTAAGCGCCTCTGCACCGAGCAAATCGCTGAGACCCTTTGCTCGCACTCAGTTTGAGGGGAGCATTTCACAAAAGCATACTGCTGAGACGTTGGCGCACGTCCTGCGCGAAACGGTCTATGAAGGACTGCACGTAGTCGGCAATGTCCAGCGATGGATCGGCGATGAGCGGCGTCAAGTCCATGGCAAACGAGGTGCCAGTGGTGATATCGGTGGCGTGCGAGGCGTGATAGGTGGCATGCGCGCGCCGTCGCCCCATGGTTGCCAGATCGTAGCGTTTGCCACCGCTGATCTGCGAATCGAAGACGCCCAGCAGGGCCGCCTGTAGATTCTCCTGGGCCGACAGGTCGAAGGCGACCTTGTCCTCGTCCAGCAGCCAGTCGAGATCGCGCCAGACTTCGCAGCCGTAGAGCTTGGCCGGACGCTCGTCGGCAGGCAGACGGCGCAGGGCGGCGATCACTTTGAGGGCCACGCCCACATGCGTTGGGTGTTTGTCGGCCAGGTTATGGGTGTAGACGACCTGAGGCCGCGCCGCCTTCAGGATGGCTTCCAGGTCTTCGACGGGGCGGGTGTCGGCGCGGTCTTTGACGGCGCTACTGGGGTAGTCCAGCAGGATTTGCGCGGCGTACTCGCCAACCATGGCGGCTTTCTTCTGCTCTTTGACGCGCACGACCTGCATCTGCTCGTCGGTATAGTGGGCATAAAGGCCGGTACGCGGTGACCCCGCCCCGTTGGTGACGACTACGCCGGTGAACCAGCGGTCGTCGCGCTGGAAGCACTGCAACACGCCGTCCATGGCCATGATCTCGATGTCGTCCTGGTGCGCCGAGACGGCCAGGTGTGTGGTGCGGGCCAACGCCTCGGCGACGGGCAGGCCGTCGGGGATGTATATTTGTGCACTTGCGAGATGGAATTTCATAGGGCTTCTTCTCCTGATAAGAATAGCGAACAGTTGTTAGCGATCACCAACAGTTTTCAGCCATCAACGATCGGCGGGCGCGAAGGTCAGGGGGCGGTTGTCGTTCTCTACTGCCCGCTGCCCAGCTCCGGCAGACTTGCCGCGGCGATGGACTGCCCCACGCGACGGCTCTTTTCGTCTGGCAGTTGCAGATGGATGCGAGCCGCCAGGTCGGGGAACTCGCCGTGCAGCACCCGTCCCGCCTCGTGCAGAATCAGCGCGCCGCCGCGACCAGAGGTGACACGGCCCAGGATCAGCACGTGCTTGAGGTCGTAGAAATCGGCGTAGTGGGCCACGGCGTAGCCCAGGTAAACGCCGATCGTCTGCCAGATTTGTGCCGTGCCTTCGTCGCCCGCTTCCAGCTTTTGCTGCACGAACTTGAGTTTGTCGGCGTCGGGCACGCCGGTGGGGATAGTAATGCCCACGCGCGGGGCCAGGCGGAAGACAGCCTGTTGCGAGAAGTAGAGTGCTCCCACTCCCCGGTCGCCCGACCACTCGTCCACTGGCGCGTCGGGTTGGTAGTCCACTGGCGCAAAGGCCAGCTCGTTCAGCCAGTCGGTCAGGCGGCCCGACGCCGTGACATAACCGGCGGCCTGGCTTGACCCCAGGGCAATGCCCAGCACGGCGTTGTCTTCCAGCGACATCGAACCGGCCAGGGCGGTCACCTCGCCATCGTTGATCACTTCCAGCGGCACATCGCCCATTGCCTGACGGATGCGGGCGAAGAGTTCGCGCACCTCGCCGTAACGCTCGGCGGGGACGCCGCGGAACAACGAGGCGACCATAGGCCGGTTGTCCACATATACGCCCGCCGAACTGCCGCCGATGGCATCCACGCGGGGCAATTTGCTCGCAGCCAGTTGCAGCGCGGACAGGATTTTCTCGTAGTGATACTGCGGGTCGCTCTGCTGACGCGGCTCCCAGACGATCTCGGTGCTGAAGATCGGCTCGCCGTCAATCACTGCTGACACTTTCAGGTCGGATGCGCCCAGGTCGAAGCCGATGCGGCAGCCTTCCAGGTGACGTCCCAGCGCTTTTTCGCTCTCGTGTTCGGGCGGCACGTCGTCGGGATCGCAGATCACCACGGTGAAGGGGTGCTGGTAGACTTGCTCGCCCATGAAGTGATAATCGAAGGCGCGCGGTCCAGCGGGGGCATAGGTGCGGCGGATGTGCTCACCGATGGAACGCGGCCCGCCGATGTAAACCTTCCAGCCGCCGCGTTGCCACAACAAGAATTTGAGCAGCCGCTCCACATAGCGCAGGTTGGCTCCGGCGCGCGGATGATTCTCCGGAAAGACCACTGTCTCAAAGCGCGACAGCGTCCCGCCGGTGCGCTCCAGGCCGATCACCAGCGGCACACCCACCCGCGACGCCTCGACTTCGGCCCGAAACGCCCGGTTGGCCAGCACCGCCGGACGAAAGCTGGGGTCCAGGGGAGGGACGAAATGAGGATTGATAAGGGTTAAATCGGCCATGGCGAAAGTTCTCCGTGATCAGTTTTGGGTTAAGAACTATGAGTGCAAGTTATCAGTTGTCGGTTGTCACGACTGAGAGATTTGCCAGCGGGGAGCGGATCACAGATCACTGAGCACCGAAATCACTGAAAACCGCTCCCCAATCACTTCTACCGCGTTACCGTCACTTTGGTCAGACCGCGCGGGCGATCGATTTCGTGACCTTTCACCAACGCCAGGCGCATGGCGAAGACCTGCCCGTGAATGACCGCCGGGATGGGCGTCAGCCATTCGGGCATGTCCGCCGGCAGGCGCATGATCTGCCGGGCGTGTGCGAAAGCGGCTTCCTCGTTGGAAATGACCAGCAACTCCGCCCCTCTTTCGTGCAACTGATCGAGCAGGTCGAGCAGGGCGGGCAGCGTCTTGCCCGCTGGAGCGACGACGATGACCGGAAAGCCGCGGTCAATCACGGCAATCGGCCCGTGCCGGAAGTCGGCTTCGCTGTAGGCGTCGCCGGTGATATAGCACAACTCCTTGATCTTCAGGTTGATCTCGAAAGCGGTGGCATAATTGTAGCCGCGCCCGATGGTGGCGAAGGCTTCCATATAGCGATAGCGCTCTACCCAGCCTGGCTCGGTGAGCGGCGTTGTGATGTGCTCGGTGAGCGTCTGCGCCACATAGGCTGGCAGTCGCGCCAGCGCCTCGCGCAGGGAACTGTCGTCCACCAGAGCGCTGACCAGCAGTGCCACTGCTGCCAACTGCGCCGTGTAGGTCTTGGTGGCGGCGACGCTCACCTCCGGCCCTGCCTGGAGCGGCAGGTGATAGGCGGCGGTCTGCGCGATGGGCGAGTCCGGATCGTTGGTGATCCCCAGCGTCAGCGCGCCCTGCTGACGGGCATCGGCCAGCACCTGGCGGATATCTTCTCCACGGCCCGATTGCGAGATGCCGATCACGAGCGCACGTGCCAGGTTGGGGGGAGTCTGGTACAGGGTGTGCAGGGAAGGGGTTGCCAGCGCGACGGGCAGGCGAGCCTGTGCCCCGAACAGATATTGCGCGTAGCGCGCGGCGTTGTCCGACGTGCCGCGCGCTGCAATGCAGATGAATGCCGGATCGAAATCGCGGATGGCGGCGGCGATGCGCTGTGCTGTGCCGCTTTCTTCACTCAGCAGGCGTTGGAGCGCTACAGGCTGTTCGGCGATTTCCTGTTCCAGATACATGAGCGGCTTCCTCTAGGAGTAGGTGACTGAGCGCGGCACACCGGAGAGATGCGTTGCGATGGGGCTGGGAAGAGGATACGCCGGGCCATGATGCCTATCTCCCCGCTGATTGGACTTGCCTTGCCGCGCCGACTGTGGCACACTGCGGTCGTTGACAGTAACTGTATTCTAGCGTATACTTTGTTCGTAGTCAATACAAACAAACATCATGAGTGTATACCGCCGATCTGCCGATCATCACCTGATGCGCGATATCAATCGCGCCCTCATCCTCAATCACCTGCGCCAGGATGCCCCGCAGTCGCGCGCCGAACTGGCCGAACGCACCGGCCTGACTCGTAGCACGGTTTCCAGTCTGGTAGATGAGTTGATCGCTGCCAACCTGGTGCACGAAACGGGTATCGCGCCTTCGCGCGGGGGGCGGCGCGGCACGTTGCTGGCGCTGAATCCGGCGGGTGGCTGCGCCATCGGCGTGGCAATCACCAGCGATCAGATCGTGGTATTGCTCACCGATTTCGTCGCTCATCCGCGCTGGCAACGACAGATGGCGCTGCTGGACGCGGACGCGGGCCAGGTGATCGGGCAAGTTGAGGCGCTGATTGACGAGGCACTGGCCTACAACGCCGCTCACGAGGCTGCGCCCCTGCTGGGGATTGGCCTGGCTACGCCGGGTCTGGTGCGCGTCCGCGATGGCACGCTGCGCACCGCCACCAATCTGCGCTGGCGCGACATCCCCTTCCAGGCCCGCTGGGAGGCGCGTTTCGGCGTGCCGGTGCGCGTGGGCAACGAGGCCAGCATCGCCGCGCTCGGTGAGCACTATTTCGGCGCGGGCGCGGGCTTCAGCGATTTCCTCTACCTGGAACTGAGCGCACGGGCTATCGGCGCGGGGATTTTCGTCGAAGGCCGCCTCTATCAGGGGGTAGATGGCTACGCGGGCGAGGTCGGCCATATGGTCGTTGATCCGGCGGGACCGGCGTGCTCGTGCGGGCGATGCGGTTGCTGGGAGGCGGTGCTGCGCCAGGTGTGCGACCTGGCCCCGCTGCGGGACGCCCTGGCGGCGGGCATGCCGTCGTCGCTGGGCGACCCGACCCGGCTGACGCGAGCCATGGTGCTGTCGGCAGCGGAGGCCGGCGACGCACTGGCCCGCGGCTATGTCGAGCGGCTGCTGAACGTCCTGGTGATCGGCATTGCCAATCTGGTCAACGTGTTCAACCCGCAGCGGGTAGTGCTGGGCGGATCGTTGGGAATGCTGCTTGCGCCGTTCTTGCCCGCGTTGCAGAGCGCGCTTGCCGCTCAGATCACCCTGCCCGCCGAGAGCGCGCCCGACGTAGTGCTGGCGCAGATCGCCTCGAATCCCTCAGCGCTGGGGGCGGTGGCGCTGGTGCTTGACGAGATCATGAGCGAGCCGCTGCCGGGGGCGATACGTCAATCATGGCCTTGATGATCCCATCGCCATAGGCAGCATTCAGCGCGTAGGCATCGCCTGTCTGCTCCAGCGGGAAGCGATGTGTGATTAACTCGGTCAGCGGGATTGCGCCCGCCAGGGCCAGCGCCGTTGCGCGGGGGTAGGTGTGCTTCATCCGGCGGCTCAGCAACACCGTCAGACCTTTGCGCCGCGCCACCGAATGCGTGAACGCCGCGCGGTCATCCGAGGGGATGCCCACCAGCACCACACGCCCGCCCAGGTCGGCCATGCGCACGGCCTGCTCGATCGCTTCTCCACCCCAGGCGGCTTCCAGCACCACTTCTACGCCGCGCCCGCCGGTGTGCGCCAGCACCGTCTCCACCGGATCGGCTGCCGTGATATCGAACACATCGTCCGCGCCCCAACGTCGCGCCATGTCCAGCCGCCAGTCGAAACGATCCAGCGCAAAGATGGGCGAGGCCCCCGCCATGCGGGCCAGACGCAGGATCAGCAGGCCGATTGGCCCGCAGCCCAGCACTGCGACGCTCTGCGCTATGCGCAGTTTGGCCAGGTCAACCGCGTGCAGGGCCACGCCCAGCGGTTCCAACAGCGTCCCCTCGTCCAGCGAGAGGGCATCGGGGAGGGGGAAGCAACCCCGCGCGGGCACACAGACGCGCTCCTGCAATGCGCCATCGTCGGGATACAAGCCCATGAAACGCAGATGGCGGCACAGGTTGGGATGACCGGCCTCGCAGCGGTCGCAGCGCCAGCAAGGGATGGCCGGATCAACGGCTACCCGTTGCCCTACTTGCAACGGTTGCCCCAGCCCATCGCGGGCGTCTGCCCCGGTGGCGACCACCGTGCCCGCGAATTCGTGGCCCAGCACCAGCGGCGCGGCCAGGACGGTGTCGCCGATGCGGCCATCAAGGTAGGTGTGCAGGTCGGAGCCGCACACACCTACCGGCCCCACCTGGACGATCACCTCGTCCGGGCCAGGGGGTGGCGGTTCGGGCAGGTCTTCCAGGCGGAAATCGCGCGGGCCATGCAGACGAGCGGCTTTCATGGTTTCTCCTTACCAGGCACACTGGATAGCGAATGGGCGAGAGAGGGCGACGACTGGCGACTTCTAAGGGAGCGCCGGACGTGGAGATGGGCCGTGCGGCTGCTGCGAGGTATGACGCGACCGAGGCCAGACGGTAGATGCCTTGTCCGGCGTATCTGCCACGCCTGGGCCAGATTCCACAGGGCGAACCCCAGCAGAGACAGCGCATACGTAGCGAAGTAAGGGACGAGCGCGGGCGCATGTCGCGCGGCTACCAGCAGCCCGCCCAGGGCATACAGCCCCAGCGCCAGCTCGCCCAACGTGACGCGGTCGGCGGGCAGGGCGTAGCGGCTACCCGTCCAGGTGCGCGCCTCCCCAGTGACGCTGAACTTGGGGGTGCGCCGGAATTCGCGCGCTGCGCGGGTGCCCAGCAGGGCGTCGAGCACCCCCAGCGTGTTGTTGAGCACCAGCGCACTGGCAATCATTCCCTGAAGCGGCATGGCCAACAGGCGGCGCGGCCAGTCCGGGTAGAGGGCGCGTTGGGCCAGGATCATCATCAGCGGCGGGATGACGCCTACTGCGCTCAGCACACCCAGGGCGGGCAAACGGGCCAGCATCCCGCTGGCGGCCAGCGGAGGCGTCAGCAAAAAGGTCAGCAGGATCAGCGGCTGCACGGCGTACTGACCCAGATGCATCAATCCCATCACCCGTTGCCAGGGGGCGTAACGCTTTGCTTTGAGCAGGGGGATCGCATGGCGTAACAGATTCTGGGTCATGCCGGTCGCCCAGCGCCGCTGCTGGAGTTTGTAGGCCTGCACCTGGGGCGTCAGCTCCCCTGGCCCGGCTACATCGGGCAGATAGCAGAAGTGCCAGCCGCGTAGCAGCGCCCGGTAGGACAGATCGAGGTCTTCGGTGAGCGTGTCCGCCGACCAGCCTCCTGCATCCAGCAGGGCCGTCACGCGCCACACTCCGCCCGATCCATTCATGGACATGGGCAGTCCGCCCCGACTGCGGGCGATCTGCTCGATGACAAAGTGTCCGTCGGTAGTCAGGGCTTGCGCGCGGGTGAGGGGGGTCGCGCAGGCATTGAGGTGACTCCAGCGCGTCTGTACCAGGGCCAGGCGTTCGTCGGCAAGAAAGTAGGGTAGCGTCCGGCGCAAGAAGTCGCGCGGGGGGATGAAATCGGCGTCGAAGATGGCAACGAAGGGTGTGCGCACGTGTTGCAAGCCCCAGGCCAGCGCTCCCGCCTTGTAGCCCGCGCGAGTGGGACGGCGCAGCAGAGCGATGGGCGGTGCGCCACGCCGTTCCCAGGCGGTGATGGTCTGCTCCAGCACGCGCGTGGTCTCGTCCGTCGAATCGTCAATGATCTGAATGTGCAGGCGGTCGCGCGGGTAGTCGAGACGGGCACAGGCAGCGATCAGGCGGGCGACGACGTGCGCTTCGTTGTAGATGGGCAACTGCACCGTGACGGCGGGCAGGTCGTCGTCGCTCACGGCGGGCACAGGGGGTTGGCGGCGTCGCGTGCACAGATAGAGCGCGATCAACACGCCGAAGCTGCCGACGAAAAGCGTCAGCAGCATCACCGACATCACATACAATCCCGCCGCTATTTCCAACAAGAACTGTAGCATCGTCGCCTGGGTTAGCCTTTCCTGTGTGTCCTGAGGCCGCTGATTCATACCCTGTGCGGCGCGTTTTGACAAGCGCGGCGACCGGACGGGTGCGTGCAAAATGAGACGAGCACTCTGCAGCGGTCTGCTGCCCCTCACCTCCAGGGGGACTGGATCAAACCGCTTGCCGCTTTACCTCGCCCCCAGCCTCGCTGCGCTCGGCTTGGAGGCGCGCCAGCGCCGAGCGGGGGTGAGGTCAACCAGCAGATCACACCTGAGCTTACTTCTGCCCATGGTTCTGCTGGCTGGTTTTGATGCGATTACCCTCTGCCCCTCACCCCTACATCCCCTCTCCCTCGCGACTGCATCACGGGGCGAGGGGACTTACTTTCTCTCGTCCAAGGGCTGGGGGATGAGGGTCACCGGGTGGGGCAAAGTCGCTGTCAACCTTCGCTCGCACCCGACCAGATCGCAGCATGGGGCTGAAGATGGATCTACCGCTGGAGATGCATCTACCTATGACTTGTGCTATGCTAAGGCGATATTGATGGGAGCGAGTGAGTGATTTCGCTCACAGATCCGGATTGGATGGGGGTAGGTTGCCAGAGGAGAGATTCTGTGACACGCATCCTGATTATCGAGGATGAGGAATATCTGTGTGACAACATTGCCGCCATTCTAGAATTCGAGGGATTTGAACTGCTCACTGCTCTCAACGGGATGCAAGGGATCGCCCTGGCCCGTCGTCACCGGCCCGATCTGATCATCTGCGACATCATGATGCCAGGCATAGATGGCTACGAAGTCCTGCAGACCCTGCGCAGCGATCCGGTGACCAGCACTATCCCCTTCATTTTCCTGACGGCCAAGGCCGGTCGTGAACAGTTGCGGCAGGGCATGGTCCTGGGGGCGGATGATTACCTGACCAAACCGTTCAACCCCGAAGAACTGATTGCCAGCGTTAACGCCCGGCTGGAGCGACAGCGCCGCTTCGAAGAAGAGACGCGCGTGGCCATGCAGGAAATTCAGCTTGGTATCACTCTGGCATTGCCCCCCGAACTCGATGCGCCGCTCAACAATGTGTTGGGCACTGCCGGGCGGCTCATTGACCGGGCTGCCGAGTTGACGCCGCGGGATATCGAAGCGGCTTCGTTGAGCATCTTTGAAGCGACGAGCTACCTGCATCGCGAGATCGAGAACTACCTGCTGTTCGCACAACTTGAGATTCTGCGTTTCGACCCCGCTCGCGTGATCCTGCTGCGCAAGAACACGTTGCAGGCTCCTGGTGCGGTGATCGAGAGCACGGCGCGACAGATCGCCGCGCAGCGGCATCGCGAAGCCGACCTGTCGCTAGAGACGCACGATGTGCCCGTCCAGGTGACTCAGGACAATCTGCGCAAGATCGTTGAGGAATTGCTCGACAATGCGCTGAAGTTCTCTGCTCCCGGAATGCCGGTGCGGGTGTACACTCGCACCGAGGCGGGCGGGTATGTCCTGCACGTTGAAGATCGCGGCCCAGGTATACCCCCTGAGGTGCTGGAGCGTCTGCGCATGCCCACCGGTTTCCGCGCCAGGCTGGCCTCGTTGCGGCAGCACCCTGGCCTGGGGTTGGTGGTGGTGCAATATCTGGTTGAGGCGCACGGCGGACGCCTGGCGATCCAAAGCACGTCTGGCGGGGGGACATGCGTCCGAGTCATCTTACCGCTGGCTGCCACTGAGGTAGCGTAGTTTCCGGCTTCTGGAGCGATGGGCGCGATCCCGTATCAACAGGTCAGATACCTGATCACTTTGCTCGACTACCTTCCGGTTGGTGTGTTTGTGGCTACTTTGGAAGGGCAACTCCGGTACGCCAACCGCTATTTTCTGGAACATTGCGGTTGGGCCTGCTGTCCGCAGGCCCCCTCTGAGGCTACGGGGGATGCAATCCATCTGCGCGAGGACTTTGCAGAGGGAAATCGGCGGGTGACGACTGAAGGCACACTGTCTGAAGTCTGCTATGTCGAAGTCCCGGCGGGGGAGCGGCGCGCGTTCGAGGTGCATCGCTTCCCAGTCTCTATTGAGGGAGAAAACCTGGTGGGTGGTATGGCTCTGGACGTTACGGCGCGGGTGCAGGAAGAACAGCATCGCCGTATGCTCGCCCACGCACTCGAACACGGCCCGGCGATGGTGTTCATCACCGACGCAGAGGGTCATCTGCAGTACTTCAACCGCAAATTCGCCGACATGACCGGCTATACGCTGGAGGAGTCGCTGGGACGACTGCCTCGTTCGCTTGATCCTGCTTACCTGACGCCTGAGGAATATCACGAGCGCTGGGGGGCGATCCGCGCTGGCCGCGACTGGCAGGGCGAGTTCCTGAATTACAAGAAGAATGGCGAACCCTACTGGGAACTGGTGCAAGTCTCGCCAGTTCTCGACGCTGAGGGGACGTTGACCAATATTGTGCTGATCAAGCAGGACATCACGCGGCGGAAACAGGCCGAACTGGCCGAACGGCAGCAGCGCGAACTTGCCGAAGCCCTGACCGAGACCGCGGCGTTACTCACGCGCACCTTTGACCTTGATTCCATCTTCGACCATATCCTGGTGCAGGCGGCGCGGCTGGTGCCTTATGATGCCGGACATCTGGGCGTCGTTCACGAGGGGGTGCAACGTATCGTGCGCACACAGGGGTATGGCCCCTATGGGGGCAACCGGGCTGTGCGGGCTACAGTGCTGCCGGTCAATGAGGTGCCTACACTGCGCAGGATGGCCCGCACTCATCAGCCGGTGATCATCCCCGACATATACGCAGACCCCGACTGGGTGCACCTAGCCGAGCCAGAGCCGCTACGAGCCTACCTGGGCGTGCCACTGATGGTGTATGACGAGATGTTGGGCGTCCTGGCATTGCTTAGCGAGAAGCCCGGTTTCTTCACCGAGGAACACGCTCGCCTGTTGCAGGCGCTGGCCGATCAGGCGGCGCAGGCGCTGAGCAATGCGCAGCTTTATCAGGCGGTGCGCAGGCACGCCGCCGAACTGGAAGATCGCGTGGCCGAGCGCACCGAAGCGCTCCGTCTGAGCGAGGAACGCGCGCGTGCGCAGTACAAGGCGACACCAGTGCCTACCTTCATCGTGCGGCACCGCCCCGACGGCGAATTCGTGCTGGTGGACTACAACGACGCGGCCTATGAATTCACGGGAGGAACTGTAGCAAGCCTGGTGGGGCAGACGATGTCGGCCTTTCACCGCGATCAACCTCACCTGATCGAGCTGGCCCGTCAGTGCGTGGAGCAACAGGCTGTATTGCGGCGCGAAATGGACTATACCGTTGAGAGCACCGGAAAGCACCATTACATCCAGGTCACTGTCTCTTTTGTGCCGCCCGATCTCGTCTTGGTGCACATGGTTGATCTTACCGACCGCAAGCGCTATGAGGAGACGTTGCAGGCCGCGCTGGAACACGAGAAATATCTGGGCGAGTTGCGCTCTCGCCTGGTGACCACGGTGTCGCATCAATTCCGCACGCCCCTGTCGATCATCCTCACCAGCGCGGACATCCTGGAGCGTTATAGCAGCAAGCTGACGGATGACGACCGCAACAAGCGTTTTGCTCATATCCGGGAGGCCATCCAGCGCATCACGCATCTGCTGGATGATGTGTTGCAGTTGGAAGCGCTGCAGGCGGGAGAGACGGCCATCAGGCCGGAACCGGTCGACGTGATTGTGCTCTGCGAACAGATCATCGCGCAGGTGAAGGATACGAAAGAGATCGACGTCGAAGTACGTCTGGAAGTGAACAATTGTCCAGGGTTGGTCTTGCTCGACCGCGGGCTGGTTAACCAGATTTTGCGTCATCTGATCTCCAATGCGGTGAAGTTTTCACGCCCAGGCGGAGAGGTGATGGTACGGTTGGGGCGCCAGGGCGGGCGTCTCAACATTCAAGTGCAGGATCAGGGGATCGGCATTCCGCTTGCCGACCGCAGCCGTGTCTTCGATGGCTTCTTCCGGGGCAGCAATGTCGGGTCAATCCCTGGCACGGGCCTGGGATTGACCATTGCCCGTCAGGCTGTTGAGCTATGCGGCGGGACGATTGGTTTTCAAAGCGTGGAAGGCCAGGGCACGACGTTCACAGTGACGCTGCCCCTGGTGTCCGCGCCGGACGTATCCAGGGGAGAAGACAACCGCTGATGCGCTTCGCTACTGTGCGTGCTCTGGTCAGTCACCCCCTGCCGCGCTGGGCGTTGGCACTGGCCTGGACAGCTCTGGTGTGCCTGCTGATGCTGCTGCCCGGCGAGGATTCCGTCGCCGAGGATACGTCTGGCTTCTTTGGCGGCACTGACCTCACCGACGCCGCCGGGCATGTGTTGCTCTTCGGCGGACTGACTCTGTTCTGGTACGCTGCGCTTGTCTGTCACGGCACGCCTGCCGAGGCGTTGCGCCTGGCGTTGAGCCTGGCGGGAGGGCTGGGGGTGCTGCTCGAAGCTGGGCAGAGCCTGGTGCCCGAACGCGGCGTGTCGTTGCTGGACTTTTCGGCTAATGCGCTGGGCGTATGCGCGGCGGCCTATCTCCTTCACACGGCGTCGGGACGCCGCGCGCTCTCTCCGCGTTGAGGGGTGTCGTCAGCCTCACAACACGCCGATGATCAAATTGGCACAAAATCTAACTTGAGGTTGTGCAAAAACCGCTGGTGAGTGCTTGACTTTAGAATGGACTGACCCCATAATGTAAGTTAGTTGGTTGGAACAACAAACAAACTGATCGGGCTGAGGCCGCCGTGTGACGGCGTTGGCGCGCGTCTTCTTTAACAGAAAAACGCTTTTGCTTTTACGGGATATTAGAGCGTTATGACACACCGCTCTTGCTTGCGAACGGGGGATCAGGCGCTGGTTCGCGAGATCAATCTCTCGGTGATCATGCGCCGCCTGCTTGAGCATGCCTCGCTTTCGCGCGCCTCGCTGGCCGAAGTCACCGGCCTTAACAAATCCACTGTCTCCAGCCTGGTACACGAACTGATCGAAATGGGTTTCGTCCACGAAGTTGGACAGACTTCCAGTGGCGTGGGTAGGCCCTCGACATTGCTGGAATTAAACCCCCGCGCGGGCTACATCGTCAGTTGCGAGCTGGGGGTGGATTTCATCTCCGTGATCTGCGCCAATTTCAGCGGAGAAGTCTTCTGGCGGGTCAAGGAGAATACCGCGGGCAGCCAGGGCCAGAGCGCGATCATCGAACGTAGTCTGGTCCTGTTGCGTCAGGCGGTGCGGGCGGGGAGCAGCGAGTGCGTGGGCTGTGACAGATTGCTGGGGATCGCCATGGGCGTGCCGGGGTTGGTGGAGCAGGCGACCGGCACGTTGCTCTTCGCGCCAAATTTGAGGTGGCAGGACGTGCCTGTGCAGGCCATTCTGGCCGAGCAATTCCCTGGCGTGCCGCTTTTCGTGGACAACGAGGCGAACATGGCCGCGCTGGGCGAATATCTCTTCGGCGCAGCGCGGGGAGCCAACGAGGTGCTGTATCTGAGTGCCGGGGTAGGCGTGGGCGGCGCGGTAGTGCGCAACGGACAACTGGTACGCGGCACTACTGGCTTTGCCGCCGAGTTCGGGCACATGACGCTTGACCCGGACGGGTTGCCCTGCAACTGTGGCAACCGCGGTTGCTGGGAAACGCTGGTCAGTCAGTCGGCGGTTTTCCGGCTGGTACGCGAGGCCCTCGCCGGGGGCAGATCCAGCAGCCTGGTGCCGATGACCGGCGGTAACCTGGAACGACTGTCTATCCCGCTGGTCGTGGAAGCTGCTCAGGGAGGCGATGAGGTAGCGCTGTCTGCCCTGGCGACGGTGGGACGCTACCTGGGTATCGGCATTGCCTCGTTGATCAACGCTTTCAACCCAGACCTGATTGTGCTGGGCGGCATTCTCAGTCTGGCGGGCGATCTACTGTTGCCCGCCATACACGCCGAAGTGTCGCGGCGGGCGCTGCGCTGGAATGCCGAAGCGACGCAGATCGAGCTGGCCCAACACGGTTTCGACGCCTGTGTGATGGGAGGGGTCGCGGCCCTCTTGCAGGCGATCGTGTTGGAGCCGGGCAAGTACGATTTGCTGCACCGACCGTGAATTCATCGTGGGGGTGGAGTTCAGAAAGGAGGCAGGCAACGACGCGAAAACCCATTCGAGTAATTCGTCGCAGCCCAGGTGGGTTTATTGTCCGCTACCTAGTGCTTCCAGACACAGAGACTTTCCAGGAGGATTTTTGCCATGTTGCGCAAGACAGCGAGCTTCTTTTTGCTGATCGTGTTGGTGCTGACCCTGGCGGTGGGGGTTGGCGCAGTCAAGGCCGCGCCCAAGCAGCAGGTCACCGAGCTGACGATCCTGTGGGCGGAGTGGGACCCGGCCAACTATCTGCAGGAGATTGGCAACCGCTACGAGGCGGCTACCGGCATCAAGGTCAACGTCATTCAGGAGCCGTGGGGCAGCTTCTACGATCGCATGGCTGCTGAGTGGGCGGCCAAGGGCGATGCCTACGACATGGTGGTCGGCGACAGCCAGTGGATCGGCCAGGGTGTGACGCAGGGTCACTACATGGAGCTGACCGACTTCTTCATCGAGAACGGGATTCACGAGACGGTGACGCCGGCGACGCTGAAGTTCTACGGGGAGTATCCGGCGGGGTCTGGGCGGTACTGGGCCTATCCGACGGAGGGTGACGCGGTCGGCTGGGCGTATCGCAAGGACCTGTTCGAAGACCCGGAGAACCAGAAGGCCTTCGAGGAGAAGTACGGCTACCCGCTGGACGTGCCGCAGACCTGGATGCAACTGCGCGACATCGCTGAGTTCTTCACCCGCCCAGAGCAGAACCTGTATGGCGTCGGCGTCTACACACAGATTGACTACGATGCGATCACGATGGGCTATGAGACGGCGATGTTCAGTTGGGGAGTGGAGTGGCAGGACGAGAACAACAACGTGCTGGGGGTAGTGAACTCCGAGCGGGCGGTGGAGGCGCTGGAGTTCTACAAGGGGCTGTATCAGTTTGCACCGCCGGGGACGAGCAACGCCTTCTTTGCGGAGATGAATGACATCTTCATCAACGGGCAGGCGGCGATGATCATGAACTACTTCGCCTTCTTCCCGGCGTTGATCAACCCTGGCATCAACCCCTATGCCGAAGTGACGGGGTTCTTCTCGACGCCGGCGGGGCCATATGGCGACCGCTATACCTCGTTGGGTGGCCAGGGGTTGAGCGTGATCAACTACATTTCCGACGAGCGCAAGCAGGCCTCGCTGGACTTCATCAAATGGTTTGCGTCGGAGGACGTGCAGCGCCAGTGGGCCGAGGTGGGCGGCTATACCTGCAACGTGGCCGTGCTGCAGTCGGAAGAATTCCTCAATGCCACGCCCTATAACGTCGCCTTCGCCGAGTCCATGACCTTCGTCAAGGACTTCTGGAACATCCCAGAGTTCGGTCAGCTCCTGGAGCCGGTACAGCGCTACCTGCATGCCTACGTAGTGGGCAACCAGGGCACAGCGAAAGAGGCGTTGGATAACATCGCCGTCGAGCAACACGAAATCCTAGTCGAAGCAGGGGTGATCGAAGGCTAGCTCGCGTCCATACTGCCTGGGGGAGCGGAGACATCCGCTCCCCTTTCCCGCTCGTTTGCTCTGAGTGAGCACCTGGTCTCGGTAACTATCCTGGAGTCTTGGGGGGAGGAGAGGATGGTACGCAAGACAGCGAGCTTCTTTTTGCTGATCGTGTTGGTGCTGACCCTGGCGGTGGGGGTTGGCGCAGTCAAGGCCGCGCCCAAGCAGCAGGTCACCGAGCTGACGATCCTGTGGGCGGAGTGGGACCCGGCCAACTATCTGCAGGAGATTGGCAACCGCTACGAGGCGGCTACCGGCATCAAGGTCAACGTCATTCAGGAGCCGTGGGGCAGCTTCTACGATCGCATGGCTGCTGAGTGGGCGGCCAAGGGCGATGCCTACGACATGGTGGTCGGCGACAGCCAGTGGATCGGCCAGGGTGTGACGCAGGGTCACTACATGGAGCTGACCGACTTCTTCATCGAGAACGGGATTCACGAGACGGTGACGCCGGCGACGCTGAAGTTCTACGGGGAGTATCCGGCGGGGTCTGGGCGGTACTGGGCCTATCCGACGGAGGGTGACGCGGTCGGCTGGGCGTATCGCAAGGACCTGTTCGAAGACCCGGAGAACCAGAAGGCCTTCGAGGAGAAGTACGGCTACCCGCTGGACGTGCCGCAGACCTGGATGCAACTGCGCGACATCGCTGAGTTCTTCACCCGCCCAGAGCAGAACCTGTATGGCGTCGGCGTCTACACACAGATTGACTACGATGCGATCACGATGGGCTATGAGACGGCGATGTTCAGTTGGGGAGTGGAGTGGCAGGACGAGAACAACAACGTGCTGGGGGTAGTGAACTCCGAGCGGGCGGTGGAGGCGCTGGAGTTCTACAAGGGGCTGTATCAGTTTGCACCGCCGGGGACGAGCAACGCCTTCTTTGCGGAGATGAATGACATCTTCATCAACGGGCAGGCGGCGATGATCATGAACTACTTCGCCTTCTTCCCGGCGTTGATCAACCCTGGCATCAACCCCTATGCCGAAGTGACGGGGTTCTTCTCGACGCCGGCGGGGCCATATGGCGACCGCTATACCTCGTTGGGTGGCCAGGGGTTGAGCGTGATCAACTACATTTCCGACGAGCGCAAGCAGGCCTCGCTGGACTTCATCAAATGGTTTGCGTCGGAGGACGTGCAGCGCCAGTGGGCCGAGGTGGGCGGTTTCACCTGCAACGTGGCCGTGCTGGAATCCGAGGAGTTCTTGAACGCCACGCCCTATAACGCAGCCTTCGCCGAGTCCATGACCTTCGTCAAGGACTTCTGGAACATCCCGGAATACGAGCAGCTCTTGCGACCTGTACAACGTCACCTGCACCCCTACGTCGTCAGCGGTTTGGGGACGGCCAGGGAGGCGCTGGACAAGATCGCGTCTGAACAGCATCAGATATTGGTGGAAGCGGGCATCGTCGCGGAATGAGAGCTGCTCTGTGAAAGTCGGTGTGGAAAGGCGGTGCATGACCCGCCGCCTTTCCGCTCATCCAAGCTGAAGGGGCACGTATGTCGCAACTAGAGATGCCAGCCGTAGCTGCTGGCCCAGCCTACCGGAGACAGAATCAGCGCCGTCAGATGAGCGACAGGACTATCACGCACCTGTTCATCTGGCCGACGCTGATCTTGCTGATCTTGATGAATATTTTCCCCTTGTTTTACAGCCTGTATCTCAGTTTCAATGACTACTCGGTGATCGCCAACGAGCCGCCGAAGTGGGTGGCGCTGGACAATTACGAGAAGATTCTGACCAACGAGCGCAGCCGCTACTGGCACAACTTCACGGTGACGGGCAAGTACGCCGTGCTATCGGTGGGGCTGCAGATTGTGGTGGGGTTTGGGCTGGCCATGCTGCTGAAGGAGAAGTTCGCTGGCAGTGGCCTGATCACCACGCTGATCCTCATCCCCATGATGTTGTCGCCAGTGGTGGTGGGCCTGTTCTGGAAACTCATCTTCGACCCGTCTAAGGGCATTTTCAACCACCTGATCTACATGAACGCAACGGGGGGCAAAGAGTGGCTTTCCGATCCCACCTTGGCGCTGTGGGCCATCGTGATCGTGGACGTGTGGATGTGGAGTCCGTTTGTGGTGTTGCTGTGCCTTTCTGGCCTGAGCGCCATCCCCTCCTACCTGTACGAAGCGGCTGCCATTGACCGGGCCAGCGGATGGTTTCAGTTCCGGCGCATCACGCTGCCGCAGGTGATGCCGTTGCTGTTGATCGCCGTGCTTTTCCGCACCATCGAAGCGTTCAAACAATTCGATCTGGTCATGGGCCTGACGGGCGGTACCCCAGGCGATGCCACTGAGACGGTCTCCGTGCGGCTCTATCGCGAAGCGTTTCTGGGCAAGTTCAAGACGGGCGAATCCAGCGCGCTGGCCTACATCGTGTTGATCATCATCATCGCCGTCAGCAACCTGTACATCCGCGCGCTCAACCGGACGAGGGAGGGCTAGACCATGTTTGGGCTGGATATCCCGTTGCCGGATTTCTGGATCGCCTATTTCTTCGTCTTTTGGGTGTTGATCGGTGGAACTACTGCGCCGGTCATGTTCCGTCACCAGGGGCACCCGGTCTGGTTGGGAGTCCTGACGGGGGGCGTCGTAGGGGTGATCAGCGGCGTCGTGTTCATGGTACTGCTGACTGTGCTCAAGCCCCTGGCCGATGTAGTGGACGATCCCTTCCTGGGCATCCTGGTCTCGATCCTGATCAGTGCTGTGCTGATCCTGATTGCGCTGGGATGGCTGCGGCGTTTCGTCCCGCTGGCGAGGGCCAATGAAGTAGTCACGCTGGCCGAAGGCGGGCCGCGCGCACCTGTCACCTACTCGACGCGGGTGGACAAGGTAGACCCATCGTGGCTGTCGGTGCAGGGCATCCGCGCGACAGTGGTGGTCATGCTGGCGGTGTTGTCGCTGATCCCGGTCGTGTGGATGGGCATGACCGCCTTCAAGTCGCGCGCCGACGCAGTGGCCTCGCCGCCCAAGGTCATCTTCGAGCCGACGATGGAGGGCTTCATCAGCCTGCTGACCAAGCGTCGGCAGCTCACCGACGCGCAGATCGCCGAATACAAGCAGCGCGAAGACCTAGCCTGGTACGACGAAGTCATGCTCAAACGCGGGCAGGCGATCATCGGCCAGAGCGACTACGTCAAGCGCCTGCGCAACTCGCTGATCATCGCCAGCGTTTCGACAGTGCTGTCGGTGACGCTGGGATTGCTGTCGGCCTATGCGTTCAGTCGCTTCCGTATTCCAGGCGAGGGGGACTTGCTCTTCTTCATCCTCAGCACGCGCATGTTGCCGCCGGTGGTGGTCACCATCCCCATCTTCTTGATGTACCGCGAGCTGGGGCTTTACGACACCCATATCGGCATGATCTTGCTCTACACCGCCTTCAACCTGTCGTTCTCGGTGTGGTTGCTGAAGGGGTTCATAGACGAGATTCCGCGCGAATATGAGGAGGCGGCCCTTGTAGACGGCTATACCCGTATGCAGGCGTTCCGCAAGATCGTGCTGCCGCAGGCGGTGACGGGCATTGCTGCGACGACTGTTTTCTCGTTCATCTTCGCCTGGAATGAGTACGCTTTTGCCCTGATGCTCACTTCCGACAAGGCGCGCACTGCCCCGCCGAGCATCCCGTCGGTGTTGGGGACGGGCGGCATCGAATGGGCGGCTATCGCGGCTGGTTCGCTGGGCTTCCTCATTCCGGTGGTCATCGTCACTTTTTCGCTGCGGCGCTATCTGTTGCGCGGCGTGACCTTCGGGGCCATTCGTCAGGGGTGAGCGACTATGGCAACCATTGAACTGCAACAGGTAGAAAAGAAATTCGGCGACCTGCACGCGGTCAAGCCGATGGACCTCACTATTCACGATGGGGAATTCGTGGTGCTGCTTGGCCCGTCGGGGTGCGGCAAAACCACCACCCTGCGTATGATCTCCGGTCTGGAGGCGGTCACCGGCGGTCGCATCATCCTCAACGGGCGCGATGTCACCTGGGCGCACCCCAGCGAGCGCGATATCGCGTTCGTCTTTCAGTTCTTCGCGCTCTATTCGCACCTGACCGTCCGGCAGAACATCGCCTTTCCGCTGCAGGCGCAGGGGGAGAGCAAAGAGACCATCCGGCAGCGGGTGGCCGAAGTGGCCCGCCTGCTGCGCATCGAGCATGTGCTGGATGTGAAGCCCGGTTCGCTGAGCGGCGGCGATCGGCAACGGGTGGCGTTAGCCCGCGCTCTGGTGCGCCGGCCCGCCGCCTTCCTGATGGACGAGCCGCTGGGCGCGCTCGATGCGGAATTCCGCGAGACCATGCGGGCGGAGATCAAGCGGTTGCACATTGAGCAGCACGCAACGACCGTCTACGTGACGCACGATCAGATCGAGGCCATGGCCATGGGCGATCGCATCGTGGTGATGTCCGATGCGGTGGTGCAGCAGGTCGGCACGCCCGCGCAGGTCTACCACGATCCGGCCAACCTGTTCGTGGCACACTTCATCGGTAGCCCTGGCATGAACCTGATCAAAGGTCGCTACGCGGCGGGAACAGTGCACCTGCGCGAGGGAGTGTCTTACCCAGTGCCGGACTTCTGGGTCTCTACGCTCAACGAAGTGCTGAAGGGCGAAGGTGACGTGATCCTCGGCTTCCGGCCCGAAGCGGTGACGGTCAACAGCGAAGGCATGCCCGCGACCGTCTATGCGACCGACCTGCACGGAGGCTACACCATGTTGCATCTCGACCTGGGCGGCGAGGAGATCGTGCACGCCCGCGCCCCGCGCAGTGTGCATTATCCTATCGGCACGGCGGTGCGCTTCGCCCTGGAGCCAGCGATGGTGCGTTTCTTCGATCCCGTCACCGAGAAAGCAATCGTCCGGGAGGTGACAGCATGAGCAATGTAGCGCTAGAGCATATCACCAAGCGCTTCAAGGATGTCACGGCGCTGGACGATGTTTCGTTTTCGATCACGCACGGCGAGTTTTTCGTCCTGCTGGGGCCAACGGGCGCGGGGAAGACGACTACCTTGCGCGTGATCGCCGGCCTGGAGAAGCAGGATCACGGCGACGTGATCTTCGACGGGGTGAACGTCAACAAATACACCCCTGCCGACCGCGATGTAGCCTTCGTCTTCCAGCAATACTCGCTCTACCCAACCCGCACGGTCTACGAGAACCTGGCCTTTCCGCTGCAATCTCCGCTGCGCAAGTGGCCCAAAGAGCGTATTGATCAGCGCGTGAAAGAGGTGGCGGAGAAGATACACATCGCGCACCTGCTGCACCGCAAGACGGCCAATCTGTCCGGCGGCGAAATGCAGCGCGTGGCCCTGGGGCGCGCCCTGGTGCGCAGCCCGCGCCTTTTCTTGATGGACGAACCGCTGAGCAACCTGGATGCCAAGCTGCGCGAGGCGCTGCGCATCGAGCTGCAGCATCTGCAAAAGACTGAGGGCAGCACCACGCTCTTCGTCACTCACGATCAGATCGAAGCGCTGACCATGGCTGACCGCATCGCGGTACTCAACCAGGGCCGCATTGTACAGATCGGCACGCCTTACGACATCTACGACCGCCCGGCGACAACCTTTGTGGCGCAGTTGGTGGGCATTCCGCGCATCAACCTGTTGCCAGCCGTGCGCGAAAATGGCCTGTTGAATGTCGAGCGCAGCACCATCCGCTTGCCCTTGCCCACCGATCGCACCATCCCGCAGCGGTTCTTGCTGGGCATCCGCCCGGAGGATGTGCGGCTGGCTCCGGACGGCGACCTGCGCGGCGAGGTGGCGCTCACCGAGCCATTGGGCGTGGAGACAGTGATTCACATCCGGTCGGGCCAGCAGACGCTGCTGAGCATCGCACCGGGGATCACCGACTTGAAGATCGGCGACGTGATCGCGTACAGCATCGTGCGCGAGCGCCTGCATTTCTTCGATCTCGACGGCGTGCGGCTGTGAATACGCCGTCTTTGACAGGGGATATCGCAAACCAGGAGGGATTTCGATGAGATTTGGCGTCAATGCGTGGGTGTGGGTGTCACCACTGACGACTGAGGGCGTCGCCGAGCTGGCCCCCAAAGTCAAAGCGCTGGGCTTCGACTGGTTCGAAGTGCCCATCGAAGGGACGGGTGACATTGACTACGTCCGTGCCGGGCAGATTCTGCGCGACAACGGGCTGGGCGTCAGCGTGTGCGCGGCCATGGGGCCGGATCGCGATCTGATTCACCCAGACCCGGCCATTCGCGACAATGGCATGGCCTATCTGAAGCACTGCATTGATGCGGTGCGCACGATGGGCGGCACTAATGTGGTTGGCCCGCTCTATTCGGCGGTGGGGCGCGTGTGGCAAATGACCGACGAAGAGCGCGCCCGCGATACCGATCTGCTGGTGCGGCAGCTCCGCGAACTGGCCGCTTACGCTGGCGACAAAGGCGCGGTGCTGGGCGTCGAACCGCTCAACCGCTTCGAGACCAGCTTCATCAACCTGGCTGCTCAGGTCGTCGAAGTGGTGGATCGCGTAGACCATCCGGCGTGCGGGATCATGCTGGACACGTTCCACATGAACATCGAAGAAAAGTCGCTGGGCGCGGCCATCCGTGCGGCGGGCAAGCGCCTGGTGCACCTGCACGCCTGCGAGAACGATCGCGGCGCGCCCGGCTCTGGCAACGTCACCTGGGGCGAGGTCGCTGCTGCGCTGCGCGAGATCGGCTACGACGGGCCGGTGGTGATCGAATCCTTCACCAACAAGGTCAAGAGCATCGCCCGCGCGGCGGCGATCTGGCGTCCGCTCGCCCCGAGTCAGGATGCGCTGGCGCAGGAAGGGTTGACGTTCCTCAAACAATTGCTCGCCTGAGCAAAGAGGTCGCGCTTTGCCGGGCGATCATGATTTGAGATAAGAAGACGTTTCAGGAGGGAGAGCTTATGGCCGAAAAGAAAGTTAACGTCGCCATCATCGGTTTGGGGTTTGGGGCGGAGTTCATCCCTATCTACCAGAATCACCCCAACGCCAACATGTACGCCATCTGCCAGCGCACAGAAAGCCGCCTGAATGAGATCGGCGATGCGTTCGGGGTGGAAAAGCGCTATACGGACTACTACAAGCTGCTGGAAGACCCCAACGTAGACGCAGTGCACATCAACACGCCCATTCACGAGCACGCCCGTATGGCCATTGCCGGGCTGAAGGCGGGCAAACACGTGGCTTGCACCGTCCCTGCTGCGACTACCATCGAGGAACTGGAGCAGATCGTGCAGGCGCAACAGGAGTCCGGCAAGAAGTACATGATGATGGAGACCGTCATCTACTCGCGCGAGTTCCTCTATGTCAAGGAACTCTACACAACGGGCAAGCTGGGGCGCATCCAGTATCTGCGTGCCACGCATCAGCAGGAAATGCTCGGCTGGCCGGGCTACTGGGAAGGGCTGCCGCCCATGCACTACGCCACGCACGTCGTCAGCCCGTGCCTGGCGCTGGTGGGCAAGGACGCCGAAGCCGTCACTTGCTTCGGCTCCGGGCGCATTCAGGAACACCTGATCCCCAAGTACAACTCGCCTTTCGCCGTCGAGGCCGCGCACATCAAGATCAGGGATTCCGACATCGTGGCCGAGGTGATGCGTTCGCTATTCAACACGGCGCGGCAATATCGCGAGAGCTTCGATGTCTACGGCAGCAAGATGTCGTTCGAGTGGCCGCTCATCGAGCATCAGCCGCCAGTGGTGCACATCGGCGAGACGCCGCACCTGGTGGACGTGCTCGACTACGCGCACCTGCTGCCGGAGCCGATCCAGCGCTTCACTACCAAGGGCGTATACGGCGAGGACGTCAAGCATCTGTCGTTCATCCAGGGATCGGGGCATGGTGGGTCGCACCCGCACCTGGCACATCAGTTCATCATGAGCATCGTCGAAGATCGCGAGCCGTTCCCCAACGCCCGACAGTCGGCCAACTGGACGGCAGTGGGCATCCTGGCGCATGAGTCGGCCATGAAGGGCGGCGTGACGATCAAGCTGCCCGACTTCACGCTGTCGTCATAGTGCCGGGCGTTTACCAGTCACCGGGCGAGGAGGCATTGCGCTCCTCGCCGGTGTACCTGGAGAGGCGAGAGAACCATGCGCAGAAGATTAATCCGCATCACCATCCGCTTCGCGATCGCCATTGCCCTGGTGCTGGCCTTTGGCGGTCTGTTCAAGCTCTACACCGACGAACAGCTCTCTGCCGAGCAGCGCAACGAAGTGCTGATCAAGGCGGTGCCCTTCGTGACGGTGTTCGTTTCCATCGTGCTGGCCTTCATCTGTCTGATCGTGCTGGTGGCCGTGACGTTCGGGGGCAGGGTGCCCGCCCGCACCTACAGGCCAGTCGAAGCTATCATTGTCCTGGGCATCCTGTTGGGCGTGGTGGGCCTGTTCCAGTGGTGGAAACTTTTCGCCTATCAGTATGGCTTTCTGTTGCTGCTCGTCTCGTTGCTGTTCTTCATGGTCTGGAGTCATTTCGAGCCACTGCCCGCCCGCGCGGCGAAACAGTTGCCGCCGATCAGCCGCCGCGCACACCTGATCGGCCTGGCGGCTGCCGTGATTGCTTTCGTCATTGTGGCGGCGGTGCTGATTCCAGCCTCGCGCCCGCGCGAACCCTATGGCCTGGGCCAGACGCTGTGGGACTTCAAGAGCGACGAAGAGAAGGCGCAAATCCGCGACCGGGCCGAAGACGAGTTCCGCACGGGGAAAGTGCCGGTGCTGGTGTTGGTGAGCCTGTTGCCTGCCGGGCTGGTCTACTTCGTGGTGCGCGAACTGGTGCCTGACGAGGAAGGGCAACCTGTCCAGGGGCGGGCGGCGCAGCCGGTCGGCTCGTCGCCGGTCTAGCGGATGGGCAGCGCGTTCGTGTAGGGTGATAGGCAGTCGTCAGCTCTGCGGCTGGTGACTGTATAGACAGGTTCGGTTGTCTGTAGCAGAAAGGATTTTCAATATGGCTCGGCCTGTTACTCTCTTTACCGGTCAGTGGGCAGATTTGCCCCTGGAAGTGTTAGCGGAAAAAGCCGCGAGCTTTGGCTACGACGGTCTGGAACTGGCGTGCTGGGGTGACCATTTCGAAGTAGACAAGGCGCTTGAACAGGATGGCTACACTCAGAGCCGCTGGGACATCCTGCACAAGCACGGCCTGAAGTGCTTCGCCATCAGCACGCACCTGGTGGGGCAGTGTGTGGCGGACGCCATCATTGACGAGCGTCACAAGTCTATCCTGCCGCCGCGCCTGTGGGGCGATGGCGACCCCGAAGGCGTGCGTCAGCGCTGCGCCGAGGAAGTGAAGAACACCGCTCGCGCGGCCAGGAAGTTCGGCGTGAAGGTGGTCAATGGCTTCACCGGCAGCCCGGTGTGGCATATGCTGTACTTCTTCCCGCCCACCACCGACGCCATGATTGACAAAGGGTTCGAGGAGTTCGCCGCCCGCTGGAAGCCCATCCTCGACGTGTTCGAGCAGGAGGGTGTGCGCTTCGCCCTGGAGTGCCATCCGGCGGAGATCGCCTACGATATCTACACGGCGGAGCGGGCGCTGAAGGCGCTGAACTATCACAAGGCCTTCGGCTTCAACTTCGATCCCAGCCACTTTGTGCATCAGCTCTTCGACCCGGTCGAGTTCATCAACGCCTTCCCGGATCGCATCTTCCACATGCACGTCAAGGACTCCAAGGTGCGCCTGTCTGGACGCAACAGCATCCTGTGCTCGCATCTGCAGTTCGGCGATCACCGGCGCGGCTGGAACTTCGTCTCGCCCGGCCATGGTGACATTGACCTGGACAACATCATCCGCGCCCTGAATCGCATTGGCTACGACGGCCCGCTCTCGGTCGAGTGGGAAGACAGCGGGATGGATCGCGAGCATGGCGCGCGCGAGGCGGTCGAAGTGGTGCGCAAGGCCGATTTCAAACCCTCTGCGGTGGCGTTCGACGCAGCGTTTGCCGAGAGTTGACCATAGGGAGAGCAGAGCATGTCTGAAGAAGTCGGGTTCATCAGCATGGCCGGGGCCAAAGCGACGGGCGAGGCCCCCGTCCTGGGCATTGGCATGTTGGGCTATGCTTTCATGGGCAAGGCTCACTCCAACGCCTTCAAGAAACTGCCCTACATCATGTATCCGCCAGTGGCGATCCCGCGCCTGGTGGCGATCTGCGGGCGCAACCAGGACGCTGTCGCTGAGGCGGCCCGTCGCTACGGCTACGAGAAGTACTACACCGACTGGCGCAAGATGATCGAAGACCCCGACATCCAGGTCTTCGACAATGGCGGGCCGAACGATATGCACGCCGAGCCGACCATCGCCGCGGCGCAGGCGGGCAAGCATGTCTTCTGCGAGAAGCCCTTGGCCCGCACCGCCGAGGAAGCCAGGCGGATGCTCGACGCGGTAGAGAAGGCGGGCGTCAAGCATCAGGTAGCCTTCAACTATCGCTTTGTGCCGGCGGTGGTACAGGCGCGCAAGCTGATCGAGAGCGGGGCGCTGGGGCGCATCTATCACTGGCGGGCCGTCTACCTGCAGGAATGGGGCATGGACCCCAAGATGCCCATTAGCTGGCGTTTCCAGAAGCACATCGCCGGTAGCGGTGCCTTGGGCGACCTGGGGGCGCACATCATTGACCTGGCGCGCTTCCTGGTGGGCGAGCCGACTAAAGTGATGGGGCTGACCCAGAACTGGATGAAGGAGCGTCCTTCGCCCGGCGATCCCAACAAGATGGTGCCCTCCGACGTGGACGATGCCTTCGTCGCTGTCTTCGAGTTCGAAGGCGGCGCGCTGGGCACCATGGAAGCGTCGCGCTTCGCGCCCGGCCACAAGAACTTCAACAGCTTCGAGATCAACGCCGAGAACGGCTCAATCCGCTTCAACCTGGAACGGCTCAATGAACTGGAAGTGTTCTGGGCCAAAGAGGAGCCGAAGGAGACACGCGGCTTCCACACGGCGCTGATCAGCGAGAGCTATCACCCCTACTGGGCCAACTGGTGGCCACATGGGCACATGATCGGTTGGGAGCACAGCTTCGTGCACGAGTTCCATCACTTCTTCGATGCCATCGTCAACAACAAGGACGTTGCGCCCTATGCCGCGACCTTCGTAGATGGCTATCGCAATGCGGTGATCTGCGACGCCATCCTGGAGTCGGCGCAGAACGGGCGGGCGGTGGACATCAAATACTAGCTTCGATCGTTGATATGGCCCGTTGGGTGAGCAAGAGGGGACGCGCGTCCCCTCTTGCTCAACCCCCTGGGGAACGGGTTCGCATCGAGAAGCGACAAGGAGTCTTCAGTGAGCACATACGATCCGAAACCAGAACACAAATTCACCTTCGGGCTGTGGACGGTGGGCAACGTTGGGCGCGATCCGTTCGGCGTGGAGGTGCGCGATCCGCTGTCGCCAGTGCAGATCGTGCACCTGCTGGCCGAAGTCGGCGCGTATGGAGTGAACTTCCACGACAACGACCTGGTGCCCATTGACGCCACCCCTGCCGAGCGCGATCGCATCGTCGCCGACTTCAAACGCGCCCTGGCCGAGACTGGCCTGGTCGTGCCCATGGCCACCACCAACCTGTTCACCGATCCGGCTTTCAAGGATGGGGCGTTCACTTCCAATGATCCCAAAGTGCGCGCCTATGCGCTGCACAAAACCCTGCGCGCCATAGACCTGGGCGTGGAACTGGGGGCGAAAGTGTATGTCTTCTGGGGTGGACGCGAAGGCACCGAGACCGACGCCAGCAAGAACCCGCTCGACGCCATCAAGCGGATGCGCGACGCGCTCAACTTCCTGTGCGACTACGTCCTCGACCAGGGCTACGATCTCAAGTTCGCCCTGGAGGCCAAGCCCAATGAGCCGCGGAGCAATATCTACTTCCCCACCACTGGGGCGATGCTCGGCTTCATCGCCACGCTCGATCATCCGGAGATGGTAGGTGTCAATCCGGAAGTGGCGCACGAGCACATGGCCGGCCTCAACTTCATGCACGCTGTCGCGCAGGCGTGGGACGCGGGTAAGCTGTTCCACATTGACCTCAACGATCAGCTTTTCGGGCGCTACGATCAGGACTTTCGCTTCGGGGCGGAGATGCTCAAGCAGGCGTTCTTCCTGGTCAAGTTCCTGGAAGATGTCGGCTACCAGGGATCGCGGCACTTCGACGCGCACGCTTACCGCACCGAAGGGCCGGAGGGCGTCAAGGACTTTGCCCGCGGCTGTATGCGCACTTATCTCATCCTCAAGGAGAAGGCCGGGCGCTTCAATGCCGATCCGGAGATTCAGGCGCTGTTGGCCGAGATCAACGCGGACGACGGAACCTATGCCTGGCTGGACGGCGGCTACAGCGCCGAGAAAGCCGCTCGGCTGAAGGGCGAGACGTTCGACCGGCGGTCGTTGGGGCGGCGCGACCTGCGCTATGAGCGGCTGGATCAGCTCACGGTTGAGCTGTTGCTGGGAGTCCGCTAGGAGGGACTATGCGCACTTTGCTGGGTCTCGATGTCAGTACGACCGGCTCCAAAGCCCTGCTCATTGACGAACGCGGCGACGTTGTCGCCAGTCACACGGTGCCTCACCCGCTCAGCCAGCCCTACCCGCTGTGGAGCGAACAGAACCCGGCGGACTGGTGGAACGGTATGGTCACGGCCATTCGGACAGTGCTGGAGCAAACCGGCGCGGCGGAGACGATCCAGGCCATCGGTCTGACGGGGCAAATGCACGGGCTGGTCTGCCTGGACGAGCAGAACAACGTCCTGCGCCCGGCCATCCTGTGGAACGATCAGCGCACCCAGGCCGAGTGCGACGAGATCACCGCCACCATCGGCGCGTCCCGCCTGATCCAACTCACCGGCAACCGCGCGCTGACGGGTTTCACCGCGCCCAAGATTCTCTGGGTGCGCAAGCACGAGCCGGAGGTTTACGCGCGTATCCGCCATATCCTGCTTCCCAAGGACTATATCCGCTTCCAGCTCACCGGCGAGTACGCCACCGACCTGGCCGATGGCGCAGGGATGTTGTTGCTCGATGTCGCCAACCGGCGCTGGTCGCAGGCGGTACTGGAGGAGTTGAACATCCCCGCCGAATGGCTGCCCACTGCCTATGAAGGGCCACAGGTGACCGGCGTGGTCAGCGAGCAAGCGGCGGCGCTCACCGGCCTGAAGGCGGGCACGCCGGTCGTGGGCGGTGGCGGCGATCAGGCGGCGCAGGCGGTAGGGGTAGGAGCGGTGCAGCCGGGCATCGTCGCGCTAACGGTTGGGACGTCGGGCGTGGTCTTTGCGCCGCTGGCCAGCTACGCCTACGAACCCGACGGGCGGCTGCACGCTTTCTGCCATGCTGTGCCGGGGCAGTGGCACTTCATGGGCGTGATGCTCAGCGCGGCGGGCAGCCTGCAATGGTATCGCGATACGCTGGCCCCGCAGGAAGACTTCGGCAAACTCACCGAAGAAGCGCACAGCGCCCCGCCCGGCTGCGAGGGGCTGATCTTCCTGCCCTACCTCACCGGCGAGCGTACCCCGCATCCTGATCCGCTGGCGCGCGGCGCGTTCGTCGGGCTGACGGCGCGTCACACGCGCGCGCACCTCACCCGCGCCGTGCTGGAGGGCGTGGCCTTCGGGCTGCGCGACAGCTTCGAGCTGATCAAAGCCAGCCCTGCCGGGCTGATCAACGAGGTGCGCGTCAGCGGCGGCGGGGCCAAAAGCCCGCTATGGCGGCAGATCATGGCCGATGTGCTGGGCGTCCCCCTGGTGGTGGCCGAGGCCATCGAAGGGGCAGCCTACGGGGCGGCCTTGCTGGCTGGCGTGGGCGGTGGCGTGTGGCCGGACGTGCAAACAGCGGCCCGCGCGGCGGTCAAGCTCGGCGAGCGCGTCGAGCCGGACGAGGCCGCCGGTGCCTATGAGGGAGCATATCAGCTTTACCGCGACCTGTATCCCATGCTCAAACCGGCGTTTCAGCGCCAGGCGACGCTTTGAGGGATGAAAGAAACAACACGCGCCATGAGTCTGGCGACCGATTCATGGCGCGTGTGTTTGTGGGCAGTGAAATGTCGTTCAAATCCCCAACAGTTCTTTGGCCTTGCGCACCGCCGATGATGCATCGGGCGAATAGCCGTCGGCTCCGATCTCATCAGCGTAGGCCTGGGTCACTGGCGCGCCGCCGATCATCACCTTGACCTGCTCGCGCACGCCAGCCTCTTTGAGCGCCTGAATGGTATTTTTCATGTTGGGCATCGTCGTGGTGAGCAGGGCGGACATGGCGACGATCTGCACGCCCTTCTTCGCTTCCTCGACGAACTTCTCCGGCGCAACGTCCACGCCCAGGTTGACGATCTCAAAGCCTGCGCCTTCGAGCATCATCGCCACCAGCGACTTGCCGATGTCGTGCAGGTCGCCCTTGACAGTGCCGATGGCCACGCGCCCCAGCGGCTCGACGCCCGTTTCGACCAGATGCGGCTTGAGCAGTTCCAGGGCGGCGGACATGGCCCGCGCCGCGATGAGCATTTCGGGGACGAAGTACTCCCCCTCCTCGAACAACCGGCCCACCTCGGCCATGGCGTCAATCAGGCCCTTTTGCAGGATTTCATCGGCGGGGATGCCGTCAGCAAGGGCCTGCTCTACTTTGGGTACGACGGCTTTAGCCTGGCCTTCGATGACAGCTTGGCGAATGTCCTCGATCAACGACATTGTGCTTGAACTCCTTTTCATATCGCTACCCTGTGCCGACAGGATGTATCCTGTGCGTACAGCGCAGGGGAAGATGGCAAGGGATGAGAGTATGTCTATCACCGACCGCGTAACACGAGAGCAATGATAATCGAATTCTCTTGAGCGGGCCAGTAGCCAAAAGCAGATCGTGGAGTGACTTTGCTCATACGGCAGGGCGGGGAATTGTTTCCCCTAAAGACGAAATGGCGCTATGCTAGGCGCACATGGGATTCTGGTCTGTGTATCGCAGGGAGGAAATGCCATGGAGTACCGGATATTTGGCCGGATGGGGTGGCAGGTGAGCGAGGTCGGCTATGGCATGTGGGGCATGGCCGGCTGGACGGGTTCCGACGACGCCGAGTCGCTGGAGGCGCTCGAACGGGCGGTTCAACTGGGCTGCAACTTCTTCGACACGGCCTGGGCCTATGGCGCAGGGCACAGCGAGAAGCTGCTTGGTCAGTTGGTGCGGGCGCATCCGGAAAAGAAGCTCTACACGGCCAGCAAGATACCGCCCAAGAACTTCAAATGGCCATCGCGGCGAGGATATACGCTCGATGAGTGCTTCCCACCCGATCACATTCGCGAATATACCGAAAAGAGCCTGGAAAACCTGGGGCTGGACAGCGTTGACCTGATGCAGTTTCACGTCTGGGAAGACTGCTGGGCACGCGACGAACGCTGGCAGCGAACCATTGACGATCTCAAGCGCCAGGGGTTGATCCACGCGGTGGGCATCAGCGTCAACCGCTGGGAACCCTGGAACAGCCTGGAGACGCTGCGCACCGGCCTGGTGGACGCTGTGCAGGTGATCTACAACATCTTCGATCAGGCCCCCGAAGATCAGCTTTTTAAAGTGTGCGTCGAGCAAAATGTGGCCGTCATCGCCCGTGTGCCCTTCGACGAGGGGACACTGACCGGCACCCTCACCAAAGACAGTCGCTGGCCAGAAGGGGACTGGCGCAACACCTACTTTGTGCCGGAGAACCTGATCGCTTCGGTCGAGCGGGCCGAGGCCCTGCGCCCGCTCATCCCGCCGGGCATGACCATGCCGGAGATGGCGTTGCGCTTCTGCCTGGCCCATCCGGCGGTGAGCACGGTCATCCCTGGGATGCGCAAGGTGCGCCATGTGGAGGCTAATATTGCTGTCAGCGATGGGCGGGCGCTGCCGCCTGAGCTGATCAAGAAGCTGCGCGAGCATCGCTGGGATCGCGTGCCGACGGCCTGGTCGCAATGAGCCTTCGAAAGGGCTGGTTACGAGACGGGGCGCTGAGTATGCGCCCCGTTGCACTTCTGTAGTCAGCGCCGCAGCAGGTGCGCCAGGATCAGCCGGTCGAGTTCCTCGTAGTCGCGCGCGGCGATGCACTGCTGCATAGCGGCGCGGTCCAGGCCCCGGACGCGCTCCACCAGCCACAGGAAGGTCTCCAGGCTGTTGCGCAGGTGCTTCTCGGCGACCTCGGCCTTTTGCGTGCGCAGCGCTTTCACATCCAGCCCGACGATGCCTTTCTCGTAGTACCTGTGCTCATCCAGCACCAGCACCTGGTCGAAGGCCCGCCGCAGGTTGACCGCGCCGAATGAGCGATCCTGGTCGAACTTCAGGCCATTCTGGTCATTGAGGTGCACGCTCCACAGCTTGCCGTAGGCCAGGCCAAAGGCCATCTCGTCGGCGGGATCGAGGCCGGCCAGGATGGCGTGCGCGGACTCCACCAGCACGCCGACGCGCGAGGGGTCTTTGGTCTTGAAGCTGAGCGCGACGGCGTGCCCGATGGTGGGGATATAGGCCAGGTCCATCGGCTCGTTGGGCTTTGGCTCGACGGCGAAGCGCATTCCCGGCGCGTAGTCGAGCATATCGTCAATCGCCTCGACCAGCAGATCAACGGCGCGGGCGGCATCTTTGGCCTCGCGCATGTACGTCCCTTCGCGGGCCAGCCAGAGCACCATCAAGTCGGTGCCCAGCGCCTGCGCAATGTCCAGCGCCTTGCGCGAGCGCTCGCGGGCATAGGCGCGCGCTGCCGGATCGTTGGCGGTATACGCGCCGTCAATGGTCATGGGGTGTTCCCACAGGCGCGGCGCGACGAATTCCGCCGCCAGGCCCATGCTGTCCAGCTTGGCCTTGAGCGCCCGTGCTTCCGCCTCGATCTGCGCCGGAGTCTTGTCGTCCAGGTTAGGCACGGCATCGTCATCGTGGAACTGCACCGCATCGAAGCCCAACCGCTGATACGCCTCCAACTTCTTTTCGAAGGGCACGCTGGGGCGCACAGGCGGCCCGAAGGGGTCGGCTCCCTCGTGAATGTTCCAGGGGCCGAAGGAAAAGCGATAACCGTATTTTTCCATAAGTCTCTCCTTGATCCTTGATAGTTCTCAGTGCTTGGTTGTCAGTGATCGGCGGGCGGCGGTAGCTCCCAGGCAGGAGCGCGAGAGGTCTGTTGCCTGTCTGTACTCTACGCCAAAGCGGGGGTAACGACAAGCATCAGGCGCGGTATTTGGCGGTTTTCTCGTCAATGGTCATCCCACCCGCTGCGCCGTCGGCGATCTTGATGATGGTCACCACATGCGGCACGCCCGCTTCAATGCAGGCCAGGTGCGCGGCTTTGGCCGCGTTGAATGCTTCTTCGAACGGGCCTTCGATGACCGTCTCCAGCGGGCCGACTTCGTAACGGAGTCCGCTGGCGGCAATGGCCGCGATGGCCTGGTCTATGATAGGCAGCGCGTCTTCGCTGAGCGGTAGCACCTGCACGCCAATGTTCACGATCCGTTTCTCGTCCATCTGGCAACTCCGTCAACTCGGTTCAGGTTTGTTCAGAAGGTGTCGGATGTGTCCATGTCGCGCCCGGTCAGCCAGGCATGCGCTCGCTCGATCTGCCCGCCGACCTCGCCCGTCCCGCCGAAGCCCCCCCGCCGCGCAACTGCCGCGTCGAAGTCGAAGACCTGTGTTACATCCAGGCCGAAGGCGTCGGAGAGCGTCCGATAATCGGCCAGTGTCAGGGCGGAGAGTGATACGCCCTTTGCCTCGGCCAGCCGGACGGCCTGCCCGGCCAGTCCGTGCGCCTGCCGAAACGGCACACCGCGGCTCACCAGGTAGTCGGCCAGGTCGGTGGCGAGCATTCCCTCGTCCAGGGCAGCGCGCATCCGTTCCGGCACAAAGGTCAGGGCGCGCACCAGACCGGTCAGCGGCGGCAACAGCGCGATCAGCGTGTCGTAGGCGTCGAAGAGCGGCTCTTTGTCTTCCTGCAAGTCTTTGTTATAGCCGCTGGGCAGCCCTTTGAGCGTCATCAGGAATCCGGCCAGATGTCCGGCCAGCCGACCGGCCTTACCCCGTGCCAGTTCGAGCGGGTCGGGATTGCGCTTCTGGGGCATCAGGCTACTGCCGGTGCTGTACCGTTCGTCGAGCCGGACAAAGCCGAAAGCAGGGTTGGCGAAGACGATCAGGTCTTCGGCCAGGCGACTGAGATGTACGCCGATCAGCGCGGCGGCGAAGAGGAACTCGGCGACGTGATCGCGGTCGGCGACGGCGTCCAGGCTGTTAGGGCTGGGGGCGCGGAAACCCAGGCGTTCCGCCAGGCGTTGCCGGTCAATGGGGTAGGGTGTGCCAGCCAACGCGCCAGACCCCAGCGGACATTTGTCGCGCCAGGTGTCGGCGAACTGCTCCAGGCGGGTCACATCGCGGGCCAGCGCCCAGAAATGGCTCAGCAGCCAGTGCGCGACGGTGACCGGCTGGGCGGGCTGGAAATGCGTCGTGCCCGGCATGATCGTGCCGGTGTGCTGCTCGGCCTGGATCAGCAGGGCGGATAGCAGCCCGGCCAGCAGCGCCGACAGGCGCGGGACAGCGTCCAGCAGCCACAGCAGCACATCGGTCGCCACCTGATCGTTGCGGCTGCGTCCGGTGTGCAGCTTGCCCGCTACCGGCCCGATCAACTCGCCCAACCGTCGCTCGACGGCGGTGTGAATGTCCTCGTCCGTCGGTGCGGGGACGAACTGCCCGGCGACGAACTCGGCACGCACGCGCTCCAGACCGTTGATCAGCATCTCGCGCTCCGTGGCGGTGATCACGCCCGCCTCGGCCAGCGCGGTAGCCCAGGCAATGCTGCCGGTGATGTCAGCGCCATAGAGCCGCCAGTCGAAGCGCAGGCTGTCGTTGAGCCGGCGCACGGTGTCGTCGGTTGGTTGGGAGAATGCTCCGCCCCATAGCGTCATGATTCGCTTAACCCCCTTGCAGAGGCGATCAGCAGCGTGAAGCATGCGGGGGAAAGCTGATTGAACCGCGGAGACGCAGAGGACACAGAGAAGAGCACAGAGTAATTACTGTTCTCTCTGCGCTCTCTGTCTCTCTGCGGTTTAGAGGCCATTTGATAACCCCTCACCCCGGCGCTGTGCGCCACCCCTCTCCCTCAATGGGGCAAGGGGAAAAAAAGCTGGCCTGTCTCCCCTTCTCCCTCAGAGGGAGAAGGGGCCGGGGGTTGAGGGGGCTTTTCAAACGGTCTGTTATTCTCCCCTCGCTAGCAGTCACTCATACTGATCGCGGCCAGATGCGTTTCAAGTATAGCAAGACGCGGCGGAATTGCCGCGAAGAAGGGTGCCTGCGGTACAATGGTGCGCCGGAATGTGGCACCATCGCCGATGTGGAGGAAAAGGCATCTCGTGCCTGGTATAACCGTGCGCAACCTGCTGTTCGTCTCTGCCTATACGGGCCTCGGCGGCGGCGAGAGCGTGCAACTCAACCTGATGCGCGCCCTGGATCGGCAGCGTTTCCGGCTGCACCTGGTCTGCCCGCGCGAGGGACAATTGCCCGCCGCAGCGCGGGAACTGGGCGTCAGGGTGCACCTGCTGCCTTACCGTCCGGCAACAGCCTGGTTCGTGCCCGCGATCTGGACGCGCTTGCCGGTCGCCGGGCGGCTGGCCAACCTGATCCGCGCGGAAGGCATTGCTGCCGTGCACAGCGACTACCATTCGCTGCCGTTCGCGGCGGCGGCAGCACAGAACGCGGGCGTCCCTGTGATCTGGAACGCGATGGGTTGGTGGTTTCCCGCCCGACCGTGGCAGCGACGCTTCTTCCGCGAGCAGGTGACGCAGATCATCGCCATCACCAGGGCGGTGCGCGATCGCTGGCTGGCGGCTTCCGGCAACTTCCTGCCGCCGGAGCGCGTTCAGGTGATCGTGCCCGGCGTAGACTCCGATCAGTTCCACCCCGCCGTGGACGGCTCGCCGGTGCGCGAACGGCTGAGCATCGGCCCCGACGTGCCGCTGGTGGGGATGATCGCCCGTTTTCAGCGTGTCAAGGGGCACGACATCTTTCAGGCGATGGCGCGGCGCGTTACCGCTGAATTGCCCGCCGCGCGTTTCGTCGTGGCGGGGGAAAATGTCTTCGGCGTGGCGAAGGATGAGGCGTACAAGCGCGAGATGCTCGCCGCGGCGCAGACCGACCCGCTGCTGCGCGAGCGGCTGACTTACCTGGGCTTCTGGGAAGATGCCCGTCAGGTGATCGCCGCCTGCGATGTGGTGGTGTGCCCGTCGCGCTTCGAGTCGCTGGGGATGGTGCACCTGGAGAGCATGGCCATGGCCCGTCCGGTGGTCAGCATGAACAACGGCGGTCCCGCCGAAACCGTGGTAGATGGTGAGACGGGCTTTCTGGTGCCGCCCGAAGACCCGCAGGCGCTGGCCGATCGTGTGCTGACGCTGCTGCGCGATCCAGCGTTGCGGGCGCGCATGGGAGCAGCGGGGCGCGCGCGCGTGCTGACCCACTACACGGCGGCGGGCTACGCTCAGGCATTGGCGCATCTGATCGAAACCCTGGGGTAGGGCCTTGTGGATATTCTGCTGATTTCGCGTTGCCCACCGTTCCCGCTCTATTTCGGCGATCGGCTGATCGTCTACCATCTGGCACGGCAACTGAGCGCACGTCGGCACCTGATTGACCTGGTGGCTTACTATCAGTACCCTGAAGACCTGGCCGACATACCACGCTACGAGCATCTTTTTCGCAGCGTGCGCCTGATCCGCGAGCCGCGCCGATCGCCGGGCAGTCTGGCCGTGCGTTACCTGCGTCCGGCGGAGCGCTATCCGCGCCGGGCCGAAGAGAGTTGGTCACCGGAGATGGGGCAGGCTATCGCCGAGCAGCTCAGCACGCAGGGCTATGACGTGGTGCATCTGTTCGGCGGCATCCATGTCTACGAATTTCGCGACCTGGTGCGCTCATTGCCCAACGTCATCGTGCCCTACGAGTCCTACAGCCTGTGGCTGAGTCGCGAGGTCGCCGAGGCGCGCGGCCCTGTTGCGTCTCTGCTGGCGCGGCTGCGCCAACGCTTCGCGCAGGGCTTCGAGCGGTGGATGTTCGCCGGTTTCGACCGGGTGGTCGTGCTCACCGATCGCGACGCGACGGCGCTGCATGCGCTGGCTCCGCAGTTGCCGCTGGTGACCATCCCCAACGGTGTTGATCTAGACTTCTACACGCCGACCGGTTACGAGCCAGACGAGCCAACCCTGCTCTTCATCGGCAACTACGACTACCGTCCCAACCTGGACGCAGCGTTGCGGTTGGCGCGCGACGTCTTCCCGCGCGTGCGCGAAGCGGTGCCAGAAGCGCGGTTGTTGCTGGTGGGCGGTAATCCGCCGCCGGAGTTGCAGGCTCTGGCCAGCGCGCAGATCGAGGTGACAGGGCGTGTGCCCGACCTGCGGCCCTACTTCGAACAGGCATTGCTCTTCGTCAGCCCGTTACGGCTGGGCGCGGGCATCAAGAACAAGGTGCTGGAGGCGATGGCGATGGACGTGCCGGTGGTCGCCACGCCGCTGAGCTGCGACGGCATCCCGGTGATTCACGGCGAACACGTCTGGCTGGGCGAGACCGACACCGACCTGGCAAAGGGGATTGTGCACCTGATCCATGACGCTTCGTTGCGGCAGACCCTGCGGCAGAGTGGACGGGCGCTGGTCGAGCGAACTTTCACTTGGCAGCGCGTAGCCGATCAATACGAGGCCCTTTATGGGGAAGTCATTGCCGAGCGCCGCGGTCGTCCCCCTGCGGCGCTGCGCTGATTGTCTCAGTTGGTCCTATTTGGCCCTGTGCGCAGTCTGGTGGCCCTGTTAGGATTGAAGGTATGGAGACTCAATTCCGCGATATTGTGATCGTCAAAGATTCGGTCGAGCCGATCTATCAGCAACTGGCCCGCTACTTTCGGCAGCAGATCGAAAGCGGTCGCCTGGCCCCAGGCGACCGCCTGCCGCCGTCGCGCGATCTGGCGCAGCAACTCGGCATTGGGCGGATTAGCGTGGTCAACGCCTACGCTCAGTTGCAGGAAGAGGGCCTGATCGCGTCTCATGCGGGGCGGGGGACGTATGTCACCGGTGGACGGGTTCTGCCGCGCGCTCACGAGAGCGCTTCCCGTGTTCTGACAGGCGTGCCCAATCTGCCCATGCGCGAGATGACGCGCTTGGCGCAGCAGCCCGGCGTGATCGCCTTCAACAGCGGCGCTCCGCCGGAGGAATTCCTGCCAGTCGAGGCGTTGCGGCACGCGCTCAACCTGGTGCTCGACCGCGACGGCGCGGCAGCCGTCGCCTATGAGGAGGCCGAGGGCTATCCGCCGCTGCGCGCGGGCATCACCGAGTATGTGTCCTCGTTGGGCATTCGCTGTCACCCGGACGATGTGCTGGTCACCGGCGGCGCGCAGCAGGCGCTCGACCTGGCCGTGCAGACGTTGTTGCGCGAAGGCGACGTGCTGGTCACGGGCAACCCCACCTACCTGGGCATCCTGGACATCGCCCATATACGGCGGGTGCGCGTCGTTGGCGTGCCGCTGGACGCCGAGGGATTGCGCCTGGAGGCGCTGGAAACGGCCCTGCGCGAGCAGCGCGTGGGCCTGATCTACACTGCGCCGACACATCACAACCCCACTGGCACGGTGATGCCGCTGCACAGGCGGCGACAATTGCTGACCCTGGCGGCGCGTTATGGGGTGCCCATCCTGGAAGATGCCGTCTATCACGAACTGGGCTACCGGGGCGCTCCGCCGCCGCCGCTCAAGGCGCTGGACGAAGATGACCTGGTGATCCATGTGGGCGGCTTCTCCAAGATTCTGTTGCCCGGCACACGCATCGGCTATGTGATCGCCGGCGGGACGTTGCGCGAGCAACTGGCGCGCGTCAAACAGGCTGCCGATATCTGCACGCCAAGCTTGAATCAACGGGCCATTCACGTCTTCCTGGCCAATGGGATGCTGGTGGGTCACCTGAACCGCGTGCGGAAGGAGCTGCGCGAGCGTTGCGCGGCGGCCTGCACGGCGGCGCAGCGTCATCTGCCGCCTGGGTCGCAATGGGAAGAACCGGGCGGGGGGATGTACCTATGGGTGCGCCTGCCTGACGACGGGCCAACTGCCGCCGAGCTGTACGTCACGGCGGTGCAGCACGGCGTCGCCTATGCCATCGGGACACTCTTCCACACCGACGGCAGCGGCGGGCGGCATATCCGGCTCAACTTCGCGGCGCACCCTCCGGCGCGCATTGAGGAAGGTTTCCGGCGGTTAGGGGCAGCGTGGCACGCCTGGCAGGAGACCTACGCCCCGACAGTGCGCCGCGCACCGATTCTGTAGGAGTTCCCCGCCAGGCCGAATGGCGGCGCATTGCGTGCCGCGGGTTGAAAGGAAGGACTTGTGTCCGCAAAGACCCTGTATAGATGGCTGGCTCTACTGCTGGTGCTCTCGGTCGCGCTGCCTGTGCCAGTGTCGGCGCAGGATGGCGTTGATCCGCGGGCGATCGCTCAGGCCGTCCTCGATAACCTGCTTGCCGGAAACTATGAGGCAGCGGCGGCTGATTTCGACGCGCAGATGATTCAGGCCGTGCCGGTGACGGCATTGCAGCAGGCGTGGACGCAGGTTACCCAACTGGGGGGCTCATTCCAGAAAGTGGATCAGGTGCAGACCGTGCCCCAGGGCGAGTTTGTGAGCGTTGTATATACGCTCTTGTTCGAGCGAGCGGCCATTGAGATGATAGTCACGGTCGATCGAAATGGGCAGGTCGCGGGACTGTTTCTGCGACCTATAGCGAGCGAAGCGGGCAAGAGTTGGGAGTCGCCCCCTTACGCCGACCCGACCGCTTTCGTGGAGCGCGAGATCATCGTCAATGAAGGCAGCGCCTGGGAATTGCCAGGTGTGCTCACTCTGCCGCAGGGCGATGGCCCATTCCCGGCAGTGGTGCTGGTTCACGGCTCCGGCCCGAACGATCGCGACGAGACGGTCGGGCCGAACAAGCCTTTCGCCGACCTTGCTCATGGCCTTGCCTCGCGGGGGATCGCCGTGCTGCGCTATGACAAGCGCACGCGGGTTTATGCTCAGGCGTTTGCTGGAGACAAAGCGTTCACCGTGCAGGATGAGGCCGTTGACGATGCGCTGGCAGCAGTTGCCTTGCTGCGGCAGACCGAAAGCGTTGATCCGGCGCGCGTCTTCGTCCTGGGGCACAGCATGGGCGGCTATCTCGCGCCGCGCATTGGGGCGGCGGACGCGCGCATCGCCGGGCTGATCATTCTGGCCGGTAGCACACGCTCGTTGCTGGATAGCGTGCGCATGCAAACCGAGTACCTGGCTAGGCTCGATGGTGAACTGTCAGAGGCGGAAGAAGCCTCGCTCGCCGAAGTGGAGGAGCTGCTCCTGGCAACGGAAAACGTACAGCCTGGCGACGATCCGGCGAAACTGCTCTTCAACGCGCCAGCCTCTTACTGGCTCGACCTGAAGGAGTATGATCCGGCGGCGCTGGCGACTGAACTGACGATGCCGATGTTGATTCTGCAGGGCGGGCGTGATTGGCAGGTGACGCTCGACGACTTCGCCGGGTGGGAAGCGGCGCTCGGCCAGCGGGACGACGTGACGCTGCGCGTCTATCCCGACCTGAACCACCTTTTCATCAGCGGTGAGGGGCCAGGCACGCCGGAGGAATACGAACAGCCTGGCCATGTTGCTGAGGTCGTCATTGAAGATATCGCCCAGTGGATTCTGGATCATTGAGATGGTACGTTGTTCGCTTCTGGCTTGAAGTCAGGTAAGCTATCGCAAGGAGAGAAACACCATGGCACCGGAAACACCTGTAGCAAACAATGGGGCGCAAAAAGGCACCGACACCGTCAAGCGCGGCCTGGCGCAGATGCTCAAGGGCGGTGTGATCATGGACGTGGTCACGCCAGAACATGCGCAGATCGCTGAGGAAGCGGGCGCGGTGGCCGTCATGGCGCTGGAGCGCGTGCCAGCGGACATTCGGGCGACGGGCGGCGTGGCCCGCATGAGCGATCCCGCCCTGATCGAGCGCATCATGGCCGCGGTGACCATACCGGTCATGGCCAAGTGCCGCATCGGGCATTTCGTTGAGGCGCAGATTCTCGAAGCGATTGGCGTGGACTACATAGACGAGAGCGAGGTGCTCACGCCCGCCGACGAGCAGTATCACATCAACAAGCATGCTTTCAAGGTGCCCTTCGTCTGCGGGGCGCGCAACCTGGGCGAGGCGTTGCGGCGCATCGGCGAGGGGGCGGCGATGATCCGCACCAAAGGCGAAGCGGGCACCGGCGATGTGGTCGAGGCGGTGCGCCATGCGCGGGCGGTGCTCGGCGAGATTCGCCGCCTGACCACCATGCGCGAAGACGAGATGATGACCTACGCCAAAGAGATCGGCGCACCCTATGAGCTGGTCAAAGAGACTGCCGAACTGGGGCGGCTGCCCGTGGTGAACTTCGCGGCGGGTGGCATTGCCACGCCAGCGGATGCCGCGCTGATGATGCAGTTGGGCATGGACGGCGTATTCGTCGGGTCGGGCATCTTCAAGAGTGGCGATCCGGCCAAGCGGGCGCGGGCGATCGTGCAGGCGGTGACGCACTACAACGATCCCAAGATCATCGCCGAGGTCAGCCGCGACCTGGGCGAGCCGATGGTCGGCATCGGCGTGACCACCATGCCCGAAGTGCAGCGCATCGCCGGGCGCGGGTGGTGAGGAGGACGAGAAGGGGGCACCCCTGATAGGACGTGCCCCCTTTTACCTTACGCTTTCGAGTGGTATGAGTCGTATCAATTCAGAAAAGCGCTGCATATCTCTCACGTTTCCCGTCAGCAAAGTCCCTCGATCAAGCGCCTGGCCTGAGCATGAGAGGGAAGACTGACCACTACGGCCCTTAACAACGCGTTAGTGTCAACAAACGCTCTATCGCTGGTCATCATCATGCCAGTCTTCGCGACGGAAAGAGAAATCCGGCGACGCAGGGCCAAGATCAGCCACTAACTTCTCGAAGAGAGCTTTGCGCTCAGCTTTGGACAAGCGCCGTTTCTCAACCAGTTGCTGCAGGTGCAAGGCAAGAGCCTCTTGTTCTTCGGGGGACAGGCGTTCGATCAACTCAAGTACCTGAGAGTATGCAGTGGTGGTCATAGGGCGTTCCTTTCCTCCCGCTATTATATGCTACTCATGGGTGCATTTCAGTTGAGTTTACGAGTGCAAGCGAACTGAGGCAGATTTCCAAAGCCGGTCTCTGGGATGAGCTTTTGTGAAAAGCATCCCTCAAACTGAGTGCGAGCAAAGGTCCTCAGCAATTTGCTTGGTGCGGGGGAATTTACTTCACCCCCGCTCGGCGCTGGCGCGCCTCGCCGAGCGAAGCGAGGCTGGGGGTGAGGTAAACCACAGCGCAGCAAACGGCCAGTCACAGTTTGCGCGCACCTCTCAAAGGGGTGCATTTCAGTTGAGTTCACAATACCTGACAAGCCCGAACGGATCTGATGCCTGATCGGCTGACCGTGAACTTTCGTGAAATGCACCCCTGCTCATGACACTGGTTGACGGCGGGGGGAGTTTGTTCAGCGCGACGGCCCACTTTCCCTACCGAACCGAGACGCGGGGCGGATCAAGGCAGGGCCGCCCCGCGCTGCTGACGAGGCGCGCACCTAGCGCACCGGTACCAGGTTGCCCACCTCCTGCAGGAAATAGCGGTGAAAACGCGGATCGTCGGTCAGTTCTGGATGAAAGGCGGTCGCCAGCCAGTGTCCCTGTCGCGCCGCGACGATGCTGCCGTCTTCCAGCCGCGCCAGCACTTCTACCCCATCGCCGACGCGCGTCACCAGCGGCGCGCGGATGAACACAGCGTGGAATGGCTCCAACCCCAGCGCGGGAACGTGTAGATCGGTCTCGAAGCTATCTACCTGCCGCCCGAAGGCGTTGCGGTTGACGGTGATGTCCATCAGCCCCAGCAGCGGTTGATCGCGCCCGATGTCGCGGGCCAGCAGAATCATACCGGCGCACGTGCCCCATACCGGCTTATGCCGGGCGAACTCGCGCAGCGGCTCCAGCAGGCCGAAGTCCACTGCCAGCTTGCCGATGGTGGTGCTCTCGCCGCCGGGGATGATCAGCGCGTCCAGACCGTCCAGTTGCTGCGGCAAGCGCACTTCGACGGCCTGTGCGCCCACCTGCTGCAACATCTTCTCGTGTTCGATGAAAGCGCCCTGCAATGCCAACACGCCGACTCGTATGTCGCTCATGGCTCGATGCACTCTCCCCTGCTCTGGCAATGTTCGTGTGGAAACAATGGCGAGTGATTCAGACTCTAGCAGGCGGGGCAAACGCCTACAAGCCGTGTTGGACTCATTTGGTCTGCACGGTGTGTCACAGCGAACGACCTTGCAGGTAGCGCATCAACAAATCTTTGCGCACGAAGAAAAAGACGGTGAAGGCAGCCAGAAAGCCCGCCAGATGGGCCAGATGATTGACGCCCTGGATTTCCTGGTTGCTGCGGATCGTCTCGATGGAAGGCAGGAAACTCTGTGCCACGAACCAGATCAGCAGCAGCCAGCCGGGCAGGGGAACCGTCCAGCGCCAGAACCTGTAGCCTTCTTTGGCGCTCAGCCAGCGGATCAGCGCATAGGGCAGGCGCAGGATCAGCCCCACTCCCCACAGGCAGTTGACCCAGGCTCCGGGGAACAGAAACAGAAAGGCGCCCATCACGCCGGAAATCGCGCCACTGGCTCCGATGGACGGCAGGGTATCGAGCTTGGGGTTGAGCAGCACGCTGCCGACATTGGCGATCATGCCCGCCAGCAGGTAGAAGAGAAAGAAGCGCGGCGACCCGCACGCATCCTCCACGCGACGCCCAAACGCCCACAGGAAAACCATGTTGCCGAACAGGTGCCAGAAGTCGGCGTGCATGAAGATGGACGTGAGCGTCGCGAAAGCCATAATGCCCTGGCCATCGCGCAGCACTTTTTCGTTGAAGCCATACGTGTTGATCTTGCCCACGTAGTCTTCGAACGTCGTCTCCATGACGATGCTGCCTTCCTGTTGCCCGTAGAGATCAGGAGCGATCCACAACACGAACACCGTCGTGTTGATCACGATCAGCGACAGCGTGGCCCAGGGGATGGTACGGTAGCGCACCAGGCCGGAGTCGTTGACAGGCATGGGGTACAGGAAGGTGGAGATGAACAGGATGAGCAGGAAGTAGGCCAGGATGGCGACGAGCAGGCACATGGCTCAGTATCTCCAGAGCAGGTAACGCTACCAGGGTAGATAAGGCGGGCGGTGATCGCCAACCCACTCCAGCGACTGCGAGAAGACGAGTATAAAGGCCAGGATCAGCAACACCAGCCCGGCCAGCGCCAGCATCAGGCGCGCGCTGGCGGGCAACAATGGCAATTCGGTCGGTTCCTGCAGGGCATGGCCCGGCGGGCGAAACGGCTCGGGGTCGAGCGGGCCGCGCGGCGGCTCCGGAGGAGGCGGGGGCGGCACTGTGCCCCCCAGCCAACCCGCCAGCGGTTTCTGCTGCGGCGACGAAGTGGCTGTCACCAGCAGGTAGCCGCCGAGCAGGCTGACCAACACGCCGAGCCAACGGCGTGGCCCCAACGCCAGCAGATCGAGGCGTGCATCCTGCCAGCCGAGCAACAGAAAGAGACTTGCCACCCCCATGGCTTCACGTACCGCCAGCCACACGTTGCCGCGCTCGCGGTCGGTGAGGACGGGCAAGGCGGTGCGCAGTTTCTTATCAACTTCTTTGCGCACTTTGCCGGGCGCTTTGGTCCGCGCCGCGCGCTCGTACAGGCGGGTGGCCTCGATGCTGTCTCCGGCATCGCGCGCCATGTCGCCCAGTTTGATCAACGCAGCGGGCATATGGGGATGTGCGGCCAGGGCCTGCTCCAGGAAGCGCCGCGCGGTACTGGTATCGCCGCGCCCCAGATAGTAATCGGCCACTTTGACAACCAGTGCTTCGTCAGGGTTGGAGAGCGTCGCCACTTTCTCGCGCAGATCGGTGCTCCAGGCAGTATCGCCGCGCCGTTCGGCCATGTCTATAGCTGTCAGGTAGACAGTGGGCACGCGCGTACCCGCGTCAATGGCGCGCTGAATCAGTTCCCTGGCGTCGTCCCAGTATTGCAGCTTCCACAGATGACCCGCTGCGTTGCGCAGCGCCAGTTCGTGGTCTACGCGAATAGATAGCACCTCGACCCACAGGGCAATGGCCTGCTCGATGTCGCCGCCTTGCTGATAGGCGTCGGCGCGATCCATCAACAGGGCAATGCGTTCGCGCTCGGCGGGAGTGACCGGCTCGTCTATCGTCTTGCGCTTCAGCGGTTGGATCACGGACGGCGTCACTGGGGCCGCCTCGCTTGCTGACAGGGCGGGCGCGGTCGGTTCTTCTATCACAGGCGACGCGGACTGCTCTGTTTCAACGAGCGCTGTCGAAGAGGCATCCGGCGCGGGGGCGGGTGGGGGCGACACGGGTTCGGGCGGCTGCCCGGCGGATTGCAGGCGCGCCTTCAGCTTCAGGGCGGCTTCGTTGTTCGGGTTGACGCGCAAAGCCCGCTCGACCAGTTCCAGACGCTTGACAGGATCAGAGGTGGTGTGGGTCAGCCACAGCCAGGCCATGTCATTGCGCGGGTCAAGCTTGAGCGACTGTATCAGCAGTTCGCGCCCGCGGGCCAGGTCTTTCTGGTCGCGGATGGCAATTACACCCTGGCGGAAGAGTTCTTGTGCGTTCATGTATCTCTTCGGAGAAACCCTGGCAAATCGAGTCTGTGGCACTATAGCACCAAGTGTACAGGCGGACAACTGCCCGTGTGTGCAAAATGTGACAGGCAATTTGCAGCAGTCTGCTGCCCCTCACCCCTACATCCCCTCGCCCTCACGACTGCGTCGCGGGGCGAGGGGACTTACTGTCTCTCGTGCGCGCGCTCCCCTTCTCCCGCAGCGCGGGAGAAGGGGTCGGGGGATGAGGGCCATCGGGCGGGGCAAAGTCGCTGACAACCTTTGCATGCACCCCACTGTCCCGCTGTCGGCTATACAGCGGCGGAGAATCGGGCGACCGTCGTTGCCAATTGTGGCGGGCCGCGGTACTATCCCGCCCGCTGAGGAGTATCGGTAGGGTCTGGATAGCGGCGGTAGACTGAGCGGGGAGTAGCGGAAGATGGCAGATGAGGTCCACCGGCCATCCGACGGACAGAGATGGCGTGGCCTGAGTGTGCTGATGGTGGCCGGAGCGCTGGCCTTGACGGCGCTGGCCGTGATCATTGCGTTACGCCCTGGGGAAACCCCTACCCCTGCCGTGCCGACGGCCACCGATCTGCCCGCCCTGGGCATCGCTGCCGTCGAATATGCCACACCGGTTCCCACTATCCCGCCAACGCCAACCCTGCCACCCGTAGAGTGGGTGCGTCCCACCGCCGATCCGCAGACTGTCGCGGCGGCCCTGGACGAGCCGCTGACGGTGGCCTGGGCGGGGAACACCATCGCCCGGCAGTTCGATCCCTTGACGATCATCCCCGAACGCCCGCGCAGCACGGTGATCACCTACAAGGTGAAGAAAGGCGACAACCTGCGCGAGATCGCCGCACGTTTTGGGCTGAACGAGAACACGATCATCTGGTCGAACGATCGCTTCTACGTCAACGCCATGCGCGTGGGGCTGGAACTGAATATCCTGCCGGTAGATGGGGTCTATCATCGGGTACAGGGTGTGCAGACGATCGCCGAGATCGCCGAGACGTATCAGGTTGACCCCTACGCCATCATTGACTCCGAGTTCAACACGCTCTTCGGAGCAAAGCCGGAGACGGTGTTGCCCGAAGGGTTGTGGGTGATCGTGCCGGGCGGCACTGGTTCTACCGAGCCGATTTATTGGGACCCTGGCATCGTCATGGCCAGGGTGAGCACCGATGGCAGCAATCCAGTTGGGTCGGGCATCAGCGTGGGGACGGACGTGGCGGCGTTCGCCATCGGCGATCCAGGGTCGTGCGGTAAGCAGGTCGTAGCGGGCGGGACGCCGCCGGTCAGCCCACCGCTCTATGCGCGGTATCGCATCACCCAGGACTTCTCCTGGAATCATGGCGGAATCGATCTCGCCGTGCCGCCGGGCACGCCCGTCTTTGCGGCGGGGGGCGGCACAGTCATCTTCAGCGGGATGAGCACGTGGGGCTACGGCTACACTGTAGTCATCGCGCACGGCAGCACGCTGAGCCTCTATGGGCACCTCAACGGGGCGTTCGTCAAGTGCGGAGAGACGGTCACAGCCGGGCAGAACATCGCCGTGACGGGCAATTCCGGGCGTTCGAGCGGCCCGCACCTGCACTTCGAGATTCGCGGGCCGGGCGGCGTGCCGGTCAACCCGTGGAACTACCAGAGCTTCTAGCTGTCAACCGACGGACAGCGGCGGGCGGAGGCAGGGTAGCGCTCAACAGCCGCCCGTCTCGCTGACGACAATGTAGCCCTGGATCATCTCGGCGACGATCTGCTCGCCGATAGTCGCGGTCACATTGACGTAGATGGTATGCAGACCCGGCAGCAGGCCGGTGGTGTCGGCGTAGACCTGCACCGTGTCGCCGCTGGAAACGCGCGGAGGATATACTTCGAGCGCCGGCCCATCCGGCGGGCTGACCCCCTCTACCTGCGCGCTGAATGTCCCCGGATAGCCGCTGTTGGCCACAACGAACTCGCCGACCAGCACTGAGCCAGGACAGGCTATATCCACCTCGGCAGTCATGTCGCGGGCGTAGAGGGTCAGGCGGGGCAGGTAATCGCTGATGCGGCGGGGCATGTTCGCCACGCGTTGGAAGACAGGCAGCGGCGATCCATCGCTGCGCAGCAGGCTGAACCAGCGCATATGACTGCACAGCGGGGTGACATTCGGCGGGTAGAGCGCCCAGTTCAGGTTCCACAGGAACATCGGCCCGGCCCAGGGCCAGTGCCGGTCGGCCCAGTCGAAGGCGCGGACAGTGTAGTCGGCCTGGGTCTGCCCGGAGACGCGCAGCCAGGCGAATCCCGCGAAGTGCGGGTCGCTGTCGGAGCAGGTGACGCCATCCTCAGCCGGGTCGCGCAGCCAGCCGAATTCGGTCATCCAGATTTGCTTGTCGTAGATGCCGCGCTCTTCGAACAGGGCGCGGATCAACTCGACGCGGCGGAAATTGAGCGTATTGTAGTCCGGTTCGGCTTCGGGCGGCTGATTGTAGCCGTAGGGATGATAGCCGAAGGCGTCGAACCACTGCGCCGCGCCGTTGTCGAGCATTTCGGCGGCGTAGTCAATGTCGCTGATCGCGCCCCGGTCGGCGGTGGTGATGGTTGGGGCCAGCCCGCCCGACACGACGATGATCTGCGGAGCGACGGCTTTGATCTGCGTGTAGGCCACGCGCAGCATCTGCGTGTATTCCCAGGCGTTGGGGCCGTGCGGCCATTCGACGGCCAGGTTCGGCTCGTTGTGTACTTCGATGGCGTCTACGCCCAGCGCGGCCAGCTCAGTAGCGCGCTGGCGTATGCTGACCCGGAAGGCTTCCCAGTTGGATGGCCAGGGTAGGTCCATGCGGAAGAGCACGCGCTTGTTGCTGAAAGCCGCCACCTGCCCCACTTCGTACACCTTCACCCAGTCCATGCGCAACTGATCGACCAGGGCGGGGCTGGCCGTCGTGTGCGGGCCGACATGCACGCCATAGCCCAGATGTGGCGGGGGCAGGGGGTCGTCGCCTTGGGCGGCAGCGAAAGGCGAAGGGCGCAGGGGTGTCAGCAACACCGATGCGCCCAGCACCACTAGCGAGATGAAAGCGGTCATGCGTCGCATGGCGGCCATTATAGATCACAAAGGCGAGCACAGGACAATGTCGTACGTCTGGCCTGTGTCTGGCCGGGGGGTGCATTTCAGTTGATTTCTGCAACCGTTCTCTGAGGTGAACTGTTGTGAGATGCCCCCTCAAACTGAGTGCGAGCAAAGATTCTCAGCGATTTGCTCGGTGCGGAGGCGTTTACCTCACCCTCCCTCGGCACTGGCGCGCCTCGCGCCCCCTCCCCGCGTCGGGGAGGGGGCAAGCCGAGCGAAGCGAGGCTGGAGGTGAGGTCAACCACAGCGCGGCACACGGCCTGTCACAGTTCGCGCGCACCTCTCAAATGGGGTGCATTTCAGTTGAGTTCACAAGATCCGACAAACCTGAAGAGGTCTGATGCTTTATCAACCGACCGTGAGCTTTCGTGAAATGCACCCCTGGCCGGCTGCCCGCCGACAAATACGCCGTTTCGCGGTATGATTGGGGGCGGCGGGTAACCCTGCCCCGGAGAAAGGATCGAGCATATCTCCGGCACACCACGGTGTGGAGAAAACGGTATGAAGCTGATGGTGGTGCTGCCGACCTATAACGAGGCAGAAAACCTGGAGACGATGGTCGAACGGCTGCTGGCGCTGGAATTGCCAGTGGAACTGTCTGTGCTGGTGGTGGACGACAATTCGCCCGATGGCACGGGGCAGATCGCCGATGCGCTGGCCGCGCGCTATCCGGGGCGGGTGGAAGTGCTGCACCGCAAGGCCAAGCGCGGCCTGGGAACGGCCTACATCGAGGGCTTTCGCGTGGCCTTCGAGCGGGGCGCGGACTACATCCTGCAGATGGATTGTGACTTCTCACACGATCCCAAATATATCCCGGCCATGGTAGCCGAGATGCAGACCTGTGGTTGCGATATTGTCGTCGGCTCGCGCTACACCAAAGGTGGCAGCGTAGACGAGACATGGGGGATCGGGCGTAAGCTGCTAAGCTGGTGGGCCAACAGCGTCTATGTCAACCTGATTCTGCGCACCGGCACCAAAGACGCGACTGGCGGCTTCCGGCTCTGGCGGGCCGAAGTGCTCAAGGGCATTGATCTGGATCGCATCCGGTCGAGCGGCTACGTGTTCCAGGTGGAGACGATCTACGTGGCCGAAAAACTGGGCTACCGTACTGCCGAAGTGCCCATCTACTTCGCCGACCGCAAGCGGGGCCGCTCCAAGATGAGCTTCAGGGTGCAGAGCGAAGCGGCGTTGCGCGTATGGCAGGTGTGGTGGCGTCACCGGCACCTGACGCCCAAAGACCGGCTACCGGTCTCTGCCTCGTGATCGGCGGCGTTGTAGTTGCCTGGGATGACGATGCTGCGTAGAGTCCTCCCCGATGGGCTGATTGTGGCAGGGCTGTTGCTTCTGCCACTCTTGTTTTTCGCGCCGGTCACGCTGGGCGACCGCACACTGATCCCTGCCGACAACCTCTACCAGTACGAACCCTGGCGCAGCGCCCGCGAGACCGTCGGCGTGCCGGAGATTCCCCACAACGCGCTACTTTCCGACCTGGTGCTGCAGAACTATCAGTGGAAGACGTTCCTGCGGCGCACCCTGTCCGAAGGTGTGATTCCCCTGTGGCAGCCCAATCAGTTCGCCGGAACGCCCTTCCTGGCGGCGGGGCAACACGGCGCGCTGTACCCCTTCAGCATCCTGTACTATGTCCTGCCCCTGCCGCGCGCCTACGGCTGGTTCACGGTGAGTCAACTCTGGCTGGCGGGCGCGCTGATGTACGCCTTTGCCCGTGGACTGCGCCTCAGTCGGGCGGCGGGCGCGGTGGCGGGCGTGGCCTATCAGTTCAGCGCGTTTTTCATCGTCAGCGCTGTGTTCCCCATGATGATCTCCGGCGCGGCCTGGTTGCCGTTGTTGCTGCTGATGATCGAATTCGTCATCGAGCAGCGACCGTTGCGCGGCGACCGTCCGGCGACCGTTCCCTGGATCGCGCTCGGCGCGCTGGCGTTGATGATGAATATCTTCGCCGGGCACGTGGAGATCACCTACTATACACTGATCGTCATGGCCTTCTACGCAGCGGCGCGCCTGCTGGGGCTGTGGTGGGGCGACCGCGCCGCCTGGCGACGGCTACTGCGCCCCGCTGGGGCGCTGTTGCTGATGGTCGCGCTGGGGATCGGGCTGGGCGCGGCACAGTTCCTGCCGCTGTACGAACTGGGCACGCGCAACTTCCGCGAGGCGGCGGCCAGTTTCGAGCAGGTGCGCGGCTACGCCTTTCCCGCGCGGCACGTCCTCAAGTTCCTGATGCCGAATGCCTATGGCAACCCGGCGCAGCACAGTTACCGCGATGTCTTCACCTGGGAGATGGTCGCGCAGGACTGGCAACGCCCCTGCGCAGAGTGCGCGAACGGCTTCGCCCGCGTGACCGATACGGATTTCGGCATCAAGAACTACGTAGAGGGCGGGGCGTATGTCGGCATCCTGACGCTGGTGCTGGCGGCGGTGGGCTTGCTGGCCCATGGTCACGCGACTGCCCAGGGAAATGCGGGCGCAGGGCGGGGGCGCACCCCTCAGCGCCTGATCCTGGGCGCGCTGGCGCTGGTCTCGCTGACCTTTGCCTTTGGCCTGCCGACCTACGCGCTGCTGTACTACGCTTTTCCCAACATCAATCAGTTGCATACGCCGTTCCGCTGGGTGTGGCCGTTCACCTTCTGCACGGCGGCGCTGGCGGGGTTCGGCGTGGACGCGCTGCAGCAGGCGACGGCAGAACGCCTCCGCTGGGTGAAGTGGCTGGGCGGCGGGCTGATCGCGCTCGGCGCGGCGATTGTCGGTGGCCTGCTGCTTTCCCGCGCTGCCTATGATACCGTCGCCCCACTTGTGGAGCGCCTGTATACAGGGCTGGCGAAGGCCGATCAGGCGTTCCCCGACGCGCGGGCGTTCTACAGCTACGAATTTTGGAACGTTCTGTGGCTGGGGGTGTTCGTCGGCGCGGCGGGCGTCGTGGTATGGCTGAGCAGCAGCAAAGCGCGTCTGCCGCGACAGTTGGGCGGCGCTCCGCTGGGGGGCGCGCTGGCGGTGAGCGTCGTCGCGCTCGATCTGATGATCGCAGGTTGGGGCTTCAACCCGTCTGCTGATCCGGCCTGGCTGGACTACACGCCGGATGCGATCCGCTGGTTGCAGGAGCGGCAGGCGGAGGAAGGGCCGTTCCGCTACACCACGATCAATTTTGGCGAGAATCCGCTGCATGCCAACAGCACCTGGCGCTACGACCTGCACGACGCGCGCGGCTACGACAGCATGATCCCGCGGCAGTACGCCCAGTATATGGCGCTGATCGCGCCGCAGGGCGGGTTACTGCACAACCGTATTGATCCCATTGCCTGGGACAATGTGGAGGCGCTGGCTTCGCCGCTGCTGGATTTGCTCAACGTGCGCTACATGGTCACAGACTGGCTCGTTGCCGACGCTGAGGCGCTCGGTCTGCGCGAGGTCTACACCGATGCGGCGGTGCGCATTTACGAGAACATAGATGCCCTGCCGCGCGCCTACCTGCTGCCCTATTACGATCTCACCGAGCCGCTGTGCGGCGCTGCGCCCGACGACTTTGCCACGATCGTCCGCAGCCCGGATTTCGTCGCCGACCCGCGCCGCGTGGTGATCCAGGACTTCAGTGGCGCGGATTCGTGCGACCTGGTCTATCACTGGCCGACACCAGCGCACGAAGCCGATCCAGTGCCCGCGAAGATCGTTTCCTACGGTGCTATCGAGGTGATAGTCGAAGCCGAGGTCAGCGCGGAGTCGTGGCTGGTGCTGGCCGACAGCTACTACCCCGGCTGGAAGGCATTCATCCGTCCGCAGGGGAGCGGCGAAGTTCAGGAGCAGGAGACGCCCCTTTACCTGGTCAACGGCAACTTCCGCGGGGTGCGCCTGTCCCCTGGTGTGTGGACGGTGCGCTTCCGCTACAGCCCGCCGAGCTTTCAGGTTGGTGCGTTCCTTTCTTTCCTCAGCGGGATGCTGATCATCTTCATGCTGATGCTGTGGCTGTGGCGGCGGGTCTATCGCGCCGAGGACGAAGCGGACAGCGCCCGGCGCATCGCCAAGAACAGCCTGGCCCCTATCGTGCTCAATCTGTTCAACCGCGCCATAGACTTCGCCTTCGCTTTCGTCATGCTGCGCATCCTGGGGCCGGCGAACGCGGGTATCTACTATTACGCCATCGTCATCTTCGGCTGGTTCGACATCCTCACCAACTTCGGCCTCAACACGCTATTGACGCGCGAAGTGGCCCGCGACCGGAGCGCAGCAGCGCGTTACCTGTTCAACAGCACGGCGTTGCGGCTGGCGCTGTCGGCGTTGGGAGTTCCGTTGTTGTTGGGCTTCCTGGCTGTCCGTCAGGCGACCGTCAGCCCTGCGCTGGAGGGGCAGGCCATTGCCGCGATCGTGCTGCTGTATCTTGGCCTGCTACCGAACAGCATCAGCACCGGCCTGACGGCGCTGTTCTACGCCTTCGAGAAGGCCGAGTATCCGGCGGCGATCACGACGGTGAGCACCATTGTCAAGGTGACGCTGGGGCTGGGCACGTTGCTGCTCGGCTGGGGCGTGGTAGGGCTGGCCGGTGGCGCGGTGATCACTAATCTGGTCACGCTGACGGTGCTGGGCTGGCTGGCCCGTCCGCTGGCGGGTGGCGTCTTCGCCGAGCGGCTCGACCGTCCCCTGCTGCGGCAGATGGTCGGCGAAAGCTGGCCGCTGATGATCAATCATCTGCTGGCGACGGTCTTCTTCAAGATTGACATCGTGCTGATGGAGGCGATCAACGGCAACACCGTCGTCGGGCAGTATTCGACAGCCTACAAGTGGCTCGACGCGCTGAACATTATCCCCGCCTTCCTCACCATGGCGCTGCTGCCGGTGATGGCCCGTCAGGCACACGAGGATCGTCCGGCACTGCGCCGCAACTATGCGCTGGCCGTCAAGCTGCTGGTGATAGTGGCGCTGCCGGTGGCGGTGATCACCACCTTCATCGCCGCGCCGTTGATCCGCGTGCTGGGCGGGGCGGAATATCTGCCCGCCGGTGGCATTGCGCTGCAGATCATGATCTGGAGCATTCCCATTGGCTGGATCAACAGTGTGACCAATTACGTTATCGTCGCGCTCGACCGACAACGCACCCTGATGTTCGCCTTTGCCGCTGGCGTGATCTTCAACGTGATCACCAACCTGTTGTTGCTCCCCGCCTATAGCTACCGCGCGGCAGCGGCCATCACCATCCTTTCGGAGGGCGTGCTGTTCGTCGCCTTCTATCAGATCATCCGCCAGGAACTGGGGGCGATGGGCTGGCACCGCGCCCTGTGGCGTCCGGCGCTGGCGGCGGGGGTAGTGCTGGTCGTCACCGGCGCGCTGTGGCAGGTTGCGCCGCTGCTGGCGCTGATCATCTCCCCGCTGGTCTACGGGATGGCGTTGCTGGCGCTGCGTCCCTTTGGGACGGACGAATGGGCGCGCATTGCGCCACTGTTGCCGGGGCGAGTGCGGCGCTGGCTGAGGTGGAGCGCGGCTGCGGCCCGCACGCCCTGAGCGCGGCAAAGAAAATCCGGCGTCGAGCCGGATTTATACTGACAGGAACACTAATTCCTGGGCGTTGAAATATACGGCTGCGCGCTACGCGCCGCGCTCAATTGACTGGTTCGTGCTCGCCGGTGATCGAGACCTTATCGCGCTTGAGCAGCACGATGCGCAGTTTGCGTTCCTGCAACAAGCGCCGCACGATCGGGTTGCTCTGCACCGGCAACACCATCACCTGGTTGTCTTTGGTCAGCTCAAAGTGATACACATCCACACGACGCGCCCCGGCGTGCCAGTGTTCTTCCAGGCCCACCACCGGGCTGAGTTGCCAGCCATCCGCCAGATAGCCCAGCAATACATCAGCGGGTGCATAGGCCTGGGATGTGGGCGACCAATGACGGCGCGTATCCAGAGACCGCAGCTCCATCTCGATAAAGGATGGTGCGGCACCGGGCATAGCAGTAACCTCCTTTTGGGATTGCTCCCGACTGTAGCGCTGTGAGCGTGCTGAAAATGGTGCGGAAATTATGAATAGGCCCCCACCGAATTATCCTCGATTATTTTAACAAAATTCTCTAACTAAACAAAGGTTTCCCTACCTTATCTTTGCTGATAGTCTGAGCAATGTTAAGTGCTATTTCAGACCAAAATCGTCTTGCTCGTCTCTCGCTCGCTTGACCCGCCCTGATACGGGCGCTAGAATACGAGCGGTCGGGCAGAGCCGCGACGCTCTCCCGTATGCTGTCCCTGCTATTTGCATTATAGCATAGAAGGGGTGCCTGCGTGACCATCATTCAGATTAACGATATCGCCAACCATGTGGGGCAGGAAGTGACCCTGCGTGGCTGGCTCTATAACCGCACCGACAAGGGCAAATTGCAATTCCTGCTCGTGCGCGATGGCACGGGCATTGTGCAATGCGTTGCCTTCCAGAAAGAACTGGACGCCGAGACGTTCGCGCTGGTCACCAGCCTGACGCAGGAGTCGTCGCTGGAGGTGACCGGCACCGTGCGCGCCGATGATCGCGCGCCGGGCTATCCGGGCAAGTTCGAGCTGTCTATCAAGAGCCTGAAGCTCTATCAACTGGCCGACGAATACCCGATCCAGCCCAAAGAGCACGGCGTCGAGTTCCTGATGGATCACCGGCACCTGTGGGTGCGTTCGTTGCGGCAGTGGGCGATTCTGCGCGTGCGGGCGACGATCATCCGCACCATCCGCAACTGGCTCGACGAACACGGCTATCTGTTGGTAGATACCCCGATCCTGACGCCCGCCGCGGGCGAGAACACAACGACCCTCTTCGCCATTGACTATTTCGGCGTGCCCGCCTATCTGGCGCAGACCGGTCAGCTCTACAACGAGGCGAACATGGCCTCCTTTGGCAAGGTCTATTGCTTCGGCCCCACCTTCCGCGCCGAGAAGTCCAAAACCCGCCGCCATCTGATGGAGTTCTGGATGGTGGAGCCGGAGATGGCCTTTTTCTCGCTGGAAGACCTGATGGCCATGGAGGAGGAGTTCGTCAGCACCATCGTGCAGACGGTGCTCGCGCAGCACCGCATGGAACTGGAGATTCTGGAGCGCGACGTGAGCCGGTTGGAAAACGTCAGGCCGCCGTTCCCGCGCATCAGCTATGACGAGGCTGTGGAACGTCTGAACGCGCTGGCAGACACAGTTGACGATCCGGAGCGCCAGGCCGAGTTGCGCATCACCTGGGGCGACGACTTCGGCTCGCCGCACGAGACGGCTATCGCTGAGATGTTCGACAAACCTGTGTTCGTCTATCACTATCCGACGGCGGCCAAGGCGTTCTACATGCAGCCGGTAGAGGGCCGACCGGAAGTCTGCCGCAGCGTGGACTTGCTGGCTCCGGAAGGCTACGGCGAGATCACCGGCGGCAGCGAGCGCATCTACGACGCCGACCTGCTCAAGCAGCGCATTGACGAGATCGGCATCTCGCCGGAGAACTACGCCTGGTATCTTGACCTGCGTCGCTATGGGAGCGTGCCGCACGCGGGCTTTGGCCTGGGCGTTGAGCGCACGGTCGCCTGGATTTGCGGTCTGCCGCACATCCGCGAGACGATCCCCTACGCGCGGATGCTCAACCGGCTGTATCCCTAGCAGGGCTGGACAGGTCATGGCAACTACCCTTGAAGCGCAGCGGGCAGCAGTGCGGCGGTTGCTGGACGAGAGCAGCCCTGCCGATGCTCCCACTGCCTACTATGCGCTCTACCACGATCCTGCCCGCTCGAAGTTGTTCATCCGGAGCGATGAGGCGGGGCAGCCTGTGGGCTTCGCAGGCGTGTTCCAGACCGGCATTGACCTGTTCCGCCCGTTGCTGACGCTGGCCTGTCCTGATGCCGCCTGCGCCCGCTCGTTGCTGGACGAGGCGCTGACGCCGGGGCGTTCGTATATCCTCTTCGCCAGGGTCAATCAGTTGCCGTTGGTGCGCGATCTGCTCCGGATTGATGGGGTGCGCATCCTGCATATCTTACGGCTTGACCTGCACCGCTTCCGTCCGGTGATCAACGTCCTGGCCCGGCACGAGACGGCCTACGATGGTACGCCGCGCTGCGTCGTGGAAGCGGGCGGGGCGCAGGCCGTGGCTGGCCTCAACTGGCAGAGTCCGACGTTTGCCGAAGTGTTCGTGCGCACCGATCCGCCATTGCGGGGACGCGGGTTGGGGACGAGCGTGGTATCTGGCGTGACGCAGGCGGTGTTGGCGGGTGGGCGTACCCCACTTTACCTGGTGGAGGAGAGTAACGAACCGTCGCGGCGCATCGCCGAGGCGCTCGGCTATGTGGACACCGGCGCGCGTCAGGTTTACGCGGATGCGGTTTATCTGGGGCCAGCGGAGTAGGCTGCCGTCGGCCTCAGCAGGTGGTATCTGAAGGGTAGCGCGGATCGGCTCGACGGCTGACCTCGCAGACTCAAGACTCAGGGCTTCCGACTCGCCATGGTTGACTTCACGCTCACTTTTCCCCCTGGTTTCATGTGGGGTACGGCGACCTCCGCGCACCAGGTTGAGGGTGGCAACACCAACAACAACTGGGCCGCCTGGGAGCAGCAGCCAGGGCGCATCTATCAGAATCAGCGGGCAGGGCGGGCCTGCGACTGGTGGCGTGGGCGCTACGCGGAAGACTTCGACCGCGCCGCGGCTCTGCACCAGAATGCGCACCGTTTCTCCGTGGAATGGAGCCGTATCGAGCCGGAGCGCGGCAAGATTGACCGCGCGGCGCTGCGGTTCTACGCCAAGATGATCTCCGCGCTGCGGGCGCGGCACATGGAGCCACTGGTCACGCTGCACCATTTCACCAACCCGCTGTGGATCGAGGAAAACGGGGGCTGGCTCAATCCACAGACAGTCCAGCGCTTCGCTCACTTCGTGAGGGTGGTGGCGGAAGAACTGGGCGCAGACGTGACCCTGTGGTGTACCATCAACGAGCCGCTGGTCTACGCGACGCAGGGCTATCTGTTCGGGCGGTTTCCTCCAGGAGAGCGTCACCTGGGCCGGGCCTTGCGCGTCGCCGAACACATGCTGCGCGCTCATGTCGCCGCTTACCATGCTCTCAAAGAAGTGCAGCCCGGCGCACAGATCGGCCTGGCCAAGCATCAGATCAGCCTGATACCGCGGCGTCCGGCCTGGCTGCACCAGCCCGCGCTGGCGCTGGTGCGGCAGATGTTCAACCGCGCTTTCATCCTCGCCCTGACCACTGGCGAACTGCGTTTCCTGCGCCGCACCATGGCAGTGCCGGAGGCGCGCGATACTTTCGACTGGATCGGCCTCAACTACTACTATCGCCTGCAGGTGGGGTTCAATCTGCTCAAGCCGCGGCAGGCATTCATCCAGCAGGCGCGCCCGCGCGCAGGGCTGCTGGGGCCGGAGAGCGTGGGCGAAATCTGGCCGGAAGGCTTGCTGGAGCAAATTCGCTGGCTGGCCGAACACACGGACAGACCGATCTACATCACTGAGCACGGCGTCCCCGACGCCGACGACAGCCTGCGCCCGCTGGTGTTGGTGCGCGGCCTGCGTAGCGTGTGGCGGGCGATCAATTTCAACTATCCGGTCAGGGGCTATTTCTTCTGGACGCTGGTAGACAATTTCGAGTGGGCTGAGGGCTACGATCCCCGTTTTCGCTTTGGTCTATTTGGCTGTGACCCGCAGACTCAGCAGCGCACACCTCGCCGTAGCGCAGAACTCTATGGGGAGATATGCGCCGCCAACGCGCTGACGATGGACATGGTACGCCGCTATGTGCCAGAGCACGCCGACGCGCTGTTCCCTGGCGTGCCGGTGCAGCGCGAAGTAAAGTTGCCTCCTCGCCAGTGATGTGAGAGATTTCTTGCCCTGCTATAGATTTCAGGAGATCAGAACATGTCTTACAAGATTGTGAGAGCCGCGTGCACCTTGCTGGCGGCTCTAATGATGTCTGTACCCGTTCACGCCCAGGAGGGGGCCAGACCTATGATCATCGCGCATCGTGGCGCGTCCGGATATCTCCCAGAGCATACTCTGGAAGCCAAAGCCATGGCCTATGCCATGGGGGCCGACTATATCGAGCAAGACGTCGTGCTCACCAGAGACGATGTCCCCATTGTCGTGCACGACATCATCCTGGACACGGTGACCAATGTGACCGAGGTCTTCCCGGACAGGGCGCGCCCGGATGGTCACTTCTACGCCATTGATTTCACCCTGGCCGAGATCAAGCGCCTGAAAGTGCACGAGCGGATCGATCCCCAAACTGGTCAACCAGCTTTTCCGGAGCGTTTTCTGCTGGAAACGGTGGTGGACTTCCGGATTCCCACCCTCGAAGAGGAAATTGTCATGATCCTAGGGTTGAACCGCAGTACCGGGCGCGCCGTGGGCATCTATCCGGAGTTGAAGGAACCGGCGTTCCATCAGCGAGAAGGAAAAGACATCGGGCCGATCGTGTTGGAGTTGCTGGCCAGGTACGGCTACGCCCGACGCGAGGATAGCGTCTTCGTGCAATGCTTCGATCCGGACTATCTGCGCTATCTGCGCGAGACTCTGGGCACCGACCTCAAGCTGATACAGCTTATCAGCAGCAGTCAGGCGACGCTGGTCACGCCGCAGGGGTTGGATGTAGTTGCTGAGTATGCGGATGGAATCGGGCCGAGTCTGGGCCTGGTGTTGAGCTTCGACGGTCAGGGGCAGCCTCACTATACGGGCCTGATCGAGCAGGCGCACGCGCGCGGCCTGGTGGTGCATGCCTATACCGCGCGCGCTGATGCGCTGCCAGCGAATGCGCAGAGCTTCGAGCACCTGCTGGAGGCGGTTTTCGGGGGGGCGGGGCTGGACGCCGTCTTCACCGATCACCCCGACCGCGCAGCGGCATTCCTGAGGGCGCGGGAATAGACCGGAGCAGAATGCGCAGAGGGCGTAGAGAGATTCTCCGCGCCCTCTGCGTCTTCGCAGTCTGGTAGTTCTCACCCCGAATATGGCGTGCTTCCGGTTCAGTCGCCCGCTTCGGCGGCGGGGAACCTGGGCACCCGACCTCGCCGCCCATCCGCCTGCGGCACGCCGCCCGGCCACCATGTCCAGCGCCCGAAGAGGGCTGCCAGGGCCGGGTCTAGCACGGTGCGCACCACGAAGGTATCAACCAGCACGCCGAAGGCCACCGCAAAGCCAATTTCCAGCAGCCCGGCGACCTCGCCCGTCAGTAGCGCGGCGAACGTGCCGGAGAGGATGATCCCGGCGGAGGTGATGATCGCGCCGGTGGTGGCAACGGCCACGTGCACGCCTTCGCGCGGGCCGTGTTTGCCCACTTCTTCCTTGATGCGCCCGAACAGGAAGATGCTGTAGTCAATGCCCAGCGCCACCAGGAAGACGAAAGCGAAGAAGGGCACGTACCACGTCAGTCCGGCCACGCCCAACGTGGTCTTGAAGAGCAGGTTGGTCAGCCCCAGCGTGAAGGTGAACGACAGCACTACCGTGCCGATCAGGTAGAGCGGGGCGATCACGCTGCGCAGCATGAGCAGCAACACGATGAAGATGCCCAGCAACACGAATCCGATGGCGCGGGGCAAGTCCTGGTTCATGGTGTCGCGGATGTCGGCGTTGACTACCGAACCGCCGCTGACGTCAGCCTCCTGGCCTTCGCCGCGATAGTCCTTGAGCATCCGCCGAATAGCAGTGACGGTGTTGAGCGCGGCGTCGCTGCTGGGCGAATCGGCCAGGATCACATCCAGCTTGAAGGCGGAGTTTTCGGCGGCCAGATAGGTGCTGATCAGTTGCCCCGCCTGGGCCGGATCGAAACCGTTTCCGTTGCCGGGCAGCAAAGCGATCAGGTCGAGCAGCTCCGTTGGCAACAGGTACGGGTCGGGCACACTGTCGAAACGGGTCGCCAGCCCTTCCAGAGCGGAGCGCAGCTCGTCCTGACGGGTGAGCAACTGCACGGGGTTAGACAGCAGATCGCGCAACAGGATCAGGTTGGGGTCGTCGGCCACCTGAGGGAAGCGCTCGCCCAGCAGGACGAGGTAAGCTCTCATCCCTTCCAGGGCAGTCCCTAGCTGTGCGGGTGTCAGGGTAGTCGCTGCGGAGGGAGTGTTGAGGGCGCTTTGCATCAGGCGCAGTTGCGCGCTGACGTGCAGGATGTCGCGCAGGCTGCCGTTGCGCTGACCCAGGGGGTCGTCCAACCCGCGCACGTCGAAGACGCCATCCAGCGCGGCGATCTCGTTGCTCAGGCGCACGATATCTGTAGCAAGGCGGTCGGGGTCGCGCCCGCTCACTACGACTGTCAACGGCATGGTGTTGCCCGCGCCCAGGCTGCCCTGGAGCAGTTCGAAACCGACGACGACCGGCTTATCGTCCGGCAGATCGTCCAACAGGTCGTAGGTCACATGCTGAGTCAGGCCATAGACCGAGAGCGGCAGCATCAGCGCAACGATGACCAGGATCACCATTAACGGGCGCGTGCTGACCCACTGTGAAGTCAGCCCATACCAGCGCCCGACGGGGCGATGCGTGGCCTGGCGCGGCCAGAAAGCGCGGTGTCCTAGCGTGGCCAGCAGGGCGGGGACGAAGGTTAATCCGGCCAGCAGGGTGACGATCACCGCCAGCGCCAGGGCCGGGCCGGTGGTGTTGAAAATGCCCATCTTGGCGAAGATCATGGCCATGAAGCCGACGAAGATCGTCCCGGCGCTGCTGGTAATGGTCTCGCCAACGCGGTGCACCGTGTGCGCGGTCGCCGCTTCGATGCCGGGGTGATCGGCCATTTCCTCGCGGAAGCGGCTGATCAGGAACAGGCAATAGTCAGTGCCCGCGCCATACATGATGGTGATCAGCAGTACATTGGCGTAGGTGGTGATGGTCAGGTGATGCGCGCCCATCCAGGCGACGATCCCGCGCGTGATCAGGTAGGCGATGGTCACGGCTGAAAGCGGGATCAGCGGGCTGACTGGCGAGCGGTAGACGGTGAGCAGCATGATGATCACCAGCCCGATAGTCACCCAGATAGCGCGATCGGCGCTGGTCATCACTGACTCGCTGGTTTCGTAGACAAGGGGGCTGGCTCCGGTCTGATAGGCGCGTACCGAGGGGGGACGATGGGCTTCCAGCCATTCGTCAATCTGGCGCATGGCCTCGATGGCGGGCGGCTCGGTGGCCGTCTCCGTCATGGAGACGCGCACCAGCGCAACGCGGTTGATCAGGGTGGGATCAGGGCTGCTTTCTCCGGCTACCAGGACGGCGGCCAGCGTCGGCGACTGCACGGGCGACGTGATCGTGCTGAGGACGTCGGGTGCCTCGGCGCTGGTGGCCCATTCGGTGAAGGCGCGGATAAAGCGCCCGGCTTCGGTGTCGAATTGCGCTTCGAACGACGGCGCGTCCGGATTGACGATTCCCTCTGCCGAAGCGCGCGCATCGAAGACGATCACCGAGCTGCCCAGGGCGGTATCGTGCGGAAACAGACGCTCATAGAGCGCAGTAGCGCGCTGGTAGGGGGCGTCCTTGGGCAGGAAGTCTGTCATGTCGGAACTGACGACATCCTCCAGCCTGGGCGCGGTGAGCGTGACGATGGCCGCCGCAGCGATCCAGGCGACGATGATCAGATAGCGGTAGCGTGTGGCAAAGCGTCCCAAAAATTCGAAGATCATGGTGTGGCCTCCGGAGAATGGGGATCTATCGTTTCGGCAACGACGCCGCGTTGCAACACATCGAGCATGAAGCCAGCCAGATCGGCGGCGGTGTAGCCGGTGTCGTTTTCCAGCCACCAGCCCAGCAACTGAATCATCATGCCGGTGACCATCTGCGCCAGCACATGGGGTGGGATGGATAGCGTCTGTTTGGGGAACTCGTTGATCAACGTGCGCTCGATGACGGTAGCCAGGTATTGCCGCCCAAAGGCGTTGAGTTCCGCTGAAGCTGCCCCGCCGACCATGATCAGCATCAGTTCGCGGTTTTCCTCCGCCCAGCGGAAGGCTCGCTCGAAACTGGCCCTGGCCCAATCTGGATCGAAGGGGCGGACGCGGGGCGCGCTGATGATCTCAGCTACCAGCGCATCGAAGCCCTGCTGCATCAGTTCGCGCACACAGGTCTCTTTGTTGTCGAAGTGCTTGTAGAAAGTGGCCTTGCTGACGTCGGCGTGCTCGGTGATATCCAGGATGTCTACCTGGCCGTAGCCCCTGGCGCTGATCAGATCGCGCGCGGCGTCGATCAGGCGCTGATGGGTAGCGGCTTTGCGCCGTTCGTGACGGTCGCGCTGCTGGCGGAGCTTTTTCTTGAGCATCGCTCTCCATCCGTCTGCGTGAAGTTTGTATACGTTCCGTCTATTAGTAGACGTAACGACTACTATTTTAGGCCGGATCGCGTTTCTGTCAATGGGGCGGATGGAGGATGTGGGAGAACCTGGCAGAGAACGATTGCAGCTAAACCGGCCTTTTGCCTGCCGAGGGCAGAAGGCCGGTCACATTACCCCAGTGCTGCCCTGATCTGCGCGGCCAGGTGGCGCACGGCGTCCACACTCTCGCTGCCCGCCCGCACCAGCGCACTGCCGACGATGAAGCCTTCGGCCAGGCCGTTCATGGCCCGCGCCTGCTCCGGCCCGCTGATGCCAAAGCCAACCACGCGCGGGCAGTCGGTTTGTGCGCGGATGCGCGCCAGGAAGTCGCCCAGGCCGGGCGGCAGTGTCGCGCGCGCGCCGGTCACGCCCGTCACCGAGACGACGTAGATGAAGCCGCGCGTCCGTGCGGCCACCAGGCGGATGCGCGCGTCGGTGCTGGTGGGGGCCAGGAAGAAGATCAGCGCCAGCCCCTCGCGGGCGCAGGCCTTGGCGAACAGATCGGCTTCTTCTGGCGGCAGGTCGGGGATGATCAGGCCGTCAGCGCCGGCGGCGTGTGCGTCGCGGGCGAAGGCATCTGGTCCGTAGGCCAACAGGGGATTGAGGTAGCCCATCAGCAGCAGCGGCTGACCGACCCCGCGCGCCCGCAGTTCGCGCACTGCCTCCAGGCAGCGCCGGACGGTGACGCCGTTGCGCAGCGCAACCTGCGTTGCCGCCTGGATGGTCGGGCCGTCGGCCAGCGGGTCGCTGAAGGGGATGCCGATCTCGAAGCCGTCTACCCCCACGGCGGCCATCGCCTGGATCGCGTCCAGCGAGTCTTCGTAGGTCGGGTAGCCGACCGGATAGTAGGGCAGGAAGGCGGCTCGTCCTTCGGCACGGGTGCGGGCGAACATAGCGGCGAGGGCGTCCAGGCCGGTGTGGGTGCGGATGATCTGACTCATGCGTCGCCTCCCAGCGCGTTGATGACAGTATCCAGGTCTTTGTCGCCGCGCCCGGATAGGTTGACCAGCAAGATGGCATCGCGGGGCATGGTCGGCGCGCGCCTGACCGCTTCGGCGATGGCGTGCGCGCTCTCCAGGGCGGGGATGATCCCCTCAAGCTGGCAAAGCAACTGAAAGGCGGCGAGCGCCTCGTCGTCGGTGGCGACAGTGTAGTATGCCCGCTCGATCTGCCGCAGATAAGCGTGCTCAGGGCCTACCGACGCGTAGTCCAGACCGGCAGAGATGCTGTGCGTCTCGGTGATCTGCCCGTCGGCGTCCTGCAGGACGAACGAGCGTGTACCGTGCAGCACGCCGGGCCGTCCGCGCGCCGGATCGGCGAAGCGTGCCGCGTGTTCCCCGCTGGCGATGCCACGCCCGCCCGCTTCGACGCCGATCAGGTCTACGCCTTCGTCGTCGCGGAAGGCGTGAAACAGGCCGATGGCGTTGCTGCCGCCGCCCACACAGGCGATGCAGGCATCCGGCAACCGCCCTACCTGGGCGAGCATCTGCGCGCGGGCCTCGATCCCGATCACGCTCTGGAACTCGCGCACAATCAGAGGGTAGGGGTGCGGGCCGAGCGCCGAGCCGAGCAGGTAGTGGGTGGTGCTGACGTTGGTCACCCAGTCGCGGATGGCTTCGTTGATGGCGTCCTTGAGTGTGCGGCTACCGCTTTCGACGGGGATCACTTCTGCGCCAAGCAGCTTCATGCGGAAGACGTTGGGGCGCTGCCGGGCCATGTCTACACTGCCCATATAGACGTGACACTCCATGCCCAGCAGGGCGCAGACGGTGGCTGTCGCCACGCCGTGCTGACCTGCGCCCGTCTCGGCGACGATGCGGCGTTTACCCATGCGCTCGGCGAGCAGCGCCTGGCCCAGGGCGTTGTTGATCTTGTGCGCGCCAGTGTGCGCCAGGTCTTCGCGCTTGAGGTAGATGTGCGCCCCGCCCAGGTAATCGCTGAGACGGGCGGCGTAGGTGAGCGGCGTTGGGCGACCGGTGTACGTTGCCTGCAGGCTGGCGAAGCGGCGTTGAAACTCCGGATCGCGACGGGCATTCTCGAAGGCTTCCGTCAGTTCGTCCAGCGCGGGGACGAGCGTCTCCGGCACGAAGCGCCCGCCGAATTCGCCGAAGTAACCGCGTGCGTCGGGCAGGGCAGTGGTCGTATGGGCAGAATAATCCGTCATGGTTCACTCCTGATCGGCTGATTTCACCGCCGCGATGAAAGCGCGGACGCGCTCGAAGTCTTTGACGCCGGGGGCGCGCTCCACACCGCTGGCCACGTCTACCCCCCAGGGCCGGACAGCCTGTACCCGCTGCGCTACGTTATCTGGCGTCAGCCCGCCAGCGAGCATGACGCGCGGCACGACGGCTATCACGGCGCGGGCCACGTCTTCGCCCGCCGTCTCGCCAGTGCCGCCGTAAAGCTGCGGGTGATAAGCGTCCACCAGCAGGGCAGGGATGCGCTCGTCGCGGGGCGTGTGTGCGGCGAAAGAGCGCGCTGCTTCGCCTGTTTCGGCGGCGTCGCGGGGGCGCAGGGCTTTGAAGGCGCGTCCGTTCAGGGCAGCAACGGTCTCTGGCGGCTCATCCCCGCTGAGTTGCGCCGCGTCCAGCCCTATTTCGTCCAGGATGCGCCCGATCGCGGCAGCGCTCTCGTTGACGAACACGCCCACCAGCAGTGGGCAGGCTGTTCCCAGGATGCCCCGCAGCCTTGCGACGAGCGCGCGCGCTTTCTCTGGCGCAAGGTAGCGCGGGCTGGGCGGGTAGAAGTTCAGGCCGAGCAAGTCAGCGCCCGCCTCGGCGCAGTATAAAGCGTCGTCGAGCGTCGTCACGCCGCAAATCTTGACGCGCGTCATCGGGACACCTCGCGCGGCTGACTGCTCAGTTCGCGGACGCGCGCGGCCATATCGGGTGCAGTGACCAGCGCCTCGCCAACTAGCACGGCGTGCGCGCCTGCCGCGCCCATGCGCCGCACATCCGCGCCGGTGAAGATGCCGCTTTCGGCGACGAGCGCCGCGTCTGGGGGGAGCAGACGGGCCAGGCGCTCGGTCGTGGCCAGGTCTACAGCGAAGGTGCGCAGGTCGCGGTTGTTGACGCCGATCAGCGGCGCGCCGAGCGCCAATGCGCGCTCAAGTTCGCCCTCGTCGTGCACTTCGACCAGCGCCGCCATGCCCAGCTCTGTGACCAGCGCGTGCAGGTCGGCCAGGCGGATGTCGTCGAGCGCGGCGACGATGAGCAGCACCGCGTCCGCGCCCGCTGCCCGCGCCTCGTAGACCTGGTAGGGGTCGAGCACGAAATCTTTGCGCAGGGCGGGGACGCTGACCGCCGCCCGCGCGGCGGTCAGATGCGACAGGTCACCGCCGAAGAAGCGTTCGTCGGTGAGCACGGAGATAGCTGCTGCGCCGTTGGCGGCGTAGGTCGTCGCCAGGGCGACGGGATCGAAATCGCTGATCAGCACGCCGCGCGAAGGCGACGCCCGCTTGATCTCGGCGATCAACGCGACCGTTTCGCGGCGCACGGCGGCCCGCATGTCGCGCGGCGGGGACGCTTCCCGCGCTGCCGCGATCACCGCCGCCGCGCTCGCGCGGGCCTTGCGCGCCGCAACCTCCTCGACCTTGTGCGCCAGAATCTTGTCCAGCACGGTCTGCGTGCGCACGAACTCATTCGCCATGCGCCAACTCCTGGCTGAAGGCGATCAGCGCGTCCAGTTTGGCCAGCGCTGCGCCGCTGTCAATGGAATTGGCGGCCAGGGCAATGCCTTCGGCGAAGTCCTGCGCGCGCCCCGCTGCTACCAGCGCCGCGCCCGCGTTGAGCAGCACCACATCGCGCTTGGGGCCGTTGACCTCGCCGCTGAGTATCCCCCGCAGGATGCGCGCGTTCTCCTCGGCATCTCCGCCGAGCAACTCCCAGATGTGGGCGGGCGTCAGGTTGTAGTCCAGCGGGTTCAGTTCGAAGGTGCGCACCGCGCCGTCGGCATAGTGGCTGACGACGTTGGGGCCGCTGGTGGTCAGTTCGTCAATGTTGCCATAGCCGCAGACGACAATAGCCGAGATCGCACCCAGTTGACCCAGTACGTTGGCCAGGTACTCGGTCAGGTCAGGGGTGAAGACGCCCATCAACTGACGGCGCGCCCCCGCCGGATTGGTCAAGGGGCCGAGGATGTTGAAGATGGTGCGCACGCGCAGCTCGCGGCGCGGGCCGAGCGCGTACTTCATGGCCGGATGCAGCTTGGGGGCGAAGAGAAAGCCGATGCCGATCTCGTCAATGCAACGCCCCACCTGTTCGGGCGTCAGGTCGAGGCTGACGCCCAGGGCGGCCAACACGTCGGCGCTGCCGCAACGGCTGGTGCTGGCGCGATTGCCGTGCTTGGCGATGCGCACGCCCGCGCCCGCCGCCACGAAAGCGACCGTCGTGCTGATGTTGAACGTGCCGGACTTGTCGCCACCAGTGCCGCAGGTATCGAGCAGGTCGCCGTCGGAGCGGGTGGGGACTTTGATGGCATTGGCGCGCATGGCGCGGGCGCTGCCCAGAATCTCGGCTTCGGTCTCACCTTTCATGCGCAGACCCATCAGGTACGCGCCGATCTGTGCATCGGTCGCTTCGCCGCGCATGATCTGATTCATCACCGCCTCGGCCTCTTCGGCGCGCAGTTGCCCGAAGCGGCTGATGATGTCAATAGCTCGTTGAATATCCAGGGCTGGGGTCATGGTCTGTTTCCTCGTGTGTCAGTTGACAGTGATCAGAGCTTCTGGTTGGTCAGGGGGCACAATAAGAGAGGATGCCCCCACTGAAAACTGCTCACTGATCACTTTCCCTACAAGCGGTTCTCCAGGAAATTTTGCAGGATACGCATGCCAAAACGGGTGAGGATGCTCTCCGGATGGAATTGCACCCCCACTACCGGATACTGTTTGTGGCGCAGCGCCATCACCTCGCCCGCCTCGGTGAAGGCGGTGACCATCAACTCGTCGGGCAGCGGCTCCTCGACGATCAGGCTGTGATAGCGCGTGGCCTCGAAGGGACTGGGCACCCCAGTGAACAGCGCCGCGTTCTTGTGGTAGATCAGGCTGGTCTTGCCGTGCATCAGGCGCGGAGCGCGCACGACGCGCCCCCCATAGGCCTGGCCGATGCACTGGTGACCCAGGCACACACCCAGGATGGGCGTCGTCGGCCCCAGGGCGCGGATCACCTCGAGCGAGATACCGCCGTCGTCGGGATCGCCCGGCCCTGGCGAGATGACGATGTGCGACGGGCGCAGGGCGCGCACCTCGTCCAGGGTGATCTGATCGTTGCGGGCCACGCAGAGTTCTGCGCCCAGTTCGCCCATCAGTTGCACCAGGTTGTAGGTGAAGCTGTCGTAGTTATCAATGACCAGGATCATGGTGCTCTCCTTACCCCAAACCTTCTTCTGCGCTCTGCAAGGCCATGGCGACCGCCCGCGCTTTGTTGACCGTCTCCTCGTATTCGCGGGAGGGATCGCTATCGGCGACGATGCCCGCGCCCGCCTGGAAGTAGACCTGATCGCCGCGCATGAGCATGGTACGGATGGTGATGCAGGTGTCCATCGAGCCGTCGAAGCTGAAATAGCCCACTATCCCGCCATATGGCCCGCGCCGTGTGCCTTCCAGCTCCTCGATGATCTCCATCGCCCGTACTTTGGGCGCGCCGCTGAGTGTGCCCGCGGGGAAAGTGGCCCGCAGCAGGTCGAAGGCGCTCAGTCCGGCGCGCAGCCGCCCCTGTACCTGGCTGACGATGTGCATGACGTGTGAGTAGCGCTCGACGATCATCATCTGCGGCACGCAGACCGTGCCGTAGTCGCACACGCGGCCCAGATCGTTGCGCCCCAGGTCTACCAGCATCACGTGCTCAGCGCGCTCCTTCTCATCGGCCAGCAGTTCGGCGGCCAGCGCTTCGTCTTCAGCTTCGTCGCGTCCGCGTGGGCGCGTCCCAGCGATGGGGCGCATGGTGGCGATGCCGTCTTCCAGGCGCACCATCATCTCCGGCGACGCGCCGATCAGAGCCAGATCGTCGCTGAAGCGCAGGAAGAACATGTACGGCGAGGGGTTGAGCGCGCGTAGGGCGCGGTAAATGGTGAAGGGCGGGGCGCAGGTGCGCCGGCTGAAGCGCTGCGAAAGCACGATCTGGAAGGCGTCTCCAGCGGCGATGTACTCTTTGGCCGCGCGGACGTTCGCTTCGAACTGCTCGCGCGTGACGTTGCTGTGCAATTCTCGTTCGCCCATGCCATCGTCGGCGCATTCGTCGGCGGGCGGCAGCGGCCCGGCTAGCCGGTCGAGGATGGCATCAATGCGCTGCACGGCGTCATCATAGGCAGCATCTGGATCGCCCGTGTTGTGCGCATTGGCCAGGATAATCAGTTGATGCTTGGCGTGGTCGAAGATGACCAGCGTATCGGCCAGCAGAAAGGCAGCATCTGGCACGCGCAAGTCGTCGGTGGCGGTGGTGGGCAGGCGCTCGAAGTAGCGCACTACGTCGTAGCTGAGGTAGCCCACCGCCCCGCCGACAAAGCGCGGCAGCCCCTCCACCTTGACCGGACGGAAGCGCCCCATCTCCGCCTCGATGATGTGCAAGGGGTCTTCGCCGGGGGCGAGGGGGCGGGTCGTGACCTGGTTGTCGCGGTGTAGGGTGAAAAGGTTGTCCTGCACGGTGATCAGTGCCTGCGCGTCCACGCCCAGGAAGGAGTAGCGCCCGACCTGTTCGCCCCCTTCGACGCTCTCCAGCAAGAAGGAGGGGCTATCGGGACGGGCCAGCTTGAGGTAGACCGAGACGGGCGTCTCCAGGTCGGCCAGCAGCGTTCGGTAGACAGGTACCAGATCGCCTTTTTCGAACAGGCGCAGGGCGGTTGCCCGGTCGGGGACGGCGGGCGCGCGGGTGCGAAGCAGTTCTGGTGAGAGTGCCATCGGTGCCCTCCTACTGTGTCTGAAAAAAAAGAATCTCCCCTTCCCATCAAGGACGAGAAGGGGAGATTCCCGCGGTGCCACCTTGGTTAAGCGGCTGCCCCCAAACAAAAAAATCCACGGTGAATGCGCGGATTTTTGGGAGAAGCCAGCTTCACTCTGCAGGGTACGGACGCCTGGATTGTGCCAGAGCCTCGATACCCCTCACCCTGCTAACGGTGGTGCCTCCGGTGCGGGCTACTGACGCCGCCTGCGACGTGTTCGACCGCACAGCTCCCTGGCCCATTCCACACCGGCGCTTGTACCGCCTTCGCAGCGACCGGCAGCTCTCTGAACACCGCTTCGGTGTGTACTATTCCAGATCAACGCTTTTGCATGTATGTAGCTTGCTCAAAAAGGTAGCAAGATTTGGCGGCGTTGTCAAGCACTTCAAGCTGGTTGATTGCACCAAACGTGCTCACTGCGCTCACCCTCAGTCATGCCTCGCTGAGTTGCGTCAGCGCCGAGGGGGAGGTCAGCCTGGCGCATGACGTGGCACTTCACCAAACTCGCTTCTGTCGTGATTCCGCTAGCCGGTTTTTGATGCGATTACCCTGGCACTTTGGGCAAAGAGGCCGGGGATCAGGTTCATAGCAGGCTCTAGTAGACCACTTCGGCTTGAGGCTGCGGCAGCGCGTCATGAGTGGAGACGGCTGATGTGCCATGTGGCAGGGTCACGCAAAAGGTCGTGCCCTGGCCGGGCACGCTCTCGAAGGTGACGGTGCCTCCCAGCAGTTCTACTGCGCGTCGAACAATGGACAATCCCAGACCGGTGCCGGGGAGTTGGCGTGCATTGCTGGCGCGGAAGAAGGGTGTGAACAGGTACGGCTGTTCTTCGCGCGGGATGCCCATGCCTTTGTCGCGAATGGTCAACAGCGTTCCTTCTGGCCCTTGCGCTACACTTAACGACACAGCTTTGCCCGGTGCCGAGTACTTGATGGCATTGGAGAGCAGGTTGCGCACTACCAGCGTGACCAGGCCAGGATCGGTTGAAACCTCCTGGAGCTGCGGTGCCAATTGCAAGGTGATCGTCACGCCTCCGTCATAAGCCAAGGTCATTTCGCTCACAATATGCTGGCATAAGGCGTTGAGGTCTACCGGTTGAAGGCGCACTTCTACTGCACCCGTCTCGGTGCGGATATGCGTCAGCAAGTCGTCGGTGAGTTGCTGTAGGCTTTGGACGGCTTTCCTGATCTGCTCGAAACGCTTGTGACGCTCGGCTTCGTTCTGACGATCCCAGTAGCGGTCGAGCAGGTCCGTGGACGACTGGATCACAGCCAGGGGGGTGCGGAATTCGTGCGAAGCCACGGCCAGAAACTGGTTCTTCAAACGGTTGATCTCGATCTCGCGGTCGAGGGCACCGCGCAGGTGGGCTTCCATCTGCTTTTGCAACGCCAGATCGTGCAGGGTAACGATGAGCCGCGGCGAGCGATTGAGGGGGGTGCGAATAGGCGATAGCACCACCTCGAACTCGTTGGTCTCGCGGGCCGCAGACTGGCACCGGAACGACACTTCGACCAGGTTTTGCGTGGTCTGCAGCGTCACCGCCTCGTGCAGCTTCTGTTGAAGCGCCTCTTTGTGTTCGGGGTGTTCTGGGCAGACGACATCCAGCAGCGAACGCATCCCCAGCCCACAGGTGGCCTCGAAGGCCGTGTTGACTTTCTGGATGGTGCCGTCGGAAAATACGACCGCGATCGGGTCGGCACTGCCGTTGAGGATAGCGCTCAGTTCCTGTCCTTGGGCCAGCATGCGGGCCATCAATAGGACGATCACCAGGCCAGTGCTTCCTGCAAACACGAGCAACAGGGTGGTGAACAGGGCGCGATCGACCAGGCTGCGCTGGTAAAAGGCGCGTTGAATGACTGCGCGCAGAATCACTGCCGGCTTGCCATTGAGGTCGGGCAATATCAGATAGGCCGCGATCAGACGGTCATTGAGTACGCGCACATGCCGGTCGTCGGGGCCAGAAAGCCCCTGACGAGCTGCAACGAAATCGGCAGGGAGGTTGTCGGCCTGCCAGGAGAAAAGCGAGATTTCGCTGCGCCCGATGTTTTCGAAGCGGGTGAGTACCGCATTATTCAGCCAGCGCCCGAAGAGCAAGATACCTCGGGGCGGGCCGGTGCGTGTGCTGGTGAGGATCGGTTCGGCGGCTAAGATCAACCGGCCTTCGGGCAAGTCGAGCAAGCCAGTCAATGAGCGCGGCGAGTCAACCAGCGCTGTCAGAAAGTCGCCCTGCAACAAAACGGTGGGGAGTGGCGCTTCGCGTTCGGCCTGCGCATTGTAGGCTTTGCTGAAGATCACCTGACCAGACATGTCAACGAGCATGGCGACGGCGAGATCGAGAGTCTGCATGGCCTCCAGGGTGTAGTTCGTGGTGAGGTAGTCTTCGTTGCGATTGACCATGAACTGATAGGTATCGTCCCAGTTGGCCCAGTCAGCGGCGCTGGCAGCCAGGTTGGCCAGCTCGTTGTCATAAATATGTCTGATGGCAACGATATGCTGGCGGGCGTGTTCCCGTTCCATTTGGGTAATGCTGTGTGCGACAAAGGCGTTGGGGGCGACGACCAGCAACACAATTAGCCCTGCCAGCAGGGCTAAGATCAGCAGAGGAGTTTTTCGGGGGAAGCGCATATGTGGAAGCCGTAATCCATAGCTGATGTGTTCTTTCACCAAAGACACAAAAGCCGAATCGCTGTTGCATCGGTTCGTTAATTATTATGCGCAATGAGCCGTAAAGCGCCATAAAAATCGGGGCAGAAACGTGAAGAGTTTGTGAATTCAAGCTAGCAAAGCTTTATCGGTTTTGTGCTATATGCAGGTTAATCAGCCCTGGAACAGGAGAGTCTATAACCAGAGTACCCGCCGGGCTGCTCTTGTGGGTCTGTGCCAGCGTGCCCGCGCCGGTGATGGTATACAGCGTTTCCGGTCTCAGCCCCGCGACCAGAATATGGGTCACGCCGGGCACTACTTCGAAGGTTGTCTGTAACACGTCAGCGCCATCCTCTGGCGTTGCGTCGAAGATCACCTGTGCTGTGCCCAGGGCGACGCCGCGCACGCCCTCGCCCAGCACCAGCACGCCGGGAAGGGGCGGGGGATCGGCAGCGCTCTGGGCCACGAAAGCCGTCAGGAACCAGTGATCGAGATTCGGTGCACCGGGGGCGATCTCCAGCCGATAGAAGCCGTAGGGTTCGCGCTCGAACGCATTGCCGACCGGTTCGCCCCAACTGCGGTCAACCCCTTGACCGGCCACTTCGTAGCCTTCGACGACGGTCACCAGGCTGTGTGGGCGCAGATTCTGCGCATAAACGGCGCTCTCGCCAACCTGCGAGCGGAAGAACTGTCCCGTCGGCTCCGGTTCGGTCTGGAAGTGGAAGACGGTCAGGGGAGTGTACGCGGGGTAGGTGCTCAGCACGCGGTCGTAGACGAACAGCGTAGCGGGCCGCCAGTAGACGAATTCGCGCAGCACGGCGCTGACCTTGGGGCGGTTCTCCGGCGTGCTGTAGAAGGTGCTGTTGTACGCACCGGTCAGGTCGGCGCGCAGATAGGTGATGCCGTCCGCCTCAGCGAAGCGAGTCACCGAGCCGGTGTCGTAGGCGCGCCAGTTGGCCAGCAGGTAGGGCAGGTTGACCGCCGTGCGCGGGTGTGGACTCATGGTGCGCTGCCCGCAGTCGTTCAACCAGACTTCGCGCTCGGCGTTGGGGCGGATACCGTCGAAATTCTCGGCTAGGTCGCAGATCAGCACTGTGTTGGCGGCGATGGTGCGGGCGTAATAGTTGGCGTCGTGATCGGAGGTGCCGTCGCCGCTGTAGACGCCGCTGCGCACGACGAGTTCCTCGCCGCGATAGTACAGGGTGAAGTTGCCCTGGTCGTAGAACTGATGGTAGGCCAGGCGATCGCCCGCGTTGAACGAGACGTAAGTCGCGGCGCGGTCGTATTGCCCGTTTTCGTTCAGCCAGGCCGAGCGCATGAAGATATGTCCCAGATAGGGGGCGAACCAGGTCGCAGTGTTCGGGGGCAAGCCAGACGCACCAGGGTCGCGCCACAGGAATTCGTCGGCGCTCATCCAATCGGGCGAGCTATCGGGCGGCTGTCGCAGAAACCAGTCCATCCAGAGCGCGTGTTTCGTCCCGGCGAAGACCGTCCGCAGCAGCAGGTCTTGGGCGCGACCATACGCCTGGGCGGGATGATAGCGCTCTGCGTCCCCGATGATCGAGGGATAGCTGTGGATCACGTCGCCCCAGTCGGCATTGTACGTTCGCGCCGTGCCGGGGTGATAGAGGAACAGGTCGTAGGCCAGCCGATCGTACCACCAGGGCGTGTCGTCGAAGTAATTTTCGCCCGCCGCTGTCCACCAGGCCAGCGCCGTCTGCACGAATGCCCAGCCCGCCAGGAAACCATAGACAGGTCCCTCGGCCCAGGCCCCGCCCGTCTGCAAGTCCAGCGCGGGCAAGATGGTATCGGTGAGCGTCTTGCGGCAGAACGCCAGCAGGCTCGGCGCGCCCTCGTGCTCGCCCCACAGGGCCAGCCCACCCGCGGTGAGCGCCCAGAGCCAGCGAGCGGTATAGTTGTTCCAGGCCATGATCTGCCCATTCAGCCAGATCAGCCCGCTCTCATCGGCGGCGGGGTCGCGCAGACGGCTGAGGGCGCGCCACAGGGTCACGCGCAGCGCGGCGCGGTCGTCGGCGGTCAGCGCGCCGTGCAGCCAGTCGTAGCCCAGCGCCAGCGCGGCCACATGGTCCAGCAGTGCCCCGTCAAAGCCGCCTCCGCCGGATAGGGCCGGGTGCATTTCCACGCGGTTGACGATCTCCACCATGACCGCCCTGGCCCGTTGCGCGTAGCGCTCTTCGCCGGTGACCAGCCAGGCCAGCGCCAGCGCGCGCAACGCCGTGCCCGGCGACCACTCCGCGTCGCCTTCCGGCGCGTCCGAACTCACATAGGCCAGGAAATCCGTCCAGGCCCGCACCTGCCGATCTGCTCTGGGGCGCAGGGTTTCCTGCACATAGGCTGACGTGATCAGCAAGCGCGGGTGAACGCCGAACGCTGCCACCGGCAGCGGCGGCCCGGCGCTCTGCCCGTGCGCAGGGACAACGAAGGCTGGCGCGGCGAGGCTCAGCGACAGCAGCACCGCCCAGAACATCAGCAGAGGACGGCTCGCCCGGCGCATAGAGGTTTCAGAAAGGCAGATCGTCGTCGGAGACAAGCACCGTCGGCAGCGGCTCGATGCGCAACCAGGTCCGGCCAATGCGGAACAATTGCCCCGGCACGATCACGGTGCGTCCTTCGATGCGCCGTTCGCCAATATAAGTGCCGTTGGTGCTATGCAGGTCTTCCAGCCAGAAGGTCTGTCCATCGTAGATCAGCACGGCGTGTTCGCGCGAGACCTGACTGTCGTAGCTCAGGCATACGTCGCAATCTTCGCGGCGACCGATGCTGATCTCCATCGGTTTGCCGGAGTCGAGAAAAGTTTCGAAGCTGAGGGTAGAGCCATCCTGCGGGCCGCTCATCAGTACAATGAGAATATCGGTCATGGATACTCACTCCTCCCTCTCCAGGTGACGGCGTGCCTCGGTGCGTTTCTCGCGCGAGGGCTGATGCGAGGGGTCGAGCTCCAGCGCCCGGTTGAAGGCGCTCACGGCTTCTTCCCAACGTGCCAGTTGCAGTAGGGCATCGCCCAGGTTGTGCCAGAACCACACATCGTCGGGGGATAGCTCGACGGCGCGGGCAAAGCAGAGCCGCGCTTCTTCCCAGCGGCCCAGGGCGGCGCAAGCCAGGCCCTTGCCGTTCCAGGCCCAGGCGTAAGCTGGCGCAAGGCGCAGCGCCTGATCGTAGGCGGCCAACGCCTCTTCGTGTCGTTCCAGGCGACGCAGTACCTGTCCCTTGCGCGCCCAGGCTGAGTCGCTCTCTGGCCCGACTTTGAGCGCCTGCTCGACGGCGGCCAAAGCGTCTTCTGCCCGCCCCAGGGCCAGCAATGGTTCAACCTGATTGATCCAGTACCAGGCGCTGTTGGGATCATACTCAGCAGCGCGCTCGTAGGAGATCAGCGCTTCTTCGCGGCGGCCCATTGCTTCGAGCGCCAAGCCGCGCCCGTTCCAGGCCCAGGCGTAACCCGGTTCTATTTTCAGGGCGCGGTCATAGGCGGCGACGGCATCCTTATAACGCCCCATGCGGCGCAGGGCCTGGCCGCGTTTGGCCCAGCTTTCGGCATGGTTGCGGTTGAGGCGCAGCGCGCGTTCCAGCGGGCCGAGCGCGTCCTCGAAGCGCTGCATGGCGACCAATTCATCGGCCTGGTTGTACCAGAACCACACGTCGTCGGGCTGAATGGCCGCGGCCTGTTTGAAGCATTGCAGCGCCTCTTCGTGTCGGTCGAGCGCGCTGAGAGTCAGGCCGCGCCCATTCCAGGCCCAGGCGTAGTCGGGGGCCAGTTCTACGGCGCGGCTATAACTGGCCAGCGCCTCTTCCAGGCGGTCCATGCGGCGCAGGGCCTGGCCCTGCTTGGCCCAGGCGCGCGCATAGCGGGGGTCGGCCTCCAGCGCGCGTTGCAACACTTCGAGCGCTTCCTGATACCGTTTGAGCAGCACCAGCGTATCGCCCATGTTATACCAGTAGAGCGAGTTGTCCGGCTCCATGACCGCGGCGCGTCGGTAGGATTCGAGCGCCTCTTCGTGACGCCCCAGCGCTTCCAGGACGATGCCGTGCTCGTTCCACGCCCAGCCATACGAGGGATCGAGTTCGACAGCGCGATTGAGGTACGCCAGCGCTTCTTGTGGGCGGTTGAGCTGACGCAGCGCATTACCCAGCCGCGCCCAACTGCGGGCATGAGTTGGTGCGTAATGAATGGCTTGTTCGAGCAGAGGGATGGCTTCTTCGAAGCGGTTTTGCAGCGCCAGCAGATTGCCCTGGTTGTACCAGTGCCAGACATCGTCTGGGGCGATCTCGGCAGCATGTTGATACATCGCCAGCGCTTCGTCGTAACGACCAAGCCGTTCCAGGGCGATCCCCTTGCCATTGATGGCCCAGGCATAGTCCGGTTTCAGGGCCAGGGCGCGGTCGTAGGCGGCCAGGGCGTCTTCGTAGCGTTCCAGGTAGCGCAATACCTGACCCAGCTTGGCCCATGAATAGGGGTGGGTTGGCGCTACGCGCGTGGCCTGTTGCGTGGGAGCCAGCGCTTCCTGGTAGCGTCCCATTTCGACCAGCATTTCGGCCTGATTGTACCAGTGCCAGACCTCGCCGGGCTGATGCAGGGCGGCCTGCTGAAACGCTTCCAGGGCTTCGGGCACGCGCCCCAATACCTTCAGGGTCAGCCCTTTGCCGTTCCATGCCCAGGCGTAGCGCGGATTCAATTCCAATGCGCGATTATAGGCATTGAGCGCTTCCGGCAGACGCTCCAGCGTGCGCAATACCTGACCGCGCTTGGCCCAGCTTTCGGCGTGATGCGGGTCAATCTGCAGCGCGCGGTCGAGCACACGCATGGCTCCTTCGTAATCGCGACGGGTGTAGAGCACTTCCGCCTGGTTGTACCAGGCCCAGACATTGTCCGGATGCAGTTCGGTGGCCGTCTGATGGGCGGCCAGCGCGCGTTCGGTCTGCCCCAATCGCTCCAACACCTGGCCCTTGCCCGTCCAGGCCCAGGCGAAGTGCGGATTGAGCGCCAGGGCACGGTCGTAGGCCGCCAGCGCCTCGTCGTAGCGACCGAGCAGGCGTAGGGTGCGCCCTTTGCGCGCCCAGGCCCAGGCCGAATGAGGGTCGAGCGCCAGGGCGCGGTCGTAGGCGGCCAGTGCTTCTTCGGCGAAGCCCAATTCGGTCAGGCTGTAGCCCTTGTCCATCAGTTCGCTGATCTCCAGCGCCGGCCCCTCGGCGCTGGTCTCTGGCAGCGCGCCGGTGATCTCCCCGATCAACCCTCGCAGTGCCTCTACGACTTCTCCCCAGCTTTGCGGACGGTCGGCGGGATTTTTGGCCAGACAGGCCAGGGTCAGTTCTTTGACTGGCGCGAGTACATGCGCTGCCGAGTCCGGGAAAGCGGGGAGCAGGTTAAGATGAGCGTGCACCCATTCGGTGAGCAGCTTGGCTTCGAAGACAGTGTGGCCGGTGAGCATCTCGAACAGCACACAGCCAAAGGCGTAAATGTCAGCGCGCATGTCTATCAGTTCGGCGCGACATTGTTCGGGGGCCATATAGGGTGGCGTGCCAACGATAGCGCCCACGCGCGTCAAACCGCTGGCCCAGGGGCTGTCATCACCAGCAAGCGGGGCGCTCTGGTCGGCGTCCATGGAACGCACCAGGCCGAAGTCGGTCACTTTGGCGATGCCGTCGTGACGAACCAGAATGTTGGCCGGTTTGAGGTCACGGTGCACCAGACCGGGGACACGGCACGTGGCGTGCTGCATCCCCAGCGCAATTTGCAGCGCGAAGTCGAGCGCCTGCGGCAGATCAATGCGTTTGTGCCGAATCCAGCTACGCAGGTCTGGCCCCAGCCCTTCCGGGCCGCTGATGTGTTCCAGGATGATATGCGGTCGTCCGTCGAACTTCTGCACGCGCCGCGCCTGCACAATATGGCGGTGCTTTTCGAGCATGATCCAGGTGCGCGCTTCCTGGGTAAAGCGGGCAACGGCGGTCTCGTTGGTCAGCAGGCGGCTTTGAAAGGTCTTGATCGCCACCGAGCAGCGCTCTTCGTGGTCGTAGCACAGGTAGACGATGCCCATGCCACCCCGCAGCACCTGTGCCACTTCGTAGCGCCCGTCAATGCGGTCGCCGAAGTCGAAGTCAGTGCCCTCTTTGTGACGTGCAAGGGATACCAGGATATCCGGCATGGTTGCCGAGCTGCTGGTGGTCTCCAGTTCCAGCCGGAAGATTTCGGACTTGGCGGAGCGCGTTTCGCTGAGCGACGACGCCTCGTCCTCTGGCCCAGCCAGAGACAGGAGCGCGGCTTCCATTTCCAGGCTTTCCCCCGCCAGGGTGGCCTGGGCACCAGGATAAATGGCTGTGCTGTGTTGCTCCTCCAGGGGAGTAGGGGTGGGATCGGGCGGCGGCGTCAGGTCGCTGGAGGGGGGCGAGACGTACCACAACGCCAGCACATGAGCTTCGTCGCGCAGGCTGCCGACGTACCCCTGCGCTTCCAGGTCGGCCACTGCCCACAAGGCGACGGCAATGTTGCGCCGGGTAGGGACGGCGCGGGCTACCTGTAGCAGCCAGTCTGCATAGCGAGCAGAGATGGCCTGCGCCGTCTGTGCTGCGTCCGAACCGGCTTCGGCCAGTTCGGCGGCGCGGCGATAGGCATAGAGGGCCTTGCCGACGTAGTACACCAGCAGGCGCTGTTCGCTTTCGACCAGCGATCGCCGGGCGCACAGGTCGCCCAGGGCCAGGTAGTCGTGAGGGTGGGGCACGTCGCGGCGCAGCGCCAGCCGCCCCAGCCGACGAATCCCCTCGTCCGGGTCGCTGGCGAAGGGGTCGGTCTGATCTTCTTTGCGGCGACGCGCCAGCAGACGCCGTTCCTGGTCAGCGGGCAACGCCAGCGGCGAGATGCCGCTTTGCGGGACGGGAGGCAGATCGCTAGCGATCATAGGTCAGACAGCAGCCGTTGGCTCACAGAAGGCACTCTTGCAGAGGCGGAGTGTACCGCACCTACGGCGTTCGATCCATGGGGGTTTTTCCGGGCAGGTGTGTGCAAAATGGGCCGGGCAATTTGCAGTCTGCTGGCCCTCACCCTCGCGACTGCGTTGCGGGGCGAGGGGACTTACTGTCTCTCGTGCGAATGCTCCCCTTCGCCCGCAGCGCGCGGTCTGGGGGGATGAGGGCCATCGGGCGCAACAAAGTCGCTGACAACCTTTGCTCGCACCCCGCTATTTGGTGAAATCGTATAACAGTATATAATTCAACCAGTATGTCCTGATCGCTCAAACCTGGTGATGCCATGCCAACCAAAAAGTCGAACGGAAAACAGCCCACCATGCGCGATGTCGCGCGTCTGGCAGGCGTCTCGCAGCCCACAGTATCGCGCGTGCTCAACAACAACCCTTCGGCAATCCCCGTCAGCGAGGAAACTCGCCGCAAGGTGCTGGAGGCAGTGCGCGTCCTGGGCTATCGCCCCAACATGACGGCGCGCAGCCTGCGCACGCAGCGCACACAGATGATCGCCCTGATGATCGCCGATATTTCGAATTCGTTCTATCACCCCATCGCGCGTACCGTTCAGGACATCGCCCGGCAGCACAATTACGACGTGATCATTTCGAGCAGCGATCACAAATATGACAACGAGCGCCATTTCTGCGAGGCGGTGATTCGCCGACCTGTTGATGGCGTGATCATGGTGCCCACGCACCTGACCGACGAAGACCTGGATCGCTTCATCGCCCTCACTCAGACGCCGGTCGTGGTGTTGGGGCAACATATCAGTCACGCCGAAGTGGACGTGGTCTATGCCGACGACGAGAAAGCGACGTTCGACGCCGTCAACTGGCTGATTGCCGAGCGGGGGCACAGGGAGATCGGTTTTGTGGGCGTGCCCGATCAATATCCTCCGGGGCCACGGCGCTGGCATGGGTATCAACGGGCCATGGAACTGGCTGGTTTGCCCATCAACCCGCACTTCGTGTTCGAGGGCGATTTTACGCTGGAAGGCGGGCGACAGGTGGCCAGAAAGTTGCTGACGCTGCCCGACTGGCCTTCGGCCCTGTTTGTGGTGAACGACCTGATGGCGATTGGCCTGATCCTGGAGCTGCAAGACGCTGGCTATAACGTCCCCGGCGACATTGCCGTCATGGGCTTCGACGATATTCCGGAGGCTTCGATCATCCGCCCGCCCCTCACCACCATTGCTCAGGCTCCTGTGGAAATTGGCAAAAAGCTGGTCAACGCCCTGTTCGACCGTATTGAGGGGCGAGTGAGTGGGGGCAGGCGGGTTTTGGAATGCCCCTGCCTGCTGATTCCCCGACAGTCGGCCTAGCCGATCGCCCGGTACCATTTCCTCACCAGGAGTTGCAGGCTGACTTTGAGACAGCGTGTCTTGCGTGGAGCATGACCCGCTGTAGTTTTGTGCGCTGGGGGTGATTGACAAACCTCAGTAATCATTCTAGAATACGATTAACAGAATACGATTTCTGTCTCATGAAAAAGAAAAGAGAGCGGTGTCCTTTGAAGTACAGACGCCAGCCCATGGTGTGGCTTTCGCTTCCTTCTTCGTATCCTGCGCTGTTCAGTTCTCCCGTGGCTTCGAACGCTCGATCGCGGTGGCCCGGAGGGTCACCCGTGCACCTGCTGATTTGCTCCCATCTGGCACGGCAAGACTCAAGAAAGGAGGGCTGACGAAGGCTTCAACAGCTCACTGCGCCTTGTCAAAGTTTCATCGTTTTCACTCTCACTGCTCGCGGGAAGTTATATAGAAAGAGAGACTCACCATGAAAAGGATTGCGATCAGCCTGACCCTACTCCTGGCCCTGCTGGCAATGCTGGGCGTGGGAGCAACCTCTCAACGAGCGGCTGCCCAGCAAGTCGTCGAGATTGATTTCCTCACCTACCTAACCGGCCCAGATGGGGCCTACTACGAGGCGTTGGTCAACCAGTTCAACGAAGAACACCCAGGCATCAAAGTCAACTTCCTGGTCGAACCGGGGGGCGCGGAATATCAGTCTAAGCTGGTGCTGTCCATTCGCTCAGGTGAAGCCCCCGCCGCCGTGTTGCTGCACGTCGATGAGATTCCGCGCTATATCACCAACGACATGATCTACGGCTGGAGCCGGGCGGATTGGGAGAGCGCCTTTGGTGTCAGCCTGGATGACTTTGTGCCCGCCACCATGTCCTACGCCGTGGTGGACGACACCATCTATGGCCTGACCTTCACCGCTTACCATCTTGCGCTGTACTACAACGTCGATCACTTTGTGGCTGCTGGTCTCGATCCCGATAAGCCGCCGCAGACGTGGGATGAGTTCATCGAGTATGGCAAAGCCCTGACCGTAGACACTAACGGCGATGGCACTCCCGATCAGTGGGGGTACTTCTGCCATGGTGGATGGCAGTTCCGCGTGCTGTGGCAGTGGTACTCGCTGTTCTGGGAGATGGGCGGCGAATTGCTGAACGAAGATCAGACGGAAGTGGCTTTCAACAACGAGACAGGGGTAGCGGCGCTGCAGTACTTTGTTGATCTGATCCAGAAGCACGGCATTTGCCCGGCTGAGCCTTCCGACGGCGAGCAGGCATTCGCGCTGGGCACGCTGGCTATGCACACCAACGGCCCCTGGATGATCAACTACTTCGACAGCGTCGAGGGTCTCAACTGGCGTGTGGCGAACCTGCCCGCCTACAATGGCAACAAGGCGGCCTGGGGTTCGACGCATACGCTGGTCTTCCCCAAGGGCGTGCCGGAAGCGGAGCATCAGGCAGCCGTGGAATTCGGCAAATGGATGGCGGCCCATACTATCGAGTTGTCGGCGGCGGGCGCGTATCCGGCTCGTATCTCAGTAGCGGCCAGCGAGGAATTCAAGTCGCTGCCGGCGCAAAGCGTCTTCGCGGCGGGAGCGCCCGAATACTTCCACCCGGTGCCGGGGCTGGAGTTCTGGCCAGAAGCCGAGGCGATCTTCATCGAGTACTTCCAGGGGGCGCTACTGGGTGACATTTCGGCTGAGCAGGCCATTGAAGCTGCCGCCGAGGAAATCCAGGCCCTGCTCGAAGAGTAGTGCTTGCAGACAAGGTATGGAGTGCCAGGGGAACAACCGTTCCCCTGGCATTCTCTAGAAAGGGCTGCTGTCATGGCTGCACAAGAGAGCCTCTTCTGGCGCAACCTCAAGAACGATCTGAAGGCGTATGCGTTTGTCTTGCCCTACTTTTGCTTCTTCGTGGTGTTCATTCTGCTTCCTCTGGTCTACGGCTTTGCGCTGAGCTTCTATTCCTGGGACCTTTTCACTGCGCCCAAGTATGTTGGTCTGCAGAACTACGACAAACTCCTCTTCGACGACAGCCGGTTTTGGGTGGCTACCAAGAACACGCTGGTATTCGTGGCCGAAAGCGTGCCCTTGCTGATCATCGTCCCGCTGATCATCGCCCTGATTCTTAACCGGCCTTTCTGGGGGCGCACCTGGGCCTTCATCGCTTTCATCTCGGTGTCGTTCATGCCTTCGGTCGCCATCATCTGGATGTGGCGCTGGATGTTCGACTACCATTCCGGGTTGGTCAATTTTTACCTGGGGGAGCTTGGCCTGCCGTTGCAGAACTGGCTTTCGCACCCGCAACTGGCTATGGTGCTGATCGTGCTGATTACCACCTGGTGGACATCTGGTTTCAACACCATTCTTTTCCTCAGCGGTCTGCAAGATATCCCCCGTGAACTCTACGAAGCGGCACAGGTAGATGGAGGGTCGCGGCTGGCGCAGTTTCGCTTCATCACCCTGCCCATGTTGCGGGACAAGATGGTTCTCATCGTCGCGCTGACAGTGATGGCCTCTTTCAAGATGTTCGATCAGGTCTACCTGTTGACCGGTGGCGGGCCGATGGGCAAGACGCGCAGCCTGGCGCAGTATCTCTACGAGAGCGGCTTCAGAGATTTCAAGATCGGTAAGGCTTCGGCCATTAGCTGGCTCATGTTCGCCATGATCATGGTCTTCGCCATGCTCCGTGTTGCCTTGAGCTGGCGTAGCGCGAAAGAAAGTAGTTGAGCAATGATGGCGCGAACTGGTCTGGGACGACTTCGATCGGGACTAGCGGAATTCAGCACGTCCAATCAGTGGCGGAGGCTGCGCCCCGTTCTCTTCAGCCTTGTGGTGATCCTGTTTGCCTTGATCTGGTTTGCTCCGATCTTTTGGATCATCTCGATTTCGTTCAAGCCCAATTCGGTGGCGGCACTGTACCCAGTCACCTGGATTCCCCGGCCTTTCACGCTGGAGAATTACGAGACGATCCTGTTGCATCCCACACGCGGGGTCAACATCGTGCGGTCGTTCGGCATCAGCGCTTTCGTGTGCTCGGCAGTGGTGGGGGGAGTGTTGCTGCTTTCGACGCCGGCTGCCTATGCCTTTGCCCGCCTGAAGTTCCGCGGCAGAGACACGATCTTCTGGCTCATGGTGGCGACGCTGGCGTTGCCTGTACAGATGTTCATCGTGCCGGTGTATGTGATTCTCGATCGGGTGGACTGGGTTAATACGCTCAAGGCGCTGATATTTCCGCCGCTGGGGCCAGCCTTTGCCCTGTTCGTGTTGCGCCAGTTTATGCTGGCCGTGTCTACGGAGACAGAGGAAGCCGCACGTCTGGATGGGTGTAATCGCCTGCAGGTGCTGTGGTACGTGGTCGTGCCGCAGATTCGACCGGCGCTGGTATCGGTGGGGTTGATCACGTTTCTCAATACCTGGAATGACTTTCTGTGGCCGCTGATCGTCATCTACGACCGCGACATCTACCCTCTCACCCTGGCGCTCAATGATGTGCGCAGCGCTTATCACTTCACCTTCGAGGCGGGCACGGTCATGGCCTCGTATGTGGTGGCGGTTATTCCTGTGGTGGTGCTTTTCTACTTCGCCAAGAATCACCTCATCAGGGGTATTTCCCTCACCGGGACTGGTTCCACCATGTAGCGGGGTGCAATGCGCGGGTCACGATGAGAGGATGACACGATGGAACAATCTCATATTGCTTTGCACACAGCCTTTCGGGTTGGGCCAGTCGATCCACGCCTTTTCGGCGGCTTCCTGGAACATCTGGGGCGCGCTGTCTACGAGGGCGTGTACGACCCCGGCAGTGCCCATGCCGACGAGGATGGTTTTCGGCGGGATGTGTTGGATGCGCTACGGCGTTTGCGGATGACGGGCATGCGCTACCCCGGCGGCAATTTTGTCTCCGGCTATCACTGGCTCGATGGAGTTGGGCCGCGCGCGCAACGCCCCACGGTGCGCGATCTGGCCTGGCAGAGCATCGAGCCGAATCAGATCGGCACGGATGAATTCATGACGCTCTGCCACAAGATGGGCTGGTGGCCCATGATCACCGTCAACCTGGGGACGGGCACACCAGAAGAGGCTCGCAACTGGGTGGAGTACTGCAATTCGCCCGTTGGCACCCGCTATGCTGACATGCGCGCAGCGAACGGTCACCCCGATCCCTATGGGGTCAGGCTGTGGTTCCTGGGCAACGAGATGGACGGCCCCTGGCAGATTGGACACGTCCCTGCTGAACACTACGCCATCCGCGCCCAGCAGGCGGCCAAAATCATGAAGGATACCGACGACTCTATCGAACTGGTGGTCAGTGGCTCGTGCAACCCCGAGCTGCCCACCTATCTGGAGTGGGATCGGCAGGTGCTGGAATACATAGGCAGCTATGCCGATTATATTAGCCTGCACCGCTATGTGGGCAACGAGGTAGGGGATACGCTGGATTTCCTGGCCGTGACCAACTCAGTTGACCGTCAGATCGAGGCAGTTGACGCGGTCTGTCGCTTCGTCCAGGGCAAGACCCGTAACCATAAGCGCGCTTATCTATGTTTCGACGAGTGGAACGTTTGGTATCGCGCCAGAACGCCCAAAGACCTGGATGGCAAGGGGCAGTTCGCACCTCATCTGCTGGAGGAAGTCTATAACCTGGAAGACGCGCTGGTAGTAGCGGGCTTCTTGAACAGCTTCATCCGCCATGCCGATGTCTTGAAGATCGCCAATCTGGCGCAGATCGTCAACGTGATCGCGCCGGTGATGACGTGCGGCGACCAGTTGCTGATTCAGTCCATCTTCTATCCCTTCGAGATGTATTCCAAACGGCGCGAGGGAGTTTCGCTGTGGCCGGTGGTGAACGGCCCTGTTTATGAGGGTAAGACGAATGGTCGCGCCACCTTCGTAGATGCCAGCGCCATTCTCAATCGGAACCGCTTGCATGTCTTCGCCATCAATCGTCATCTGGACGAAGCCGCTGTGGTGGAAATCAGCGTGGGGGATCGCGATCTGATTGACTTCGAGGAAGCAGAACTGCTCACTGGCCCGCACGCGCAGGCGGCCAATTCGTTCGAGTCCCCCGACGTGATCCGGTCGCAGCCTTTTGCAGAGGTGCGACTCAACTGTGGCAAAGCGACCGCAGAACTCCCGCCGCTTTCGGTGACGGCCATGACGTTCGCTCTGGCTTGAGAGGGAGAGTTGAGCCATGAAGAAATTACTGATCTTGATGGTGCTTGTCGGACTGATCGTCTGCGGAAACGTGCTGACTGCCACAGCGTCGGGCGGTGCTGCGAATGGCGCTCGCTCTGGTCAGTCGGCTGCGGTGACGGAACTGACCATTCTGTGGGCCAAGTGGCCGCCAGCAGACGCACTGCAGAGCCTGGCCGAACGCTATACCCAGGAAACCGGTGTCAGGGTCAACGTGATCCAGGAGCCGTGGGACACGTTCCCTCAAACTTTCTTCGCTGAGATGGACGGGCAAGGCACTGCCTACGATATGGTAGTGGGCGAAAGCATGTGGCTGGGCAAAGGGGCGCAGGCGGGCTACTACCTGGAGCTGACGGACTGGCTGACGACCGAAGGGGTTGCCGGTTCCCTGGTGCCCTCTACGCTGGCGAGCTTTGCCGAGTATCCGGCGGGCAGTGGCCGATACTGGGCGTATCCACTCAGCGGCAATCTGTTCGGCTACGCCTATCGGCGCGATCTGCTGGAAGACCCCAAGAAAATCGCGTCCTTTGCCAGGAAGCACGACTATCCGCTGGGAGTGCCGGAGGACTTCGATCAGCTCAAAGAGATCGTCGAATTCCTCACCAAGCCGATGGATGGCATCATGGGCATCGGCCTGTACACAGCGATGGACTACCAGAGCCTGACGCCAGGCATTATTACCGCGGGGTTTCAGTCGGTCTTCTTCAGCTTTGGCGCGGACTGGCACGACGCCGAAGGCAACATCATCAGTGTTGCCAATGCGCCTGAGGCGGCAGCGGCTGTGCAGTACTATCAGGACTTGTATCGCTGTTGCACTGCCCTGGGTGCGGCAGATGCCGACTATGAGACGGTGCTGACGACTTACTCCAAAGGCCTGATCGCGCTGGCAATGCTGCACTTTGGCTTTGCCCCCCTCTTCCGCAACCCGGCCATCAACCCCTATGCCGACGTGACCGACTTCTTCGCCAACCCGCGTGGTACCGATGGCAATCGCTACGCTGTGCTGGGCGGTCAAGGGATCAGCGTGGTGTCCTTCATCAGCCCCGAACGCCAGGCCGCCGCACTGGACTTCCTGCGCTGGCTGGCCCGGACCGACGTGCAGGCCGAGTGGGCCGCGCTCACCGGTACTACCTGCAACAAAGATGTGATCGAGTCCGAGGAATTTCTGAGCAGTTCTCCGCTCCACGCCGCTTATGCTGAATCGCTCAACCATATCAAAGACTTCTGGAACGTGCCGCAGTTCGCCGAGTTGCTGGCGATCGCGCAGAAGCAACTGCACAACTTCGTCATCGAGCGCACCGATCCCGCCCAGAAGGTGGTGGACAACATCGCGGAGTTTCAGAGCCGCATTCTGCAACAGGCCGCTGCTCAATAGAAGGGGACGTGACACGCTGGCAGAGTGTTTCGGAGACGGCCACAATGAACCGACGCAGATTCTTGACGGGGGGACTGCTCACTGGGGCAAGCTTGTTGTTGAGTCCGCTGCTGCGCGACCTGGAGGCGATGGGGGTGGCTTCCTTGGCGACCCTGAGGGGAACGCCCGTCCCGTCGCCTACGCCGGCTCCATCGCCTGCTGGCTACCCGTTGTCCGGTGCCATCCGGCAGGTTCACGACCCGTGCATCATTAAAGAGGGCGAGGTCTATCATGTGTTCAGCACCGGGCCGCACCTCTGGTGGCGTACCTCGCGCGATCTGCTCAACTGGGAAATGAACGGCGAAGTCTTTAGCGCTATACCGGACTGGGCACGCGCAGCCATCCCGCGGGCAGATAGCCTGTGGGCACCGGACATCTCTTACTTCAACGGCAGGTACCATCTCTACTATTCAGTCTCGACCTTCGGCAGCAATCGTTCGTGCATCGGGTTGGCCACCGCCTTCACGCTCGACCGCGCTTCGCCGGACTTCGGCTGGGTAGATGAGGGTAAAGTGATTGAGTCGCATCCATCCGACAACTGGAACGCGATTGATCCTAACCTGGTGCTCGACGAAGACGGACAACCCTGGCTGGCTTTCGGCAGTTTCTGGTCGGGGATCAAAATGCGGCGGATTGACCCGCAAACCGGCAAGCCCGCCAGCGACGACGACCGACTCTATGCCCTGGCCAGCCGCGAACTGGTACCGGATTCTTCGGGAGCGATCGAAGCGCCTTTCATCGTCCGGCATGCGGGCTACTATTACCTGTTCGTCTCGTTCGATTTTTGCTGCCAGAGCACGCGCAGTACCTACAAGATCATGGTGGGGCGGGCGGAACAAGTGACCGGCCCCTACTACGACCGCGAGGGCCGGGACATGATGCGCGGCGGCGGGACGCTGGTGTTGCAGGGGGATCGCCGCTGGCGCGGGCCAGGGCACAATGCAGTATTGCAGGAGACCGACGGCGATAAGCTGGTCTATCACGCCTACGACGCGCAGGCTGCGGGAATGCCCACTTTGCGTATTGCGCCGCTGGTGTGGGATGCTGAAGGCTGGCCCACTGTCGGTGTGCCAGCATAACAAGGGGAGAGAATATGGGATCAACCAGGTGGAGTATTGCACAGCGATACCGCAGGCTGTACGGATGGGCAATGGTGCTCGCTGTATTGGCGTCTCTCTTGGTCGGTGCGCCGCGCGCGATCACACATGGCCAAGCAATCTCAGGGTCAACCAGAGGAGGAGAGGCAGTGCCTGTTGTTTCCATCACTGAGCGCATCGTCAACCCGCTCATTCCACAGCGGGCCGATCCCTGGATTTATCGGCATACCGATGGCTACTACTACTTCACCGCGTCCGTGCCAGAGTACGATCGGATCGAAGTGCGGCGGGCGACTACTTTGCAGGGCCTCAGCACCGCCTCGCCGGTGGTGGTGTGGGAAAAGCGCCCGCGTGGGATCATGAGCAAACATATCTGGGCACCAGAGATTCACTATATTGATGGCAAGTGGTACATCTACTTCGCTGCGGCGCGGGAAGATGCCCCCTTCGATCACCGCATCTACGTGCTGGAGAATGAGTCGGCCAACCCCTTGGAAGGAGCATGGGTCGAAAAGGGGCAGCTCAAGACCAACTGGGAATCGTTCTCGCTGGATGCCACGACTTTCGAGCACCAGGGGACGCGCTATTTGGTCTGGGCGCAGCGCGACCCCAAGATTTTCGGCAACAGCAACCTGTATATCGCTGCCATGAGCAATCCCTGGACGATCTCCGGCAAGCAGGTGATGCTCTCCAAACCCGGTTATGACTGGGAGCGCCGGGGCTTCTGGGTGAACGAAGGGCCAGCGGTGCTCATCCGCAATGGCAAGGTGTTCATCACCTATTCTGCCAGTGCGACTGATGCCAGCTACGCCATGGGCTTGTTGACCGCCTCTGCCGACAGCGACCTGCTCGACCCCGCTTCGTGGAGCAAATCGCCGGAGCCAGTCTTCCAAACCAATCCAGTGACGGGTCAGTACGGGCCGGGGCACAACTCGTTCACCGTGTCGCCGGAGGGAGACGACATCCTGGTTTATCACGCGCGGAACTACGAGGACATCAAGGGCGATCCACTCTACGATCCCAACCGGCATACGCGCGTGCAGAAGCTCTATTGGAGCGCTGAGGGCACACCCATCTTTGGCATTCCTGTCCCCGACGGCCCGTTGCCTGTGCGTTTCCGGTCGGTTAGCCTGCAGACGCAGTATATCTATCATCAGGACGGGCGGGGCGTGCTCGCCGATGACATCAACAGGGTACCTGCTTCGCAGTTCAGGGTTGTGCCAGGGCTGGCCGATGTGGAGGCTATCTCTCTGGAGGCGGCGGATCGCCCAGGTAGCTATCTGCGGCACCGCGACGGCGCGATCTGGCTGGAGGCGAACGATGGCTCGGCTAGCTTCGCGTCAGATGCCACGTGGTGGATACGCCCGGGGCTGGCAGATAACGCTCTGATCTCGCTGGAGTCCTACTCCCTCAGCGGTCAGTTCATACGAGGGCAGGATGGAGCGTTGTTCCTGGCACCGATAGTTTCCCAACAGGACGCTGCCGACGCCACTTTCGCGGAAGAGTGGTAGCGCAAGGGAGCAGGGAAGGGCTATTCCGCCTGTCCCGCTGCTGCCGACGGCTCGCTTCGCCCTGGGCCGCGTCCTTCGGCGCGCGCGAAGGACGTGGCCTCGCTCTGATCGGCGTCTATCCGTTTGAGCACGAGCGTATCTCCCTGCGCCTCGACGTAGATGGTATCGCCAGGCTGGAAATATTCTTCCAGAAGGGCGTTGCTCAGGGGGCGCGTCAGCAGGCGCTGGATGGCACGGCGTAGCGGGCGTGCGCCGTAAGCTGGATCGTACCCTTCGCGCAGCAACAGGTCTCGTGCGCTCTGGTCGAAGGTCAGGGTGAGCTTCTGTTCGGTCAGGCGCTCGGTGACCTGTTCGAGTTGCAGGTCGAGGATGGCCTCCAGCGTTTCCCGCGAGAGCGGCTTGAAGACGACGACCTCGTCTAGCCGGTTGAGGAATTCCGGGCGGAAGTGCTTCTTGAGGTGAAAATCGTAGTCGGGCAACTGATCGGGTTGCGCGGTGAAGCCCAGCCCTTTGCCTACCTCGCCCGTGCCGATGTTGCTGGTCATGATCCACACGGCGTGACGGGCGTCAATGGTCGCGCCCTGGGCGTCGGTCAGGCGGCCTTCGTCGAAGACCTGCAGGAAGATGTCGAAGACTTCCGGCGCGGCTTTTTCCACTTCGTCCAGCAACACCACGCTGTAGGGGCGGCGGCGTAGCGCCTCGGTAAGTTGACCGCCCTGTTCCATGCCCTTGTAGCCCGGCGGCGCGCCGATCAGGCGGGCGACGGTGTGCTCGTCGTGAAATTCCGACATATCCAGCCGGATTATGGCGTCTTCGTCGTTGAAGAGGAATTCCGCCAGCGCTTTAGCCAGCTCGGTCTTGCCGACGCCGCTCGGCCCCAGGAACAGGAACACCCCCACCGGACGTTTGGGATCGCCCAGGCCAGCGCGGTTGGTCTTGATCGCGTCGGAGACTGTCTGCACAGCGTGATCCTGGCCGACGACGCGCCGGCTCAGCGCTTCGGCCATCTGCGCGAAACGCTGGCGTTCGTTGGCGGTCAGTTCGCTGACGGGGATGCCCGTCCATTCGCTGAGCACCTGGGTGACCGTCTCGGCGGTGACTACCAGCCGCTCGGTGTTTTCGTCGGGGTTGTTGGTCTGAATGGCCAGGCGTGCGCAGGCTTCGTCGAGCAGATCGAGCGCCTTATCGGGCAGGCGACGGTCGCGGATATAGCGGTCGGAAAGGCGCACTGCCGCTTCGCGCGCCTCCGGCAGGATTTTGACCTTGTGATGCTCCTCGTAGCGCTGATAGACATGCTCGACTACCACCAGCGTTTCGGCCACGCTCTGCTCGCGGATGTCAATGGTGCGGAAACGGCGGTCGAGCGCCGGGTCTTTGGCGATGGCCTTGCGATATTCCTCGAAGGTCGTCGCGCCGATACAGGTGATCTCCCCGCGGGCCAGCGCTGGCTTGAGGATGTTGGCGGCGTCCAGGTTGCTATCTATGGTGTCACCCGCGCCCACGATGGTGTGAATCTCGTCTATGAACAGGATCACATCCGGCGCGTTCTTGGCCTCGTCTACGATGCCGACGATGCGTTCCTCGAATTGACCGCGCAGGCTGGTACCTGCCACCAGCATCCCGATCTCCAGGCCGATGATGCGCCGGTTGTGCAGGAATTTGGGGGCGCGCCCGTGCACAATGTCGTAGGCCAGCCCCTCGACGACTGCCGTCTTGCCCACACCGGAGTCGCCGAGCAACAAGGGGTTGTTTTTCTTGCTGCGGCGCAGGGTGCGCGCTACCATGCGGATTTCCATCTCGCGCCCGATGGCCGGGCCGATCTTGCCCTGGCGGGCCTGCTCGGTTAGATCGCGCCCGTAGCGGTCGAGCAGAGGGGTGGGTATGTGATGGCCCGGTTCGGGTCGCTCCTCGTCGTCGGCTTCCTCGAGGAAGGTATTGAGATCGCCGAAGAGCACTTCGTCAAAGTCGTCGGCGTCGCTATCTATTTCCACCAGCAGGCGCTCGATCCACGCTGACAGGTCAATGCCCTGCCGCGCCAGCACCCGCGCCGCCACGCCTTCGCCTTCCTGCAACAAGGCGATGAGCACGTGCGGCTCGGACACCAGGCGCTCGTCGGCATCATCGGCCAGGTAGACAGCCATCGCCAGTACCCGGTGCGCGCGCGGGGTGAGCGGCGGCCATTCGCTGACTGCATCGTCGCCTGCACCCACTTCGCGGCGGATCAGGTTGCGGATCAGGCGCGGTTCCAGCCCTGCCTCCACCAGCAACTGCGCTGTGACACTGTTGGGCAGGCGCGTCATGGCGTTGAACAGGTGCTCGGTGCCGATGTAATTATGGCGCAGCCGGATAGCTTCCTGGATAGCGCCTTCGAGCAGCGGACCGCAACGCTTGCGGATTTCCTGCTCACTGATGTCCAGCGGCGACTGTGGCATATCGCAGCTTCCCCACCTCAACCATTGAGCGGACGAGCGCTTCTAGTATACCGCGCGTGGTGGAGATCGCAGATTCTGGGGGGGCGAGCACAGGGGGATTGCATCAAACCGCTTGCCGCTTTACCTCACCCCCAGCCTCGCTTCGCTCGGTTTGCCTCCTCTCCGCGTCGGCTATGCATTACCCACATCTTGAGCCGATGGCCCTCAACCCCCGGCCCCTTCGCCCGCAGCGCGGGCGAAGGGGAGC
>OGCI01000106.1_pt1 | contig 102921 bp, 81 predicted proteins | sample 1570021 | NCBI WGS metagenome assembly OGCI01 (sample SAMN06264664, study PRJEB24512) | hot springs metagenome | isolation source: Hot spring water | place: South Africa: Tshipise | collected 2015-06-21
CCTTTGAGAAACGCGGTGCGCACGTAAGCCGCTTTCATGACTTCCACCGTGCTCGCACGGGTGATGCGCAGCACATAGCCCAACTCGACTAGGGTGAGTGTGAGAACAGGTAGGATCAGCATGTCTGGTCTTGTCCAGGGAGCTTGCTCGCCGAATACAGTGGCCCCCGGTACCAGCTTGAGCCAAAAAGCGAAAATGAGAATCAAGAAAATGCCAGTAGCAAACTCTGGGGTCACGGAGAAAACCATACCACCAACGGAAAGAGCGCGATCTAACCACTTGCCTTCGTTGAGACCTGCCAATAGTCCCAGGAACAGCGAAAGGGGCATAACTACCACGAAGGCAATACCAGCCAACACGAGTGAATTGCGCAGGCGGACGAAGAGCAAATCTGCCACTGGCCTTCCAGTGCGCAGAGACATTCCTGGATCTCCCCGGATTAATCCTTTTTGGAGAGGGATGTATTCGACCGGGCCACCAGCAAAAGCTTTCCAGCCAGTGCCCACAATGAAGACCCACGTTTCTTTTCCGCTGCCTTTCTCCCAGCGGACGGCGTGATTCTGTGTGTCCACACCCCAGAACATCCTGGCGACGCGCGCTTGACTGGCCAGGCGGGTGCGCACAATGGTGGCGCTGCTCTTGGCAAATATGTCCGCTGCCCGAGCAATGGTCTGGCGCGCTGCAGGAACATCTCCTTCTTTTAATTTGTCCGCTGCAAGTCCCAGCTCTTTGGACAGAGCAACATCGGCTGCTTTGAGCGCTTTGGCGACCCGCTTTAGACTCACAGCGAGCACGAGCCGCTGATCTTCATCCAATGGGGTCTTTTGCTCATCTGCAATGTCTCGCAGCACATCAATCGCTCGCGTGTAGTCGTCGCTCTCCAGAGCTTTAGCTAAGACACTCAGCCCCGCTGTAAGTGCCTCGAGACGCGGCATCACATTGTCCATTACAAGACGAGCTGTATCCGGGTCACCTCCTTCTAAGCTGCTAACCGCCTGCTGCATCTGACCAGCTAGGTCTTCATCCACTTTCTTAATGCGCTCGGCCGCCTTCGCCACGCGTCGGGCCATCGCCCTCAGCTGAGCAGTCTGATATTCAGCACCTACCGACTGGGAAAGTTCTTGTGCTACTGCCATTGCCTGAAGGATTTCATCACCTTTGATCTCGGCTGCCGCTTGCTCGAACACGTCTTGTTTGCGCAATGCACCCGTGTCGATAATGGTCTCAAGAGCGGCTTCAGGCTGTGCCAGAGCAGCTGTCAGTTCTTCTGTGCTTCCCTTCCACTCACGCAACAAACGGAGAATTTGGTCCAGCGGCTCGAGGATGGCACCACGGTCGGTCTCTTCAAAGTAAGTGTTGGAAATCAATTCGACACGCAAGGCTTCGAGACGCTCGATCTCTGCTGCGGGATCTCTGATTTGCCATCTTGCGTTATCTTTCGTCTCGAGTATCGTTCCGTCCGGTTGTCGCCGCTGCGCGATGAGATCGTCTCCTTGTAGCTTCCAGCGGATCAACGTGCCATCTGACTCGACTGCCCACCATTCCTGAAAACCTTCTGGCGTCACAATTCGCGTGAGTGGCATACCGATGCGTACAGATGCACGCCAGTCGCTTCCGAGCAGCCAATTGACATAACGTTCCAACAAAGGACGATCAAGGCCGGTCTGCGCAAGGAATGAAGCTTCTTGTTCTGGGGTGATATGAATGCCCAACACATTGCGCGCCACGTTGCCAGGCGAAGCTTCTGTGATTAGAAACACTGTCACCGAGACTATCAGCATTGTGAGCAACATCAGAAGCACGCGGCGCACAATGAACTTAGCCACGCGATAAACCTCTTTCGTTACGCATTCACTAACCTCTAATGGTCCAACATCACAATATTACTGCGTTCCACCTGATATGCCGGGTGAAATGGCATCGATGAAGATGTATCAGCAGAATGGCTGCTGCCCGCTGTCGCAGATCCCGGAACACAGGGTGGACGGGGTATAAGAGGGAAAATAGGGGAACCAATCTCGCAATTAATGATTCTGTTGTTACATCCACTTTACGTACTCGGTTACCCTCATTCATATCGAAGGCCGGCGGTGCGACAGGCGCCGCGCCGCCGGCAACCAGTTAACAAACGAGCTTATGCCTTCTCCTTCCACACTTGGTTATAAAGGGCATACGCTGTGGGATGAGCGGGTACCCCGTGCACGATCTTGCGGAACGGAAGATGAATGTTCTGCCACCACGCAATGCCGATCGGCCCCCTGTCCATCATGATCTGCTCAATCTGGCAGAAGATCTTACGTCGCTCCTCTACATCCAGGGTTCCGTTTGCCTGAGTAAGCAGCTGGTTAAATTCATCATCCACCCAGCGCGTCTCATTCCACGGCACGGGATTGCCGTCTGCATCAGCGGTGTAGCCCAGATTGAGCACCATCGTGCCCAGGGGACGATGTGTCCATGGGGTGATTCCCAGATCGACCTCTGTCCACTTCTCCCAGTATTGGGCATTGGGCATCGTGTTGATGTTAATCTTAAAGCCAGCTGCTGCAGCGTCTTCCTTAAGTACCTCGGCATAGGAGACCACGTCTGGCCAACCGGTGCCAACGGCCAAATTAACCTCCAACCCATCCGGATACCCAGCCTCGGCAAGCAGCTGCTTGGCCTTTTCGGGGTCATACTTGGGAATGGGTTTCTCGCAGTACTCAGGATGCTTGGGATAGACGTGAAAATCAGCGCCCAGGAGACCCTGTCCAAAGTAGGCCAGATTCATAATCTTCTCGCGGTTCTGGCACAGCTTCAGCGCCATACGGACGTTATTGTCGCTCCAGGGCTCCATATCCACCCGCATACGCAGCACGCGCACCTGAGCCGTAGCAGCCTGCCATAGCGTGATATCCGGCGAGTCTTTTAGGCCGAGATAGGCATCAATGCCACCCAGGTCACCCATGTCCAGCACGTCCACTTCGCCGGCGCGGATAGCGGCCATCCAGGCGGTGAAATCCTCACCCATATCAATCCATTCCATAGCGTCCAGGTAGGGCAGTGGCTCGCCATCCTCGCCCTTCTGCCAGTAATCCTCTCGTCGCTTGAGCAGTACACGACCGCCTTCGCTGTACTCCACGAGCGTGTACGGTCCTGTTCCGTGTGGTGCCTTGAGGAAATCTCCTTCGAAGGTGCGATGGTTCAGTACCAAGGCAGGATAATGGAACAGATGCTCAGGCACCGCGATTTCTGGGCGCTCGAGGTGAAGCTTGACCGTATAATCGTCCACCTTTTCCACATTCTCGGGTTTCAAATAGCTCATCAACCCAAGCATGGAGGAGCCAACATCCTCGTTCAGCCACTGTCCGAAGGTGAAGACGACATCATCCGCATTGAATTCATCCCCGTTGTTGTGCTTGATCCCCTTGCGCAAATAGAGCGTCCAAGTCTTTAGGTCTTCGCTTGCCTCCCATTTTTCCAGCAACAAGGGATGGGTGATGTTGTTCTCATCGGTTTGGGTGAGATATTCGGCAACCTGACGCAGCTGATTTGAGGGAGCAACCCAAGAAAACTGAGCAGGATGGGTCACCTTATGGACGCGACTGGCGATTTTCAGCGTGCCACCACGCACCGGAGCAGCTTCCCTGCGTGGCACAGGCTTAAAGGTGGTCTCAGGGAGAACATCGGTCGTGGGCTGCGGTATGGCAGCCATAGTGCTAGCCGCGGCGACTGAGGTGCCCAACAAAACTGCATAACGAATAAACTCGCGCCTCGAAATCTTACCTTTCCACAGTTGATCCTGAAGATATGGTACAGCGGGATGTACTTTCCTGTCTGGCATGGCTTTTCCCCTTTCTTTTTCACTTGTCACACCGTTTTCTCAACCGACCATGCACAATTCCCAGGATGTCATTCTTCTAAGTACCGATAGCATCCCCCCTTTCCTTAGCAAGAAAATGGATGAAATGTACCCTGTCCGTTGTAAAGTCGCTGATGGGCCACATTTTATCACAACCTTGTTTCTATGCAACTGCATAACCAGGAAGTTTGTCAGTGGAGTTTGAGTTAAACGTTGGATCGTCCCTCATAGATGATGGATGATAGGCATCCCGGTGACTACTAGGTGGCGTGCATCACAAGGCCTACCGCTCGTTGTGGAACCCTTCAAGGTTGAGATTACCCACCTTCACCAAACTCCTCTCCCGCTCACCAATGCTCGACTGAGTTCTTGAGACCCTAGAAACACCCTTATCAAGGGGGGTTGCAGCTGCTCATCTTCTTGCAACAATGCCAACAACAGGGGATTTTTCCGCATTCCGTCGTAATATGAAAGTTGACTTTTATTGTCGGAAGAGGTAGTGTCCGGGATAGATAGGACTAAAAAGCTGAAAGTATGGGTGAAAGGTGGTGTCTGGTATGCGATCCCATTACTTTTTCGGGAAACCCTCTGTTCTGAGATTGGCGGTTGCTTGTAGCTTGCTTATCGTGGCGGTCGTTGGAACAGCGCCTGCAGTAGGAGCACAGTCGCCCTTGCTAGATCGGCCGTTCATTCTCCCTTTTCAAGGAGAAGCAGGACCCTCTACCTGGTTGCTTGCGCAACCCTACGGCAACACTGTCGGGGCGTTTCGACAGCGTTACATGACCTATGCGGGTAGCGGCGGCATCCACTTTGGGGTTGATCTGGCTGCACCATGTGGCACACCTGTGGTCGCTATGGCGGACGGCGTGGTGTTTGCCGTGGATGCGCTACGTTTTGGGTCAGCTCCGCACAATCTTATGATTGATCACCCGCAGCTGGGTTATGCTACCTTTTATGGTCATCTGCTGGAAAGACCCCAGTTAAAACCGGGACAGTTGGTGAAGGCAGGGGATGTGGTCGCGCTAAGTGGCGATCCAGCTGAGACGTGTGCTGGGCGGCCACATCTTCATTTCGAAATTCGCGATTTGGCTCACGTGCGCAAGTACAATCCAGTGATGCTCGTCCAGGCAGATTGGGACAACCTGGCCCTGGCAGGCGCGTTCAGCCAAGCATTCCAGTACGACTTGGATGAACCGCGCAAATGGCAGCACCTAGATGATCAACCTGAGGCCAGCGCTGGTGGTCCATTACTCAACGATTTTGTCAACCCGTGGCCACCTGATTTTCCGGTGGACAGGCGCTTAATGATGCCACTGCCATCTGATTCCATTACCAGCTGCACTCAGCCACCCCACCTAGCACGTGAAGGAACCATATCTGCGGAGACGGTGGCTTGGAGCAGTACTAATGCTGCCTCGCTAAGGATGCTCACCACTGATGGATGTTGTACACAGCCTTTTTGGTTGCCCGATGCACGACAGGTGCTGTTCATTGATCGACCCTCGCTGAAACGTCCGGCAGCAATCTGGGCTGTGAGTGTGGAAGCGCCCGAGACTGGACCGTATTTGTTCAGTGAATACATTGGCTTCTATACGTCTGACCTGAACTATCGCATTGTGCCGCAGGGCAATACTACTTTCATTGAGGAGCTGATGTGCCCTGCTGGCCCGGCACGTACGCGCTGGGCAGTCCCGGCCGGCGGACGGCTGGTAACCATTTCACCTGGGCGTATGCATATTGCTTGGCAGGTCAGCAATGAAGAGCTTCCCATCGAGCGTCGTATGGCCGAGATATGGGTTGCAACTCTAGACGGCAGCCAAGCACGCCGGGTTACGCGTTTGGCGCGCGGCAGTATTTTGGGTTGGGCGAGCGACGAAGTATTGATTGTCAGCGGACGCGAACGTTTGTCTGACCCTGAGCAGGTGTTCTGGGCTTTGTCACTCACAGATGGCAGACGTCTTGAGCTGGCGCGGTCAGATCGTCTGCGCGGGGGAAGTATATCGCCTGACGGTACATGGCTAGCATATTCAATTGCTCTCAGTAAGGAGCGCAATCAGAACGGGATCTGGGTTGTACGCACTGATGGGTCTCAGCGCCGCCAGCTGCCCCTTGCGCTATTCGGCTCATATCGCTGGCGGGACGGTCATCGTTTGCTCATCATCCCTCTTCGCTCAGCAGCACTATCACACGAGCTATGGGAGTTTGATGCACAGGATGGTGCAGCGCGAGCGCTGACCGACCCAGCGACAACATCTTTCAAGGTTACTAACAATGACTGGGCAGTGGCTCCTGACGGTCGCTCCATTGTCTTCGTGAGTGCACTGGACCACAACCTATGGTGGCTTCCCCTGCCGGAGTAAAAGATGTGATAATGTGTTGGTCGCCGAATCTCTCCGTTCTTTCGTAGAATGACGATATGCAGGGATACGAGAATAGGGTGCTCATCCACAGAGAATAGAATCTCTAATCCGATGTGGAAGGAACAGGGGAAGCGGATTGCGCTGCTGTCATTTGGGCGTTATAGTAATCGCACCAATTCTGCAACACACAGATGGAGCAGCGAGGATTGCGCGCCTGGCATATTTCACGCCCATGTCGAATGACATTCAGGTGAAATGGATAGTACATCTCTGGATCGAGCAATGCCTCTAATGCCTCATGTGCTTTTTCCACTGATATATGTGCATCCACCAGTCCTAGGCGGCGGGTGACACGGTAAATGTGTGTGTCCACCGGAAAAGCGGGCCGGCCCAACGCAAAGAGAAGCACGATCGCTGCTGTCTTTGGGCCAATGCCCTTGATCTGCATCAGCCACTCTTTAGCTTCCTGCACGGGTACATCTTTAAGGAAGTCGAGATTAAGGGCGCCGCACTGAGCAGTAATAAACTGCAGAGCTTGCTTAATGCGGGGCGCCTTCTGAGGTGCTAAGCCGGCAGGACGTATGGCGGCGGCGATCTCCTCGACTGGGGCATCGCGCACCATCTCCCAAGTAGGAAAAGCAGCCCGCAGTCGATTGAATGCCAGATCGCGATTCCCATCATTGGTGTTCTGGCTCAAGATAGTGCTCACTACTTCGGAAATGGCATCCAAGTGAGGTCGCCAAGTGGGGTGGCCATATACCTGCACCAGCTTTTCGTGAATGGCGTGTGCCTTGGCCCGCGAATCAGCTACACCCTTCGCGCTCATCGTAGCAGATCTTACCTAGAAGTAATCTCAGTATGCTCCAGTCTGAATGCGTACGCAAGATGTCTCCGCATCCCTATTCAAGAACAAACACCCCGCCTGCGTGCAAGTGCGGGGTGTTCGAGGTCATTCGATCGATCGGAATCACGGATTCGCTACTTATCCTGCAGCGCTGCCACACCAGGGAGCACACGACCTTCGAGGAACTCCAGTGAGGCTCCACCGCCGGTGGAAATGTGACTGAACTTGTCGGCTAGGCCGCTCTTCTCTACAGCTGCTGCCGAGTCACCGCCACCAACAATGGTGGTGGCACCTTGCAAGCCGGCCAGCACCTTGGCAATGGCGAAAGTACCCTCGGCAAAGCGCGGAAACTCAAAAACTCCCATTGGTCCATTCCAGACGACTGTCTTCGCGCCCTGCAAGTGATTACCAAAGTGAGCCACCGTCGCCGGCCCAATGTCCAGAATGCGCCAGCCGGCGGACACTTCATTTACCGGTACCACTTTAGACTGAGCATCTGGCTCGAAGCGGTCTGCTACCACACAATCCACTGGCAAGACCAGCTTGTCACCCCCTTCGCGGAGCAGCTCGCGTGCGGTGTCTAATGCCTCGTCCTCAACCAGGGAGTCGCCCACATGGTAGCCCTGAGCTTTGAAGAAAGTATTGGCCATCCCGCCGCCGATCAGCAGTGTGTCCACTTTGCTCAGGAGGTTACGGATGACAGCGATCTTGTCGGAGATCTTGGCACCGCCCATAATGGCTACGAATGGTCGCTCCGGAGAAGCTAGTGCCTTGCCCAGATAGTTGAGCTCCTTTTCCATAAGGAAACCTGCCACGGCTGGCAGGAAGCGAGCAACTCCTTCTGTGCTTGAATGCGCCCGATGGGCAGAACCAAACGCGTCATTGACGTAGACGTCCGCCAATCGTGCCATACCTTTTGCCAGCTCCAGGTCGTTTTTCTCCTCACCCGCGTGGAAACGGGTATTCTCCAGCATGATCACCGTTCCGGGTGCAGCGGAAGATACTACCTTCTCCACCTCTGGTCCCACACAGTCATCCAGCTGGACAACTGGTCGCTTGAGCAGCTCACTTAAGCGTGCGGACACCGGTTTCATGCTGAATTCAGGCGAGGGACCACCTTTGGGTCGTCCCAAATGGCTCATTAAGATGACCGTTTTGGCACCGTGATCGAGCAGATATTGAATGGTGGGCAAGGCAGCGACAATACGGCGATCATCGGTAACCACTCCATTTTTCAGCGGGACGTTGAAATCCACGCGTACCAGGACACGCTTATCCTTCACATCGATGTCTCGAATGGTCTTCTTGTTCATTGGTATACCCCACGTGAAAAACCTATAGACTTAGTGTACTCCCTCTCCACGAAATGGAGAGGGAGTACAGAGAGAAAGCAATCAGCAGCTTACATTTTGCTTGCAATGAGCTTGGCCAGGTCTGCCGTACGGCAGGAGTAACCCCACTCGTTGTCGTACCACGCCACCACTTTGACCATATTTCCTTGGCCACCCAACACTTGGGTGAAGGGTAGGTCGACCAAGCTGGAATGTGGATCACCCTTGAAATCGATGGATACCAGTGGCTCGTCTATTGCGGCCAGGATACCCTTGAGCGGTCCTGCCGCAGCATCGCGAAATGCCTGACGGAGTTCTTCCGTGTTGGCTTCTTTCTCCACCAGTGCGGTGAAGTCCACCACAGACACAGTGGGGGTGGGAACACGCAGCGCGTAACCATCGAATTTCCCTTTCAGATCGGGAATTACCAGCGCAACCGCCTTAGCGGCGCCGGTCGTAGTTGGGATGATACTCAGTGCCGCAGCACGGGCGCGACGCAGATCTTTGTGAGGCAAATCCAGGATACGCTGATCGTTGGTATAGGCATGCACCGTGGTCATCATTGCCTTCACGATGCCATATTTCTCATGCACAACCTTTGCTGCCGGCGCCAAGCAGTTGGTCGTGCAGGAAGCGTTAGAAAGGATGTGGTGCGTTGCTGGATCGTAGTCTTTGTCATTGACACCGATCACGATGGTCTTGTCCTCGCCCTTAGCTGGGGCACTGATGATAACCTTCTTTGCACCGGCATCGATGTGTTTCTGGGCATCCTCACGCTTGGTGAATAGGCCGGTCGACTCGACTACAATCTCTACTTCCAGGCTGCGCCACGGCAGATTGGCCGGGTCCTTCTCTTGGAGCACCTTCACGAACTTGCCGTTAATCAACAGCCCGCCCTCGGCGACTTCCACGGTGCCATCGAAGCGACCATAGTTGGAGTCGTACTTGAACAGATGGGCCATCGTCGGCAGGTCACCGATGTCGTTGACGGCAACTACTTCCAAGTCGTTGGGGTGGTATTCCCCGATCGCTTTGAGCACCTGACGACCAATGCGGCCGAACCCATTAATCCCTACTTTAGTAGCCATAGTGAAACTCTCCTTCATAACATTGAGTGTTATCTGAGCTGATTGCTGTTACTAGTTTTTATCCGCTGACATGTCCCCAGTGGAGTCGTCAGCTGTTGGTCAGATTGCGAGATTGCCTTTCGTACCAATTCATAAGTACACGTGCCAGCTTGTCAGGGTGATGGCGCCAGGGACGCTGCTCGTCCACTACATCTGCAGCGATCACCTGATATTCCGTCCCCAACGGCTTGCGCATCACCACCTGTTGGAAATTCCAGCTAGGCGGTGGAGTATCCACCAGATTGGTATTGACCAGCACACAAGGGAACAAACATGGTCCGGTGTGTCGCTCCAGCGCTATGACATGATCACACACCTCGAAACCTTCTGTCTCACCTGCCTGTGTTGCCACGTTGCAGATATATACCTTGAGGGCAGTGCTGGCACGGATCGCGCTTACAATGTCATCCACCAGCAGATTGGGCAACACACTGGTAAATAGACTGCCAGGGCCTGCCACGATCAAATCGGCCTCTAGAATGGCACGCACTGCAGGGGGATAAGCGGACACATTATCCGGCTGCAGATACACCCGTTCGATTGGACGACGTGCTTCTGGAATGGCGCTTTCTCCCGACACAGTTCGGTTAGCGGAGTCCTCGCCCGCTAGCTCGGCGCAGAGCGTGACGTCCTCCAGGGTCGAGGGGATGATCTGGCCCCGAATGGCAAGCACCCGTCCGGACTCTACAAGTGCCCTCTCGAAACTGCCCGTAACTCCTGTCATGGCCGTTATAAACAGATTACCAAAGCTATGACCGTCCAGTGCACCTGTACTGCCAGCTTCTCCGACGCGCGAAGGGAAACGATACTGAAAAAGCTGGGTGATTAATGCTTCGTCATCAGCCAACGCCGCGATACAGTTCCTAAAATCTCCCGGTGGGGGCACACCCAGTTCGCGGCGCAGCTGTCCAGAGCTGCCACCGTCATCTGCTACGGTGACGATAGCGGTGATGTTCTCTGTGTAGTGTTTCAGGCCACGCAATAGCGTGTTGAGCCCGTTACCGCCCCCGATTACCACCACCTTGGGACCACGTCGCTTTAGGCGATGGCGATAAAGCACATCCACTACGCTGGCGCTACCCGGAGGCACGAAGGCGCCCAGCAAGGAGTGGTTAAACTGGTATATGGCAATCGCTGCCAGGCTCAAGCCGACAAAGGCTATGCTCAGTGGGCGTGCCCAACTTGGCAGAAACGCTAAGGTGAGCACTTGCCACGCTGACCGTGAGAGCCATCCAGAAGTGTAAAGGTCATACAACAAATGTGCAAATGCCAGGCCCAGGAAGGCTATGCCAACCAGCAATAACACCAACCAACGTTTGACGCCCAGGCCTGGATAGAGCCACTTCTGGGCAGAGCCCACTTTGCGGCCCATAGTCACTCCCCTGAGGAGCACACCACTGTTTGATCACCAACGGATTATATGCTGGCAGCGAGCTTAAGTCAAAGAAAGACTCGACAAGGGGATGGAATGAGGGTACGCAAGCAGGAAGCATAAGAGCCATTCTTCGAACAATTAGTGTACGGCCACACAGTGCCCCCGGGTCACTTCTTATGGTTAGTGGGACGAGGTGACGGCTGGTTGCTATTCATCATCTCATTATTCCACTCCATCTGTCAATGGTACTTGCCATAAATAAACTATTGTGATATAATTGTAAAGAGGATTTAACGTAGGGGAGACCTGTAATGCCCAACATACTTTGCACGGAATACGACCGGGACTGTCGTGAATTTGTCGCCTTTGTGTTGCGGCAAGCTGGCCATCAAGTGTTTGAGGCATCGAACGGTGCTCAGGCAGTACAGATCGCGCGTGAGGAGCCCATCGACCTAGTTCTGCTTGAGGTGCGCCTGCCGATGCTTACCGGCTATCAGGCTGCCCGTCTGATTTGCAAAAGTTCGCCCCGCACACTTATCATGTTTCTCAGTGCGCGTGGGCTCTCTTATGAGGTGGAAAAAGCGTTCGATTGCGGCCCCACAGTGGTGGATTATCTCGTCAAACCAGTCACTGCAGACCAGCTGGTACAGCGTGTCGAATCGGTCTTGCGCGTGGCACGTTCCTACGGTACCTGTGTGGTGCGCCAAGAGAGCCTTGCACGGCCTGATCTAGTACACATACGCCTGCGTCCCTGAGAACGGCGTGTCATAATGCCTGCCTCGTACCGGGCTTCATAGTTGTTTGATTCAATGCGCGAAGAAGCCGCGGGTGCTCCTTCATCCAGCACTTGTCCGTCGTGGAACCTGAGTCTCGTCAATGGAAACAAGCACTTTAGCAACTGACGCAAAAATCCTTTCGTCTTTAGCTTCCCCGCGACAGAAGCTGATAGTTACTGGAGCATACTACGCCGCGTTCATTGGGCTTGGGTTGGGGGTCGCTGCCATCGGTCCGACTCTTCCTGGCCTGGCGCAACACACCCATACTGACCTGGGTGGGATCAGCTCCCTGTTTACAGCTCATAGCATGGGCTATCTACTGGGATGCTTGCTTGCCGGACACATTTACGACCGTGTGCGCGGACATCCGGTTATGGTTGCCATGCTGGTTGTGATGGCAGCCACAATGTTTCTGGTTCCACTGATGCCACTCTTATCCCTTTTGACAACGGTGGTTTTCCTTCTGGGTCTCTCGGGTAGCATCCTGGACGTAGGCGGGAATACCTTGCTCGTGTGGGTGCACCAAGACAAAGTAGCTCCCTACATGAATGGACTGCATGCCTTTTTTGGAGTCGGCACCGTCATCGCCCCAATTGTCATTGCCTTGTTGGTGCAACTCAGCGGAGATATTATATGGGCCTATTGGACGTTGGCCCTTTATCTGATCCCGATTGCAATATGGTTAACGCGCCTGCCCTCGCCGACTCACAGACATAACCACGACAACGCTCCCGCTCAGATCTCGGATTATCCACTGGTTATACTGATCGTGCTGTTGTTTATTCTTTATGTTGGCGCTGAATTCGCGATGGGAGGTTGGCTGTATTCATATGCTGTGACGCTGAAGCTGGCGGACAAGGTCACAGCAGCCTACTTGACCTCAGTATTTTGGGGAGCGTTTACCTTTGCTCGCCTGATGGGAGTGCCGATCAGTATGCGTGTTCGACCACGTTACATCCTGTTGGGCGATTTTGCTGTTGCTATGCTAGGCATTGGGCTGATTCTGCTCTGGTCTGGATCCAGCACTGTTTTATGGATTGGTAGCGTTCTGACCGGTTTCGGAATGGCCTCGATTATCCCTGTTATCCTCTCTCTAGCAGAGCGGCGCATGGTAATCACTGGGCGTGTCACCAGCTTTTTCTTCGCCGGCGGTTCGGTGGGTGGTATGATTTTGCCTTGGCTTATCGGCCAATTCTTCGAACCGCTTGGCCCGTCGGTCGCGATGTGGGGTATCTTGCTCAGCCTGGCTACAGCAACAGCAGTGCTCCTGGTGATCCTCAAAACTACCCCGGTGAGGGCTGCACCGGTTCATGCTCTCCCGTCCGAAGCGATTTCACAGCCGTCCTCCCTCTCTGGCAGCCAATCCGGAGCATCGAGCTGTGGATCGGGGTGATTTGTTTGCACCGCGCCGCCAGTCTGCCCGTACGATAGCCATCGCTCAGACAGTCGGCTACTACGGGGGATATCTGGTCATTGGCATGTTCGTGGCCTCATTGGGGCCAACCTTGCCGTGCCTGGCGCAAAACACGGGTAGCTCGGTCAGCAGCATCAGCTCCCTATTCCTGACACGTTCATTTGGCTACCTACTAGGCTCTTTACTGTGTGGCCGCTTGTACGATCGTGTACCGGTCCACACGCTGATGGGGAGCATGCTGATTGTCATCGCTGTACTACTAGCTGTGACCCCTCTCGTCCCAGTGCTCTGGGTGCTCACTCTTGTGCAGCTTGTCCTGGGGTTGAGCGTGAGCACACTCGACGTAGGCGTCAACACCTCTCTAATGTGGGTGCACCGTGCCAGCTCAGGCGCGTTTATGACTGCCGGACATTTCTTCTTCGGCACTGGTGGACTGTTGACACCGGTGTTGGTCACCTACCTAGCTCAGATCAGCGGAGGGATCTACTGGTCGTACTGGGCCTTAGCCCTGCTAGTGTTGCCTGTTGCCCTCTGGGTGTTCAGCCAGCCAAACCCGACGCGCACGGTCGAGCGAATGGAATCTGGCCAACCAGTTCGAATCAATCGAACTTTGGTCTTCCTGGTCACGCTGTTCCTCTTTCTCTATGTAGGTGTGGAGAGCAGCTTCGGAGGATGGATTTTCACGTATGCTCGTACCCTGAAGATGGGAGATGATACCCTCATCTCTTACCTGAACTCAACCTTCTACGCTGCGTTCACGGTGGGTTGCCTGATCGCTACTCCTCTGGCAATGCGTTTTAGACCGCGCCATATCCTGTTGGGCGATTTGCTCGGTTGTCTGACTGGCCTGATTGTGATTCTAATGCAGCCCGAATCGCTTGTCGCACTGTGGATTGGCACACTTATTGCAGGTCTGGCGATTGCGTCCGTCTTCCCTGTGACCTTGGGGTTTGCGGAACGTCGCCTTGCGATTACAGGAAGTGTCACGGGCTGGTTCTTCGCTGGCGCCGGTGCAGGGGGAATGTTGCTGCCATGGCTGATCGGTCAGCTCTTCGAGGTCGTCGGACCAATGGTGGCTATGTACGGGATGGTACTTGATCTCCTAGTCGCTTTGCTGACGTTGTTCATTCTGATGCGGTTCGAGCCAACACGTTACGTTCAACACGTGCCGGCAGCTGCCAGCGGCGGAAGTGAAGACTGAGCATTTCCGGCGAGAGCAAAAAGAGAGGCAGGCCCATGGCCTGCCTCTGTGGTTCATATGGCGCTTGCACGCGAAAACAATATAGCAGACCCTTATCCTCTGTAACACAGAATAGGGTTACGTGCTGCCTTCACCTCATCTAGACGCGAGACCGGAGTAGTATGAGGCGCCTCATGCAACAACGCAGGATTGGTTCGGGCTTCTTCCACGATTGTTGCGATGGCCCGGGCGAACGCATCAAGCGTTCGTTTGCTCTCTGTCTCGGTCGGCTCGATCATTAGCGCTTCACGGACGATCAACGGGAAGTAGTAGGTAGGCGGATGGAAACCGTAATCAATAAGACGCTTGGCCACGTCCAATGCACGCACATCGGTGCCGGGCACATCGCCTTTCACAACAAACTCGTGCATGCAGGTGCGTTCCACTGCCACGGGAAAATGAGGCGATATCAGAGCTTTTAGATAGTTGGCGTTGAGCACAGCGTGCTCGGCCACGGAGCGCAGTCCTTCAGGCCCATGCATTCGGATGTAAGTGTACGCTCGGACGAACATACCATAGTTGCCAAAAAAGGATCTGACTCGGCCAATCGACTTCTCCGGGGTCATAAGATAAAACCGGTCGCCTTCCCTGGCGACAATTGGCCCCGGCAGGAAAGGCACCAAACGTTCGGACACGCCTACCGGCCCACTCCCGGGTCCTCCACCTCCGTGGGGCGTAGAGAACGTTTTGTGCAGGTTGAAATGCATCACGTCAAAACCCAAATCACCCGGTCGCGCAATTCCCAATAGGGCATTCAGATTGGCACCATCGCCATACATCAGCCCACCACACGCGTGCACTGTCTCGCACACCTCGAGCACATGTTCCTCGAACAGTCCAAGTGTGTTGGGATTAGTGAGCATCAAGCCAGCTACTGTATCATCACAAGCTTGTTTAAGCGCTACTAAATCCACATTGCCGCGGCTGTCGGAGGGCAATTGCACAACAGTAAACCCGGCCATAGCGGAGGAAGCAGGATTAGTGCCGTGAGCCGAGTCGGGAATGAGAATTTTCCGACGCTGCGCCTGTCCTCGGCTGCGATGATAGGCGCGCATCATCAGTACACCAGTCAACTCTCCATGAGCACCCGCTGCAGGTTGGAGTGATACTCCGGCAAATCCAGCAATCTCTTTAAGTGCTTCCTGGAGCTGGTACATCAGCGCCAAGCTACCCTGCAACGTCTCCTCTGGCTGCAAAGGATGTACCTGTATGAGGCCCTCGATGGAAGCAGCTTTTTCATTCACCTTGGGATTGTACTTCATCGTACATGATCCCAACGGATAAAAGTTTGTGTCAATGCAATAGTTCAGCTGGCTAAGCCGTGTAAAATGGCGTACCAGATCTAGCTCGCTCACCTCTGGTAAAGGTAGCTCGGAGCGCACATAACCATCAGGCAACGGTGTAGCTGGAACATCTAATTGTGGTAGGGTAAAAGCGGTGCGACCCGGCGTGGAGATCTCGAACAACAATGGCTCGCTCATTTGACCGCCTCCTTCAACGCGGCGACCAGGCGATCGATTTGTTCGCGCGTGTTCATCTCGGTCACGCATACCAACATCTCACGTTCTAAATGGGGATAGTCTTTCTCTAGATCATAGCCGCCCAAGATGCCCTTCTCTAGAAGCATTTGATTCAGCTCAGCCACTGGCATAGGACATCGCACTCGAAACTCATTGAAGAAAGGACGAACGGTTGTCACAGCGAAACCAGGCAGTTGAGCGATCTCTCGGGCTGCGTAGTGTGCCTTGTGATAACACAGCTCAGCGACAGAGCGCAGCCCCTGCGGACCCATATAGGCCAGATAGATCGCAGCGCGCAAGGCGATTAAGCTCTGGTTGGTACAAATATTGCTGGTCGCCTTCTCGCGTCGTATGTGCTGTTCCCGCGGGGTGAGTGTCAACACATAACCACGCCGTCCCAGCCTGTCCGTCGTCTCGCCCACCAGCCGGCCAGGCATACGCCTTACATACTCTTCGCGGGTGGCGAAAACACCAAGATATGGTCCGCCACAGTTTAGGCCAGCGCCCAGTGGTTGTCCTTCGGCTGCTACAATATCAGCACCATAATCACCTGGGGGTGTCAGGAGGCCTAAGCTGATGATCGGATTGCTCACAACCACTAGCAAGGCCCCTCGGGAATGCACATGCTCTGCCAGGCCTTGTACATCCTCAAGTTCACCCAAAAAATTAGGGTTCTGGATGATCAGACAGGCGGTCTCCTCGTCAAGTGCAGCAACAAGGTCAGAAAGCCCTAGTGTCAAATCCTCATCGCCGGTGACGTGGGCCAGCTCACTGTCCGCAGGCAAGTAGGTGCGCAGTGTCTGGCGATACTGAGGATGGACCATCGGAGAGATCAGCACCTTCTTTCGCTGGCCACGTACTATGCTAAGAGCCATCAAAGCCGCTTCTGCCATCGCGGTTGCACCATCATAGTGGCTGGCGTTGGCTACTTCCATTGCTGTGAGCCGAGCGATCATACTCTGGTACTCGAACATCGCTTGCAGAGTCCCCTGGCTCACCTCAGGCTGGTAGGGCGTATAGGATGTAACAAATTCGCCACGGCTGGCCAGATGATCCACCACACTGGGGACGAAGTGGTGATACGCACCAGCCCCAAGAAAGATAGCAAAGTGCCCAGCAGAACGATTCCTACGTGCCAGTACGTTCAGCTCTTCGAGTATCTCCATCTCGGAAGCCGCTGGGGGCAAATTGAGGCGAGGGAAACGCACTTGTGCCGGCACATCCTGGAACAAAGCTTCCAGCGATGAAACTCCTATAGTTTCCAACATCGCGCGCCGATCAGCGTCTGTATGCGGAATATAGGGCATAACTTTATGCTCCTGTGACAGATTTTTCGTATTCTTCCGGGGTAAGCAAGCTGTCCCACTCGGCAGGATTGGAGGGTTTGATCTTGATCATCCATCCTTTGCCGTAAGGATCTTTGTTCACCAGCTCGGGGGAATTTAACAACTCTTGGTTCACAGCGAGAATCTCCCCACTCACAGGCATATACAAATCGGAAGCTGCTTTGACCGATTCGATGACTCCGAACTGGTCACCCCTGTTGAACGAAGCACCTACCTCTGGAAGCTCTACGTACACCACGTCGGACAGCTCTTCCTGGGCGTGATCTGTGATCCCGCACACCATAGCGTCTCCCTCCAGGCGGACCCACTCGTGGCTCTCAGTATAACGAGCGTTGGCATCTAGCTTCATCTTCATACCTCCTAATTTGTTGTGTAAAAATCAATTGCGAATACTATGACCCAGTGATCTCCATAACGTTGGTATCACGTGCAGACCGTTCGTCCATAGACCTACTTTTCCAGAGTCATGATCGATAGGTCGGCACGTAAAATGGCCGAGGGACAATCCGAGCCCTGCGCGGTCGGTCGCGAATGACGATCTCAATCTCAGCACCCATATGCGCTATTCCTGGAGGCACATAGGCCATGCCAAGATAACGACCAGTGCTCGGAGAATACATACCTGTTGTAACCTCCCCGACATCAACGCCATTGTATCTTACGGTATATCCATGGCGCGGCACACTTCGGTCGCTCATCTCAAAGCCGATCAGCGTTCTAGTAGTCCCTTCCAGTTCTTGCTTCAAAAGCGCATCGCGTCCAACAAAGTTCTTGTGCAGGCTTAGAGCAAATCTCAGGTTTGCTTCGATAGGGGTATAGTACGGACTAATTTCCCGCCCATAAAGAGGCATACCCGCCTCGAAACGCAAGCTATCGCGCGCAGCCAACCCTGCAGGTTTAATCCCTACTGGGGCTCCCTCTGTCAAGATACGCTCCCAGACCTGTTCCGCATATTCACTCGGAAAGAAGAGCTCGAAACCGTCTTCTCCAGTATATCCAGTACGAGAGAAAAGAGTTGGCACCTCGTCCCATAGCGTACCCCTCACCACACCGAAACGTGGTAAATCAGCGAGGTCCACGCTGGTGAGGAGGCTCAGAATCTCTAGTGCGCGGGGCCCCTGCACGGCAAGCATATAGATCTGTTCTGAAACATCACGTAATGTGACCTCGAACGAGTTGATATGGGCACGCATCCATGCCAGTGCTTTTTCCCCGTTCGCTGCGTTCATGACAAGAAGGTAGTATGGTGTTCCCTCACTTTCGTTGTCCTCAGCCAGCCGATAGACAAGAGGATCGTCCACAATGCCACCATCATGATAGCATAGGCAAGTATAATGTGCTGTAAAAGGTTTCAGCCGTCGCACATCGTACGTCAGAAGCTGGTTCAGATAGCTCTCCGCTTGAGAGCCACGAACCTCGATTTGTACCATATGGTCAATGTCGAACAGCCCAGCTGTACGACGGGTAGCATGGTGCTCCTCCAGCGGGCCATCAGCATACTGCACAGGCATTTCCCACCCTGCAAAGGTGGTCATACGCGCACCATGCTTTATATGCCAATCGTAGAGAGCGGTTCTTCTGGGCTGGCCAGCCATCATCTCGCACTCCCCTTAGTCTTGGCCAACAAAAATAGGCGCATACCCTATGCGCCCTCTGCCCTGTTCTGTACCTGAGAGTTTCGCCTGTCGCGCTTCTTGGGCTGCGACAAGCTTGCTCCTTCGGTGCGGCATCAATGCCGACTCTCCAGAGTGTCGTCAGCGAGCGATCCTTTTGCCTGAGAGTATCGTCGTGCGAGTCTGGGCCAGCTCACACGCTTGCACCTTCGGCGCCTCGGGATAGGAGGTCTCTCCCGCTCGCCTCACTCGACTATTCAATCTGGTCTCGATTCAAAAGTGATTCTATTATTCTATGGGCTGATTGTCAATCGCCTAGCCCAAAGAATGCCCGCCTTGGGTGTGGAGACAACATCTCTTTGCCATAGTGTGTTGCCGAATATTTGAGCAAGGACCTGCAAGGTTCCGATTATGTCCCGTGCTATAGCGATTCATTTAGTTTTTCAGTCCTTTGTGTTTTGCCCTCGCAACGTGAAGGCAGAGCTTTGAGCCGCATTTTATCACAGAGCGGACCTTCGTCGGAGAAGACAATTGCTGCTCATCTCATCTTGTCCCCCATTTGCGGTTGTATATAATAAAGAAACTGAGATTTTGCCTGAAAGTGGACCTGGCAACAAGGCAACCGAGGAGTAGAACTCTGCCTGTCTTGCTGACTTTGCAGATCCATCAAAGCCCATAAACCCAACAGTCGCCGGCAAGGAGTCCACTAGAAAACTATGGAATTGCACCAATTCCCTCGACCTCCTCAAGACAACGGACGCGGCGTCCATTGGAGTCTAAGCGTCTATGAATGGGGCAAGCGCAATTGGGACTTCTGGCGTGATCAGCTGTTGGCGATGAAAATCAAGTGGGTCAAGATTATGGATGACGGAGGTGGATCCGGTCTGCGTCTGGCGCGCCAGTTGATCGATATGGAGATTATGCCGGTCGTGCGACTCTATCGCCCCCAGCAAAATCCTGGTAACATTGGCCAGCGCGGACGAGAGACCGTGCGTCGTTACATTCAAGCGGGCGCCGTATACTTTGAGACCAACAATGAGCCAGATCTGGATTTGGAATGGCGAGCTCCCAAACCGCCCAACTGGCTGGACATCGTAGTGGATAACTTCATTATCGACGCCGACATCATTTTGGAGGAAGGTGGGTATCCCGCAGTGCCTGCCTTCGGGGTGGGATCGCAGAAAGACCCTTTTGCGAAGATCGTCCAGCGTGGTCGACGTGACATCCTGGATGGTGGAGCTTGGGCTGCGATTCACAACTATTGCCTGGGTCGGCCGCTCGAATACCCCAACGACCCTGTTAACCTCGAGGGCGTGCCTATTACTCAGGAAGAATGGGAAGCTATGGGTGGCATGTGGGCATGGGAGATGGGCGTGGACGCAGTCAATGAAGCACGCCGGCGGATGGCTAATCCCAACGCCAGCATTATGACCGACAGTACTTGTTTCCGCGGGTTCGAGTATCTTAACCACCTTATCGTGCAGGCGGTGGGGCATTCTATTCCTATTATGATGACCGAGGGAGGTTATAACGTGGGACAGCGCGCCGGCACAACCTTCGGCGATGATCCGCGCTATCCTAAGCCGACCCCAGTGGTTGCCAGCCAGATGAACTTGGAAATGTTCCGATATATGCAAGGCGATCGAGAGATATTGGGTCAGAAAGTACCTGACTATTTCTTCGCCGCAATGCCATGGCTGATCGCCGCGTACCGTATTGGCGTGTATTCCCCCGTCGCAGAGAGCCAGGGACCATGGTTCACCCATCAGTTCGATCAGCAGTTCGGACTGCGTGGTGAGCTACCTCTAGTGCAAATGCTCAAAGACCTGCCGACGCGCGTGCGTCAGGATGGTCCTGTGCCTCCCCAGTGGGCTAAATCACCCTACCATCAGGAGTTAGGACGCAATTGGGACTGTCGTCTAAAATATCTGGGGGTTCGGCTGGAACCAGTAACTGATAATAGTGGCCCCTATTGGAAGTTGGTAAGAGCACAGTGGTTCGACGAAGACGAAGTGGTCGGCGCAGGGTATATTTTTGTCAAAGCGCTTGACGAAAAAGGGAATCCTATTGAAAATGCTACATTCATCGTGGCTCGCAAGGATGCCAGCGACCAGGTTCCCACTAAAGGTTCCATAGACGGCTACTGGGGCAATTACCCAATGTACGGCTGCTTAGGTACTTACAAAGTGCGTATGAACCATCTGGGTTATCCATCTGAGACGGTCGCCGGCCTTGGTCTGGGATTGGAAGATGCGCCACGCCTGTGGACGCGTACCGCCTTTCGACTAACTTTCCAGCTGGTCAAGCCAGATCGATCAAACGGTAGTGGCAAGCCGTTAGACGAAACAGAACGTCAGGCTGCTCTGCGTAGAGCAGTGATTAACGCTGCAAAACCCCACTTGATCCCGCTGGATCCCAGCACCCCATTTCATCAGTACGCACGCCGACACGGGTTAGGAGAGCGCCTTTCCACTGAGTTTACCCTTGAGCACGAAGGGGTGCAGTACAAAGCGCAAGCGTTTGTTAAAGGCGTCGTCTATGCGCCGATCAATGCACCTGATCAAGTGGCCCACGTGCCCTATACGGGGTAAAATAGTTAAGAAATTCACGAATCGCTTTGCCAGGGAGATTTCATGGACGCACAGACAATTCTCGAGAAAGAAAAGCAATACTTGTGGCCCAGCCATATTCACTACTACCAACAGCCTCTGCCATTGACGCGTGGTGAGGGAATGTATGTATACGACGTTGAGGGCAATCGCTACCTGGACTTTTTCGGGGGTATTCTCACGATCAGTGTGGGGCATTGCCACCCGAAGGTGACAGAAGCGATCAGGCAACAAGTGGGTACTCTGGTGCATACATCCACCCTATACCCTCATGAGAACCATGTCCGGCTGGCAGAGAAGCTCGCTGAGATAACACCCGGTCGTCTCCAGAAGTCCTACTTTTGGAACAGTGGCACCGAGGCAAACGAAGCAGCCGTCTTGTTGGCGCGCGAGGCGACTGGCTGTCAGGACGTGATCGCGCTGCGCTATGGCTATAGCGGTCGCTCGGCTCTTACTACCACCTTGACTGCTCAATCCCCATGGCGCGTGGGGGGAGCGCAAGTGTTAGGCATACACCATGCCCTGAATCCGTACTGCTATCGCTGTCCTCTCAAGGCCACCTATCCCCAATGTGGGGTGGCGTGCGCGGAGGACGTGGAACAGGTGATCAAGACAGTCACCACAGGGCGTGTTGCTGCTTTCCTTGCGGAGCCCATCCAAGGTGTAGGGGGGTTCATAACCCCACCTCCCGAATACTTTGAGATTGCTGTTGGCATTGTGCGCAAATATGGGGGACTATTCATCTGCGATGAGGTTCAAACTGGTTTCGGGCGCACAGGCAAGTTCTGGTTTGGCATCCAGCATTGGCGAATAGAGCCGGATATTATGACGATGGCAAAAGGAATCGCTAACGGTACACCATTAGGCGCCACCATCGCCATACCAGAGGTAGCGGACAAGCTGAAGGGTCTGATGATTTCCACCTTTGGGGGCAATCCTGTTTCCTGTGCTGCAGCGCTGGCAACAATCGAGGTTATAGAAGAGGAGAAACTACCTCAACATGTAGATCAAATGGGGACTCTCCTGCGCAATGGATTGGAGACCCTGAAGGAAAAATATCCTGTGATCGGCGATGTGCGAGGCAAGGGACTGATGCAAGGCATCGAAATGGTGCGTGACCGCCAGACCAAGGAGCCGGCCACGCGCGAAATTGCTCATCTATTTGAGGCGACGCGCCAACGGGGTCTGCTGATCGGCAAAGGCGGCCTGTACGGTAACGTGGTACGTGTTACACCTCCTCTGATCGTGTCCCAACAGGAGATCGAGCAAGCGCTTGAGATACTTGATCACGCGTTCGGGGAGGTACAGGAGACACTCTAATTGGGATTCGAGACTCTTGACTGGAGATGGAGAACATGCCAGACGAACTGTCGCGCGAGGAATTGCTGGAGATGTATCGCCAGATGGTACTTATCCGGCGTCTTGAGGAGAAAGCGGCCGAACTCTATACCGCTGGTCTGATCGGCGGCTTTCTCCATTTGTACATCGGTGAAGAAGCCATCGCCGTTGGCGCGTGTAAGGCGCTGCGGCCTGATGACCACTTGTTAACTGCATACCGTGACCATGGCTGGGCCATTGCACGCGGACTCGATCCCAAGCGGGTGATGGCTGAGCTGCTCGGCAAGGCAACCGGGGTCAGTGGTGGCAAAGGAGGTTCTATGCATCTGGCGAGCGCCGAACACAATTATTGGGGCGGCCATGCCATTGTGGGTGGTCACCTGCCGCTGGCCACCGGCGTGGGGTTAGCGATCCGCTATCGGGAGGAGGACAAAGCAGTACTGTGTGTGTTTGGTGAAGGTTCAACCAACATTGGTTACTTTCATGAGTCGCTCAACTTGGCAGCGGTGTGGAAACTACCGGTCGTCTATTTAGTTGAGAACAACCAGTATGGGATGGGTACCGAGGTCAGTCGTGCTTCCTCGCGCTCTAACATTTTTGAAAAGGGGTGTTCCTATGACGTGGCCAGCGCCCCAGTGGATGGACAGGACGTGCTGGCTATGTATCGAGCAATGCGCGAGGCACTGGATTACGCGCGAGAGCATGGGCCATTCCTTATGGAAGCCAAAACCTACCGTTATTCTGGGCATTCCATGGGTGACCCAGAGCGTTATCGGAGCAAGGCCGAAATTGAGCAATGGCGTGCCCATCATGATCCTATTGATCGTCTAGCAAACTTGTTGACCTCGCAGGCGCTGGCCAAGGAAACAGATTTGCAGAAAATCAACCGGGATGTTGAGGAAGAAATGGAAGAAATAGTGCGTTTCGCTAAAGAGAGCCCCGAACCCGAGGATGATGCTCTCTATGAGCATGTTTATGTTCAACCAGTCCCGGTGCAATAGGGAGGTGAACTGGTATGGCACATATTACTATGCGGGAAGCCATCAGTCAGGCGCTGCGCGAAGAAATGTATCGCGACGAACGTGTGTTTATCATGGGCGAAGAGGTCGGCGTATGGGGTGGTACGTATGCAGTGACGCGTGGTTTTCTAGACGAGTTTGGAGAGAAGCGGGTGCGCGATACTCCCATTGCTGAAGGGGTTATCGTCGGCGCTGCTATCGGTGCCGCTATTGCTGGTCTACGCCCAGTTGCCGAACTTATGACCATCAATTTCGCTTTCTTGGCGATGGACCAGATCGTGAACCATGCAGCCAAGCTCCATTACATGTTCAATGGACAAATCCGTTGCCCTCTGGTGATTCGCACAGTGGGTGGCGGAGGCCGTCAGCTCGCTGCGACGCATTCACAAACACCAGACGTGGTGTTTGCCCACTTTCCCGGGCTGAAGGTAGTGGCGCCCGGGACACCTGCAGATGCAAAGGGTCTGCTCAAGGCGGCTATCCGTGATGAGGACCCTGTCTTTTTCATTGAGCATGCCACCCTCTATCAGCTGCGAGGTGAAGTGCCAGACGACGAGGAATATCTGGTGCCCATCGGGGTCTCGGATGTGAAGCGAGAGGGAAAGGACGTGACCATCGTCTCCTACTCTAAGATGCTGCAGACCTCTTTGCAGGCAGCAGAGCAGCTGGCCAAAGAGGGGATCGAGGTTGAAGTCGTTGATCTGCGTACGCTGCGCCCACTTGATATGAGACCCGTGCTAGAATCTGTGCGGAAAACCAACCGCTTAGTGGTGGTAGAGGAGGGTTGGCGATCCTACGGCATAGGTGCCGAGGTAGCCACACGCGTTATGGAACAGGCGTTTGACTACCTGGACGCTCCAGTACGGCGCGTTGCCCAGGCAGAAGTGCCACTGCCATATAACAGAAGGTTGGAACAGATGGCATTGCCCCAAGTTGAGGATGTTGTGCATGCCGTCAATGATGTGCTATATCGGAAAGTAAGTAGCTAAGGAGGCGTTTCGGTGGCTGAACTGCTCACAATGCCCAAAATGGGCTTTGACATGGCAGAAGGAACGTTGGTACAGTGGGTCAAGAGAGAAGGCGATCCAGTGGCCGAGGGTGATGTGGTCGCCATCATTGAAACAGATAAAGCAAATGTGGAAGTGACCTCCTTCAGGTCAGGGGTGTTGCGTAAGACCCTAGTAGAAAGCGGGACGGTTGTGCCAGTCGGCAAGCCCATTGCCATTATTGGAAGCGCTGATGAGGATATTCAGGGATTGCTTGGTGAAACGGTAGAGGTGCCCGCTGGGAAGGTACCTGCAGTGACTGCGGCTGAAGCAGAAGCTCCTCTTGCGGTAAGTGTCACTGAGGTGCCAGAGGTTGAGGCTGGTCGTGTGCTGGCCTCCCCGTTAGCACGTCGCATGGCCTCTGAGCTGGGCATCGATTTGTCCCAGGTGCGTGGCAGCGGCCCCGGAGGGCGTGTCACCAAGGCAGACATTGAAGCCTTTGTACGCGAGTCAGCACAACGGGTGCCTCAACCTGTTGCGGTACCTGTGACGGTGGCGCCACCCCTGCCTTCCGTTGGTGTGGAATACGCCGTAGAGCTTGTCTCACCCATGCGCAAGACCATCTCGCGCCGAATGACTGAGAGCAAGCAACAGGCACCTCACTTCTATATTACGGTGGAAGTGGACATGGAAGCTGCCGTTGCGCTGCGGCAACAATTAAATGCATTGCTGCCTGAGGAGGAAAAGATCTCAATCAACGATCTGGTGATCAAGGGATCGGCCATCGCACTGCGGCAGTTTCCGCGCCTCAATGCCTCGCTAGCTGGCGACGAGATTCATCTCCACCGTCGCGTGAACATAGGCATTGCGGTAGCGCTTGACAATGGGCTTGTCACACTGGTGGTTAAGGACTGCGATCAGAAATCGCTGAGCCAGATCGCCAGTGAAACACGTGCCATGGTCACCCGTGCACGTGAGGGACGGTTTCAGGCAGACGACATGGTCGGTGGCACGTTCACGATCAGCAATCTAGGTATGTACGGCGTAGAAGACTTTGCTGCTATTATCAATCCGCCTCAGGCAGCGATTCTCGCCGTCAGCGCTGTGCGCCGCGTGCCAGTAGTCGATGATGCAGGGCAGCTAGCTGTTGGCACGCGCATGAAAATGACCCTGTCGGCTGATCATCGTGTGACAGATGGAGCAGAAGCCGCCTTGTTCTTGCAGGCACTCAAGGCAGCGCTTGAGCAACCTATGCGACTGCTGCTGTAATAACAATTACATAAAGGGCTTCGTGCTGACAACCACTTCATTTTGCTGATCAACCTGCTAAGCGACGAAGTGGCATTGGAAGGAGCAATTGTCCGCCTGTAGTGCGATACTTGGGAAAGTGCTAAAGTGGCTGGAGCCTTTGAGCAGTGTGGGACACTTCCGTTTTCTGTTGTGTGATCTAGATGACACCTTATACCCCGCCGACGCTGGCATTATGAAGATGGTAGGGGAACGTATCAGCCGGTTTATGATTGAGAATCTGGATGTTCCACCAGAAATCGCTCCCCAGTTACGTCGACACTTTCGCGAACGCTATGGCACCACTATGCGTGGCCTGATTCTGCACTACGGCATCAATCCAGAGCACTACCTAGAGTATGTCCACGATATTCCCCTAGCCGACTTTATTCAACCCAATCCTGTCCTGAGCAGAGTATTGGCGGAGATCGACCTGACAAAGGTGATTTTCACCAATGCTAGTCGCGAGCACGCGTTGCGGGTACTTACCATTCTGGGCGTGCAACACCATTTCAGGCACATTATTGACGTGCGAGACTTCGGGTACCACAGCAAGCCGCACCGTTACGCCTATCAGCGCGCTCTTCAGATCTTGGAGGCTCGGCCGGAAGAATGCATTTTGGTCGACGACATGCCCCGTAATCTTGTTCCAGCCAGAACAATTGGTATGTTGGGGATCCTGGTGCGTAATACTTACTCGGGCATCCAAGAGGATGGGAATAACACAGCAGATTTATTTGTGAACAGCATTTTGGAACTGGCAAACACGCTGCAGCCCGTGATGATGCACAGTGGACCGGCTAGCAAGTGAACAATGAATGCATGAGAGATATGGGATCAGGTTCAAGTAGAAAGGCCTACAGGTTTTCCAGCACAGCAAGGAGACGTTCTACCTCTTCGATGGTGTTGTAGTGAACAATTCCGACTCGCACCATACCCCCATCTTCTTCTACACCCAACCGTTCCGTCACTGAAATAGCATAGTAATTTCCATCCCATACAAAGATACCTTCATCCCCAAGTCGTTGAGCGATCTCTTGAGGAGTGTAACCTTTCATACGGAAGGATACTGTGGGTACACGTTCATCGAAGCGCTGTGTGTCAGTAATGCCATAGATCGTGATACCCGGGATGGCTTGTAACCCTCGCATCAGATGCTCGAACACGGGACGTTCGTAAGAGCGAATGGTTCATAGAGCTGCTTTTAGATTGCGGCGTCGTCCTTCCAGCTGGGAATACTGAGAGGCGAAACCCGTTCCGTAGCGGCTGCCTATTTCAGCCAAGTAGTCCACCGCTGCCATAGCACCCGCGATTCCCTCGTGATTCTTGGTGCCCGTTTCGAACTTATCGGGCGGCCGATCTTCTACTGGACGCACCTTGTAGGCTTGTAGGCGCTCCAGAACCTCATACCGCCCCCATAACACCCCGACATGGGGACCGAAAAACTTGTACACCGAACACACAAGAAAATCACAGCCGATCGCTTGTACGTCGATCGGCCCGTGCGGCGCGTAGTGCACAGCGTCCACATAGAGCCAGGCGCCTGCAGCGCGTGCCCACTCCGCAATCGTGCGCACGTCATTGATGGTTCCTACAGCGTTCGATGCATATCCCACTGCGATTAGTCGCGTGCGTTTGCCAATGAGACGCTGAAAACCCATCATATCAAGGGTGCAATCCTCAGGGTTAAAGTCTACGTAGCGGACCACCACACCAAGCTCTTGCAGAGCTGCCCAGGGAGCAATGTTGGCATCGTGATCCAGTCGTGTCACGATAATCTCATCACCCGGACGCAACATTCGTCCGATAGCCCGGCTTATGGTGAACGTCAGGGTGGTCATATTAGGGCCGAAGACTATTTCATCCGCTGATGGCGCGTTCAGAAAATCAGCCATTGCCTGACGCGCCTCCTCAATTATGTGATCTGTGCGCCGACTAGTCTCATACAGTCCGTGGGTGTTAGCGTTCGAGCGCTTTAGATAATCGCTCACAGCGTCTATGACTGACTGTGGCACCTGTGTTCCACCCGGGCCGTCGAAAAAGACATAAGGTCTGCCACGCGAATCCGTCCGTTGCAGAGCAGGAAACTGGGCGCGTACCGAAGTCAGATCAGGCACAGAGGGGAAAAGAACGCGCTTGCTGGAAAGAGTATCCATGAGCTGCTCCTACCGACCCCCCATGTATGTTTGCACGTTGCTTTCGTGTTCCTCCATTGTTGTGGCAAACACGTGTCCACCATCTCCACGCGCCACGAAATAGAGGTAATCGGTATTTGCTGGTTGCAAAACCGCCATTATCGCACTGATACCAGGGCTGCAGATCGGGCCGGGGGGCAATCCGGGATTCAAGTAGGTATTATATGGCGAATTGACACCTTGATATTCTTCGATGGTCACCGGTGTTTTCCACCATTGGCCGCTATCCGGTTGGTAACCCATTGCATACTGCACGGTTGGATCAGCGTTGAGATACATCCCATGTTTCAGGCGATTGAGGTACACACTCGCGATAACAGGACGCTCATCAGGGATCACTGCCTCGCGCTCCACAATGGAAGCAAGTGTTAATACCTGATGGAAGCTCAACCCCTGAGCAGTAGCCATACGCTCCCATTCCACTGGCAAACGCGCCTGCAGTGTATTTAACATGCGGATCAGGAGATCCTCAGGAGCAGGTTGCACTGGTAGACGGTATGTCTCAGGAAACAGGTACCCCTCATAGCCCATCCCTGCCGGCTTGCTGGCCAGCAACGCGTGTTGTACAGCTTCCCCTTGTCGCACCACAGCCAGCAACACGCTGCCATCCATGATCCCTTGTTTTGAGAGCATATCTGCAACTTGCTCCGCGCGCCATCCCTCAGGAATGGTAACCGTAACCTCCTCAACCTTACTGTGCTGAAGTGCTTCCCCGATCTCACGCATGCTCATATTGCGACGGAGAATATATTCACCAGCTTCAAGGGAAGCATCCAGTCCGTTGTACTGAAGAAAGCGCCGAAAGAGATTAACGTCTGTGATTAGTCCCATCTCTTGCAGGCGGTTGCCCACACTGGCGGCGGTCTCTCCGACCTCTACTTTGAAATGAATCGGGGTAGGATCATCACTGAGAGGCCTGTTGATGCGATCGGCGTTCAACTGTAAATACAAACTGAGCGCCCAGTCTTCTACACCCTGCGGCCGTCGCTCGCCAGGTACATCGTTAAGGGCAATTGACACTTCACCACCACCTTGCGAGCGCAGGTACCAGACACCCACGCCAAAAACTGCGATGAGTGAAGCCAACGCAACCACGAAGAAAAACCCCCGAAGAAAAAGCCACAATTTCTTACGCATGGGGTCTTGTACCTCCCTGTAGACAGTCAAACGTGATGGTCTAAATACTCCTGCAAAATAACCGCTGCTGCCGCCGCGTCAACAGGAACACGATTCTTGCGGCCTGCTTCGGCCAGCAGATCTTGTGCTATAGCGGTCGAATAGCGCTCGTCCACCGTCTCCACAGGCACAGGGAGCACGCGTGCCAGCGCTCTAGCGTAGCGCGCCACCTTACGCGCCTGCGCTCTGATTTCTCCGTCCAGCGAGACAGGCAATCCTACAATTACACGCTGAGCTTCCAATCTTTGCACCAGCTCAGCCACTGTTGCGAAGTCCTCGGCGCGTGAGCGACGCTCGATAATCGTATATGGTCTGGCAAGGGTACCACTCGGATCACTGACTGCTACCCCGATGCGGCGCTCACCTATATCTAATGCGATGATCACCATGGAGACATCATACAGACAGCCACTACTCCACCACAGTCACGCGAATCCGGAATGGCAGCCACGGCAGTCGCCCCAACCAGTCCGGTTCGACCGATATAGAGGGAGGCTCCGCCAGCGGCAAATGCTGAGCCAGCAATTGTTTTGCTTGCTCGAGTGGAAGTCCACGCACGATCCCAACAACCTGATCTCCATCTATTTGTGCTACTGCCTCAGCCGAAGCCTGCATCGCGAACGTAACCGAGCGGTCATCCGCCACACTTAGCACCTGACCAATCTCAAACTGGAGAGTGCGCGGATCCAGCTTGTGCCCTGAGGGAAGCTCCAACTGTAAAGCGGCCAATGCCAGTTGATTAGCATACTGGCCGGCAATAACTGTTCCACGCACCACTGCACGCATATCCAAGGAGAGCTGATCTGCCTGTTCCCCGTCCAAGCTAGGCGTGAAAATTCCCTCTAGTGGCAACACTACTACTGATTCAGGTGGCAAGAACTCTTGCTCACCCAACTCTCCTTTGAGGCGATTGAAACCCTCTTGATACATCTTTTGCAACACTATGGACCACAGACGATCCTTGTCCTCTCGCGTGACCACACCTGCTTGCTTAACTGCTCCCCCACTTGTTGGTGTCTCATTTATCACGGCCAGCTGACGCGCAAGGATGGGGTTCTCAATACGGTTGATCTGGCCGGCTGCCACGTTGCCGATGGGGCCGGGATCTACTGCGGTTATAGTTACAGCTGCCGTGGCGTTCAAAGCGGCTGGCACCGTCGCCGTGATATTGGTAACAAAACGCACGTTCAGGCCGCGTGAGGTACTAACAGTTGTGCTCATCGGCACCGTTACTTCCTGCAACGTGCGGTTGATAAATGTAACAGAGCCAACAGCGCGTTCCGTAGGCAAGGCACTGGCTCCAGAAGGCGCGATCACACCAACATCTCTTAGCTCCACCTGCGCCAGACGGGCCGGTATATCTAATGTCTGGTAATTGACCTTTTCTGCTTGCGGGTCAGCGCGCAAGGTCAACTCGGTTCGCACAGGGACACGCTTTGGTCTTAGATGAATTGAGCCTTCGGGGTAGAGGAGCAGTACCACCACACCAATCATAGCGGTCAAAATTGCCAGCAAGACCAAGAAACCTGCAGCTTTGAGAAGACGTCGTACGATGACTTGTGAAGGGGTCAAACGGCGTCTACCCTTGATTTGAAAAGTGGGCAACCACTCAGGACGCGCTACCCTTCGGTAAGGACGTTCTGGCAACGACACCCCCGGCACCTTGTCCGGTTCGATTACATCTTCGTGTGCTGTGACCAGCTCCTTTGGGCTGACTGGCTTTGCCTCTTCACCAGTAGATATTAACCATTGGGAACGGCGCGCCTGGTCAAGCGAGCCAAAAGTAGTCAGGCCAGCTTCAGCAGCGAGCTCGCTCACTCGCGGGTCCGGAGTGACCAGAGCCACTGTGCGTCCTGTGCTGCCAGCATAGCGTGCTATGAGCTTCAAGCTGACAAGGTTTCTCAACACGCGATTCCGAGATGGAAGCACAAGCAGCACTCGGGTTGCCTCAGCCCACTCCAGTCGATCTCGGACAATTGCAGCGTCGTCCCCCGGCTCAAGATAAATCACCTGCGCCACCTCGTCCTGAGCAGACCGTTGAGCTCTGGGCACTGATCCGGCAACCTTCCTTGGACGTTGCGCCTGTTTCACCATACTACACTAGCCGCTGACCCTATCGCTGAGGCTAAAAGATCCCCCATAGGCCGGGGAGGTACATTCAACAGAAAAGAGGATTGGCCCGATCGGCACGAGCTTAGACAGCTTCCCAAGGACTGAACCTCTACAGCACGATCAAAGTGCAGCCCTGGTACTGTTGCCACACTGCTCGCCGTGGACATAAGATCCGGTAGCAAGCTCCCGCCCCCAGTGACGAACACGCGACCTGGGAGGATACCCTCATCGTTTCCCGTAGTGTACGCTAATGATGCATCACTTTCTGGTCTCGCTGATCTACTATTGTGATGCTCGGCCGTCAGATTGCGGAGTGCAGATACAAACGATTCGAACCAGCTGCTCAGTGGTTTTTCCAATGCACGCTTTACCAGGAAGACATCCTCCCGTGACAGAGTATTGTCTACATAGGCGCGTTTCAGCGCCTCTGCGCGTTCTGGTATGCATCGAAACTTCTGAGCCAGACTCGATGTAAAGAGCTCACCTCCCTGAGGCCACCACACAGTCGCTACCAAGGCATTGTGGCGGATCAAGTTGAGGTTGGTGCCTTGCCCACCCACATCGAGCAAGATCGCGTCGCGTTGTGGCACCAACGTCGCCAGAGACTGGGGACCAGCCACTACTGCATAGACAGATACTTCCAACCTCTTGGCGATCGTCGCCACAACGTCCACAATTCTCGACGGCGCAGCAAAGCCAAAGATAGATGCGCTCAGCATTTTACCTTTGAGACCGATCGCATCGCTGACGGGATGGCCGTCTATCGCGAGCATCAAACTGGTGGCCGAAGCAAGCGGCTTCCATGTTTCATTCTGGTTGTGATGGTCGATTAGCTGTTCGTGAAGTAGCTTCTCTACACGTTCGCGCAGTCTCGCTACCTCGCGCGCTGAGACAGGAGCTGCTGGATCAAGGCGTCTTTGGTGTAAAGTGACAAGCCTACTGCGAATAAAACGTGCCGGCAGGCAGAAGACTGCATCATCTGGGACTACTTTATGAGCTACATCTGACGCTGTACGATCCTCTGCAGTTGTCAGGGCTTCGTCTGCAGCAACAGCGAGCGTAAGGATTGACGTGCGATCACCGTCAAGCGCGCAAGCATGCACCGAGGCAATGCCGTAGCCCAGAATCCGCACGGCGCCATTTTCCCGTTGTGCCACTATCGCTTTCAGTGAATCAGCACCGAGATCAAGCAAACTAAGATGCTTGAAACGCCTGTAGTTAGCTTTCTTCGGAGAGCTCCTGAGGGTGGCTGGATAATAGGTTCTGATCGAATCAAATAAGTTGCGCATCACAAAACGCGGTGGGCATTCGTTCAATCGTGCAATGCCTGTCGCACCAACTCCGGCACCACTTCCAACGCCTCGTCCATCCGTGTCACATCATGACCACCTGCCTGAGCCAAGGTGGGTTTGCCGCCGCCGCTTCCCCCCACCTTTTGTGCCACAGCACGCACGAGATTGCCTGCGTGTACTCCGCGTTGGACTAGGTCGGGAGTTACAGCTGCTACGAAATTTGGCTTGCCACTTAGCACTGCGCCCAAAACTATCACACCAGAACCAACTCGTTCGCGAAACCAGTCGCTCATCTCACGCAATATGGTGATGTCGCTCACGTCCACTTTGACGGATAGAACATTCACACTGTCGACTCTCTTAACCTCACTCAGGATGCGCTCGAAATCTCGACGAGCCAGCTCACGTTGCAAAGTGGCAATCATCTTCTCTTTAGCCTGTAACTGATCCAGAAGGCTTAGGACCTTGCGATCTGTCTCCTCAGGAGCACAGCCCAGGAAAGCAGCTGCGGCGTCAAGCACCATCATTCGCTTCTGCACCAGCTGGTAGGCATGACGACCTGTCACAGCTTCAATGCGTCGGATACCAGCGGCGACGCCACTTTCCGATATGATATGAAATAGCCCAATGTCGCCAGTGTACTCCACATGGGTCCCGCCACACAGCTCCTGGCTGAAGATCTCACTATCCTCGCCGATTTTCACCACACGAACCAAATCGCCATACTTCTCACCAAAAAGTGCTATCGCTCCCTCAGCTACAGCCTGACGATATTCCTCTTGCTCGATACGCACGGCATAGTTGGCCAGAATAGCTTCATTCACCAAGCTTTCAACTGTGCGCAGTTCCTCTTGAGTCAACATAGTGGGATGGGTGAAATCAAAGCGCAGACGATCTGGCGCCACGAGAGATCCCGCCTGCTGGACATGCTCGCCCAGCACATAACGCAACTCACTGTGCAGCAAATGCGTGGCAGTGTGGTTGCGCATTATGTCCCAACGACGATCCAGGTCTACCGAAGCCAAAACAGTATCATCTACGCGCACAGTGCCTGTTTTCACTTGGCCAACGTGAACGACTAACCCGGCCACAGGCTGCCTCGCGTCTTCTACATGGACTTCCCAGATTGGAGGCTCGTCTGGATTGTGATAGTGCGCTATCGAGCCAGTATCGCTAACTTGACCTCCTGATTCTACGTAAAAGACAGTATCGGCTAACACTATCTCAACTTGTTCCCCGGCCCGAGCCTCGCGGACGGGTGTCCTGTCCCGCAGGATCGCCACGACTTTTGTCTCGACCTGGGCATTCTCATAAGGGTTATAGTTGACACCACGCGCGCCCAGCTTGTGTTCCGTTTTCAACCGCTCAAGCAGTTCAGCGTAAAAGGTCAGGTTATCCAGCTCAGCCAATCTGAAACGCTCCGATGAAGAGACCCTTTCGTGCTCAGCCATTGCCTCACGATAGCCAGCCTCGTCAACAAAAAGGCCATTTTCCGCAGCAATGTCACGCGTGAGCTCAAAGGGGAATCCGTAAGTCGCATGCAGTTTGAAAGCTTCAGCGCCTGAGATTGTAGTCTGACCTTCGCTCTTCAGTTGATCCATCAGCTCGGTCAGCATATTCAATCCGATTTCGTAGGTCTGGTAGAAACGCTCTTCCTCTTGGGTGATAACGTTCAGTATGAAATCGGCGCGTGTGCGCAGCTCGGTGTAGTGATCGGACATTTGGTCGATCACCACACGCGCGACCTCGGCCAGAAAAGGTTCCGTGAAGCCCGCAATGCGGCCGTAGCGCGCGGCGCGTCGTAAGATCAGGCGCAACACGTAGCGTCGTCCCTCGTTACCAGGTATAACGCCATCCCCGATCATAAAGGTTATGGCGCGCCCATGATCAGCAATGACACGATATGCTACCAAATGCTGTTCCCTTTGTGTCTCAGTGTGGCCAAGCAGCTGCTGGACCCTATCCATAATGGGTGTGAAAAGATCGGTATCGTAATTGCTCCGTTTCCCTTGAATGACTGCTACGAGACGTTCCAGACCCATGCCGGTATCCACACCAGTTTTGGGGAGTGGTACGCGTGTGCCATCTGGCTTCTGGTTGAACTGCATGAAAACCAGGTTCCATATCTCCAACCAACGCTCGCAGCCGTTGTCCAGGGCAACACTGCAATCGGGTTGACCACAGGTGCAATACTCTGCGCCCCAGTCATAATGTACTTCGCTGGTAGGGCCACACGGGCCAGTATCGCCCATCATCCAGAAGTTGGTCTTATCACCCATGCGGTACACACGGGCAGGATCAACACCAATGTCACTGATCCAATAGCCCAATGCTTCGTCATCGTCACAATGTACCGTGTAGTACAGCCGTCTGGGGTCAAGGCCATACACTTGGGTCAGGCACTCGTAGGCGTAGCGAATAGCTTCTTTCTTGAAATAATCCCCGAAGGAAAAGTTGCCTAGCATCTCAAAGAAGGTATGATGTCGAGGAGAAGGGCCTACGTTTTCCAGGTCGTTATGCTTGCCAGAGACCCGCATGCACTTTTGCACCGTCGCCGCACGCTGGTAGTCGCGCTTTTCGAGGCCCAGGAATACATCTTTGAACTGTACCATGCCCGCATTAGTGAATAGCAACGTGGGATCGTTGCCCGGTACCAGCGATGCGCTTGGTACAATTACGTGCCCGTTTTGGCGGAAATAATCGAGAAACGCCTGGCGAATTTGGGCACTATTCATAACTTTTGAAGCCCCCGTTCAAATGTAGATAAGATAGATTGTAGATGAGCATAGAAAATTAGCGTTCCATAGATCTCGGGACATCGAGAAGTGTCAAAAAAGACTCTACATAGGTAGAGAGATTGTAATGGTACAGAAAGAGGATGTCAAAAGGGATATGGCTGAACTCGGATGTCGCCGGATCACACTGTGCTGATACGGACAAACCACATTGTGTAGCCTTCCTCTCCCACAGCCTGCTCAAGAACTTGGGAGAGGAAGGCTTTGTGTGGCTACCTCTTATGGCGTGATAGTGAACACTGCACCATCTGTGTGTCCGAACACCTCGGGGAAGTACATCTGATAACCATGTGTCGGGATGACATGGAATTCGCCCGGCAAGCTAGCACGAATGAGATAGGTGTACTCGTAGGTACCGCGTGGGAGATAAGTGGCAAATAGCACAGCTTTCTCATCGCGCATTTCGCTGTGGCTGAACCACCACCAACCGTATTCTCCACCCCACGGGTTACGGCGGTCAGTGCGCTTCAGTTCTGGCGCCTGACCCACTACGCTGGTTGTTTTGAGACTCTGATCCACACCCTCAGCACCAGCGGGGAAGGGATCCTCTACTACCACGTGGTGCAGGTCGTTAGGGGCGACGATGGTTAGTTTGACACGAATTACATCACCCACCTTGGCACGATCGATCGCGGGACACTGCTCTCGGGCTGGATCACAACTGGCAAGTGTGTACTGACGGCTCACCATAATGCCACGGCTGACGGCCCTGATATCCTCAACTGGCTTGAAAAGGCGTAGGTACATGCTGTAATACAGTCGACCTGTGCCAGCTGCCTGCCCTGACGGAGCAGTGCGTTCCACCACCACGCGATTGATCTCATCGGCCAACAAACGGGCCACTTCTACCTGCAGCTTCTGGGTTTCGGTGAGGTTATCGGGAGTTACACTGCCCTGTCCCAATGGCTGATCGTTGACTAAAATGCGCCACTCATAACGCCCTTGTAATTCACCAGTTGCTTTCATCCAGTCGGTCAACGCGATAATGGCCCACGCGTTTTCTTGTGTGGTCTCCCAGAAACCCTCTTTGCGCGCGCTCATCAGCCAGCGCACCGCATTGGCTGCCAGCGGGTTGTTGCTGTCCAGACGCGCCAATGCAGCCAAGATGATGGCAGTCGAGCGAGTGTCGGTGTTCATAGCGTAGTAGTCGACCTCGGCTTCCTCCCAGTGGGCACCCGTCGCGCTGATGATAGCTGCATTGGTGAGGTCGGAAAGCAAGGTGCTGACACGCGGGTCGCCATCTGGGTGCAGCAGTGCCAACGCCATTGCCAGAAATGCCTTGCCAAAGGCGTCGAGCGTATCGCGCTGCTCGAACAGAGCGACAGTGCGTCCCACATCGCCACGTCCTGCTTCGGCCAGCACATACAGCACGAATGCCTGACGATTTGCTTGCCAGAATAGCGTATCACCCTTGACTGGCTGCAGGGTTCCCTGCAGGTACTCCGCCGCGCGATCCATTACCTGTTGATCTACCACGAAGCCAGCGCGAGCTGCCTCGACCATGCCTAGCAACACATAAGCGGTTATGAAAGGATCTGACTCATCCGGAAGCCACCAGCCCCAGCCACCATCGTAGTGTTGCTGGTTGTACAGCCGCTGCAGCCCAACGCCCACCAGTCCGGGCAAAGTGGTCTCCAGGTCAGCTCGCTCCAGACCCAGATCCTTGTACGCGCGGTAGGTCATCACATTGGGCAGAAAACGACTGACTGTCTGCTCCGTACACTCATAAGGGAAGTGCTCCAGGTACTTGAGCCCTTCCACCATTCCGGCCGCCAGTGACGGATCAAGTTGCACTGTCAGCTCACCTTGGGTAGGATCATAACGGGCTGGCAAAGCTACACCTTCAACGCGACTGCCGTCCTCATCCAGCTGACCAGATGTTGCGACCACCTCAGGTGTGCTATAGCGATATACTGGCAGCGAGAACTCCAACGCGTCTGTTAAGCCTTGGGCACGCACGCCAAAACGCAATGTTGCCGCGCTCACACTGCCAGCTGTGGCTGTCCACGCCACTCGTACCCGATCGTGCGCTGGGACAGTGACTTTCTGCAAGGTGTCACCTTGTATCTGTAGACCTTTCGCTTGCACCACTACCTCAGCATCGAGCGATTGATCCGTGTTGTTGTTGACCACTGCCCCCAGCTCGACCTGATCGTTGACGACTAGGAAGCGCGGCACAACTGGGCGCACCAACAGGTCCTTGCTGCTGACCACGTCCACGGTAGACTGACCAACCAATGTATCTACTGTGACACCCCAACTGCTCAACCGCCAAGTGGTCAGGTTGTCGGGCAACGTTACATTCACTATCGCTTTGCCGTCAACATCAGTGCGCACTACAGGATTCCAGTAAGCCGTGTCAGGGAAACGTCTGCGTACTACACCAAATCCTTCTCCGCCGCCACCACCTTTTGCCTCTGGCGCTACTGTCAGGTTGATGCGGTCAACCGAAAGCGTCAATCCGCTGGCAGTGTGCACACCCAATCCTCGCTCGCGCCAAAAAGCGCCAATGATGTCGGGCGGCTGATCCGCCAGCGACAGTACCGATAGATCGACCAGGCTGAGCGCCAGCTCTGCCTCTACCGGCTGTCCGCGACTGTCGGTGGTAGTGATATCGTAAGTCACCGTCTCACCGGGCCCATAGTGCTGCCCAGCTGGCTTGTCCGGTTTTATCGTAATAGTGAGCTCCTTGTCCGCTGTGTCGATCGAGAGCTGTGCGTAACCGACCTTGAAGCTGGGCAATGGATTTGCTTCGTCCTGTCCCTTGATAATCACTACTGAGACAAATACGTTCGGGATCAGATCTTCAGTGATCGGGATCTGAATCTGTTCCGAATTTGTCTTCAGCGTCTGAACCCAGTGACGGTAGATGTGTCCGCGTTCAAGAGTGATCAGGGCCTGTACTTCTCCCTGGTAGGGGTGAGGGATCAATATCGTAGCCGTGTCGCCCACGCGATACTGTCTCTGATCAGCTACCAGCTCGATGCGATCGTGGTTCTCCTGCCGCCAGTTGATAAATTCCCTGCCACTCACCCACATATATGTGGCGCTGGTGATTTGGTTGCCCTTTTCATCTTCTCCTTTGGCAGCGATACGGTAGATGCCACCCTTTTCCGGCGTGAAGCGCACTGTGGTCATCCCCTGAGCATCAGTGGTAACAGTGGTAGTATAGACCGGTATGTCCTCGACCGTGCTCTCCCAGTAGTAACGGCCGTCTTCTCCCAGCTTACGCACGCTGTACCAGTTGTGCTCTGAGAAGACAACTGTCAACGTGCGGTTAGGTGAGGGATTGCTCTCCCAATCCACTGTAATTAGGTTGACAACGCTCTCTTTGTTGACCTGGCTAACATATTCCGCTGGGCGCAGGCCAATGTAGAAATTCCCCTTGTGGACCACTGCCTCGGTACGGTTGCTGACCTGCTGATTATTGATGTCAGTGACAGTGACCTCCAATGTGAAGAGCTGGCTCATCGTGTACTTGGCGATATCCGCTTCCAGGCTGAAGGTGAAACGACCCTGCTTGTCTGTAGTACCATCGCCTTCCGCGATTACTTCACCATACTGACCGTAGTATTCCCCACGACGGCTCCAGTCATAATCTGTAAAATCCCACCATCCTTTGCCTTGATAGGTGAAACCTCGGTCGGCAGACAGCACGCTCCAGTGCACTCGAGCGTCAGACACTGCCCCGCCAAAGTAATAAGTCGCCTGTGCTGTCACATTGATGCGATCACCCTGTGCGTATTCTGGCCGGTCAGTCTGCACAGTGACCTGAAATTCTGGTCGCCGATATTCGGCCACCTGGAAAGATGTGGTCAGGTATTGCTCGCGGTAGACCGCCTCAAGCGTGTAGCTGCCCAGCGCGGCTTCCTCACTCAGCTGAAATTCGCCGTGGAGGGTGCCCATATCGCTGACCGACTTATTTTCCCGATATAACACTGTGCCTTGTGAGTCGTAAATGGTCACCTGGATGCTAGCTTCCTGACCGGGGATCGTGTAGTGCGCGTCATCATCATCTCTGATGATCCCCTTAAAGTAGACCTTCTGACCCGGGCGGTAAATAGTGCGGTCGGTGAATAAGTAGCCCATTACCGGTTGGACGTAGTCCTCAACTGGCACACCGAATTCCCATGGCGAAATGCCATCACTCCATTGATTAATCGCCACAGCAAAGCGTTCATCCGGCCGGTTGGGGTTGCCGACAAAAGCGTAGACCGACTTCCAGATATCTATTGGTTCGTGCCGGTCGGCAACAAAGACACCATCTGTCCCAGTGCGTCCTTCATCAAGCAGGTTGCCTTGCTTGTCATATATGCTGATCGGGAGGTTGGGCACCGGCTGCCCAGTTTTCAGATCTGTAGCCCACACCAATGCGTCCGTGGAGGTAGTCTTGAAGGTCAAATTGACTGCTGAGACGATCAGAATCTGCCGCTGGGTGGACAGCCAGCCATAGCCTCTCGCCTCTGGGTAGACGGCTTCGGGAGGTACAGTAGCCTCCAGGTAGTAGATACCCGGAGCGAGGCGGGCGCCTTTTTCTCCTGCCAAGTTGGTGCCGTAGATGACACTGCTATTGAGATCGGGGTGCACTTCCAATGACCAACTGCGCACCAGGTTCCGACGCTTACCACTGTAGTTCTCCCAAAAGTCCCACGAGTCTTCTCCAGTGGCCTGCAGGAAGTCTGTCATCCCCATGCGATAGAGTGCAAAGTCAACCCGGCCGACGTTGCGCACCATGACGTATGCCACAGTCGGCGTGTAAGCCAGAAAAGTGCCTATCTTGTAGGGTGTGTAAAGGTAGACGGTCGGGTCGGCAGCCCGTGTACGCCAGCGAACGACGACATCCCGGCCCAGCTTTTGGCCATCGCGTCCCTCGATGTTGCGGCTGAGCACCACTTGGTAATCAGTGCTGGGCTTCATGTCGAATGACAGCTGTAACTGTGTGTTGTTGTCCCACCAGTAGGTATACACTTCGGTCGTGGTGATGGCTGGGGTGATTGTAAAGTTGCCATTGATCGAATCAGGATTCATCGGACTGGAAAAAGTTACCTGCAGCCCACCCCAGTAATCAGCAGCCTCCTCACCATCAGACGGGCTGGTGCTGACAACCGTCGGATATTCGATGGTGGTGAAGCTCCATGTGTAGTCTTTACTCGTGCCAATGGTTCCCACAGCAGCACGGGTGCCAGCAGGTATGGTCGCATGGTACATGGCACCGAACTCAAGCGACCGGTCCGGTGTGAACATCATCGTCTCCACGCCAACCACAGGGGGACCTTGGCTGCCTTCCCCCATATCGTACCTGTAGTCGTACTTACTTGGACGCGGACGAGGAATGCCCTCTGACTTCCATTCGAAACGGCCGGTGACGAACTGGCCGGTCTCGCTATGCTGCAACCGAAACGCTGCCTCAACCGCCCGTCGATTCATGGGCTGGTTAAAAGCTACCTGAATAGTGGGCTGGACGCTAACAAAGATGCCATCCGGGGGAGGATCACTGGCAACCACTGCCGGCATAACAGTGGTGAACTCCCATACGAAGTCCTCTTTCAGCACACCTCCGGTCAGATCTTGCAAGTTGCTGACACGCACTCGGTAGGTGGTAGCGGGGTCAAACCCAAGATCTGGGGTAAAAGTGTAAATGGAAGTGTTAAGCCACTCGCCCTTGCCAGTCAACGGAGGATCAAACGAGAGCGGCTGTGGCAATCGGCTTTGATCTTCCAATGCGGATAGGGGCACGACTGGTCGGTTAAAAGTCACGGTGACGATGGCATCCGCAGCCACTTCGGTAGTATCGGGCGCAGGCTGTACGGCGCTCACTTCCAGATAGCCCACCGTGACAAAGCGGAAAGTAGCCGGCTCGTCCAGCGGCACCCCAGAACTGCTCCTGGCCTCTTGCCCCAAAGTGACCACGTAGCGCGTGGCACGTTGCAACGGCTCAGAGGGCTTGAATTGCATGATGTGAGGCAGTGGCCAAGTGAAACTTCCCTCTACTGGGGGCTCGACGCGAAAAGCAGCCTGTACCGATTTCGCGTCCATCGGTTGGTCAAAGGTGAGCTGCAGTGGTGCGTCAAGGGGTTGCTCTTCGGCGGGAGCCGGCACGAACTGAAGCACGCGTGGCGGCAGCGGCTGTGACGCCTGGGCCAAGACAGCGGGAGTGAGTGCTGGCGGCAATGTGCCAATGAGCAGGCTCAGCAATGCCAACACCGACAGTAGGGACAAAGTGATGGGTCTCACAGTTCTCATTTTGCAATCTCCTCCTCGATGACCTGAGAACACATTCCACCTTCACCCTCTATCAGGGAAAGAGGGCCGGCTATTCAGCTACTTCGACGCTCACCGCATTGCTGTGCAGCAAGCGCCCTTTTTCATCTAACCCCTGTGCGGCGAAGGTGTGCCTGCCTGGCTTCATATCCCAGGCGGCCTGATAAGGTGGCTGAACCAGCGTCGCCAGCGGCTGATCATCCACGAACAAAGTAACTTGGCGCAAGGTGATACCATCTGTGGAACGCGCTCGTACCGTTAAACGTTGTGAAGCACGCGGTATCTCCGGCGAAAGGCGATAACGCGCCCCTTGATCCGGACTGACCATCACCAGGCCAGCCTCTGAAATCACCTCTGTTCTCTGGCGAGTTTCTTGGATTGTACCAGGCAATGGGCAGAGCGGCGAATATTGTTCCGGAGGGTACGGGATACCTTGTTGGCGTGCCCATTGCTGCGCTTCAGCAGGATAAAGCACATAGCGTCGGTAAGACACATACTGAGGTGGGCATTGTGGCCCTGCCAGCAAGCCATTACGTGTGTCGATTCGGTACCACCAGTGCCAATCATCATAGCGTGTTGGCTGCGTGCCCACAATGAAGAGCTCATCGATCTCGCGCGGGCAGATTGCCGGATGGCGCACTGCCGACGATGCATCACGGCCCCACGATGTGCGCGCCGGGGTGGCTGTTACAGTATTGTCCGGTATGGCGGGGAGCAAGCCATTCTCAGCACACACTTTCATGCGTATCAGGCCATCTGGCTGAACAAACCAGTGCACGGGACGACCTTTGTGCAGCTCTTCCATCACATCGTGCCAGATAGGCGCCGCTCCCGTGATGCCACTTACATGGCGCATCGGCTCGTTGTCGGCATTCCCGACCCACACGCCTGTCACCAGGTCAGGAGTGTAACCCACTGTCCAGTTATCGCGCCAATCGGTCGTGGTGCCTGTCTTGGCTGCTGCTGGGCGCGACAGGCGTAACGGGCTACCCTCCCCGAAGGTCGAAGCGCGTGCCTGATCATCGCTTAGAATATCACTGATCAGATACGCTACGCGTTCATCCATTACACGCTGACGTGGCGTTGGGACAGCGTGTTTGAGAACGCGCCCCCATGCATCCTCCACACGCGTGATTGCCACCGGTTCTACCCGATAGCCTCCGCTGGCAAAGGCGGCATAGGCACTCGTCAGCTCCAGTAGGCGTACCTCACCACCCCCGAGCGTCAACGCCAATCCGAAGCGGTTGGCGTTGTCAAAGGTGGTGATGCCCATAGCTCGTGCCAATTTCGTCATCGCGTCAATGCCTACATAATCCAGAACTTTAACCGCCACCAAGTTATAACTGGAAGCCAGCGCCTGACGTAGCAGCACAGGACCATGCCAACGACGGTCATAGTTCTGCGGCACATAGGGATCGCCCTCGCGAGTCAGAAAAGCTGTCCGAACATCTACTAACATCGTTCCCGGCGTCAGTGGATTGGGGCGTGTCGGATCCATCGCTGCGGCGTAGGTGATCGGTTTAAGTGAGGAACCGGGCTGACGCGTGGCCATCGTCGCATTGACTGCACCGTCAATGCGCGGATCAAAATAATCCGGACTACCCAACATAGCGAGAATGTGACCGGAGTGTACGTCCAGCACCACAACAGCCGCGTTACGCACATTGCGTGGTGGTTGTCCCTCGCGGGCTGTCCTCAACTGCGCCATGCGATAGTTCACCACGCGCTGTACTGTATCCTGTACATCCAGGTCTAGTGAAGTATAGACTTGCAATCCTTGTGTGTAGATGGCTTGCAGGCCGAACTCGCGCTCTAGTTGGCCACGCACAAACATTACAAAGTGGGGTGCCCGAATTGGGAATGGTGCTCCAGCAAACGCCAGATCCTCGCGTGCTGCTAGCTCAGCTTCTTGCTGGGTGATAAATCCATGTTTGACCATCAGGCCAAGCACGACCGCCTGACGTTCACGTGCCGCTTTGGGATTCTCCAGAGGATTGTACCGCGAAGGCGATTGCGGCAAGCCAGCCAGCATAGCACACTCGGCCAGATCGAGTTCTGCCACGCTCTTGGCAAAATAAGTGCGCGCGGCTGCCTCGATACCATATGCCAAATTGCCATAATAGGTCTCGTTGAGATAAATGGTTAAAATCTCATCTTTGCTATAGGTACGCGCCAACCGCCAGGCCAGAATTGCCTCGCGCAGTTTGCGTTCCAATGAGATTCGGTTGCGCTCCTCTGGCATCATGAGTAGATTGCGCGCCAGCTGTTGCGTGATCGTGCTGCCTCCGGAGAGTATCTCGCCACTCCATAAGTTGATCCACAACGCGCGTATTATGGCCCAGACATCCACACCTGGGTTGGTGTAGAAACTGGCATCCTCAGTAGCGATGACAGCCTGTACACACGCCTTCGGGATCGCATGGAGTGGTACAGGGGTATGTGAGCCGCCGTGCGGATCCAGGATCTCATAGAGCAGCCGGCCATTACGATCATAGATGCGGGTCGAGGGTGCGGCGGTGCGCTGGTAGAGGCTATCGGGCGACGGCAGATCCACAGCCAACCAATGCCACAGGCCAGCTGTGCCAAAGCCGAATAGAAGCATACAGATTGCCAGCAGACTCCCCAGCCACGATAGACGGGGGAAGCGGTTGCGCCAGCAAATCATATGCCGCCCCAATAGACAGGATAGGGAGTGTTTCTCACTCCCTCCCTCTCCGTAATGCATATTCATTGCACCGTGCTGTAAGTTACTTGTAGCTGCATTGTAATCTCCAGCTCTCCAGGCATAATTGGTCCGCCTCCGCCCGTTCCCTCCGCCTTCTGGACGGCCCCAACGTAGTAACCGCCACCGCCGATCACCTCGCTGACACTAATGACCTCGCCCAATTGCAAGTTGGTCAGTCGAGCAAGATCCTCTGCCTTAGCGCGGGCATTTTCGACCGCCTTGCGGCGTGCTTCCGCTTCTGCTTGTGCAGTGTCTGACAGACCAAACGTGACCCCATAGATGTTGTTGGCGCCAGCGGTCATTGCGGCATCCAGTATTGCCCCGAGATTCGCAAGATTACGAATTGTGACATTAAGCTGATTGGTGACATGGTAAACCGGTGCACCCTGAGTTCCCTCCGGACTGTATGGTCGCTCCTGCCAGACACTGAATCCAGAGGTCTGAACGTCTTTTTCTTCAACGCCCAACTGCTTGAGTACGTTCAGCACCTCACTCATTACTTGTGACGCCTCGGCGCTGGCTTCCTTGACTGTTGACTTGACAATCTCTACCCCGATGGTAGCTTGTGCCATATCTGGCTTGATTCTTACCTTGCCTTCACCTACAACAGTGATGGTACCCGGCTGAATATCACCTTGGGCACTCACCGCAGTGGGGATAAGAGCAGTAGCAACCACACCAAACAGAAGTGCCAATACTGCAGCAGCGCTGATCAGTCTCGCTAGGGGTGTGCCTCGTTTCATAGAATCCTCCTTATACCTCCTCATCAAATTTGTGTCTTCTCGCATCACACTGTCTTCACCGACGTCGCTAGGAGGCAAGTTGTTCCATGGCCTGGCAAAGGATTATAGCATGCAAGGCCAAAAAGGCAAGGATCTCATGCGACGAGCAATTCTTGGGGCGTTGTCCGTCACCTTCCCCCTGTTCTGCCACTCCGAATGGTCGGGATTTCTTACAGAGTCCCGCGCTATGGTGTGTTTACCTTGGCTGTGAGCTAATTACCCGTGGACTCCTCCAGGAATGCATCGTTCAGCGCTAAATTGTGCATTCGTGCGTGGACATCTGCCCTCTGGTCAACAAGCCATTTGGGTTTATAATTTATGAGGGGTGGTTCAGAGCTTCCTACCGGTGCGCCTCCGCGGCCACGTAGGAGAATGAGAAAGGTATGATGTCTATGCGTGCTGTGGACATTATTGCTAAGAAACGAGATGGCGCTGAGCTTTCCACGGCTGAAATTGAGTTCTTTGTGCAGGGTTACACGAGCGGTAACATTCCTGACTACCAGGCAGCTGCATGGTGTATGGCAGTGCTGCTGCGTGGCATGAGCGCACGTGAGGCCACCGATCTGACGCTGGCTATGGCACATTCTGGCCATATGCTTGATCTGAGCGGGGTGGCAGAGCACATTGCGGACAAGCATTCCACTGGTGGCGTAGGTGACAAGACCACCTTGGTAGTAGCGCCGCTTGTGGCTAGCTCTGGATTGCCGGTCGGTAAGATGAGCGGTCGCGGACTGGGATTTTCCGGCGGCACCGTCGACAAACTGGAGAGCATTCCGGGCTACCGCGTCGAGCTCAGCCACTCCCAGTTTGTCCATCAGTTGCGTGAACATGGCATTGTTGTTGCTGCCCAGTCGTCTGATCTGGCGCCGGCTGATGGGAAGTTCTATGCTTTGCGCGACGTCACCGCTACCGTGGAAAGCATTCCTCTGATCGCTAGTAGCATTATGAGCAAGAAAATTGCTGCCGGGGCCAATGCGATCGTCTTGGATGTTAAGGTGGGTAGCGGTGCCTTTATGAAGACATTGGAGGCCGCACGCGAATTAGCTGATCTTATGATCACCATCGGGCAGGCAGCTGGCCGCCGTGTCGCTGCCGTCATTGCGGATATGAACCAGCCACTTGGATGCGCCGTTGGCAATTCGCTAGAGGTACAGGAAGCAATTAGTGTCTTGCAGGGCAACGGTCCAAGTGACTTGCTTGAGCACTGCCTGACAGTAGGTAGCCTGATGCTCGTGCTGGCTGGCCATACCCCCACTCTAGAAGAGGGACGCGCTGTGCTGATCCACAAATTGTCCAGTGGCGCAGCATGGCACAAGTTTGTCGAGTGGATCACTGCTCAAGGGGGTGACTTGGCAGTGCTAGAGAACCCCCTACGCTTGCCCCATGCCTCTTTGATCGAGGAGTTGCCTTCGCCTCGAGCAGGCTACATCGCTGCAATCGATGCTCAAGCTGTCGGGGAGGCCAGCGTGCTGCTAGGAGCTGGCCGTGAGAAAAAGGGTGATACAATCGATCACGCGGTCGGGATTGTATTACGCAAGAAAGTGGGCGATGCCGTAGAGCGCAAAGAACCATTGCTGGTATTGCATGCTAACCGCAGCGATCGGCTTGCGGCAGCGCGAAGACATCTGCTCAACGCATTCCGCTGGAGCGATGCGCCACCTCCACCGCTCACACATGTCTACGAAATCATTCCCAAGCCGGTGTAGACGTGTAAACCTAGTACACGAAGCGCTGCGTGGCAAAGCTCTTCCCGACAAAAGCAGGGTCTTCGGTGCTTCGCCAACGACTATGCCAATCGTCCCAGACATTCCAGCGCCCAGAGCGCCAGAGGATGTAACCGTCTATCTCACCACGCAGAAACGCTTCTAGTGCTGCTGGGGGCATAGTCAGAAAGGTTATGTAACGCACACCGTCAAATAGCCCCACCGTCAAGGGTTCCGCTACAGCACTGTCGTACAGTACCTTAAGACCCCAATAAAACTGACTGGCGACCGCCTGTTCACACTCTGGAGACAGAGTACACACTGCTTCCATCACCACAGCCAACGACCGTTTGCCACTCACCGTTGGATGGTAATACACCGCGCGCACACGATAGCCCAACTGCTGCAATGCCCGACGAATCGCGTCAGGATTAGCACTCTCAATGACTGTCACTGTCACTAATCGCTCGACACTACCTCGCTCGCCTACGGCCTCCAAACGGTAAGTGGTGGTCTTCTCCGGATAGACCACTGTGCTGCCAGGAGCTGTGACACCTTGACCATCCAGGTAAGCCGCCACACCGCCACTCAGGTCCCAACTCAGGGTGGCAGGCTCACCTGCGCGCACCTGACACGGCGAACAGCTGAAGTGGTGAATGACAGGTAGCCCACGAACCTCCACAGTGATCGCCTTCTCACTACGGCCATTTTGATTGGCCGCTACCAGACGATAGGTTGTTGTTTGGTCAGGATACACTGTCACTGACCCTGGCGCCTCGACTCCGCGGCCATCCAGAGTGACCCAACGGGCACCCTGCACATCCCAGTGCAGTGTAGCAGACTCTCCGGGATCGATGGCACACGGGTTACAGCGAAACTCCTCGATAACAGGCATAAAAGGCCCCGGCGTCTCAGCTGCTGTTGGCGTGATCGAAGGGGGTGGTGATGAGAACGTTCCATCACTATACGCCGGTTGCGAAACGAGGTTGCTGCCGATAGTGCCTGGCAGCCCCAAGAACACTATGATCAGCGTCCATTTACGGAGCAGCTTCGCGATGCGCATTAAGAAAGGAGACCTACTCAACAGCTTGGATTTTATTCCATCCATATATGCCTGTCCTGAATGGTCTATCCCCATTTTACCATATTCAGCCCGTAAATTCGAACCCCCCATTGGGTACTGGATAACCGCTCCAACTCAAACGATAATATTACCAAGGCGTCCTCTCCTTCCGGCAAGTCGCATGAGGTGTTTGGGGTCTGATCTTTTCGCCAGCCAACATTGTTCCCTCGGTAACATTTTTCATTTGAGGGAGCAATACCGCTTGGGTAACACTTTAGGTGAATGAATATGTGCTTGACCTCATAAATGATCTATGCTATGATGCGTCCCATTAATTTGGCCGGTGTGAGCTCAGACAGGGAACTTGGTGAGTTGAGCCACTGGCAATGTATCCTCACTGGTGATATCAAGCGAGACTATCCGTATCAGCGTATCCAGCCTACGCGTCTAGTGCGGGCTAGCCACTGGTTCTTTTCTTTTTGTGTGGAGTGCGGGCCTGACTTCGATACAAGCTCAGAGGAGTAGAAGATGCAGCGGATTGTTGGGCACCGCACGGTCTTGTGGTTGCTCGGCCTCTATGGCCCGTATTGCCTGCCTCAGGTAGTCGGAAATTGGTGTTAGAACAACTGGTGCCCAGGTTGCGGAAAGGGGGTGGTCGTTGGATCTCCAGCGCTTATGATGAGAAGGATCTCCTTCAACAACTTTGTCTGTTCTACGCTTCTGTCTTAACTTCTTTACTAACAGCTTCGTGCGCTAAGGAGGGGAGCAGAAAATGAAATACCGAACATTTGCACTGTGGATCATTTTGTCGTTGGTGGTCGCATTGGCAGCACAGTATGTCGCACCCGCCCCACTCGCTGCCGAGTCTCCAGGGTTAAGCGCTGCCGCGACACCAACAGCCGAAGCTGCTGAGAAACCCCAGGTCTACAAGGTTGGCTTCATAAGCCACCTGACCGGTGACGCAGCAGTATACGGGCAGAGCATGAAGATGGGTACCGAGCTGGCAGTAGAGACGATCAATGCAGCAGGTGGCATTAATGGCGTGCCTGTCGAAGTGATCTACGAAGATGACCGGCTGTCCGCTGCGGATGCCCAAACAGCGTTCCTCAAGTTAGCGGAAGTGGACAAGGTGCCAGTTATTCTGGGATCTGCTTCCAGCACCATTAGCTTGAGCCTCTGCCCCAAGGCTCAGGAGAAGAAAGTCGTTCAGGTTTCCCAAGTTTCCACTGCACCGGCGCTGAAGGACTGTGGGAAATACTTCTTCTCAGTGATGGCTTCTGACACGGCTCAAGGCCCTGAATGGGTCAAGGTCGCCGAATACCTAGGCGTGAAAGAAGCGGCCGTGATGTACATCAACAATGACTACGGCATCGGTGTCAAGGACACTTTCGTCCAGGCTTTCGAGGCTGCTGGTGGCAAGCTTCTCATCGTGCAACCGTTTGAGCTGGGTGGCAAGGACTTCCGCACCGAGATTCTCAAGGTGAAAGGGACAAACCCCAAGGTCGTCTTCATTGTAGACCATGTGGCGGAGGCGAGCATTATTTTCAAACAAGCTGCCGAGCTCGGCCTGAAAACGCAGTGGGTCACCGACGTTTCCATTGTTTCACCTGAGGTGCCACAGTTGGCTGGTGCAGATGCGGTCGAAGGAATGATGGGCCTGCGCGCCGGCTCCACTCAGACGCCCGAGTACCAGGCATTCCGCGAAGCTTTCGTGAACAAATTTGGGAAAGAGCCTACGATCTGGGCCGATTTCGCGTACGACGCTATGATGCTTGTGGCAAAAGCGATCGAGAAGGGTGGCTACACGGCGGATGGTATTCAGCAAGCCCTGTTTGAAGTGGCCGAGACCTACATCGGACCATCTGGCGCCAAGAAGTTCGACGAGTACGGCATCTCGCAAGGTTCCTACGAGTGGGTGGTGGTGAAGAACGGCGAGTGGGTGCTCTACGAGAAGACTGAACAGACCGAGGAAACCGAGAAGACAGAGTAGAAGTCCTTTTACCAGTTCTTACCCATGTTGCTGAGCTGCTGCAGAGCGCGCAGATGTCGTCTGAGTGCGCTCTGCAGCTTTCGCGTAACATGGAACGGGCCAGAGAGTTCGTCGCATGAGCAGATTACCTTGATGTGATGACCCAGCTCACAGGAGAACATTCGTGGAAATCTTCGTTCAGCTCCTTGTCAACGGATTGATTGCCGGCGGCACGTATGCACTCGCCGCGGTTGGTTACAGTATGGTGTATGGAGCGTTAAAGTTTATTAACTTCGCCCACGGCTCCATTGCTATGGTGGGTGCTTATCTGGCTTTCGTGCTGACCGTCTTAGGGAATGTACCGCTTGTGCCCGCTTTTCTATGCAGTATGGTTCTCACTGCTGGCGTGGGGGTTATGGTGGAGCGGGTAGCATATCGGCCGCTGCGCCGTGCCCCTAAGCTCGCTTCATTGACCACGGCGATTGCGGTCTCCTTCGTTCTGGATGCTGCCGTAATGATTATTATGGGCGCGGACATCCGCACATTCAATCTGACTGGCCTAGGGAGTTACCAGATCGGCCCGGTTTACATTACCCCAGTGCAAGGGGCTATCGTTGTCACGAGTCTAGTCTTTATGGTTGGGTTGTATTGGCTACTAACGCGTACCAAGCTGGGTAAAGCGATTCGTGCAGTGGCTGACGGCATCAGCCTGGCCGAGGTGTCCGGTATCAACACGAATCTAATCATCTCCGCTGTATTCGCCATCGGGTCGGCGCTTGCTGCGGCCTCGGGAGCGCTGATCGGAATGGATACCAACCTGCAACCTACGATGGGGTTTATTATCACGGTCAAGGCGTTTGCCGCGGTTGTGCTAGGGGGTCTTGGCAACGTATGGGGCGCCGTCGTGGGGGCCTTCCTCATCGGCGTTGTCGAGAACACCGGCGTCTGGTTTATTCCGCCGGTTTGGAAGGACTCGATTGCCTATGGAATTCTTATTCTGGCATTGTTCCTGCGACCCAGCGGTATCTTCGGCAAGAAAGAAGAAGCTCAGGTGACCGTCCTGTGAACATCACGAAGAGGTTCGCCCTATGGAACTTGCGCTAGTCGTGCATTTATTGGTTGTGATCACGATCTATGGCATTTTGGCTATCTCACTCAACCTGGTAGTAGGTGCCACGGGACTGTTCAATTTAGGCCATGCAGCTTTCTACGGCATCGGAGCTTATACCTCGGCATTGCTGGTCAAGGCAGGTGTGCCTTGGCTGCTGGCTGTTTTGGCAAGTATGGCGATGGCTGGCTTTGTGGCATTCATTATCGGCATCCCCACTTTGCGTCTCGTGGGCGACTATCTTGCAGTGGTAACAATGGGCTTGGGCGAGATCACACGCGCTGTTTTCAAGAATTGGATCTCCCTGACGCGCGGCCCCATGGGATTGCCCGGCATTCCCCACATTGCCTTCCTGGGCATCGAGTTTGACACAGCTGAGAAGTTCTTGATCCTAAGTGTGGCGTGTCTGCTGATTGTCTTTGTGATTGCCGAGCGCGTTCTATATTCCCCCTTTGGGCGGGCGCTAAAGGGGGTTCGCGAGGATGAAGCTGCCGTACAGGCGCTGGGCAAGGATACTTATTGGTTCAAGATGAGAGTGCTGATCATCGGGTCAGCAATGGCAGGATTGGCTGGCAGCCTGTTCGCCCATTATATCACGTTTATAGACCCGAGCAGCTTCGTTATGTGGTTGACGTTCTTCATCTTCCTAATCATTGTGTTGGGTGGCCTAGGCAACAACCTCGGTGCGATAGTGGTCACAGTAGTGTTTGTCGCACTGCGTGAGGGCTTGCGCTTTGTCGGCCTGCCACTCTGGTTGAACCCTGCAGCGCTGCAGCAGCTAATATTCGGTATCTTACTGATCATTGCTACCATATTTGTCCCACGTGGTCTAATCCCAGAGCGCAAGGTAGTGTACAAATGAATGCATCTAGTGCGCCCCTGCTGCAGATCCAAGAACTTACCAAAGATTTTGGCGGCTTGCGTGCGGTTGATCACTGTTCATTCGAAATCCCCCAAGGTAGCATTTTCGGGTTGATCGGCCCCAATGGCTCTGGGAAGACCACTGTCTTCAACTTGGTCACCGGCTTCCTTGAGCCGACCAAAGGGCGTGTTTTTTTCAAAGGGCACGATATCACTGGTATGCCGCCGCATCGTATTGCCCGCTATGGCATTGCACGCACTTTCCAGCTCGTGCGGACTTTCAACCGGATGACCGTTATGGATAACCTGCTATTGGGGGTGCAGCACCAGCGGGGCGAAAATCTCTTATGGGGAATCCTGCAGCCACCCTCTGTACATCAAGAGGAACGCCAGGCAATCGAGCGCGCGCGTGAACTGCTCTCGATTGTGGGGTTGGGACACGCTGTCAATGAGTATTGTGGCAACCTTTCGTACGCTGAGCAGAAAATGGTGGAACTGACGCGCGCTCTGATGAGCGACCCGCAACTGGTTATGCTGGACGAACCCACCTCAGGTATCAATCCTACCTTGGTCAATCGCATCCTCGATTACATCCGTCGGCTGCGCCAAGAACAGGGCAAAACTTTTCTGGTGGTGGAGCACGACATGCGAGTCATCATGAACCTGTGTGATCGCATTGCAGTGCTAGACTACGGCCAGAAGATTGCCGAGGGTACACCCGCCGAAATCTGTGCGAATGCTGCAGTTATTGACGCCTACCTGGGAGCCTGTGTGGCATGAACAGCTCGGATCGCAAGTCCAACGACATTATTCTCGAGGTGCATAATTTGGTCGCAGGCTATGGAAAGAGCGAGGTATTGCACGGCGTGAACTTGGAAGTGGCCGCAGGTGAGATTGTCACTATGGTGGGAGCGAACGGCGCCGGCAAATCCACCTTGCTGCGCAGCATTTTCGGGCTGACCGATATTCATGGTGGACTGATCCGGTTTAAGGGTATGGTAATAACAAGCTTGTCTCCTCATACAATGGTTTCCCACGGCTTAGCGCTGGTGCCTCAGGAACGCAATGTTTTCCCATCCCTCACCGTGCGTGAAAACCTGGAGATGGGAGGCTTTACAGTCGACCGTGCCACGTTAGAGGAACGCATCGAACGAGTCTTTGAGCGTTTTCCCCGTTTGCGTGAGCGCCAGCGCCAGAAAGCGGGCACTCTATCGGGTGGTGAGCGCCAGATGTTGGCAATCGGGCGGGGACTGATGACTGCCCCCGATCTGTTGATGCTCGACGAACCTTCGCTGGGGCTTGCCCCCAAGATCGTGGAAACCGTCTTTGAGCAGATTCGCTTGATCCGTGAGAGTGGCACAACCGTGTTTCTTGTGGAACAGAACGCACGACGTGCGCTCTCGATCGCCGATCGTGCCTATGTGCTCGAGTTGGGGCGCATTCGGCACCAGGGCAGTGGACAAGAGCTGCTAAACGACCCAGAGGTACAACGCGCTTATCTGGGTGGATAGGGCGGCTTGCTGAAATGAACGTTGCAAATTCAACTACCATGGCCCTCCGCTCATCTCGCCCATAAGAAACCTGATAAGTCAGCCCAGCTTGTCGGAACAAGACAGCATATTATTCAAGGGGCATGACATACAATGATCAGAAGCAACTACACAGCAAATGTTAATCCACGTTTTCAGGTGTTGTCACCGGATCAGGTGGAAGAGCTGCACTACGGTACGTTGGAGGTGTTGCGACGTACTGGTGTCAAGGTGCTCGTAGCAGAAGCGCGTGACCTCCTGAAAAAGGCAGGTTGCTGGATCGACGGTGAGCGAGTGCGCTTTCCACCCCACTTAGTAGAATGGGCTATCCGTACTGCTCCCTCACGCATCGTTCTATACAATCGCCTCGGTCAGCCTGCAATGAGGTTAGAAGGTTATAAAACCTATTACGGTACCGGTTCCGATTGTCCTAATGTGATCGATCCGTATACGGGGGAGCGCAGGCAGGGACGCTTAGAGGACGTGAAGAACTTTGCGCGCCTGGTGGACGCCCTGCCCAACATCGACTTCCATATGTGTATGGCCATCGCACATGACCTCAATCAAGCCACCTCGGATATACACCATTTCGTCACCATGTTGCACCACACTACTAAGCCGTTATGTTTCACAGCTTGGAACTTGGAAAACCTTAAAGATATCATCGAAATATGCGAGATAGTCGCAGGTGGGACGGAAACTTTCCAGCGCAATCCGTTCGCTATCCTGTACACTGAGCCAGTTTCACCTTTGCAGCACATTGTTGAGGGAACAACAAAGCTAATGTACATGGCGCGTAAGCGATTGCCAGTCGTCTATACGCCCGGAATGACGTTCGGCGCTGTAGCGCCCGTGACCAGTGCAGGGGGGTTATTGGTTGCTAATGCTGAGCTGCTAAGTGGCTTGGTGATTGCCCAGCTGGCTGGTGAAGGGACACCCTTCGTGTATGGTGGCGGGGTGGCCATCATGGATATGCGGCACATGAACGTCTCCTACGCTGCCCCCGAGTTCTGGATCAACATGGCTGCGCTCTGCGACATGGCACGCTATTATCAGCTGCCTGTCTTCAGCTTTGGTGGTTGCTCCGACTCTAAGGTGTTCGACCAGCAAGCCAGCTTGGAGGCAGCGTTATGGATTCTGGTCACCGCATTGGCAGGCGGAAACTTGTCCCACGACGTCGGCTACATTGAGTATGGACTAACCGCCTCGATGGAGCTGACAGTAATGAATGACGAAGTGATCGGGCTGGTGCGTCGTATTCTGGACGGGGTCGAGGTCAGCGAGGAGACCATGGCGTTAGATCTCATCGATCGTGTAGGACCAGGAGGACACTTCTTGAACGAAGAACACACTTTGCGTCATTTCCGAGAGAACTGGTATCCCACATTGCTTAATCGTACCACCTATGCTGCCTGGCTTCAGAAAGGAGGGCATACATATGGTGAGCTGGCCAACCAGCGCGTGCGCCAGATTCTGGAGACCCACCGTCCCCAGCCTCTGCCACAAGATGTGCAAGCTGCCATCACAGCTGTGATAGAGCGCGCTGATGCGCGCTGTGGCGTTCAGACAGGAGTTAAGCAATGAAGTACACACGCAGCAACTACACTGTCAATGTGACTCCACGCTTTCGCGTTCTCAGCGACGACCAGATTACTGAGCTGCACTATGCCACTTTGGAGGTCATGCGGCGTACCGGAGTCCAGGTCGAGGAACCGCGTGCGATCGAGATCTTCGCCCGCGGCGGATGCTGGGTGGATGGGAAGCGCGTACGCTTTCCGGCTCATCTGGTTGAATGGGCGATCGAGGTGACACCAAGTCGGGTTGTGCTTTGCGACCGGTTGGGGCGACCAGCAGTAGCCCTGCAAGGTGAGCGCGCCTATTTTGGCACTGGTTCCGATACCCCGAACATTGTAGATATCGAGACTGGAGAGCGCAGACTGGTGTGTAAAGAGGATATTGCGCGCACCAGCCGCCTGGTGGATGCTCTATCCAACCTCTCTTTTATGATGTGTTCTGGCATTGCCTCGGATGTACCAGCAGCTATTTCGGATATTTATCACTTCGAGGCAATGGTGCGCAATACAATTAAGCCAATCGTGTTCACGGCTTGGAGCTTGGAAAACCTCAAGGACATTATCGAGATGGCAGAGGTGGTTGCGGGCGGCGCGGAGGCATTGCAGCGCAATCCATTCTGTGCGCTATACACTGAGCCTATTTCCCCCCTCACGCTGGGACCAGAGGCGACGCAGAAGCTGATGTATATGGCTGAAAAGGGGCTTCCCACTGTCTTCACCCCTGGCCTCATCACAGGCGCCAGCGGACCAGTGACCATTGCCGGGGGCTTGGCGCAAGGTAATGCAGAGATGTTAGCTGGCTTCGTGCTGGCACAGCTGATTCGGGAGGGCACTCCTCTGGTTTATGGTGGTGGGGTGTTGCCGATTGACATGCGCACCACCTTAATGTCTTATGCGGCGCCTGAGTTCATGTTGGGCGTGTGCGCTCTGAAAGATATGGCACGTCACTACCGCCTGCCAATGTTCCACTTCGCCGGCTGTTCAGACGCAAAGACGTTCGATCAACAGGCCACCTTAGAAGGATCTCTTTGGGTGATGCTGGCTGCGCTTAATGGTGGAAACCTGGTGCACGATATGGGGTATATCGATAACGGACTGACCACCAGCTACCAACAGCTAGTGACAATGGATGAAGTCGTGGGTATGGTGGCGCGCTTTATGAAAGGCATCGAGGTCACGGAGGAGACAATGGCACTCGATGTCATCGACCGTGTGGGGCCCGGCGGACACTTCCTTTCGGACGACCATACATTGAGCCACTTCCGCGAGAATTGGGTGCCTAAATTGCTGGATCGCAGCAACTACGTAACCTGGGAGGCTAAGGGCAAGTTAACCCTGGGCGACCGTGCACTGGAGCGCGCACGCCAACTGTTGCAAACTCACACACCTGAGCCGCTCCCGGCTGAGGTGGCGGAAAGGTTGGCCGCTATTGTGGCACGCGCTGAACAACGAGCCTATGTTGGAAATGCAACATAAGAGGCGAAGAGTATGCGCATCATTATTGGCAGCGATCACTTCGGCTACTATCTGAAAGAGGATCTGAAAGCCTATTTGCAGGAGAAGGGACACGAACCCATCGATGCCGGATGGCACAGCCCCACCGAACCGGTGGACTACCCGGACATTGCTTTGCAAGTGGCTGAGCGCATCGCGCGCGGGGAATTTGATCGGGGCATCCTCATTTGCGGTACTGGTATCGGGATGGCGATCGTGGCGAACAAGGTGCCCGGTGTGCGTGCTGCGACCTGTCACGATCCCCATTCGGCGGAACGTGCACGCAAAAGCAATGACGCCCAAATCATGACACTGGGCGCTCAGGTTGTTGCACCTACACTGGCGCGTATGCTGGTAGATCACTGGCTGGCCTCAGAATTTGCCGGCGGTCGCTCCGCACCCAAAGTGGAGAAGATCAAGGCCATTGATGCGCGTTACCGACGCTTGCCAGAATAATCTGGCCTTATACTCGGAGCACGTTCTGTGGCCTTCAGGTGGGATCGTCTATTGGAAGATGGCCGGTTCATGCGCCCTGCGCGTATCGCCATTGCAGGCAGGACAGCCGGAAGGGGGACTCCATAATGCCACCCGGAATCACGATTGTTGGGCTGGGGCCGGGCGGTGCACATCTCTGGACGGAGGCTGCCCGCCAGGTTTTTGCGAGCAGCCAAGAGGTATGGCTGCGTACTGCTCGGCATCCTGGGGTGGAAGAACTAACCCGTTCCTTTCCCCTAAAAGTCCACTCCTTCGATGCCTGGTATGATGAAGCGACTGACTTTGCCTCTCTTTACGAAAGCATTGCGCGTCGGGTAATTGAGCTCGGACAGCGTGAGCAGGGAGTGGTATACGCTGTGCCGGGTCACCCCTCAGTGGGCGAGGCAACAGTGCCCCTGATTCGCCGTATGGCAGTGGAAACCGGTCTGACAGTGCGCATTGTCCCAGGTCTCAGCTTCCTTGAGCCAGTGCTCACTGCGTTGGGCATTGATGCTCTGGAGGGATTACAAATCGCCGATGCAGATCAGCTGGCTGCTATGCATCATCCGCCTCTGGATCCTGATCGCCCTGCACTGGTGGCTCAGCTCTACAACCGACGTCAGGCAGCTGAGGTCAAGCTCACTCTGATGAACAGCTACCCCGAGACTCATTCGGTCAGGCTGGTGAGCGCCGCCGGAACAGAACGCGAACGCATCGTTGACATCCCGCTATACGAGCTGGATCGTCAGCCAGGCATTGACCATCTGACAACCCTATATCTGCCGCCACTTTCAGGCGCAGCCGGCTTGCCCGCCCTTCAGGAGACAGTGGCCCATCTCCGCGCGCCAGATGGTTGCCCTTGGGATCGCGAACAGACACACCTAAGCTTGCGCCCTTATCTACTGGAGGAGGCTTACGAGGTGCTGGCTGCGCTGGACAGCGAGGATCGCGCCGCTCTGATCGAAGAGCTGGGGGATCTGCTGCTTCAGATCGTTCTGCACGTGCAAATCGCTGCGGAAGAAGGTGATTTCTTGATGGCCAATGTCATCCGCAATATTGATGCTAAATTGCGCCGCCGCCATCCTCATGTCTTTGGTGAGTTGGCAGTCAGTGGAGTCTCCGAGGTGCTTGTCAACTGGGAAGCGATCAAACGTTCTGAGCGTGCTCATGCTGAAGATACTGTCCAGGATAGGGTTGTCCAGCCAAAATCTATCTTAGATGGTGTCCCGCTCGCTATGCCAGCTCTAGCACGCGCTCAAGCTATCGCCGAGCGTGTGGCACGTGTAGGCTTCGACTGGCCAGATGTACAGGGCGTCTTAGAGAAGGTAAGCGAAGAGGCACGTGAGCTGGCAGCTGCAACCTCACCAGAAGCGCGTGCGGCGGAGCTGGGTGATCTCCTCACCGCCGTGGTCAATCTGGCCCGTTGGTTAGGCGTGGATGCAGAAAGCGCTCTGCGCGCTTCCAACGATCGTTTTGCTCGGCGTTTTCGTCTGGTAGAACAGCTGGCTGCACAGCGTGGTCTGGAATTAGGCAAGTTGGACATCCACGCATTGGATGCGCTGTGGGAAGAAGCGAAGTCACTGGACGAAACCGGAACAACGGGCTAGCATACATCATAACAGAAAGCCTCGACGAGAGTGACTGCCAGTCCGATACGTTCTCATCTCGCGCGATTGCTGACCCTCATAATGCTGATTATCTTGAGTCTGAGCAGTGCGGCATGCATCAGCGGTGGCTTGGGGGACGCGGAGAATCAGCGCAACAATGCACTCCGTCGTGCCGCTTTGGCCTATGAACTGCGCATGCGCGGAGGCGCTGATGAGGTATTGGTGGACTGCGGCTACTTAGAGTGGCGAGACAATTTGGGATTCGAAGGGCGCACCGTGTGGCTCACCCCGTTCGCCCGCGAAGAATATCTGGCGTTACGTAATCCTCAATCCACCTACATCTATCTGCACCTTCCGCAGCGAATGGACGGACATTTCATCATAGAAGTAGAACGCAGCGGTACATCTGGGTTGCTCAAGCATCGGCTAGGGTTGCAACTGCAGGGCAAAATGTGGCTGGTGGTGCAGGATGAGCGGATCTCGCCGTAAGCAGTGCGAGGGTAGTGCATAATGAATACATCTGGAACAGAGTACTAGGTAACCCCAACATGATTGCGCGCGTGAGCAGATACCAGATTACTCGTTCATGCCGCTGCACTGGCGGGTTAGGACAATATATCAGGGCCATCTCAGACCCATCACGATGAAAAACATGGTGGTCAACACGCGTGGCCAGCCCCGGTAGCACAATCTGGCCATCAGACGACGTTGCTGCAGCGCCTTGCCCAACGGATGGGCTAAGATATGCTCGCGATAGTGGGCGAAACGAAAGTTTTGTTTATCAAACGCCTCGACCAATTCTTCTGCCGCCACAGCACCATATCCCAAGGCAAAGGAGATGCCCTCTCCAGCAAGCGGATCAACTCCTGCGGCGTCACCGACCAGTAAAATGTGAGGCTGGCTCACCGTTGCATATGGGTCAAACCAGCGCTCGGGGTGACCCTGCCACTTTTTAGCCTCGCCGTAAACCTGACGCGCCTCTAACCCAGCTCGGAAGAGCTTCTTGAGATCAGCATGTTCGCGTGTCGGGTAGTAGCGACTGTCATAGATACCTCGATTGATGTAAGCAGCACCATTCTCAAGACATGGAAAGTCCCAGATGTACCCTTGTAATCCCTTGTCTACCGCAGTGAAGTCGAAGACGGCTGTGTTGGTAGCGAACTCGTAGGAGCTGACCGGGTCAGCCGGCGTCAGTATTTCGATCAAACGTGCCACGCGATGAGGTTCGCGCAACTTCATGCTGGCGCGCACCGCACTGTTGGCGCCATCGGCACCAACGAGCACACGTGTTCGATAGCAGCGACGCGCCGTGTACACCTGGATCCCATCCTCCAGATACTCAAAGTGAGACAATGCCTCCTGCTCATGCAGGCGCATACCGCGCTGCAGGGCGGCTGCTGCCAGTGCAGAGTCAAATTCGTGACGCCGCACTACCCGGAAGAAGTTTTTCTGGCGCCAATAAAAACGTCGTCCATGATAACGAAACTCTGCGTTGTGCACAGGAACCGATGTCACCTTGATCCGGACACGTAACAGACCCAGCAAAGTGTCTGCAAAGCGCATCACGCCGCCACCGCAGAGTTTGGGACGCGGATGGCTTGCTTTCTCGAGGACAAGGGTTCGCGCTGCCAGCTCGGGATTAAGCTTGTTCAGATGTAGCCAAGTGGACACACCTGCCGGCCCGCTGCCGGCGATGATGACGTCGTAGTCGAAAGCTGCCATGAAGCTTCATCATCGAGGAAAGCTAAAGATTTACACAATTGTACGAAAACACCCCTGATCAGGCAAGTTTAGAAGGCGTCCGGCGAAGGCTGGTCACGTCGCCATAAGACGACTGAAACGACCCAAAAGCCAGTGCTCCAGAGGGCGCGGTATCAGGCATGGTAAATGGCTAACGATCCAGTTGGTAGTGCCTGGTACGCAGATAACCTTGCCACGCGCCAGGCAGCGCAGCGATGCCTGTACTACTTCTTCCGCGGACATGGCCCTCAATGGCCCACTGGTTTGATAGAATCGATCGGGGTCGAAACCCAGACGAGCATGAAAATCGGTGCGGGTGAAACCTGGGCACAATGCCTGTACCCGCACCCCTGTGGCACGCAATTCGATTGCCAACGACTCGCTGAAAATGCGGATGAACTCCTTCGTGGCTGTGTACATAGTGTGGTAAGGAAGAGGGAAGAAAGCTGCCACCGAAGACACATTGATAATGGCGCCTCTCCCTCGGGCAATCAACACAGGCAAAGCCGCATAGGTCAGGCGCACTGTAGCCAGCATATGTGCCTTAAGCATCGCTTGGTGCACGGTGTAATCTTGCTCATGAAATGGTGCCCCACCCGCCCCAAATCCAGCGTTATTAATTAAAATCTCGAGCTGATCTTGGGAATGCACCTTCTCAGCCAGAGCTTCCAGATCCTCATCTTTGGCCAGTTCGGCGACCACCACCTCGACCTGAATGCCATAGTCATGAGTGAGCACACTGGCCAGCGCCTCAAGTCGCTCTCGGCGCCGCCCCGTAAGTACCAAGTCGAACCCTCGCCGACCCAACTCCCGGGCAAAAGCAGCCCCGATGCCACTGCTGGCGCCTGTAATGAAGGCGACACCCTTCTCATAAGCTCCCTTGGACAGATCATAGCCCCCATTCATCTGGCATTCTCCAACCGTCGTTGAAACTGGGTATTATACAACATGGCATAGAGACCGCCGCGCGCTAGCAACTCAGCATGTGTTCCTTGCTCTACCAGTTGTCCTTCGTTCAGCACCAGGATAACGTCTGCAGCAAGGATGGTACTCAACCGATGCGCAATGACAAGGCTGGTGCGTCCCTGCATCACGCGTTGCAAGGCAGCCTGGATCAGGGCTTCGCTGTGCGAGTCGAGCGAGGAAGTAGCCTCATCCAGAATGAGGATACGGGGATCCTTAAGCAGTACGCGCGCAATGGCAACACGTTGTTTCTCCCCACCGCTCAAGCGGTAACCGCGTTCACCCACTATTGTGTCATAGCCATCAGGCAAAGTGAGAATGAAATCGTGGATATTGGCGGCGCGACAAGCTTCCTCAATTTCAGATTGACTGGCGTCTGGTCGTGCGTACAGCAAGTTGGTACGGATCGTATCATGAAACAGGAAAGTCTCCTGGGTTACCATCCCAATGTGTGCGGTGAGCGAAGCGAGCGTAATCTGGCGCAGATCGTACCCATCTAGCAGAATGCGCCCTTCCGTGGGGTCATACAGGCGCGGCAGCAGGTAGGTGATCGTGGTCTTGCCCGCGCCGCTGGGACCCACAAGGGCTGCAAGCTGACCAGGTTGAATCTCGAAGCTCAGACCACGCACCGCCCACTGCCGCTCCGCAGCACGCCATCTTAGGAAGAGCTCATGTTCATCTTCAGTGAACTTACCATTGTCGGTTGCGCCCCGAGTGCTGTCGGGCTCCGTCGTGATACCCGGCAGGCGGGCCCCGAAGCGGCTCGCATCTGCATAGCTTAGTGAGACATTCTCAAAGCGCACATGCCCTCGTACCTGTTCAAGCGTGATTGCTCCGGGTGCATCCTCGATTTCAACCGGCAGATCAAGTACTTCGAACACGCGCTCAAAACTGACCAATGACTGAGCGAAGTCCACCCGTGCATTACTGAGTGCCCCTATTGGTCCGTATAGCTGGGCGAGGTAGCTGGTAAAGGCAACCAACGTGCCCAAGGTGAGTGCTTCGCCGATGACCAGATGACCACCAGCCCAGAAAACCAGTGCAGTGCCCACTGCGCTCACCGCGCTCAGCATCATGAAAAACCAGCGACCCACCACAGCACGTCGTACACCAACATCGCGCACCTCGTTGCTCAACCGCGTGAAACGAGTAATCTCATCCGCTTGGCGGCCGAAAAGCTTGGTCAGCATGGCGCCGCTGACATTAAGGGTCTCCTGCATCATAGCATTCATAGCAGCATTGCGCTCCATTGCCTCACGCACAATGCGACGCAACACCAGACCAATGCGGCGGGCAGGTAGAAAGAAAAGAGGGAAAATAATAACGCTCAAGAGCGTCAATCGCCACTCGAGCGAGAACATGATGGCGAGCGTGGTCAGCAATGTCACCGCATTGGTGATGATCTCGATAAAAGTGCTGGTCACCGCACGTTGCGCTTCGACTACGTCATTGTTAAGGCGGCTCATCAGCTCACCGGTTTTGGTGTGGGTGAAAAAACGCAGGCTCATACGTTGCATATGGGCATAGAGCGCTTGGCGCAGATCGCTGATGATCCCCTCACCGATGCGCGCGTTCAGGTAGCGTTGCCCCACCCCAATCGCGCCGCTGAGCAGAGGGATTATTATCATCCCCAATGCCAACAGATTGAGTGCGAAAATGTCGCGCTGAGGAATGGCATGGTCGATCAACTGGCGGATGAGCAGAGGTGGTACCAGACCTAGCAACGAGACGATCAGGATGGCGCCCAATGTGAGCAGCGCCGAAGCCAGATAGGGACGCGCAATCTGTGCCACGCGCCGCAGCAGGCTGCGGCTAATATGTGGCCGGTCTGTGCGCTCATCATAAGTTATATACTGCCACCATCCTCCGCCATGCATATGAACCCCCACTTCTGGATTCCTATCATACTGACAATCCCTCAGATATGCCAGCCGGGGATACGCACGGTTTCTGTCAGGAATTCGTTCTGAACATATCTCTAATTGTCTCTTAACAACTTCTGAACAATCACCTGCTATACTCCTTTATGTTGAGAATTCCGGGAGGAACCTCTCATGGCGTCTGATGCATTGTTGATCGAGTTGGAGAAGGTAACCCGGGTGTACCGGATGGGGGACGTGCAAGTGCACGCATTGCGTGGCGTCTCGCTGATGGTGCGACAGGGCGAGTATATCGCCATTATGGGCGCCAGCGGCTCGGGCAAGAGCACCCTTATGAACGTGATCGGGTTGCTTGACCGACCCACCAGTGGAAGCTACCGGATTCGTGGGACGGAAGTTAGCCAGCTCAGCCGAGGTAAACTAGCTGACCTGCGCAACCGAGAGTTTGGTTTCGTGTTTCAGCAGTTCAATTTGCTCCCGCGGATAAGTGCCCGTCGTCAGGTGGAGCTACCGCTACTATACGCTGGCGTTACAGGGCGTCGGAGTCGAGAGATGGCAGAGGCAGCGTTGGCGCGTGTGGGGCTGGCAGATCGCCTCCATCATTCCCCTGAGGAGATGTCCGGTGGGGAACAACAACGCGTTGCCATTGCGCGTGCGTTGGTCAACCATCCCAGTGTGTTGCTAGCCGACGAACCAACGGGTGCGCTTGATAGCAAGACGGGTTCTGAAATCTTGGGCCTGATTGATGATCTGCACGCCAAAGGTCTCACAGTGGTTATGGTCACCCATGACCCACGCGTAGCACAACGCGCTCAGCGACTGATTGTGCTCAGCGATGGTCAGGTTATCTCGGACGAAGAAAATGGCCGCAAAGCGGTCAAGTGGATACTGGGGGACGCTCATGAAGATCGTTAGGTACTTGCAGGTCGCACTGGAAAGCATCTCTGCACATAAGTTGCGTTCGATTCTCACGATGTTGGGGATCATCATCGGAGTAGCCGCTGTGCTCACGACAATGGGTATTGGGCGTGGAGCCGCTGCCAACATCACGGAACGCATCGAGAGTCAGGGCACCAACCTGCTGACCATCTCATCCGCTGCCCGCTTCGTGGGTGGGCTTAGTCAGGGTGGCGGCACAGCTGGCACGCTAACAATGGGTGACGCGAAAGCGCTACAGGATAAATCACTGCACCCTAGCCTGGTGTTCGTGGCGCCTACCTATAGTGCCAACGCGCGTCTGGCAGCAGGCGAGGAAAACGCGCAAGAAACCATCAACGGTGTCACAGCTGAGTACGCTCGAGTGCGCAACCTGACAGTTGCCAGCGGACGCTTTCTAGAAGCCGATGAAGTGGTACAGCAAGCACGCGTCGTAGTGCTCGGTGCTCAGCTGGCAAGTGACTTGTTTGGTAACGAAGATCCCATTAGCCTGACTGTCCGCATCAATGGCGAACCATTTCAAGTGATAGGGGTGCTCAAAAAGGTGGGTGGATTCGGCCCTAACAGCCCTGACAGGCAAGCCTACGTTCCCATTTCGGTTGCACAAGGACGCTTGTTCAATGCGCCTCGCCACCGTGGTGAGTACACAGTCAGCGCGATCTATGTTCAGGTAGCTTCACAGGATCTGATGGACTCGTCGCAGCGTCAGGTTGAAGCTACCCTGCGCCTGCGCCACAACCTGAGGGCAGATCAGGATAATGACTTTTGGATTTTTAACCAGGCAAGCTTGCTGGAGACAGCTGAGAGCGTCTCGCAGACAATGACCATCTTCTTGGGTGCCATCGGCGCGGTGAGCTTGTTGGTAGGGGGTATTGGCATTATGAACATTATGCTCGTTTCTGTGACCGAACGTACACGCGAGATCGGGCTGCGCAAGGCGGTGGGCGCTCACGACGGTGACATCCTGCTACAGTTCCTGATCGAGGCACTGGTGCTTTGCCTCTTCGGAGGAGTAATTGGCGTTATCTTGGCCTATGGCGTTGCGTTTGCTTTTGGCCAGATGCCGGCAGTGGGGTTCAAGGTCGCGATCCAACCCGATTCGCTGGCCTTGGCGCTAAGCTTCAGCCTGTTATCAGGTCTGATATTCGGGATATATCCCGCCATGCGGGCCACTCAGCTCGATCCGATTGTGGCCTTGCGTTCCGAATGATTGGTGCAGATAGAAGGGCTGCGACAAACACCAATAGAAGCAAGCTTATGGAATACCTGCATGGGAGATTGGTATGAGAGTCAAAAAGGCCTTGATCATACTATTTATAGCACTAATAGCAGTGGGTGTGCTTTATCATTATCGCACCTGGGTGTTAGACTTCTTCGGGTTGCAGGTAGACAGACGGGCAAGCAGCGTTCCTGCTGTGACGGACAGTACCATTGCCACTGCAGGGCTGCCTGCGATGACCACCACTCCTATTCGCGCAGCGACGGATACCAACAGTGTCAGCGCTGCTGGTAACGTTGAGCTGGCGGCAGAGTACCCTGTAGTGCTGCAGGTGGGCGGCATTGTCTCTCAGGTTGCTGTGCAGGTCGGAGACAAGGTTACAGCAGGCGACCTGCTGGTAGCTCTGGACACGACAGACTTGGAACGGGCTGTAACCAGAGCAGAGCTGAATTTGGCCAGTGCACAGGCCCAGCTGGACAAGTTACGTGAACCGGCTGATCCAGCTGAGATTGCCGCTGCCGAAGCAACCCTGGAATCGGCTCGCCAAAGGCTGGCCGATCTCGAAGCGGGTCCCAGCAAAGCTGAGTTGGCTGCCGCTGAAGCTAATCTGGCAGCTGCTCAGGCCAAGTATAAGGAGCTGAAGGCAGGACCGAGCGAAGCGGAGCTGACCAAGCTAAAAGCTGCCTTGGAACAGGCCACAATAGATCTGCAACAGGCGCAATGGGCCTATGACCAAGTTTCTTATAAAGGAGATGTTGGTGCATCTTCCCAGGCCGCAGCACTTCAGAAGGCTACTATTGCCTTCAATGCTGCCAAAGCAGATTATGAAATCGCCTCTGCGCCAGCGAGCGAATCAGAGCTGCAAAGCGCATTGAATGCCATCTACGCAGCGCAAGAACAGCTGGAAGCTTTGCGCAAGCAGCCCACTCAGGCAGAACTGGCGGCCGCGCGCGCTGAAGTGGCTAATGCCGAATACCAACTAAAACAGCTGATCAAAGGCCCGGATGCAGCTGAACTACAAGCAGCAGAGATTGCTGTAGAACAGGCGCGTATCGACGTGGAGGAAGCGCAAGCAAATCTGGCACGAGCGAAGCTATACGCGCCGATATCCGGTGTGGTCCTGTCGGTTGACGTGGAAGCAGGACAACAGGTGCAAGCTGGACTGACTGCAGTGACCTTGGCCGACTTGAGCAAGCTCCAGCTCACCGTGAACGTGGCAGAAGTTGATATCACCAAAGTGCATGTAGGGCAAAAGGTAAGGATCACGGTGGATGCGCTCCCCGATAGAGTACTAATAGGTGAAGTCAGTCGCGTCGCCCCGGCGAGCGCTTCGGCATCCGGTGTGGTCAACTATCCTGTCACAGTTCGCCTGACGGACGCCGAGCTCCAGGATGTGCGTCCTGGCATGACCGCAGTTGCTACGTTGATGGGAGAACAGATGGCGAATACGTGGTTGGTACCAACCAACGCTCTGAGTCAGTACCAAGGTCAGACGGTGGTGACGATCGTGCGCGATGGTAGGCCAGTTCCTGTTGCTGTAACACCACAGGGATCACAGGGGGAATGGACCATTGTCCAGTCGCAGGAGCTCCATGAGGGTGATCAGGCATTGGGCAGTGTTAGTTCACACCTTGAGCAAACGCAGAGCACATCAGGCCCACAGGGCACGCGTGGTGGTGGTATGGGTGGTGTCATGATGGGACCGCCCCCGCCTGGCCCGTGATGGGCAAGCAATTGTTCCTGTTTCTTGGCAGGTTGATCAGTCCAGTGGGAGAGTCATTATGAAGCAGGGTACACATGCATTGCAGTTGACAGGTTATCACAGGTGGGTTGCCGCCGTGATAGTGGTGCTGTGTATAGCTGTGGTGGCGACTGGTACGGCGGCACAATCCACAGCTGAGCGTGGAGGCAGGCTAGTTATTCAGACGACCAGTGGGGGACCTATCTACATTGTCAACGAGGATGGCACTGGGCTGCGCTATCTGACCGATGGCATGGATCCAGCACTCTCTCCAGATGGGCAATGGGTTGCATTCACGCGTTGGGACGGCACGCAGAACGGGGCAACAGGTAGCTTGTGGATCATCCGTGTGGATGGCAGTGATGCACGTGCTGTACTGGGAGACATCCCACAGCCCAAATCCCCAGTCTGGTCGCCTGATGCCTCCCGGATCGTTGTGACAGTGTTGAAGGGTGGTCGTTTGGAGCCCGAGCGTAAGTGCAGCAGCGAGAGACCACCCCGTGAAGCCTATGATGTGGAAGTCAAGCGCGAAACAGACGACAGCGGCCGCCCCAAGATACGCTTTTGCTACACATTGCCAGCCCATACATATTGGGGATTGCGTGCGGTAGACGTGACGACCAGCACTTTTGAGGATCTGCCGGCCAACCTCTTTTCCAATTCGGCAAGCTGGGATCCGGTTAACCCTTGGCATTTGGTTCATCGAGGAGAAAGGGGCTTGGAGAACGTTGATCTCAACCGCGGCGTCACCTGGCCGTTGACGAACGATGTGAACGACCACTCGCCTGCCTTTTCCCCTGACGGTAGCAGGATTGCTGTGAGCTACTGGCAACACGATCATTGGGAAATCCATCTGATCAACGCAGACGGCAGCGGACGTGTTCGGCTGACCGAGACCTCGGCGCGAGCCGCTATCGAGCAAATGATCAACAAGGAAACCCCTCGCTCCTGGAATAATGCGGCACCGTGCTGGTCGCCGGACGGATCGCGCATTGCGTTCGTGACGGATCGCAGTGGTCGTTGGGAGGTATGGGTGATGAACGCCGATGGTAGCAACCAACAACCCTTATTCCCGCCCGAGGTGCAGGTGCAGCTCAATCTCCAATACAATGGGATGGACGAGCGCATGCTCTCGTGGCGCTGATCCCCTGTTCATAAAGCATCCTCTTTGACCGCTCACCGTGCCTTGGTTCATTCAATCTTGGCTTGGCAGATGCTCTCCTCCTCGCTATAATGTAGCAAAGGGTTAAATTGACAGCAATGTGAGAAACTGCCGCGCGTTTCCAGCCGCATTGCGCCAATTTCGATCCGCATTCGTGGGGGCGACTGCCTTGTCGCAAATAAGTAGAAGATATGGGAGGTTGGCAACACGATGCCAGAGGCGCTTAACCCTTTTGAGATTGCTCAGCGCCAGCTCGACGAAGCAGCAGAGTTGTTAGGTCTGGACGAGGCAACTCACCAGTTGCTGCGTTGGCCACGTCGTGAAGTGAGGGTCACCATACCGCTGCGCATGGACGACGGTGACGTGCGCGTCTTTCACGGTTACCGTGTCCAGTACAATGATGCCCGTGGGCCAACGAAAGGGGGCCTGCGTTGGCATCCGGATGAGACGCTGGACACAGTACGCGCTATGGCAGCTTGGATGACATGGAAAACAGCTGTGGTAGACATCCCCCTGGGCGGTGGTAATGGAGGTATTACTTGCAATCCAAAGGAGCTCTCGGTCACCGAGCGTGAGCGTCTGGCGCGTGGCTACGTGCGTGCCCTGTATCGCCTAATAGATGAAGACACCGACGTGATGGCACCCGATGTATACACCGATGCTCAGGTGATGGCCTGGATGATGGACGAGTACAGCATTTTGCGCGGCCACAATGTTCCAGGCATTATCACCGGCAAACCGGTGACATTGGGTGGTTCTGCAGGACGACCCGATGCTGCCGCGCGAGGGGGTGTTTACACCGTGCGCGAGGCGGCGCGGGTGCTTAATATTGAGCTAAAAGGCGCTACCGCAGCGATCCAGGGTTATGGCCACGTAGGTCGAGCTCTCCACAGACTGGCTGAAGAGATGTTGGGAATGAAAGTTGTGGCCCTTTCGGACTCCCAGGGTGGGGTCTATAGCACCGATGGTATTCCTTATGAAGATGGAAGCGCTTGGAAGCGCAAGACCGGAAGCGTGGTGGACATGCCCTTCACCCAGCCGATCAGCAATGCTCAATTGTTGGAATTGGATGTCACTGTGCTCTTTCCTGCAGCGCTGGAGAATGTTATCACTGCCTCGAATGCCGGCAATGTGCGGGCACGAATTGTCGCCGAGCTGGCCAATGGACCGACCACTCCTGAAGCGGATGTTGTTCTGCACCAGAATGGCGTCTATGTTATTCCTGACATTCTGTGTAACGCGGGCGGCGTGACGGTGAGCTATTTCGAGCAGGTCCAGAATGCCTATAACTTCTACTGGGAGCTCGACGAAGTGTATCAGCGCTTGGATGCACGGATGACCGCAGCGTTTCAGAAGGTACACCAAATGGCAGTTCGGCGCGGTGTCCACAATCGCTTGGCAGCTTATCTGGTGGCTGTGCAACGTGTGGCTGAAGCATGCAAACTGCGAGGTTGGGTATGAGGGCTGGCGAGAAAAGCCGTTCCAGCGCGTGCAGTGTGAGCTTGAGGTATGTGTCTTATGGAACAAACTGTGCAAGTTGACGACAAAGGTGTAACCACTGAATTGACGGGTGATTTGTGGAGCACAGTGCTGACCCAGCTGGATGAAGTTGCCGAGCGGTTGCAGCTGGATCCAGGTATCCACGCGATGCTGCGTCAGCCAGAACGTGAACTGACTGTGGCGGTGCCTGTTATGATGGATGATGGGCACATCGAGGTGTTCACGGGATATCGCGTGCAGCACTCCAGCGCACGTGGGCCATGCAAAGGTGGCATTCGCTACCACCCCGAAGTGAATCTGAATGAAGCGCGTGCCCTCGCTGCTCTGATGACATGGAAGTGTGCTGTGGTGGATGTTCCCTTTGGCGGCGCTAAAGGGGGTGTTTCGTGTAATCCACGTCAGATGTCAGAAGCGGAGATCTGCCGCCTGACCCGTCGCTATACCGCTATGATTATGCCAATTTTGGGGCCACGTCGAGACATTCCGGCGCCGGACGTGAACACAAATCCCCAGGTGATGGCCTGGATGGCCGATACGGTGAGCATGCTGGAGGGAAGTTCGGTCATCGAGGTGGTGACCGGAAAACCCGTGGTGTTGGGCGGCTCGCTGGGCCGTAACGAAGCGACAGGTCGAGGAGTGGCTATTGTTGTGCGCGAGGTACTGCGACGGTTGGGCAGACCAGTGGAGGGCACACGTGTGGCCGTGCAGGGGTTCGGTAATGTCGGGTCCGTTGCGGCAAGGCTTTTGCAGGAGATGGGTTGCCGCATTGTAGCAATTAGTGACGTGAGCGGTGGATTGCGTAATTCGCGCGGGCTGGATGTTGCCGCGATTGCACACTACTTGGGAATGCATCGGCGCGCGTTGCTGGCGGATTACCCAGCGGATGATGCGGAACGTATCAGCAACGAAGAGCTCCTGACGGGAGATGTAGATGTATTGGTGCCAGCTGCGCTTGAACACCAGATTCGCGCAGACAACGCAGCTGCTGTGCAAGCTCGCATCATCGTGGAAGGAGCTAATGGTCCCACCACCCGTCAGGCAGATGACATCCTCAACGAACGTGGCGTGGTCGTCGTGCCAGATATTCTGGCAAATGCTGGTGGTGTGGTGGTCAGCTACCTGGAGTGGGTGCAAGATCTGCAACGCTTTTTCTGGGAGGAGGAGACAGTCAACGCGCGGCTGGAGGCGATCATGCAGCGCAGTCTACATGAGGTGTGGGAATTCAGTCAGGCGCATCAGGTTCCCTTGCGGCTTGGAGCTCATATGTTAGCTGTGAGAAAAGTGGCAGAGGCCATTCAAACCCGGGGCATCTTTCCATAGATTCCAGGAATGGGTATGATGTTCGATCGTGCGTGTCGCTCTTCTCCGTGTGATCAGAAGGGGAAAGAAGTCTTATGCGTCTGATACAGCGTTATGTCGGGCGGGGGGTAGTCCTGTTAGCATTTTGGACTGGTGTGATAATGGTGGCAGGGTGTTCCTCATCGTCGTGGCAGGAGATTAGTGCAAAGGTGGCGACCTTCACACCAACCGCTGCTCTAAAAGCCTCACCCGTTATTTCTCTGGCTGCTACCACTCCAACTGCTCCAACAGAAGGATCGACCGTTTTAGCTGCAAAGGAGACAAAAGTCCCTCCTGGTTCTTCGGCTGGTACGAAGACACCAATCGTTGTCACATATAAGACCCCAGAACCAACGCGCACGCCGACCCTAGCTGTGCCGACTCCTACGGCTACAGTGTTCATTCCCGAGCGACCAGAAGGTGAGAATCCTCTTACTGGTTTGACCGTGAGTGACCCCAGTGTGCTCAAACGAAGGCCGGTTGCGGTGCGGGTGGGCAACGATCCTGCCGCGCGACCACAGGCGGGTTTGTCCGATGCGGATGTGGTATATGAGGAAATCGTCGAGTGGTGGGTGACACGTTTCACCGCCTTTTATTTGAGCTCAACACCTCAGGTAGTCGCTCCGATCCGCAGTGCACGCCTGATCAATACGCAGCTCACGCTCCAATATCAGGCTGCACTGGTCAGTTCAGGGGGATCAGATGGAGTGCGCTGGGAGCTTTCCCAGCTGCCGATCGTCAATCTGGATGAATACTTCTACCCGCAACCGTATTTCTACCGTAAGAACGAAAGCTGGCAAAGACGGCTGGCCGTAGACCTCACCGCTGTACACGAATTGATGTCCAGGAAGAACATGGAGGCTGCCGTTGTATTACGCGGTTTTGTCTTCTCCGATGCCCCTATAGGCGGGCAGAAGGCAGAAGTGATCTTTATCCCGTATCCACGACGTACCAGCCAGACGCTGTGGCGTTACGACCCATCCAGTGGCTACTATCTGCGCTGGGTATCGGGTGAGCCCCTGATGGATTCCACGACGCAGAAGCAGATTTCTGCTGCGAACGTGATCGTGTACTACGCGCTGCATGAGCCGACGGACATTGTGGAAGACAGTAATGGTGCCACCTCGATCCGCATCATTGTCAATGGAGAGGGGCGTGCACAGGTCTTTCGCGACGGTGTTGTTATGGAAGGACTTTGGCGCACCGATGGCACCCAAACACCTGAGTTTGTCTTCCCTAATGGAGAACCCATCCCTCTTAAGCGTGGCAATACATGGATCGAGGTCGTGCCGCCGGAGTATCAGATTCTGGTGAATGCGACACCGACGCCGGCAGCAAAGCAACAATGAGCTAACATTTGCGCTAACGGCGCCGCTCGGTGAGTAAGCTGAGCACCGTGATGAGCAGTACAGCGCCCACGATAGCGGTAAACAAGCTCCCAATGAGTCCAGGCAGGGCTTCGTCAATATTAACGATGCGAAATAGCCAACCACCTATCACGGCGCCGATAATGCCCACCACCACGTTGCCAATACAGCCATAGCCGCGTCCTCTAAGGAGCATCCCGGTCAACCAGCCCGCAAGGCCGCCGATGATAACCCAGAGTACTAAGCTATAGCCGGTCATTTACAGTGCTCTCCCTTCAAACGGTAACGTTGCTTAGGCGAAAACAGTTAGGATGCACTGCGGATACTTTGATGGCTGGCATAACAGAGTTATCTCATCAACCAGTGCCAAATTGGCGGTCGCCGGCATCACCCAATCCAGGAACGATAAAACCATTTTCGCTTAGATGGCTGTCTATGGCTGCGATATGTATTGGGACATCAGGATGGACACTTCGCATGGCACGAAGCCCTTCGGGCGCGGCAATGATCCCTACAAACTTGATGCGCTGAGCACCCCACCGCTTGAGAATATCTGCTGCGGCAATCGCCGACCCACCTGTTGCTAGCATCGGATCAAGAATAAGACAGACTTGCACGGTAGGATCTACTGGCAGTTTATTGTAGTACTGCACAGGTCGGAGGGTATGTTCGTCGCGGTAGAGGCCAATGTGCCATACCTCAGCGCCTGGCATCATCTCCCAAATGCCATCCACCATGCCTAAGCCAGCACGCAAGATTGGCACCAGGCCAATTTTTTCACGCAACAGCGCACCCGCAGCGCGTCCGAGCGGCGTCTGGACCTCGGTGCGATCGAGCGCTAAGTCAGCGGTTGCCTCGTAAGCCAGCAGCATAGCGATTTCGCGAATAAGCTCCCGAAAGCGCTTGGGCTCGGTAGCGATGTCGCGCAGCTTGGTCAGCTTGTGTCTGACCAACGGATGACTCGAGCAGAAGACATTCTCCATCGACGCCCCACCATCTCAGTTGTGTGAGTGGACTAGTCGCTCTGTACCAGCCTGAAATCTGCCAATATCAGATCTGGCGCCAATCAAATTCTGGTTCTGGTTTGTTGGCCAGTATCGCTTCGATGTGGTCCATCACGGCTGGTGTCAGCTTGGGTACCACATCGAGCGCTTTCATATTTTCAACAACCTGTTCCGGTCGGCTGGCACCGGTGATGACAGTGCTCACGTACGGATTCTTAAGACACCAGGCCAGTGCCAGTTGTGCTAGTGTGCAGCCTAATTCTTGCGCGATAGGTGCCAGCTGCTTGACTTTCTCGATATTGCGCCGCCCCTCCTCGCTTTCAATGCGTTGACGAACCCATTCATATCCCTTTAAAGTCGCTCGTGATCCTTTTGGGATCTCCTCGCTATATTTGCCGGTGAGAAGGCCGCCTGCGAGTGGACTCCAAACAGTTGTCCCCAGGCCAATGTCCTCATACAGGCGGCGATATTCTTTTTCCACCCGTTCACGATGGAACATGTTGTACTCGGGTTGTTCCATAGTGGGAGGGATCAGATGCTCGCGGCGTGCAATCTCATAAGCAATACGAATTTGTTCCGCACTCCACTCACTGGTGCCCCAGTAGAGCGCCAGTCCATTGCTGACAATGTAATGCATGGCCCATACGGTTTCCTCAATAGGGGTGAAGATATCAGGACGATGACAGAAGATAAGGTCTACGTAGTCCAGCTGCAGACGAGCCAGAGAAGCACGAATGCCTTCCAAAAGATGCTTGCGTGAGAGGCCACTGCGATTAGGTGCTTTGCCGCCCCAGAAAATCTTGGTCGAGATCACAAGGTCAGAACGCTTCCAGCCGGCGCGCTTGATAATGTTCCCCATGATGATCTCTGCCTGGCCCGCCGCATACGCTTCGGCGTTGTCGAAGAAATTGACACCTGCTTGATAGGCAGCTTCCATACACGCGTAGGCGACATCTTCATCAATCTGCTGACCGAACGTGACCCATGAGCCGAACGAAAGTGCAGAAAGCTCCAGGCCCGATTTACCGAGACGACGATACTCCATAGCATTCCCCCTAAGAGCACTATGCGCCGTACTTAGTCAGGCGGAGTGCATGAGCCATCACGAGTGGCATGATGTCGGTATGTCGTATGCGACCCAGACTGCCATGTATACACGCTGTCTCGTTGAATCGAGTGACCTGATCACTGCGCGCCGTGCGCGCCATAAGCAGGATAGGTAGAGGATGCCAGCTGTGGCTTTTCAGCAGACATGGGGTCGAATGGTCACCGGTTATAACGAGCACATCGGGGTTGAGTGCTAGCAATGTCGGCAGCGCTTCATCCACTTGCTCGATGAGGTGCACTTTGGCATCGAAGTTGCCATCCTCGCCATAGCTATCGGTCTTCTTAACGTGGATGAAGAAGAAGTCGTAGCTATCCCAAATGCGACGCACTGTCTCAAATTGTTCTGCCGGGGAATCACCGATGCTCTCGACCACTTCCATCCCGACCAGGCGTGCCACACCCTTATACATTGGGTACACCGCCACCGCGGCGGCACGCAGATTGTACACTTCGGGGAATTTGGGCAGTCCTGGGTCCTTGGCAACGCCGCGCAGTGTTAACATATTGGCAGGTGGATGATCCGCCAGGATAGTACGTGCCCGGGCAATCCACTCGTTGAGCAGTTCGGCAGTGCGCTGGGACTGGGGATTGCGTGCTACCGCCGGCAATGGCGCCACACCGACTTGTTGCGGATCAGTGTCCTCCACATCAGCACCTAACCCGTCACCGCGCAGGATGAGTGCAAAGCGATGCTCTTTGACCGGCTCAACGAAGACTTGCACGCCGGGCAAGGTGATGTTGCGCAACAGCTGGACACGCCTTGTACATCCCTCGGTTGAGATACGGCCAGCGCGCCGGTCGGTAATGAAGCCTTGAGCATCCACAGTGCAGAAGTTGCCGCGCACCGCTACATCTTGGGGCTGGAGCTCAAAACCGATGCCGAGTGCCTCAAGCACACCGCGCCCAATTTCATATTGCAGAGGATCATATCCAAAGAGCGCGAGGTGACCAGGCCCACTGCCTGGGGTAATACCAGGCGCGATGGCATCGCTTAGGCCACAGGTGGAGCGCGCCGCTAACGCGTCCAAGTTGGGTGTGCGTGCTGCTTCTAACTCAGTGGGGCCACCCGGTTGCATCGGCAGGCCGCCCACACCGTCTAAAATGAGCAAGACGATTTTGGTATTGTTCTTGACAACGAGTTGTTGTAGTAGCTCCAACTGATTCATCGGATCAGGATGCTCCCTTCCGCTTAGCTTAGAAGTTAGATGAGATGGTTGCTGGTAATCAATAAAATCTCACATAAGCGCTACGTGGGGTGGATTATAACATATTGAAATAAGTGCGCCAGTTTATGTGTCCTCGGGGGCTGCCTATGTTTTGTCCGGTTTCGTTTGGGTTACGGGGTGAGAAAGATTGTATCGAGGGGAAGAGATCGAGTGTCAGCAATAGCCATATTCCCGTCCAGCCTCAGCCAGGATACGAATGTTGTCATACGGGGTGTTTTCATTGAAATAGTCCGTAGTAGCCAGTATAAAGTGAGCACGACCGCGCACCGTATCCAATACCTGTCGCACCTGTGCGCGAATTGCGTCCGCACTGCCCCGACGCAGCAGATCGATCTGATCAATGTTGCCCGAGAGCGTAACACGTTTGCCAAAAATCTCAAGCGCCTCTTCCAGAATGGTATCACCATATGGTGGCGGTGTAAGGGACTCATACGCGCGGATGCCCAAGGTGGGATAGAGCGGCAGCAGCTTGCGCGCCCGTCCACAATTATGGTAGAGGACCGGGACATCATAGCTCTGAATGAACTCGATAAGTCTGCGCTCGTATGGCAGAATAAATCGCTCGAAGAACTCGGGCCCTACCAGCTTGGCATTAGCAATGTTGCCACCATAACTTAGTACATCCGCCCCAGCATCGATCATCGCCTGAACATGTGTTTTGTAGCGTTCCAGTGCATACGACATCAGGCGGTCGTAAAATGATGGGTTTGATAACGCATCCAGAAGCAAGTCATCCACCCGACGATAGTAAAAAGCTACCAGGTTGAAGGCCCCCTGGACCCACGGCGCGATAATGCCTTCCTCCCCTACTGCTGCTTTGGCGCGTTGAATATCATCAGTGTTCGGCGGGGTAGGATCAGGTTGAAAGCGCATCATCAGGTCGAGATCGGATTCGCTTTTAATGGGGTACTCTACAGGTGAGCACTCTGCGTCATACTCGTACACCCAGCGCAATGCTTCAACACAACGGAGCCCACCTCTCGGGGTATGGATCGTTGTGGTGATGGTTTCGTCACGTCCATTTTGCTGACGTGTCACCTCCAAATGCCAGTTTTGTCCAGATGGGCCATAAATATCGGGGGTTGGCGTGCAATTGCGATGAATCACATCGAAGCCGAAATAATGATACACCTCTGGCGTGCGCGTCACCCAATCTACCTCGTGGCTACCGAAGAATTCCTTGACAAAATTGACGTGTATGAAAGGTGATACAGGAATGCGATCGACAGGTTGCTGACGGAATACACGCAGCAGGCGTTGACGGCCACTCAGGTCGCTCATATTGTGGTGCCTCACGTTCCTTACACGTACGCGTAGGAAATGCCCAACAGCCGGGCAATCTTCTCCAAAGTGGCAGCCCATTGGCCGTACGCCAATGCCTGGTGATGGGAACCACCTTCCTGGCTGAAGCGCGTGAGGAAACTACCCAGGTCTCTGTTCGGTGCGAACTTAAAGTGTGGTCGCGCCAGGTCAGGAATGTATGGGAAATCGAGCACCTGGCCTTCCGTCGCAACCAACTTCAGCTTGCCCTCCACTGTGGTTGTGAGGCTTACCAGGGTCACGTCGCCGGGTGCGAGGCTGAACGCCAGCAGGACAGGTGCTATGGGCACGTGCATAATGTCACCCAAGGTGCTGCGCAGTGCATAGATCGGGCTGTCCTGACGTGCCATGCGCCAGTTGCATTCTCCCATGTGCATCATCAAAATGGCATTATGAGCGAAGTCCATCGTGAACATCTCAGTGAAATTAGCCTGACCAGCGAGGGCTTGCATCATACACACCGCTGCTGCGCTGGTGACATCCCCCTCGCCCCCGAATCCATAGCCGTCGGCCAGCAGCTTGGAAGCGGCCAGGAAGGGTAATGTCTCCAGCTGGCCCTCTTCGCTGATGGCCAGAAAGTGCGAGGCGAAACCGTGCAAACCGCGCTCGCGCAGAGTCTGGCGCAAAGCCCACTCGAGGCGTACACTGGCGGCGTGTTCCGCTGGTGTAATCTCGGGTGCAAATTGGAAACGGGTGCGATCTTCGCTCATTAAAGCGGCAACGGTTTCTTCTGGTGCTGCAGACGCTCGCGCAGCCAACTCTTTCATGGAGATATGTTTGACCTCAATGCCCATCTGAGCAAGGAAAGCAGTTTCGTCCAGGCCAAAATCGCCCATGCCCTCCATCGCGTAGCCCAACAGGCCGATGCGCATATGGCTTAGCGAGTTGGCGATGCGGGCAGCGTCACACCATTGACGAACCTCCTCAATGGTGCGCGTGTCTTTGTAGTGACCCGTCACGAGGTAAAAGCTTCGACCGGCACGCAGCAACACATTAGCCAGGTCTTGCACACCGTGCATTCCATGGTTACGCGTTGTGTCAATAGAACGTGTGTCTGGTCCAACTGCATAGAGCTGTTGTGTGTTGAAAATGAGAATAGGAAGACGGGTACGCAGTAAAGCTGGCAAGGCAATGTGGCTCGGTGCGTAAGTAAGTAGCACCACTATGAGCAGATCCTTGTTATTCGCTTCAAACGCAGCCACAGTACGCTCGACCTGCTCGCGCGTGTTGCACACGCCGGGAAACTCAACCTCGGCGAAGGGACTTAAGGTATCCACAACCTCACGCGCAAATTCTGCCATTGAGGGCTTCAGGTCCGGCCATGCGTCGTACAGCTCCAGCATAAGGCCCAAGAGTCCAACTTTCGCTTTGCCTGTCGTATTCATTGTGTCTGTTCCTTGCGTTTCTACTTCCTTGTCGATTTTCCTAAAGACTCGTACCACCCGTACTCAAGAGCTGCCTCATACGCAGCCAGTATGTTTTCGACGGGCACGTCAGGCTGCACGATGTGCGTGGGTGCCAGAATAAAACCACCACCTGGCGCCATTACCTCGATGCGCTCGCGTACGATTGCACGTACCTGCTCCGGGGTGTTGATGCGCAAGTCCTGCTGGATATCTAGCGTGCCGTGGAAGGCCAGACGGTCCCCATACAGGCGCTTGATCTCGCGCAGATCCATACCGCCAGCGTAGGGTTGTACGGTTACCAGCACATCGATGCCTGTCTCGATCAAATCCGGCATCAAGCGTCGTGTGCTGCCACAGGAATGGTGCATCACCTTGCATCCGTAGGCGCGAGCTTGTTCGATATGACGGCGCCAGCGCGGCTGCAGAATCTCGCGATACACCCGCGGGCTGATAACGGTGTCGCGCTGTGAGCCATAATCATCTCCAAAGTGCATAATGTCAATGCGGCCGCGCCCCGCTTCGAGAATCCGTCGATCGTACTCGTAGAAGAAGTTGGACAGGTGATCCCAGATGCGGAAGAGCACCTCATTGCGAGTGGCGATGTCGAACATCACCTGCTCATAGCCACGCAGAAACGAAGAGCGATTGATAAAATCCACATTGCCATCGTCTCCGGCGATGATGGCGTAGCGGTCATAACGCTCGCACTGCTCCCGGATGACCGAGTAGTCCCACCAGTCCGGATCGGGCCATGGGTACGCATCCACTTCAGCCACCGTGGTTGCATTAGCCAGGCGAGGATCAAGGAATTCATAGTAAACCCCCAACCCATAGTCGGTCACTGTACGCCGGTAGCCCCACACGTCCATGAAGCTGCCATCCTCGAAGGTGGGCAGCTCTGGACCGACATAACGTGGTGCCACAAAACGCACGTCCGTGTGAAAGTACTCGAGCAATGCTTCGTGAGCGGCCATGTAGTGTGGGAAGTTGGGATCAGGTTGCGACGTGAGCCCCAGATGCTTCTCTAAAGCTTCGAGCTCCTCGGGCACCGCGTAGAAATCAAACGGCACGCGATCCGGTTCGCGATGATTGATAGCTGTCAATACACGTTCTCGCGGGGTCATCCGTTCCTTCATAGCACACTACCCTTTCACGGCACCAGCGGTGAGGCCTTGCACCAGGTGCTTCTGGAAGAAGATAAACAGCAGCGTCACCGGTATCGTGACCAGCACTGAGGCAGCCATCACATTCGGCCAGTTCAGGTAGAACTGACCGACGAAAGACTGGATGATGCCGGGCGGCAGCGTGCGCATTTCTGGCTTGATAGTAAGGGTAGCGGCGAACAGATACTCGTCCCAGGCGATCAGAAAAGTGTAGACACCAGCTGCCACAAGACCAGGTGCTATCATCGGCAGCACTACCCGTGTCAAGACACCCAGCCGGCCACATCCATCGATGAGTGCGGCATCCTCGATTTCGCGTGGCACAGTATCAAAGAAACCCTTGAGTATCCAGATGGCGAAGGGGATGGCGAAGGTGGTGTTGGCCAAGATCAACGCCGGGTAGGTGTTCAGTAGATTCAGGGCCAGGAAGGTCAGGTACAATGTGATCAGCAGCATTCCCTGAGGGAACATCTGCGTAGAGAGGATACCCACCATCAATCCGTTACTGGCACGGAAGGGGTAACGCGAGAAGCTATAGGCAGCCAGTGTAGCAACCACCAAGCAAAAGATGGTAGTACCTACTGTGACGATCACGCTGTTAGCAAAGTATCGAGGGAAGAGGCTGCCACGCCCATAATCCCCATAGATGACCGAGTTAAGTGTAGCAAGTGTAGGATTTTGGGGTATCCACTGCGGTGGAATAACGAACAGGTCCTCAATCGGTTTGATCGAGGAAGAGACCATCCAGGCGATCGGGAACAGAGCCAGCACCAGCAGCACCAGGACGTAAAGGTATGAAAGCCATTGAACCAACCGTCGGCGGTGAGTAAACGAGAGCATGTTCCTCTATCTCCTACAGTTCGACACGAGTGCCTCCGAGCAACCGCACGAACAAGACGCTGAAAATCAACATGGCCACCAGCCAAATGGTTCCGATTGCGGCGCCCATGCCAATGTCAAAAGCCTGAAAGGCTGTCCGGTAGATGCTGATGGCCAGGGTAGTCGTAGCAGTGACCGGTCCACCCTCCGTCATTGTCCAGATGGTTGTGAAGCTCTGAAAGGTCCAGATGATGGAGATAAGTAGGTCGATCATGATGATGTAGCGCAGATGCGGTAGCACGACGTAGCGAAAGCGCTGCAATGCCGTAGCACCGTCGATGATAGCTGCCTCAACGATATCCACAGGGATAGTCTGCAAGGCGGCAAGAAGCACAATCATATGGAAAGGAAATCCCTTCCATATATTAGCCAGTGTAACGGAGAAAAGAGCCAGTGAGGGATCGCCGATCCATGCTTTGAATGATGAGATGATACCCAATGAGTGAAGGACATAGTTAAAGATGCCATACTGCTGGTTGAAAATCCATTTCCACAATAGCGCAGATACGACGGTGGGGACAATCCAGGGCATTAAGAGCAATCCACGAAACAGATTGCGCTGAGCCAGATCCTGATTGAGCACCAGAGCTGTCATGAAACCGACCAGAAATTGCCCACCTACCGAGCCAGCTACGAAGATAAGCGTGGTACCCCACACAGAGCGGTATGCTGAACTGCTCAGCAAGGTCTTAAAGTTGTCGAGTCCCACCCACTGGATTCCCGAGGCGAGGTCAACCAGGCTGTAGGAGTGAAAGCTCAAATAAATGCCTCGCAGAAGGGGGTAGAGCACAGTGAACACAAGGGTCAGCAGTGCCGGCAACAGTAATAGGATGGAGAACTGAGTATTAGTGAGCATCAACCGGGGCCTGACGGCTACTGTGGAACGTTGCACAGAGGCTGGCTTAATCGCTGACATAAGCTTGCTCCTCATCACACCAAGGAACCACTTCACAGGGATACTGGGGGAGAGACCGGAATCTCTCCCCCAACACCACAACGCCTGCAAGTCCTCAATCCGTTTGCTTGTACAGCACCTTCAGGTTGGCAGCCGCCTCGTCCAAGGCTTGTTTGGGGTCACCGCCTGAGAGCGCCTGGCTAACTGCGATGGCGATGAAGTCCACTGCCTGCGCGTATTGCGGGGTCTTGCTGATGCCGTAGAGTTTCGCACCGCATAGGGCGTCCTGGAAGGTCTTGGCAAAGGCATCCTGAGAGTAGAACGGGTCGGCCAAGGCAGGCTTATACAGCGGGAAGAGGCTGCTGCCATGGGCATAGTAGAGTGTGATCTCAGGATCCGTGCTCAGGAATTTGATGAACTCGAAGGCCATGTCTTTGTGCTGGCTTTGCTTGAAGAGCACCAAGGTGTGATGATGGAAGATAGCTTTGTGCTGGCAGGGATCCTCTGGGTTGGGCAATGTAGTCGGATGCAACGCAACGGCAAAGTCCTTGTCGAACTCCTTGCCCTTCCCGCTGGTAATGCGCAGTACATCACGCGCATAGGAACCATCTGAGAAGCCACCAGTCTGGTAATTGGCCATTAGGTTGTATTGGTCACGGAAGGAGAACCCAGCCGGCATCACTCCATCGTCCACCAGTTTCTTCCAGAAAGTCAGTGCTTTGACACCGGCCTCGTTGTTGATGATAACCTTGCCGTTCTCATCCAACACGTCACCGCCGAAATTGAATAGCCATGCATTGAAAACGTTAGCTGCCAACTCCGAGCGATCGGTGGCGGTCGTATATCCCCAAATCCTGTTCCCCTTCTCGTCCGTGCCCAGCTTGGCAATGGCGTAGACTACCTGTTCAAACTCCTCAATGGTGCTGGGCAGCTTCGTTGGATCGAGGCCGGCTTTCTGCATCAAGGCCGTGTTATAGAACACGGTGTCGTGCACAGCGACCTAGGGCAACCCCCACATATGCGTGACACCATCCGCTCCGGGGAAGGTGTACGAATCCACCACGCCAGGGACATAGTCTGCTGAGAAATCTTTAGCTCTCTCTTCCAATGGCTCGATCGCCCCGGAGTAAGCGAACTGGCCAATCCACGGTGCAGCCACCTGTGCCACGTCCGGCGCATTTCCGGCGGCGGCTTCCATCAACAGTTGCTGGCGCGTATTCTCCCAGGCGATGCCCTCATATTCGATCTTGACGTTGGGGTGCTTCTCCTGGAACTTCTCCACCATGTAGTTGAACTGCTTAGCGGTGGACTCCTCCATTCCAATCCAACCAGCGAACCGGATGACGATGGGTTCCTCTTGCGGCGAAGGAGCCGCACCGCTGGTGAAGAAAGAGGCCACTAATGCCCCTACCACCAGCACAATGGTCAGGATTCTGATGCGCTCGTTCATTTTATGTTCCTCCTTGTGCACTTGCTAATGTGCCCCTCCTGTGGGGCAAAAGTTCCGACGACTCTTCCTTGACTACCCTTTACCCTACCTCTTCACAGCAGCTCAAGTTCTCAAGGCCTTCCTCGTCTGATCGATCACCTCCTTTCGACCGTGGCAATCAGGCGCACTCCGTTATTGCAAAAAACATCCGCAATATCGGCAGCTTGCAGATTGCATGCCTCCGCAGCACGACGGAAGGCGAGCAGCTGCTCGTAAAGGAAGAACGTGAATCGCCTGCCTTCCGCCGCGCTCACTTCACGCATATGAGGGTCCTCACGAAGATCACCGTAGAGACCTGGAGGTACCAGATTGATGTAGCGTCCATCTTCACATATGCGTCGCATGCGCATACGCACAATGGGTAGATCGCTGCCAAATACGATCCGCTGGGGGCCAACAGTGCGCAGTGCTTGTTCTATCACGTAGGCGTTGGTGTTGGCACTGAAATCAAAAAATAGGTGTTTACTGGCGCGTAGCACAGTGAAAGCTTCACCAACGTCTTCCTCGCAATAGGCGCGCCCAATGTGTGCTACGATGAGCTTTATATTGGGGTACAGAGTCTCAATTTCCAGTAGATGCTGCAGATTAACTTTGTCCTTAAGTCGTGCTGGCCGGGGAATGTGCAACATCACGATCCAGCCGTGCGTATCCGCTACTCTGAGATGGTGATGAGGTAAGTAATCGTAGATGGTGATATCCTGAGCGGCGATGTGAGATGGAGCTTGATCAACGTAGGGCTTGAGCCCGATAAACCCTCCCCTGGTTACCTGCTCTTCCAGCTCGGACGCAGACCAGCGAGGAGTCGTTACCATAAGGGCGGGCAAACCGTATTGCTTCGCCACAGTGCTTGTATACAAATTGGTACGCTCCAGATCAACGTCACGCTCCGGCCATCCGAAAATGAGCGGTGTTACCTTCTTGCCCGGAAACATGAGAGCGTACGTGTCCAGCAAGTTCTCAATTGTGTTCTCCTCTGCCACCCGGCGCGGCCAGACAGGGCCCCGGGTGCCCTCCACAAGAGGCAAACGGAACTCTTTCAGCCATATATGCGTGTGCACGTCTACGATCGCATCTGGAAGGAAGTTCTCCAGATGATTGTGGTAGACCTGTTTATCCACTTCAGTGACTTGCAAGGACATCCTGAACATCTCCTGTCGTGAGTTCAGCCAGGGTGAAAAGGTGCAGCTTGCCGGTAGCTGCTGAAAATCTCCGCATACCGTGCGACGTTAGCTTTATCTGGGATAAGAAGGGTTTCAGGGGCCTTGAGGGCAGCAAAACCGGCTTCTACATCAGCAAATAACCCGCAGCCAACACCAGCTAGGATCGCTGCTCCACGGCTGGCAGCTTCGCCGGAGGCAGGCACGACGACTGGGATGCCGGTAACATCGGCGACGATACGTGGCCAGAGCACGCTTTTGGCTGCGCCGCCGACCATCTTGAGCTCGCACACCTGCACTCCGGCTGACTGGATGTCTTCTAAGGTCCACCTTAGCTCAAAGACAACTCCTTCCATAATGGCACGTGCCAGATCCCCACGCTTATGTGTCAGAGTAAGTCCGATGAAGGCGCCACGCGTCGGCCCATAGTGTGCTGTGTGCCCGCCTGCAAGTGGATAGAAGAGCAATCCGTCCACACCAGGTGTGGATCGAGCCGCTTCTTGGTCGAAAGATTGTAGAAGAGTCGCACGTTCCAAATCACCCCGGTCGTCGCCTGAAACGAGATCGACCAACCACTCTAGCGATCTGCCGACTCCGCCCAGACTACGGATGGCTCCCCAACGTCCTTCAATTGCGTGCCGCCCCACAGCCATGCCGCTGGCAAGTCCTGTCTCTCTGTCTTCTGGCACAGCCAACAACACCCAGGCAGTTCCGCATGATAACAACACCTGTCCCGGACGCGTTACGCCAACCCCGACCGCAGCACAATACTGATCATGGGCACCATTGATCACAGGGATTCCCTGCACAAGCCCAGTGGCTGCACTGGCAGCGGCTGTCACCTGGCCAATCACAATGGCGGATGGTCGAATTGGCGACAGTTGATCCTTCCGGACGCCAGCCACTTCCAGGAGGCGTTCATCCCAGTCACCCGTAGCAATATTCATTAGCTGGGTGATGCCAGCATTCGATGGATCCATGCACCGTTCACCGGTGAGCCAGTAGCCGATGAAATCGTTGACAAACATAAAATAGTGCGAGCGGGTGAAGCAGTCCGGCTGGTTATCGCGCAGCCAAGCGATATGCTGTAACGGTAAGGCGTTTTGCAACGGCCAACCCGTGGTATTGCGGATAAACTCATCGCCTAGCAGGGTTCTGACGCGTTCCGCCTGGGCGGCTCCACGCTGATCCATCCAGCTGATCGCATTGTAAGTAGGGCGACCGTCAGCATCCACCGGAATGGTGGTACCACCTTGCGAGGACAAAGAGATGGCAGCAATATGCACATCGGAATGCAGCTGCCCTAGCACTGTACGGATGACTTGGACGACTGCGTTACAAAGCTCATCGGGTGCTTGTTCTACCCAATTCGGCTGAGAAGTAAGCAGGTTGTAATGACTGCTTGCCGAAGCGAGCACGTTTCCGCTCAGGTCAAATATGAGCCCTTTTGTGGCAGTGGTACCAACATCCAGCCCCAATAACGCTTCGGGCATAATCCTATGCTACCTCTGGTGCCATTGACCGATGCACCACGTTTTTCAGCCGACGCAAGAATTGCGCTGGATCGTCCGCCTGTAACACATTGCGTCCGAAAACCACCCCTCGGGCACCTGCGCTAACCGCCTTGTGTGCTAGCATAAGGGCATCGAGTTCTGAAGCGAGTTTTTCTGCACCAAGCGCAAATACAGGGATAGGCACCCCTTGCACGACTTCAGCGAAACGTTCACCAGTGTAAAAAGTCTTGATAGCATCGGCGCCCAGTTCACAAACGATCCGGCACGTTTTCTTGATATAATCGTGAAACTCATCCGAGTTGGCACGCAGATCGTTCGCAGGGAATACCTCTCCTATTAGCGGGATACCCAGCCGGTAGCTTTCACCAGCCAGGCCGGCGAACACCTGCACATTCTGCGCATCATGTTCTTCACTGCCAGTTTTCAACACCAGACTAGCCAAGACCAGATCGGCGCCAGCAGCGACAGCAGCTTCCACAGACATCGCCTTGACGGTACACGCTTCGCGGTAGCCCCATGGCTCGCAGTGGATGGTGTTCCAGTTCAGACGGGCAATCAATGCAGGGCTGCCCTTGCCTTCAAACAGATTGCCGGAGAAGCGGATCATTTGAGGTGCCATCAGCACGGCATCAGCTTCTTTAAGGCGCTCTGCAGCGGCTGTAAAATTCAACAAACCTGCCATGGGCCCGAACGTCTGGCCATGATCCATAGCAACAATGACAGTGTTGGCACCATCGGGGAATAGCTTGCTGAGGCGAATCGCCTTACCTGACATATAAACGCTCCCGTTGACTTGATGATCCTTGCTGTAGTAATGCTAATGGTAAATTGCCATATGGGTCACATTTGCGTATCATGTTTAATGGGCTGGTAATACAATGCTGCGGGCGCTATCATGCAACCCAGCTCATTGAGCCAGTCCGATACCAGGGAATGCTCGTCGGGAGCTGGCAGGCGTGGACGAGTATTCCCTTACTTTTCCCCTTTTGCTTACACTGCGCTTTCCCGCCTCCGCGTCTCGCAGTTGACTCCAAGAGACCGACAGGTGTTACACTGTGATAACTTCCACTCCTTCACTACGCAGACGGGCAACAAAATCGGGCGGCGCCTTATCATCCGTGATCAATGTGTTGATCTTAGTAAGCGGCATAATGGTCACTAGCCCGATTACTCCGATCTTGCTCGAGTCAGCTACAACCACGATTTTTGAAGCACTGCGCACCAATGCGCGATCCACCTCAGCTTCTAACACATTAGCGGTTGTGACGCCGTTCGAGAAGGTTAGGCCATCGGCGCCGAGAAACATCGTATCTGCGTGTAATCCCCGCAACGCTTCAATGGTCTGTGGCCCAACCATCACCTGATATTCGTGAAGGTAGACACCCCCCAGCACAATGATATGGACAGTTTTCCAAGCACCCAGCTCATAGACGATGGGCAGGGAAGCAGTGATGACAGTCAAGTTTCCAGAAGTGAGCAAATTGCCTGGGATGTTGCGTGCCACCTGCAACGTAGTGGTACCCGAGTCGAAAATAAGCCGTTCATTCTCGCGAACCATTTGGGCGGCGGCACGACCAATGCGTTCCTTCTCTCGTGCGTAGGCGATGGTACGCGCGGACATGAGTTCGTGGGAAGGCAGCCCGGGAATGCTGACAGCTCCTCCGTGAATGCGTTTCAACAATCCGCTCTGTTCCAGGCGCTCCAGATCACGGCGTATAGATACTTCAGACACCCCAAAGCGCCTGCCCAGATCGGCAATTCTCACGACACGATGGGCAGCCAGCTCCTCAAGGATCATTGCGCGTCGTGCTTGAGCGTCGACCACTGCGCCGGGCTCGCTAGAATAATGTGCCGCAGCTGATCGTTTGATTTGGACGGATGTTTCGGTTGGCATCATTTAATGTTCCGATTTCCTGATATTCATATTATAGAGCTGAATCAAAACGTTGTCAATAGCCCATTCTTTAAGCTTGAATCGTTCATTACAGGAATGTGCATTCAAGGATCCAAGTTGGGAGCAATAGCCTTGCTATGGTATACTTGTACGCTACACGGACTCTGCACAGCGTCGCACGGGAGAGATGCCCTACCTTGTGTTCTCGATCGTAGCGGTCTTGCCGATCGCTATGCTGTTTGCGTTGTTGAACGCGCGTCTGGACTGGCCGGATTACTTTGTCTGGCTGATCGCGGTCAACGTGGTCACCTTCGGTGTATACGGGTTGGACAAAGTCCTATCCAGAATACGCTGGCTGCGTGCGCCTAATGTCATGCTACTGGGGTTAGCTTTGGCAGGCGGCTTCTGCGGGGCAGCGATAAGCCAGGCAGTCTTCCGCCACAAGACAAATCCGAAGCGCTATGCGCAATACCCCAAAGTCATTGCAGCGAGTGCACTCGTTCACATTGCCATCATTTGGTATTTTTTCCTGCGCATCCGATGGAGTTTTTGAGGGTTTGGTTGTGAATGTGCTTTCCTTGACACTAACACATGTAACTATGATGGAACTCTTATTGTGACGCGCTGCCAACAGCTAGTGCTGCAAAACAGGGGATGTCAAAGGCTGCCGGATGGGAAAGCTGATTTTCATTACAGGAGGCGCTAGATCAGGCAAAAGCCGTTTTGCGGAGGTGCTTGCGCGTCGCCATCCGGGTCGAGTGTGTTACATCGCTACGGCGACGATCGAGGACGAAGAAATGGCCCGTCGCGTCGTCGCACATCAACAGCGGCGCCCTGCAGAGTGGGATACCATAGAAAGCAGTGAAAACTTGGCAGCCACCTTGTACCAAGCAGCATCCCACTATGACCTGTTGTTGGTGGATTGTTTGACCCTATATCTTGCTCGATTTCTGCCTGTCGACCTATTGCAAGGGGATACATTGGGCAGCGATGTGGAAGAAAGAGTGCACAAGCAAGTTGACGAAGAAATCGCCGCAATCGTAGCTACAGTCCGTCGGATCGCAGCAGATGTTGTGATCGTCAGCAACGAGGTCGGTAGTGGGTTGGTGCCTTCTTATCCGGCGGGTAGATTGTTTCGCGATGTTATGGGGTACGCCAATCAAACGTTGGCACGGGAAGCAGAGTTCGCATATGCAGTGGTCGCTGGTGTGCCGCTGGATTTGAAAGCTTTGCAGTCCGTCAGCACACCATGGTAGAGATGAGAACGGTGCGTGGACTGTTTGCCGCACTGAGCTTCCTGACTGCCATCCCGATACCGGAGCGGTTGATAGGTAGGGTACCTACCTCGCCGGGCTACATGCTGTGGTGGTGGGGCGTGGTAGGGGGATTAATAGGTGCACTGGCGGCCGCTGTGGTTTGGCTGGCACACCTCCGACTGCCTTGGGATGCTTGTGCAGCGATTGGCGTCGTCGCGCCCGTCATACTTAGCGGTGGCTTGCATTTAGACGGTTTTGCTGACACCTGTGATGGCGCAGGCTCGCGTGCGCCGCGTGAACATGCTCTTGCGATTATGAAAGACTCACGGACAGGTGCGTTTGGGGTAATTGGTATCGTCTGTTTACTGCTGCTCAAGTTTGGTCTCTTGGCCAGCTTAGTGCCCTCTTGGGGCATCGCTGCGGTTGGTTCGGCGCCGGTAGCAGGCCGTTTAGCTCAACTTTGGGTCTTGCGCGTCTATCCTTATGCACGCGTGGAAGGGGGCATGGCAGGCGCGTTTTTCGACGCTGCCACGTGGCGGCACGTCACTGTGACAGCACTGGTGGCAGCTGCAGTGGTCTTAGTATGGTTTCGACACGCTGGTGTCTTGATATTGGTGACTGCGATACTACTGGGAGGAGTCGGTGCTGCAACGATTGCTCGCTGGCTAGGAGGACACACTGGTGACACTGTCGGTGCGATTTCCGAGATCACCGAGGTAGGGTTTATCCTGATGTCAACGATCATAGCTGGAACATAAAGGAACATCCGAGAACGATTGGAGAAGGTGACTGATGGCGGAAATAAAACCTTTTCGCGGCGTGCGTTACAACCCTTCCATGATTCCGGAGTTGAGTCAGGTGGTCATCCAGCCCTACGATCGTATCTCGCCAACGATGCACAAGCAGTATCTGCAACAACATCCTTACAACTTTGTCAGACTTATTCTGGGCGATTTTGATACGCCTCAGTCCCCGAATCCGTATGCCCACGTTGCTGAGCTCCATCACCACTGGCTGCAGGCAGGGATACTGACCCGGGATCCAGAGCCTTCATTATATGTTTTCCATCAGGTATTCCGTTCTCCAGAGGGTGCTGAGCTACGACGACGTGCCTTCTTGGCCGCTCTGCAGCTGAGCCCCTTCGAAAGAGAGGTTGTATTGCCCCACGAACGCACATTGTCTGCCCCCAAGGAGGATCGCCTTCGCCTGTTTCGTGCCACTCAGATAAGTTTTGAGCCCGTTTTTCTACTCTATCCCGACAGCGAGAATCGCATTAATGCATGGTTGGATGCCGCTGTGAACGGTCGCGTGCCAGATGTGGAGATATGCGAAACGTTTGAGCCTGGCGTGCGAAATCAGCTGTGGGTGTTGCGCGATAAGGAGGTTATCGAGAAGGTCCAGACTGAAATGGCGCCCAAGCATCATCTAATCATTGCTGATGGCCATCACCGATATGAGACTGCACTGAATTACTGTACAGAAATGCGTGCAGCCCTCCCCGATGCTTCTCCAGACGCCTGGTACAATTACACTCTCGTTTCGTTGGTCAGCCTCAATGATCCAGCACTTGTCATTCTGCCGACTCATCGGCTGGTGTATTCTTACTCCGGGTTGACATCTGGCGAACTGGAAGATGCTGCAGGGCGCTATTTTATTGTGCAGCCTTTGTCGCAGCGAGAGCAGGTCCTGTCAATGTTGCAGGCTGCGAGGGAAAGGAGTGGCGTGTTCGGATTTATTACGCAAGACCGGCAGTCAATCTGGACACTGCGGGATCAGCGCATCATGATCGAGCTGTTACCCGACCGCCCTGCAGTATGGCGCGAGCTGGACGTCGTCATATTGCATCAGCTGGTGCTTGAGGGATTGATGGGATTGAGCGCTGATTCCATCGCACGCCAGGAAAACTTGCGTTATCTACGCGACGCGGAAGATGGCATCCGAGCTATCGAACAGGGAGAGGCACAATTCCTTTTCTTGCTGAACCCAACGCGCGTCGCTCAGGTGCGCATGTGCGCTGAAGCTGGGGAAAAGATGCCTCAAAAGTCCACCGACTTCTATCCCAAGATGGTGAGCGGTTTGGTGTGGATGGAGCTGCGCTGATCACACGGTTCCAGCTCTCGAAGAGGCAGAAATGAATCCGGAACCATACAAGGATCAACTCGCTGGTGTGAAGAAGAGCACTGCCGCGACAATTCCCACCACAGCACAAATAAGCATCAAGGAGAGAGCAATCACAAGAACGATGTAGAGACGATAGTCTGCTACCTCTGGACGTGGGGGCAGAGCGGGAAAGGTAGCAGCTTCCGGGGATGTTGGGCTGGGGTTGTTTGACAAAGGCACGACATCTGCTGGCGTGTGAGGCGCAAGCAATGGCACGATCGGGAGAGATGGAGGCGTACGGCCAAGCTGTTCCAACCCTTTGCGTGCTCGCTCGTTATAGGGATTGAGGGTTAGAACGTTCTCAAGGCAGACAATGCGCTCGGCGTCTGTGTCTACCACTCCGCTCATCCACAGCCAGGCTTGCTCATTGCGTCGGTCGGCGGCCAATATTGCTTCCAGCAGGCGACGTGCTTCTGTTTTCCTACCTGCCTTGAGTGCTACGATTGCCTGAGTTAGGGTCTCTTTTGTGTTCACGGAGGTCACACGCTTTGTTCTATCTTCTCCCACGCGGGGCGAGTGTCCATCTCCTCGACCAATCGGCGCAGCTCGAAGATTTGGTCGCGCAGAAGGGCAGCCTTTTCGAACTCCAGCCGGGCTGCGGCCGCTTTCATCTCCTTTTCTAGCTCCTTAATAAGGTGAAATGCCTCTTCCTTAGGTAACTCGCGATGGACGCGATATGGAACCCGTTCTTCAGCTACCTTGTGGAGCTGGATGCGATCCGTCAGGTCGCGCACTGCCTTGACAATGGAACGCGGCTCAATGCCGTGAGCTTGATTATAGGCCATCTGCTTCGCACGGCGACGATTGGTCTCCTCAATAGCACGCCGCATCGACTCGGTAATCGTATCAGCATACATAATGGCAGTGCCTTCCACATGACGGGCAGCACGTCCGATGGTTTGGATCAGGGCAGATTCGGAACGCAGGAAACCCTCCTTATCGGCGTCCAAAATGGCTACCAGCGACACCTCTGGAAGGTCAAGACCCTCTCGCAACAGATTGATGCCCACTACTACATCGTACACACCCAGGCGCAGGTCGCGCAAGATTTCCACCCGCTCTATGGTCTCAATATCGCTGTGGAGATAGTGTACTTTGATGCCCAGCTCCATCAGGTAGTCAGCCAAGTCCTCTGCCATACGCTTGGTCAACGTAGTCACGAGCGCGCGCTCACCGCGCTGGACGCGCCGCCTAATCTCGGCGATCAAGTCATCTATCTGCCCTTTGATCGGGCGCACAATGATCTGCGGATCAACTAACCCGGTAGGTCGAATCACCTGTTCGACCACATGACCCTTTGACACACTCAGCTCATAGGGGCCTGGGGTAGCACTAGTGTAGATAACCTGATGGATATGTTCCTCCCATTCCTGAAAGCTAAGCGGACGGTTGTCTAAGGCGCTGGGCAGGCGAAATCCATATTCTACTAACACCTGCTTGCGGCTGCGGTCGCCATGGTACATGCCGTGGATTTGTGGGATGGTCATATGAGATTCGTCAATGACTATCAGGAAGTCATCAGGGAAATAGTCGAGCAATGTCCAAGGCGTGGAGCCAGGCTCGCGCTGACCCAGATGGCGTGAATAGTTTTCAATGCCAGCGCAGTAGCCCACTTCGCGCAGCATTTCAATGTCGTACCGCGTACGCTGCTCAAGCCGCTGGGCCTCCAACAGCTTGCCTTGTGCCCGCAATTCGGCCAGGCGTTCTTCCAGTTCTGCCTCTATGTCCTCAATTGCTTTCAGCAGCTTCTCTTGAGGGGTAATGAAGTGCTTAGCCGGATATATGTCCAGGCTGGTGCGCCGTGCCAAGACCTCTCCTGTCATAGGGTCGATCTCTGTGATGCGTTCGATCTCATCCCCGAAGAACTCGATACGGTATGCCAGATCGCCGTAAGGCGGCATAACCTCCAGCGTATCACCCCGCACGCGAAACGAACCATGCTTCAACTGAAAGTCGTTGCGATCGTAATGGATGTTCACCAAGTGGCGCAATATCTTGTCGCGCTTGCGCGTTTCACCTTGTTGGAGATGAATGACTACCTTGCCATATTCCACGGGATCGCCTAAACCGTAAATGGCGCTCACCGATGCAACGATGATGACATCGCGCCGGGAGAAAAGCGCTTGGGTTGCCGCCAGTCGCAGCCGATCTATTTCGTCATTAATACTGGCATCTTTTTCGATGTAGGTGTCCGTGCGCGGGATGTAGGCTTCTGGTTGATAATAATCGTAATAGCTGACAAAGTACTCGACCGCGTTGTTCGGGAAGAACTCACGGAACTCGCTATACAGCTGGGCAGCCAGCGTCTTGTTGTGCACCATCACCAAAGTGGGCCTTTGGACTGCCTCGATCACCTTGGCTATGGTAAAAGTCTTGCCTGTGCCGGTAGCACCCAACAGGGTCTGGTGCTTCACACCGGCGCGCAGGCCGGCTACCAGCCGTTCGATGGCCTCTGGTTGATCTCCAGTGGGTTGAAAGTCGGATACCACCTTGAAATCAGGCATACCGATCTGTCACTCTTTACAACGCTGCGCAATCAAAGTTATTACATCGATTCATTATGCGCCGGCTTGCACATGGTTGTCAACCTTCGATTGCTCGTGCCAAACCTGTTACACTTCTACCAGAGGCGATCTTTCTCTCTTAATGCCTTTGTTGGCTTCATAACAGTTACTTCGCGTCTACCTGCCCGAGTACTTACCACGCCCTTGTCAAGGCCGACAGATCAGATAACCATTCTGTGATTGAGCTGCTGCAGCAGCTTGGATCGGCATTTTTGCACGCACACGTCGCATAAGACTTTTTCCTCTTCAGCACCCTCGCCAACAACGTCACCAGGATAACCGATAGGAGAACATCTGGGCGTGGCAATGGGGCTGGGTGCACACTTCACGAGATGCTTCATTGCACTTTCGGGATAGATGTTGGTAGACATTCTTCGCCATATGTAGATGGGCTCCATCCTTTTCAACCGTGCCATCCATCAGAACCTGGCCCCCTAACCTAACACAGGCAAAACATTGACAGATATCCCGAAGGCTGCTACAATCGCTTTTATCTAAGCGCACGAATATCATTTCACATGAGGGAGGGAAATCCATAAAATGGCGACAACAGAGGAGATCTTTAACAAGGTAAAGGCCATTATTGTCGAGCAGCTAGGTGTCGATGAATCTCGGGTCACTATGGATGCCAGCTTTCGCGAAGACCTAGAGGCCGACTCCCTCGATCTGGTAGAACTGATCATGGCCTTCGAAGAAGAATTCGGTGGTGAGATCTCCGATGAAGAAGCGCAAAAGATCACCACTGTCCGCGAAGCTGTGGAATACTTGAAGAACAATATGTAACTTTAGCTGTCCTCTCCATCTCATCTTCGTAGCCTCAGGTGGTCAGCGAGGCGTAGTGCAAGTACCGGGGATGACTAACCCGGCAAGTGTATCCTCCTATGAGGATGTCACTGTCCCAAAGAGGTTACGATAGCTGCCATGGTGAGCCCCTCCGGTAACTGCTATCGTAATCTCTCTTTTCGTCTTTGCACGGTGGCAGGCAGGTGAAAGTAAGCGTTGGGATTCTGGCGGGTGGTCAGAGCCGGCGAATGGGACGTGATAAGGCCTTCCTGCCCGTGGGAGGGAAACCCGCTGCCCTGCGGGTACTTGAGCGAGTTGCTCTACTCAGCGATGACGTGATTCTGGTCACAAACTCACCCGACAAATATCAATCCTTTGTAGATTGTCGCATCACAACCGATATTCATCCTGGCAAGGGATCTCTCGGTGGCATTTACAGCGCGCTTGTCGTGGCGCGATACCCCCACTGTCTTGTTGTCGGCTGTGACATGCCCTTTCTGAATGTGCGAGTGCTGAGGTATTTGGCACGGGTGGCGAGTATCTGGGACTACGATGTGGTGGTCCCACAGGTATCCGGCAGGTTTGAGACTCTGCATGCCATCTACAGCAAACGTTGCTTATATCCTATTGAACAGCGCATACTACATAGCGAATTGCGCATCGCCAGTCTCTTCGAAGACGTGCGTGTGTGTGTGGTAGAACAATATCGTCTGGAGCGCTTTGATCCACTTCTGCACTCCTTTCTGAATATGAATACGCCGGATGAGTGGCGACACCTTCAACAGATTGCCGCCGACGGTGAGTAAAAGGTTAGCCGCCCAAGAGCTGGCCGAAGACATCGCTTTACCTGGTAACAGAGATGAGCGGGCACATGTTGACACCCTATGGACCGGGGGACGTTGATCAATGACGGATGAGGAATATGTAGCGGATCGTCCGTCAGGCAAAGGTTGGGGCCTGATACTAGTGGTCATGGCAGTGTGGACAGGCGCGCTAATGCGCCTTATGCTGCTCGATCAAATTCCCCCTGGGCTTTCACACGATGAAGCCTACAATGGTGTCACCGCGATTGACGTGTTGTTCTCAGGCCGACGTGAGATTTTTTTCGATATATATAATGGCATTGAACCCCTGATCATTTATTGGGAAGCGCTGTATTTCTATCTGTTTGGGATTGCCCCTTACGTAATGCGATTGGTCAACGTGACCGCCGGTCTGTTGACTGTTGCTTTGACCTACACGTTGACACGCCATATTTTTGCCCGGCGAAGATCTCAGATGGGCACAATGATAGCCCTGTTGGCAGCTTGGGGGGTTGGCAGCTCCTTTTGGGCCATATTTATCAGCCGCCTCACGCTGCGTGCCGTTACATTGCCACTTATGGAGCTGCTGGCATTCTATTTCTTATGGCGGGGGCTTACAGCTTCTCCCGTAAACAAGTTTCATCGCTCAATGATATTCTTCGCACTGGGCGGTTTCTGGCTGGGAATCGGTATGTATACATATCTCTCCAGCCGATTTCTCCCCTTTGTTCCCTTGATATTCTTACTATATTGGATCATACGGATGCGGACAACGCAGCCTCAGTGGCGAGGTGTAGGGTTGTTCTGGCTGGTGTGGTGCCTAGTTTTTGCTCCGCTGGCTTACTTTTACATCAATCACCCTGACATATTTTTCCGGCGCGCCGACCAAGTTTTCAATATCCCCGCAGCGTTAGCTGGAGACTTGCAGCCTCTACTGACTTCTGTGTTGCGCACCCTAGGTATGTTTGGGCTAATCGGCCCCGATTCGAGCCGTTACGGTTTGGCCGGACGACCTGTCTTTGAGCCACTGGGAGCTATTTGGTTCACCATAGGACTTGTCATAGCGGTTACGCGATTGCGTCATCGGGGTCCAGAGGCGGCACCATACGCGTTTCTTCTCGCGTGGTGGCTGGTCATGTTGGTGCCTGATTTCATCACCAGTGAGAGTCCTCATTACCTGCGCACTGTAGGTGCTTTACCCCCCACATATATATTATGGGCTTTGGGCTTGGTGACTTCGAGCGAATGGTTGCTGAGCAAGGCGAAAGCGTGGGCAAAGTGCCAACACGCCAGCCTTGGTTCCACCAGGCAAAGGAACCCAAGCCGATTATCTCACATCCTCGCAATAGGCGTGACCTTGTACATATTTTTCCACACCGGACTGACTGGCTACGACTACTTTGTACGCTGGGCTTCCGATGCAGAAGCACGTGCCATCTACGGCGCCGAATTCAGTGAGGTGGCGCACTATTTGCGTACGGCGGAGCTGTCCGGCCCAGTAGCTCTGTCTGCTGCTCACTTTCGTGATTGGGATCGTTTCCGTCTTGATGTGCTTATGCGACACCGTCCCCCGTTTGTGGTGTGGTTTCACGGCCCACAAACGATGTTGTTTCCCCCACCTGGGGTGAACGGCACATACATATTCACACGTGGTGCCCCGCCGCACCCGCGCTGGCTGGAGTACTTGCAGGTCGAGATGCGTGGTGTGGATATAGAGGTGTATCATCTCCGACCAAACGCTTCTTGGGGTTTGGCGAGGCCACTGGACGCCACCTTTGTCGAAGATCTGCTAGGAAGCACTACTACCATTTCTGCCCAACCCATTGCACATGTGTGGGGTTATGAGCTTTCCGGCGAGCCGCGTGCAGGACAAACGCTTTATGTCTTGCTGGGCTGGGAGGCATTAGTGGACGTACCGGGCAATCCTGACTATGCATTCTATGCCCACTTGGTGGACAGGCGCGGATACGTCTGGGCACAGGTGGATACCATTGGGTACGACGCAGTGGACTGGCAGCCCGGAGTGCGCGCACTGCAATGGCTAAATCTCTCACTGCCACCGGACCTCCCACCCCTAGAGTACACTCTCCGTATCGGGTTGCAAGAGCGCTCCACAAGTCGTGTCTTGCCCTTAGAGGGACAAACAAGAACGAACGCGCTCGACTTGCAAACCGTGCATACTGAGGTAGCACTATCTCCACCGGATCCAAGCGAATTTCGCCTTCCTAATCCATGCCAGATCGCTGCTGGTGGCGCCTTCACGCTGCGTGGCTATTCTGTTTCGAAGCGCATCCTCCACGCGGGAGAAGTAACTCACATTTCCCTGTTTTGGGAAGTATCTGGTGCCCCTGCCGCACGTTATCGGCTTGGGTTGTGGCTCATCGGGGAGAACGGAGCACCTGTCATGCTAGCGGATCGTGAGCCGTTAGAGGGTGATTACCCAACTGATCTGTGGCGGGCGGGACAGTGGGTACGAGATCGATTCGATCTCACCTTGCCGGCCAGCTTGTCTCCCGGCCAGTACACTCTCTTTGCTGGCTGGCATGATGCATCTGGCAAGTGGTTGCTGGATGACTTGTCAGCTGGGCTCAACCTGGGGCATGTTCTACTACTTGCGCCTAGAACTGCTGAACATGTAGATGATAATCTCATACAAAAGGGGGCGAACCCCAGCCAATGAAAACTGATCTATAATGTTTGGCCTATAATAATGCAATTTTGAGAACTCGGAAGGGAGCACCATCGTGGACAAACGGCAAAAAGCTTGGGAGTTGATGTGTAAATACACCCATAACGTAAACTTGCGTCGCCATATGCTGGCAGTAGAAGCAGCTATGCGCGCGTATGCGCGACGCTTCGGTGCGGACGAGACATTGTGGGGTATCGTGGGTCTGCTCCATGATTTTGACTACGAACAATACCCCAACGTCGCAGTGGGCGGACATCCGAATGCTGGTGCATCGGTATTGCGAGCCCGAGGATACGATGAGACTGTTGTCCGTGCCATACTATCCCATGCGACCGAAGTCACCGGAGTACATCGGGAGAGTTTGATGGAACACACCCTGTACGCAGTGGACGAGCTGACCGGCTTGATCACTGCAGTGGCTCTGGTGCGTCCTTCTAAGGACATTCGCGACGTCACGTTTAAGTCCGTCAAGAACAAGTGGAAGGATCGTGCATTTGCTGCCGGCGTGAACCGCGCCGAGATCGAAACAGGCGCAGCAGCAATCGGCATGGACCTGTGGGAGCATGTGGATGTGGTGCTACGCGCAATGCAGGAGATCGCTGCTGAGCTGGGACTGGATGGCACTGGAACGGATTAAGGAGTTCTCTCTCCTCGCACCTCTGCCTTGTGATCATCTTCGTGCCCTCACTGAATTGACCCTCAAGGAAGAGTAAGGGGAGACAATGTCAAGCGTGCCACTTCAGCAGCATTCTCTGCCGGGTCATATAGAATCAGCAAGGGGGTATATGTGTCAGTGGACAAACCCTCAGGCAACTTTAGGTCATATACATCTGGGATGTACTCGCCGCTGCGCCAGGCAGTCGTGGGATACGCAAAGTGTACCGGCGCTGCATCGGTCTGGGCTACAAGGCGCCCGTCCGATGTCAGCAGACGTGCAGAGATTTTCAGGTCACGGGTAGGACGCCCTAACACGTGCCAGATCAGAGTAAGCCGCACCGGAGGCGGAGCAGTGTGAGCGAACGGACGCGTGACCTCGTAGCCCCATAATGCGATCTCTGGGATAAGCAGGGTATCCACTCTTTGGGCCGTCGCAGGTGCATTGTATTCGGGTCGCGCACGGACATGGATCAGTGGTCCGAGCGCGTGCAACGACCAGCGCTCGGGTGCTCCCGCCAGCGGACGGGTGAGGTAAACCGCAACATTCTCTCCTATTAGATCATCCACAACCGCAAGGCGCCTAGTTGGCTCGTCCACCGCCATGGTGCGCACGTCTTCTCGCAATTTGTGTACCGTTTGGAAGTAGCGCACTAGAGTTATTTCCCCCTGAATGCCCACGATCGTGGCACCTGGCTCCAACGGCTGGTTCAAAATGTCCAACCCATAGTCGTGATAGGTCCAGTCTTGAGAGCGATTCCTCTCCGGGAAGTTCTGGTGAAGCAGCAACCCACTCTGAACCGCTAGTGTTACCGAGACAAGTCCACCAATCACATAGCGAGCCACAGGATATGCCCTGAGCGGCCACTTGGCGAACGCATGCGATTGCAAAAGAACAAACAAGCGAGTAATCCCATTACCCAGCCAGAGCGTCCAGACCACGAAGCTGGGGATGAAGAAAACCTCGATGTCAGCTACACGGTAGAACAAATTGAAACCACTAAAGCAGACAAAAGCTATCTCGGTAATACCTCCTGCGTTCCCCCGACGCTTCATAGTAAAAAGTCCAATTAGAGCGAAGAATATGCCTACCCAGCCAAACTGCTGTACAAACAGGTTTAGGTAGAAGCTGGGGTCGCGCTCGACGGAAAAGGGGTTCTGGAGGATAAAGCTCCCATATCCCCATGCCATAATGTATTTCAGGAAACCCTCTGGCGTATTCGTGTAACTGCCGTCCAAGGAACCAACATGAGCTCGAAGTGGGAGGTACAAGTATGATAGCAAGGGCACAAAGAACCATATCATTTGCCTTGGTCTTAACGGGGCCAAATGGCGAATACGCCACAACACTAGCAGGATAGCTGGCAGAAGCAGCACAATGGTGCGATGGTGAGCCAGTCCGAATCCGAATACACACAAAAGCGCCGAAGTGTAGCGAGCAAGTGTCGCATAGGAATGGTCGGGATGCTTGTCGACGAGGTAAGCAATGTTGCTCATCCGCAGCAGAATCCACAGAAGAGCAGCGACTAGGCATGCATGGAGTGTGTAGACTTCTGCTACGGTTGCCTGTGACCAAAAGACGGGCGACACAGTCAGCGCGATGGCTCCTAGGGCTGCTCCTATGTCTGCGGCCCAGGTTTTCTGCTGTGTGTTCAGCTCCAGGCCAGCCATGTACACCAACACCACTGTAATGGCACCGAAGATGGCACTCATCAAATTCACCCGGAAGGCAACTTCGCCAACAGGCAGTCGAGTAAACAACCAACCCAGCATTGTAAACAGCGGATAGCCCGTCGGATGAGCAATGCCTAGCTGATACGTCACCAACTGAAACTCGAGGCTATCATCAAACAGAGCTGCTATCGAGGGTGCCAGAGTGACAGTGTATAATGTCATCGCAACAGCAAAAAGGAGCATGGCTATTGCGATCTGACGCCTGGTCGGGATGTGCGTTGTCATCGTGATACCTGAACAAGATCTCTAGCCGCATCATATCACGGTGAGAGAGGGGCACGCAACAGTCTACGTCGTGGGGGATTTCTCTCTAATACAACTCTAATATGCATCTAGTGCGAATCTAATATGGTTGGTCTAAGCTTTCCAACGTAGAAAGGTCAGGGGGTGGTTTCAGCTAACTAGTGGGGATCCCTCCCGAGTAGTTTATAATAATGAGGACACACGCAGTGACAGGTCAGCCTATCAGGTGTTCGAACTGTCTGATCGTAATTCGGTGGCAACCGACCATTGTAAACGGTCGGTTCTATTGTTGTACCGGATGTGCGCAGGGAGGACCTTGTACCTGCGACTATGAACACCTGCCTGGCTTGACGCAAGATTATCCTATTGTCCCGCGTAAGGAGGGAGAATTGACTCATCGCCATGACCTGATAGATCAGGAGGAGAGATAAAAATGGGAAAGATAGTAGGAATTGATCTGGGAACGACCAACAGTGTGGTCGCCGTAATGGAGGGAGGACAGCCGACAGTAATCTCGACCGCTGAGGGCGGGCGCCTTTGCCCTTCAGTGGTGGCATTTACTAAGAGTGGTGAGCGCCTGGTAGGCCAAACCGCCAAACGACAGGCGGTGGTCAACCCAGAGAACACGCTCTATTCGGTCAAACGGCTCATCGGCCGACGCTATTCCGAGACTGAGGTCGAGCGCAAAATGTTGGCCTACAAAGTAGTTGAGGGGCCAGTGGGCGATGCGCGCATCTTTGTGCCAGTGATGGATCGCACGTATACGCCGCAGGAGATCAGCGCGATGGTACTGGCTAAGTTGAAGGCGGATGCAGAGGCCTATTTGGGTGAACCCGTAACCCAGGCCGTCATCACTGTGCCAGCCTATTTCAACGACAGCCAGCGCCAGGCCACAAAGGATGCCGGCAAGATCGCCGGACTAGAGGTGTTGCGCATCATTAACGAGCCAACCGCCGCTGCGCTAGCCTACGGTCTGGACAAGAAGAAGAACGAGACGATCCTAGTATGGGACCTGGGTGGTGGTACCTTCGATGTGAGCTTGCTCGAAGTGGGTGACGGTGTGGTCGAAGTGAAAGCGACCAACGGGGACACTCACCTCGGGGGCGATGACTGGGATCAGCGTATTGTGGACTGGGTGGCTCAGGAGTTTCGCAAAGAACACGGCATCGATCTGCGTCAGGATCGCCAGGCATTGCAGCGCCTTAAGGAGGCCGCTGAGAAGGCCAAGATTGAGCTCAGTACGATGTTGGAGACTGAGATCAACTTGCCTTTCATTACAGCGGATGCCAGCGGTCCCAAGCACCTGCAGATGAAGCTGACGCGTGCCAAATTCGAGCAGTTGACGGAAGATCTGGTGCGACGGTGTCGTGGCCCGTTTGAGCGCGCGCTTGCCGATGCCAAGATCACTGCCTCGCAGATAGACGAGGTGGTGTTGGTGGGCGGTGCCACTCGTATGCCAATGATCCAAAACTTGGTGCGCGAGTTGACAGGTAAAGAACCCCATAAGGGGGTCAACCCAGACGAGGTGGTGGCCATTGGCGCAGCAATCCAAGCGGGCGTGTTGGGCGGAGAAGTCAGAGATGTGCTGCTGTTGGATGTCACTCCGCTTTCCTTGGGTGTGGAGACGCTGGGTGGTGTGATGACAGTGCTCATCCCACGCAACACCACGATCCCGACACGCAAGTCGGAAATCTTCAGCACAGCTGAAGACGGTCAGACAGCTGTGGATATCAAGGTGTATCAGGGTGAGCGCCCGATGGCAGCGGACAATATGTTGCTAGGCCAATTTCGGTTGGATGGTATTCCACCCGCTCCGCGCGGTATCCCGCAAATTGAGGTTGTCTTCGACATCGACGCCAATGGCATCCTAAACGTCAGCGCGACAGACAAGGCAACCGGCCGTAATCAGAAGATCACCATCACAGCCAGTACCAATCTGGATCAGAAGGAGATCGAGCGGATGATCCGCGAGGCGGAGGCGCATAAGGCGGAAGACGCGCGCCGCAAGGAGTTGGCTGACACGCGCAACCAAGCTGATGCACTGGCCTATCAGGTGGAGAAGAGCTTGAATGAACTGGGTGACAAAGTCGATGGCGCCACCCGAGCTGACCTGGAGGGCAAGATCAACGATGTGCGCGATGCGATCAAGTCGGACGACATCAATCGGATTAAGCGCACAATGCAAGCGCTCCAGCAAGCTAGCTTGAAGTTGGGCCAGGCCATGTATGCCGGTCAGCCAGGTGCGACACCCGGTGGTGATGGCTCTGGAGCCGGCCGAACGACCAAGGAGCAACCGGGCCAGGAAGATGTGGTTGAGGAAGATGTGGTTGAGGGTGAGTTCACCGAGGCATAGGTGGACCCACATGGGTTGGGGTTAACAAGGCTGGACCTG